>Ga0164315_10001543_pt1 | contig 17344 bp, 7 predicted proteins | sample GuaBasSedimGuay6_FD_113737 | JGI IMG/M metagenome (GOLD analysis project Ga0164315, IMG submission 113737) | Subseafloor sediment microbial communities from Guaymas Basin, Gulf of California, Mexico - Guay6, Core 4569-2, 0-3 cm | ecosystem: Environmental > Aquatic > Marine > Hydrothermal vents >...
GTGGCGTTTTCAATGTACCCGGCAAGGGTTTTCCCATCTGCAGAGACAGCACTTACACCTCTGATACTCCAGCCCTGGAGGTCGACGCCTGCGTCGGTCAACCATTGTTCCACGGTTTGAAATCCACCGGCCTCGGAGTATCGAAAACCCTGCCCAAGACCGTTCTCAAGCCTGAGTTGCCCGACGATGACCTTGCCGTCTGCGGAGATGTCTGTCACTTCGACCAGAACACCTGAATCGGGACTGGCATAAAAAGACTGCATTCCGCTACCCTGTTGCCAGATAAATCCATGCGATACAGACTTTCCACCCTCAAATACACGGACGCTGCCAGCCACTATATCGCCAGAAGATGAAACTGCGGTGGCCACGCCTTCAACAAAGCCTTCACTGGGAAGGAAACCGAGCCCAACCATGCCGCCCGGTTCAGTCCAACGGAAAGCTTCCTTTCTGATGGCAGCGCCCACATCACTATTTGACCAACCGACAACCACGGAACCATCGTTGGAAACCGCAGCAGCAGAGCTTTTCAGTCTGCTTTGGTTAGTGGTGAGGGAACCGATTTGGGTGATGACCCCACCGGACCTTCTGAAAGCCTCTCCGAGTGCGCCATTCGTTTGGCCCGCTTGAATTGATCCGTCATACGATGCCGCTTTCAGGATGTTGTCACCGATATCAAGCAATTGCATTCCTGAAGCCCTTGTCCAGGTAATCCTCAGTCTTTCTGAGTCACTCTCACTCCAGCCGAAAATAGTCAGGCCGTCACCACTGATAACCTGGCCTGCACTAATATTGTGAGCAGGGTTTTGCCCGGGTAAATATCCCAGGTCCTCAATGAGTGTTGTTTTGTCCCAGCGGAACGCAACATCATCTTGTGTACTCTGTTTGACGCTCCGGCCAGTGGCAATAGTTCCATCGTCCGACAGACCCATTGCTACGCCTCCACCATCCGAGCTGTTAGGCCAGAATGAACCCAAAGGAACCAGGGCAGCATCGGCAAAAGCAGGTACCTGAATACAAAAGCTCACCATGAAAATCGTAATGTTAAGAGCGGCTCTGAGCTTAGCCACTATTCGAACCCGTCCGCATGTACCAGGTCATTGGTGACAATAGCCAGGTAGGGTTCAGTTGTACCGCTAAGGGCTTCATCCGTAACCATTCCAACCACTGTATTGCCATCTGCTGAGACGGCGGTGGCTGTCAGGAATCGACGTCCGGCGGTGTCCACGCCAGCAGCATTCAACCATTCATTGATGCTTTGGATACCATCGGCTTCAGACCATCTGTATGCATCAGTAAAGCCTGATTTGAGAATATGTCCGACGATGACGTCACCTTCGGCCGACATATCGGAGACCCTGGGGTAATTCGAGCCGGTAAACGATTGGATTGATGTCATACCTTCCCCATTTTTCCAAAGAAAAATGTCAGATCCAGACAAGGTATTTGCCCAGCCGGCGATAATATCTCCAGAGTGTGAAATGGCATTGGCATGACTATGTGCCACTACACCTTCGTCCAGAAAACCCAAGCCCACCATGTCAGTGCTCGCTGTCCATCGGAAAGCCTCGGTAACAAAGCTTCCTTCAAAGCCTTCGCTGATCGACTCGCCTGCAACAACGCTACCATCGCTGGAAACAGCATACGCTCTGCTTTTTTTCGTATTAGCGGACCCTGTAAGCCATCCAAGGCCGGTTGCAGTGACGCCAGATCGCCGGAAGGCAGCCTCAACGAACAAGCCATCTTCCTGATAATGTGATTCACCGACCACAACTGAGCCATCGAAGGACGCGGCGCGCGGTACGCCGATGATATTGAGATTTTCGACCCCGGCTTCAGTCCAGGCAACAATTCTTTTTGTCTTGCCGGCAGGTCTGCTTCGCCCAAAAATCTTTAGTCCGTTTCCGCTGATTGCTTCTGTGGTACTACTTACCTGATCAATCAGCGCGTCAAGCTCCACCAGCCCATCAGTCTCATTCTCCCAGCGGAATGCTTTGGAGCCACTGCTGCCGGTTACAACAGCGCCGTCATCCGAAAGAGCATCGGCTTGCCCTACATCCATGCCGGGAAAGTTCCCGAGAAGGATCAAACGTGATTCGGCGAGTGCCACTGAATGAACAAAAAATCCGGCAAGCAATGAAATGATGCTGAGAGAAATCCTGAGCCTTATGCCCCTGGTTAGGTATGTCATGGCGTTATCCCCTCACGAAGGTTTTTTTGTTTATTCAACCTAGCATAACAGACCGAATAATTAATGTGATGCTGCAGCTATTCAAAGCTGTCAGAAAATATTGCATCAGACGCAGCGGCAAACGTTGCTGTTACATTTTTGTTGGCTGCCATGTTAACCATGCAACTGCCATTGCCTGAACAAGCTCCCGACCAGCTGTCAAATACAAATCCAGGTCCAGCCGATGCGCTTAATGTAACCGCTGTTCCGCTAATATAGGATTCACTGCAGTCAGCACCACAATCAATACCGCCCGGGCTGCTCGAAATGGTTCCGCTGCCTTGCGCAGAAACCGTCAGAACATAGGAAACCACTGGTATTTGATATTCGTAAGCACCCATATCATAGGGTGTTGCGCCGCCACTGACGGGACGGTTATTTGATTCATAATCCGAGATTGTGCCGGAGCTGCACTTGTTGATGGCAGGGGAGTTGGCCTGGAGGTGATAATCAAAGCCTGGCGCATTCACAAACAGTGCTGAATCCATGGAGCCCAGTTCTCCATTACTATCAAGTATGCAGGTGGCGTCCAGAATTGCCGGGCCGGAAAACGAATCACTGAAACCTGCCAGGATGCTATTTGACAGGGTGACCCCACCGGAAGCATCAGAAGAAGAAAAAGCATTGGTCACGGTGCCCGCATCCAGGGTGCTGTCCCTGACGACCAGGTTATCATCCGCCCCGGTTTTAAATAATGTGCTACCGGTGTTGCTGTGGAAAATGGAATTTTTGATAAGGCTTACAGAATTTATACCATCTATGATGGATGCAGCCCCGGCACTGTTATTGTCAAACAGGGTTCGCTCAAAGAAAGCGGAACCGGTGCGGGATAACATGACCCCTCCCCATGACGTTGCTTCATTATTACTCATGATTCCGTCGCGCATTGTGAATACCGCAACGGCGCCAAGCGTTCCGGCAAGATAAACACCGCCGCCAAAGTCAGCTGTGTTGCTTCGAATTATGGATTGGTTTTTTAAAAGGACAATAGGGCCGGTCACAGTGCCATCCAGATACATTCCGCCGCCTTTATTGGCGGTATTCAGACTGAAATTGGTATTTTGAGAGGATAGTTGTGCGCCCCTTGTAAGATAGACGCCTCCGCCGTTTTCTATGGCCGTGTTGCTTTGTATCCATGAACCGTTAATCTGAAAGTCAGAAGCATTTCTTAATTCCAGACCGCCACCATTGACTGCGGCGCTATTGAGGGAGATATGGAAGCCGGTGAACGTCAATACAGAGAGCGCTTGCTCACCCCAAATAGATATTCCGCCGCCGGAAATACTCGCGTGATTGTTTTTTACCCACAAATCACTCATGACCAGGGAGCCACCAACCTGGCGTGAATCATAGGAAATACCAGCCCCTGTTTTTGCACGATTTGTTTCATAGCGCGTCGTTTGCAAAGACACACTGCCGTCAAGAAGGTCTGTAGCAACATGCAAGCCGCCGCCGCTGATGATGGCGGTGTTAAGTCTTACAATACCTCCCGCTATCGTGATCTGTGGTCCACCCGTTAGTACGTATATGCCAGCGCCTTTGTCTGCTTTGTTGCTCTCGACATAAGCGCTGTCAGCCATCGTAAGGTTGCTGGCGTTGCGCAGGTAAAGACCGCCACCATGAAACTCTGCCGTGTTCTCCCGCACCCTGGCAGTGCCGGCCAGGTTAATACTGGCCCCATCAGCATAAATGCCAGCACCTTGCTCAGCGCCGTTTTTCACAAGCTCGCCATCAATGGCAATATTCGTCCCGGTACTGGCATAAATGCCGCCGCCGGTATCTGCGGTATTGGCAAGAACCTGGGCCAACGAGCCCACCGATACAGTGCCTGCGGTATAGATACCTCCACCGGATTTCACCGCATCGTTGTCTGAGACAAGGCTGTCACCGTCGAGGATCAGGCTGCCGCTGCCTGATAATGAGATACCACCGCCACTTTGTGCGTGGGCATCATTTGGTGCGCCGATGGTGGCTGCAAAATTATTTGATATTGCGCTGCCATTGATAAGACGGACCGCCCCATGGCCACGCACACCACCGCCATGCTGTTGCGCCGTTCCACCCTTAACCACCACATTGTCAAGCAGCAGGCTTGTACTTGTGCCGGTATATATAATGCCGCCGTAGTTGGCATGCGCATTTTGCAGTGTCATGTGTTTGAAGCTAACAGTTTTGCCATTGGCGACATTGAAAAGACCACCGGTAGAGTTAAACAGGTTAGAACCGTCTACAACGAGGTCTGCGGGGATGGGGTTTAGCTGTTCATCCTGACAGGAAAAGTTGGCCTGGACGAAGGTCAGCGACTTATCGATCGCGATGGCGCTCTCTAAATAATTGCCGCCGGAGATATAAATGGTGTCGCTATCAATTGCGGCTGTGATGGCTTCTTCAATCGTTGAGTACTCACACACGGCTCCGCCGATGCCAACCCTTGCATTGGCTTCATCTGCACCGGCATCGGGCGTTTCCTGAAGCCCTCGTGGTTCACCGTCTATGTCATAAAGAAGGTTCAGAGATTCGGTACCAAAATCGACTGCGGGCGCGTTGGCGGCAATGTGATAATTTGAGCCTGGGACCAGGAAAAATGCACCTATATTCGAACCCAATCCCGTGTCTGTGATATTCCTGCTCTGTGTAAACGTAGCACCAGCAACACCACCAACTGGATAAAGGCTGTTTTCATTGTCCCAGATGATACAACTATCAATATCTACAGAAACACCAGCATCCAACATGTTGAAAATAAGACTACTATTGGCGCCAGTTATATTTGCCGAAACCGTACTGTATTCCAGTGTTACAGAGCCATTGCTGACATTGAATAGTTCATCTGCATTTCCTGTAACGTCTTGTGGATAGCTGTTATTCAATATCATGGAGTTTCTAACAATGACTGTGTCAGAGGTATCCATGATCATGCCGCGATTCACTGCATAATTACCTTCAATCCATACCCCGTCCAGAGTTACCGCTCCACCGCTGTGGTCCACGGCCCCCGCAACATTACTCGCATGGTTTTCTGACAATTCATTACACTTCCCATGACAGGGGTAGTCGGCGCTTCTAAGCAAAAAGAGACTTGCACCATGTAGTGAAACACCACCACCCACGACTGCACTGTTTCCCTTTATGCTGGCGTTGTAGCCATAAATGGTTGAATTCAGCTCGGCGTAAATACCACCTCCCCGGGTGGCATCTTTGTTCAAATGAACCCAGGCTTTATCGCCGTTGAGATTGATCCTGCTGGTATTGCGTTCGTAAATTCCACCACCACGCCTGTCTGCCGAATTATCAATAATATATGCGCCCGTAATCCCGTCGGTCGCATCAAGTGTCAGTTCACAGTTATCGAGAAATACACCACCACCATAATTACCTGCGTTGTTTCCTACATCAAAAATACCGGGACCGTTACCAATGATTGAGTCGGTGGACAGTATTATTTCGCCGTTCAGGCAGTAAACACCCCCTCCATCATTTGCGGCAGTATTAGAGGCGATATTACTTTCATTGCTGATAGTGAGCTTGCCATCCGTCATATGGATACCACCACCATTGTCGGAAACATTTAGATGGACAATGACGTTGCTTAACCGCAGATCCAGGCGTTGAGCGGGCGTTGCAGACGGTTTCCCGCTGATTTCTATACCGCCCCCGTCATCGATATCATCCTGACCTGATGAAATATTAAAAGTTGACAGGATGACATCCATTCCGCCTGCTGAGTCAGTCAATTCAATGATGGTGTCCGGGTTGGTCATACCCGTGCCAAAAAGCTTGGTGTAACCTGAAATAGCACTACCCGGATTACAATCCACCCGTCCACCGCGGATGGTCAGTGACTTGTTGATGACATTAAAAAGTGCAGCATCTCCCTGGAAGGTCTCATTCATCACACTGATGACATCGCCGGAACTGGCCGCATCGACTGCCGATTGAATGGTGCTGTGACTGCAGTTGATATCCGAGCCTACTGAAAAGAAAGACGCAGCCTCGAGACCGGCATTCCCACTGAGTTCAGTCTGACTGTTTTGTTGTTTGGAAGTACGTGTTGTTTTTTGGAACAGCAGGTGCCGTTTACCCAGGAACCGTTCTTCATCTTCGGCAATTCTGACTTCCATCGCCGTGCGCTCGGTGTCAGACAGGGAATACAGAAATTCTTGATCCGATGTGGAAATTGCATGCGCAAACGAGCTTGTCAAAATACCGGATACAAACAGGGGCAATAGCACACCTTTTGCTCTCCAAATCACTTGTCTAAGCTCAACTTTATAAACAGGTACTACAAGACCTGTTTCACCCCTGACCCCATTCGTCCACTCAATAGACATTGTATTTTCCCTGATTAAACAACATGTTATTAGTTATAATATTTAGCTCTTAAACTAGTTAACGGCATTTACGCTAAAACCGGACACTTTTTTTGTGACTCCCGGGGTTGCCTGGCCGAGAACTTCCTTGACTAAACACTTATAGCTTGGCGACAATCACCGTTGATTTTTCCAACCACCAATCACCACCCACCGGCATCAAAACACCGTTTATGGACAAAACTCCGATCGAATCCGCTCTGCTTGGCAAGGAATATGACGACTGGCTCGATGCGCTGTTGGATATGCCGGTTGAGGAGCAGGTCGCGGCGCTTGATGAGCTTGCGACCCGGGATGCCGCACTTGCCATCAGCCTGCGGGCTGCGGTACTCGATGGTGTGCTTGATGGTGGTGAAGTGGGTAAATTTTTGTCCTCGCAAGAAGCACAGGCCGGCGACTCCATTGGCGCCTGGACACTTGAGGAGGTCATTGGTACTGGAGGAATGGGCACCGTATGGCGTGCACACCGAACCGATGATGAATTTGAGCAGACGGTTGCTATCAAATTGTTACCCGGTATGCTCAGCACCGAAGCAACGCGGCGGCGGTTTGGGCGTGAGCGGCAATTGCTGGCAAAACTGCGCCACCCCGGCATCGCTGCGCTCTATGACGGTGGGTTGACTCAACAGAACCACCTGTGGTTTGCGCTTGAATATGTGCCAGGCACACCGCTTACAGAGTATTGTCAGCAGATGGGTTTGTCGTTGGAAGCCCGCCTGGTGCTGTTTGCAGAAGCCTGTGCATCCATCGCATACGCACACGAGCACGGTGTCATCCACCGCGATATCAAGCCGCACAATATTCTGGTTGAAGAGCGTAATGATGAACTGCGGGTGGTGCTGCTGGACTTTGGAATTGCTGGATATGAATCGGCATCATCGCAATTGACGCAAGTGGGCCTGGTTATTGGAACACCGGGTTATATGTCGCCCGAACAGGCACGCGGCGATATTGAAAAGGTGGACCGGCGCAGTGATATATTCGCGCTTGGCATCGTGCTCTACGAATTGATTGGCAAACATCACCCCTTTATAGCAGATACACCATCCGAGACGACTTATGCCGTTCTGCACGAAGATCCACCCAGCCTGGCAAGCCATGACATCCCCCGTGACCTGATTGCCATCATCTGCCATTGTCTCGAGAAAACGCCCGGCAGGCGCTATACATCGGTCAACGCTTTGCATGAGGATGTTAACGCCTATTTACGTGGTGAAAAGGTCAGTGTGCGCACACCCGGCACCCTGCGCCTGTGGCGACGCCGGATTGTACGTCACCCGGTGGTCAGCGCCATTATCGGGGTTTCCGCACTGGCGGTGTGTATCGCTTTTATCGCGGCAGGGCTGTGGTCATGGGAACAGACCCGTCTGGCCGATGCAGATGTTGCAATGGTTGAAGAAATCACCGCTCGCTCCGAGGGCATACGGGACCGTGTGCGTCTCACATATATGCTGCCGGAACACAATGTCGATGCGCGCCTGCAAAATGCCCGCACCGATTTTGGTTCACTGGAGAAGCAACTTGAGCAGGCAAGTGCACGTTCCCGGCCAACATTGACCGCATCGCTGGGTTTAACGGCAGGAATTCTGGGCAGGCCCGGGCTGGCCATTGAATATCTGCAGGAGTCCTGGCATGGCGGTAATTCCAGTGAGACGGTTTTTGGTGCTTTGATCGGCACATATACCAGCCAGTATTTTGTCGAGGTCAACAAGGCCAGGCAAATACATAATGAAGAATTGCAGTCACGTCAAATCAAGCGTGCTCAACTGGCTTATCTTCAGCCCGCACAGGAATTGATGCTGCAACACGGTCAAACTGAAAACCCGCTACTGCTTGCCCACTCAGCCATGCTGGATGAAGACTATCAGCAGGCAGTTGTGTTTGCGCGCCAGGCCCGCACACAGATTGAATGGTCCTGGCCCGCGTGGCAGATCGAAGCGCAAACCTGGCTGGAGCAGGCACAGACGGCAGTGGCTGCCGGAGACTATGAAGTGGCGCGTCAGCAATATCTGGCCGCCAACAAGACGCTGCAACAGGCAGCTGATTTCGCCAGGAGCCTGCCGGCAATTGCCGTTATGCAATGCCGTTTGGACGCCAGCATCATTTATGCCACCGAGCTAACCAGCCTTTCTGAAGACACTTACAGGGCGGATGGCTGCGAGCGACTGTTTGCGCTTTCACCCATCGATGAGCAACATCGCGCCCTGGTGGCGGTTGCCTATGAAAAGGCAGCTATTCGAAACCTTCGCTTCGCCAAAGACCCCGGCAGTGAACTGGCACGCGCACATGAACTGGTTGGCGATGGTCAATTGAATACCGCAGAGGGTTATTTCGCACGCGGCCTGGCGGATGCGATCGAAGGCGAACAGAGGTTGCTAAGCGAGGGTGACAGCACCGAACAGCTTTTACTGGCTTCCGCCAGCTTTGATGCTGCACTGGCGATCGATCCTGATCGCCTGGATATTCGTTGGGAACAGGCCTGGGCACTGACACTGGCCGGTCGCTCAAGCAATGCTTCCAATGGCGATGGTGAGCCCCATTATGCCCACAGCCACGCGGTATGGGATTACGTCATGGCCAGTGACAATCCACCGCTGGTCGCCTTGCAGTCACGCGGCGATAACCTTTCAGAATGGGCTTATGACGGCTGGATGCTGGGGCGACCAAAAACCGTGGAAGTTGATCAGATGCTGGAGCAATTGCAATCAATGGTTGCCAGGCATCCTCAGAACAAAGGCTTTTTATTTACATTGGGGACATTGCAAAGCATACGTGCCATGGAAAGTTACTGGCGCGGTAACGATCCAACGCAGTTTGTTCAGCCTTCCATGGATGCGTTTAACGACTATATGCAGGTCGGTTACAGCTATGCGGCACAAAATGCTCAATTCTGGGCACTGTTGTTTCGCACCATGTATCTGCATGACGCAGGCCAGCCTGACCCCCGGGTGGAGGAATTGCGGACGGTTGCTGCGTCCATGCTGGAAGAGGAGGGAAGCCTTGAAGCCATGGATCTGACACGGGCAATTTTACTGATTGTGAACGCGCAGGAGCTTGCATTTCAGGGGGGCGATCCAATCACGGCCTACACAGAAGCCCGCAAGCATCTGCTCAAGGCTTCCCAACTGGACATCGACCGCAGTGATGCATTGTCAAATTATGCTCGCAGCCTGTGGCTCGAGTATCGCTGGCGGTTTAAAAATGATCTCGTTGACTGTTCACAACTGGTGGGGCAGGTGGGTACTCTGCAAGACTATCTCGACAGCTATCAAAGGCAACCGTTTCTACGCGCCTATCTGATACAATTACTGGGTGAAATCCCCCCGGCGCACCAATGCAATCAAACACGGGGTCTGGGGCCGCAGCTGGCACGGGAGCACTGGCTTAAATTGAACACCGAGCATCAAATCATTGCCGCGCGGCTGGGCCAGGGCGGTTTGGGAACCGGCTTAGCGGTAATGCCAAATTGACCACACCGGATTCACCAGCAGTTAACTTCACCCGCCTGATGCAGCAGGCACGCGAGGGTGACAGCGATTCCATGAACGCACTTATCAATGAGGTCTATGACGAGCTCAAAATGATTGCCGTCAGGCAGCGTAGTTACAAACACGATGCACTGCAAACCACCGAACTGGTCAACGAGGCCTGGTTGAGGCTGGAAAAGTATGGGCTTAACCTTAAAAACAAGCGCCACTTTCTGGCGGTCGCAGCAACTGCCATGCGGCAGATTCTGATCGATGAGGCCCGAGCCGCATTAACCACCAAACGGGGTGGTGATCAGATTCGTGTCACCTACTACACTGTTCCGGGGCAGGATTTTGACGCCGTCATGCTGCTACAGCTGGATAAAGGCTTGGATTGGCTGGCCACTAAGAGTGACAGGATGCTGAATGTTTTTCAGATGCGCTATTTTGTCGGCTTCAGCGAAGCCGAGGTTGCCTCGAACCTGGGTATCAGTGAGAGGACCGTTCGCCGTGACTGGATCAAGGCCAGGGCGCTGCTGAGTTCACACATCTGACACCAGGCCTGTAAGCGAGCTTTCAATCAAGGCATCGCGCACCCGTGCGTTGCGTAGTGATTCCTGCATGCTTATCAGGGCCGGTTGTTTGCCCTTAATAAGTGCCACGAAGTGTTCGAGCTGAGTGGTGAAAACAGGCAGGTCCAGCAGTCGGGTGCTGTTGTTTTCGGGTGTTCTTATGTGCACATTCTCTTGTTCGGTTGCAATCATTCCACTGCTGCGGCGGATTCTGATATTGGTATCACCTACCGGGTTGTAGGCTATATCCAGTGAAAGTGTGCCATTTGCACAGGCAACGGACAAAGGTTGATTGAAATCGGATAAACGACTGGCACTGATAGTGGCCATGGCACCATTGGCGTATTCAATCATGCCGAAAATACGATGCACCATGTTGTAACGTGGGCTGATGAACGTACGGGCGAAGGCTTTGATGGGTTCTGAACCAATAAACAGGTTGGCAGCGTCGATGGGGTAGCAGAGGAAATCGTGGAGTACGCCACCCTCGTCACTATCGCGTCGCCAGTTAGGGGGCATGATTTCGCCGCCGATCTCTGACGGATCCAGCATGCAAATGCTGCTGTGGAACTGATCGACCGCCCCCAGTTCACCGGATTTGATGATTTCCAGACTTTTGCGGATTTGCGGGTGGTGGCGGTACATGAAGCCTTCGAGCAGGGCTGCGCCGGCTTTTTGTGCAGCTTCTGCGACTATGCGGGCCTCATCGCCCGTCAATGTCAGCGGTTTCTCACACAGGATGTATTTGGTACCCGCATCAAGACAATCAAGGATGATCTGCTGATGTGCTGCAGGTGGCGTAGCGATGATGACGCCGTCGAGGCTTTCGTTCTGCAACAACTCCAGGTGATCGTCGTAAGCTGCATCACAGTAAAACTCATCGGCAAAAGATTGAGCGGAGGAAAGGCTGCGGCTACTACAGGCAACAAACTTCACGGGTGTTGCTGATCGGCCGGCAGCTATTCCATGTGCGCGGGCAATGAGCCCGCATCCAATCATGGCCAGTTTTATGGTCTGTTCAGGCAAAGTCTTTCTCCAACTGTTCGCGGACTTATTCGCAAAGACCCTTAACTATGGTGTTTCCTGTTCAAAACTACCACCCGGACCACCGAAAATTAGCTCAGGAAGAGGCTCAAACATCGGGTAGTAAATACCAACCTCACCCCAGAATTGTACGGTTTGGCCTGCCCAGACAACGATTTCAGTGCCTGTAAATACCGCTTCGTGCCAGGTTGTAGTAGATGAAGGAGCATTGTCTACAGCAGTTAGTTTCCAGGCGTCGGTTTCAGGGTTATACCTGGCACCATTACGCGGGTAGGGACTACCACCACTCCAAACCACCATTTCAAGCCCGGTCCAGGTTGCCGAGTGGCGGTGTCTCTTGCTAATCGGTGGTGCGGACGTGGGGCTCCATGTGTTGGTTGACGGGTTATAACGTGCTCCGGTATCTAAAGCACTTGATGTGACGCTATCCCAGCCACCCCATACAATCATTTCTGAGTCTGTCCATACTGGTGGTACTTCACTTCTGGCCGTTGGCGCGTCTGTGGTCGACATTTCAGTCCAGCTATCTGAAGAAGGTGTGTAACGGAAGCCCCTGGTCGTTGGGCCGCCAAAGGTCTCTTTACCACCCCAGACAATCATTTCAGTGCCTGTCCAAACTGCGACATGCCCAGACAGTTTGGTCGGGGCGGCTGAAAGGGTGGTCCATGTGTTTGATAGCTGGTTATAGGCGGCGCCTTGTCTGTGACCACCCCAGATAATCATTTCAGTGCCCGTCCAGATAACGCTGAGAGTTGTGGTCCAGAATGGAGCATTTACAGTTTGTGTGTCTGTCCAGCTATCGGTTACAGGGTTATATCGGCCGCCTGTGGTAAAGCCGGTAGATGCGCTGCCTCCCCAAATGATCATTTCGGCACCTGTCCAGACAGCCTTATGAAAGCCTCTGCCGGCAGGTGCATTTTCCACCGTAATCGGTGTCCAGCTATCTGTAGAAAGATCATAAGAACTACCAACATTCGTCCACTCGAAATTTTTTGCTCTTCCACCCCAAACAATCATATTTTCACCGGCCCAGACTGCGGTATGGTTGGTTGTGTAATTATGTATGTTGGTAGTTGTGATGGTCTTCCATTTGTTGGTGCCCGGGTTGTAACGACCGCCGGTGTCGGTTTTCGCTATGCCGCTGTCACCACCCCAGATCAACATATCGGTACCGTCCCAGACAGCGACATGTCGTTCTCTGGCGAATGGTGCGTCGGTCGTTGTAATCGCGGTCCAGCTATTGGTGTCGGGGTCATAGCGGCCACCGGTATTGCTAATATTGTCTCCAATACCTCCCCAGACAAGCATTTCAGTGTCGGTCCAAACCGCGGTATGCAAAAATCTGCCAGTTGGCGCATTGCCATCGTCCAGCGGGTTTGCTATAGCCTGCCAAATCCCTGTATCAGGATCATAGCGGCCACCTGAGTCCAGCGGGATGTCGCCGGCGTCACGACCACCCCAAACCAACATCTCCGTGCCGCTCCAAATGGCGGTATGAGAACTGCGGGGGGTGGGGGCATCGAGGGTTTCAGTTGCGACCCATGTGTTACTGGTCGGGTTATAACGACCACCTGTGTCGGTGTCACTTCCGCCCCAGACAATCATTTCTGTATCTGTCCAGACTGCCGAATGGGACTCTCTGGCGCCGGGAGCATCGGTGGTGGTGACTGGCGTCCAGCTGTTCAGATCCGGGTCATAGCGGGCTCCGGTATCTGCAACCGCGCCATCATTGCCGCCCCAGATAATCATTTCCGTGCCTGTCCAGATCGATGAATGCGCAGTTCTTGCTGTGGGTGCATTGCTTGTAGTCATTGCAGACCAACTATCTAAACCCGGGTCATAGATACCACCCGTAGCAAGGTCCGGGCCGTTTCTACCACCCCAAACCAGCATTTCAGTGCCAGTCCAGGCAGCTGTGTGAAAGGCCCTTGCGGTCGGTGCGCCGGAAACCGTCATTTCTCTCCAATAATCTGTCACCGGATCATAGCGGGAGCCTGAGTTGATAATTCCAGTAATTTCGTCCATGCCGCCCCAAACAAGCATTTCAGAACCAGTCCACACTGCAGAGTGCAGGTTTCTGGCGGTGAGTGTTTGCGTATTACTGGTTGTTGTGGATACCCAGTTGTCATTGATCGGGTTGTAACGGCCGCCCGAGTTAAGCTGGGTGGTGCTGACATTACCACCGAAAATAATCATTTCGGTTCCGGTCCAGACCGCGGAAGCAGTTTGTCTGCCGCTGGGAGCGTTGGATTCTGTCGTAGATACCCAAATATCGCTTACCGGATTGTAACGTGCGCCCGTGCTGGTGAAGCCGACCACCCAAATAATCATTTCTGTTCCTGTCCACACAGCAGTGCCGCCAATGACTGGCGCGTTGGTCGTTGAAGTGGCAGACCAAATACGGGTTTCTGGATTGTAGAGTCCACCTGAACTAAGGCCGCCAGAATTATCACCGCTTCCTCCCCATATGAGCATTTCTGTGCCAGTCCAGACAGTTCTGTGACTCCACCTTTCCACTGGTGAATCTGCTGATTCAGTTGCGGTCCATGTATCTGTGCCCGGGTTGTAATGACCGCCTGTTTTAAACGTTTGGAGAGAGCCGCCGGCGCCACTTCTGTTACCGCCCCCCCAAATAATCATTTCTTTACCGGTCCACACAGCTGCGTGTAGCCCCCTTGCACCAGGTGCCCCAGAAGTCGATGTGGCAGTCCAGGTGTCTGTTGAGGGCTGGTAACGACCACCGGAATTAAAGAATGTCCGGTTAGTAGCCTTGTTATCCGCGCCACCCCAAATAATCATTTCCGTGCCTGTCCAGATCGATGAATGCACGGCTCTTGCTGTGGGTGCATTGCTTGTAGTCATCGCAGTCCAGCTGTCGGTTAATGGGTTGTACCGTCCACCTGAATCAAATTCAGAATTCAGTACGCCCCCGCCCCAGATGATCATTTCTGTACCGGTCCAAATCGCGGTATGGTTAGACCTGCCCAACGGTGCGCCAACTACACTGGTTCGTGTCCATACACCTGTTGCCGGATTGTAGCGGCCACCGGTTCTATCAGTGAATCCTGGTCCATTTTTGCCACCCCAAACGATCATTTCAGTGCCTGTCCAAATGGCTGTGTGAAAAGCTCTGCTGCGTGGGGTGCTGGTTAATTCTTTCCAGGTATCGGGTGGGCCTCCGACTGCGCCTGCCTGGGCACCGCTGATGTCTGTTAATACAAAACTACTTTGCAATTTTGAAACAGGGCTGGGCTGTATTGTTGGGTTCTGCTTTGTAATCCAACTATTAAGGCTGTCTTTTTGCCAAACCAGTGATTTAACCTTTATATTGGTTTTTGACTGTTCAATGACTTCTTCATAGACGAAGGCTGTTTCCAATTCCTGTAATTGACTTGTACCGGCCTGCAAATTAATGAGAGTAGCGTGTTTTTCATCAAAACTTTGCTGGTCCAGCTCAATCCTGAAAGGGTCAGTCGCTGCAGAAATTGCAGCAGGACTTTCAGTATCTTTCTCAATCACATAGTCGGTGATAAAAACATCAACGCTTGAGTTACCCGGTTTTCGAGTTTGTTGATAGCTGCTCAATTCGCTTTGAGCCTGACGATTTAGTTCACCATGGATGACCTGGTTGTAACTAAACTGATTCCGAAGCAAGCGATTGACCAGGTTGGGCCTGGCGACACACTCTGTGATACTAGTCGGATTATTGTTCAGACTGGCGTATAGCTCTTTCAGGCGCCTTGGGTCTTTGCTGTCGCGAGCCATACGATCAAGCTCACCCTGTAACATTTCTTTGCTTATCTCGATACCAAACTGGTTGGCAAGCAAGGTTTGTTTTTGCAGGCTGGTGATAACCTGGTTGTAAAGTTGAACCTCGTTTACAACAGTATTAAAAGAAGGCTTTTCGGTCTTGTTTTCCTTGGGCCAGACATTGTATGACCATTGCAATTCCTTGAGTGTCGTGGCGCAAGCAACAAGACTTTGTACATATTTTTCATCATCTAATCCGGACCAGTTTTGCCGGAATGTATCTAATGCAAAAGTCGTAGTGCTGGTGAGAGAAAAAAAGAAGAAAAATACGCTGCTTAGCGAAAGACGTAATAACATCAGGGATCCCTCATTTACGTTTATTAATTTTTGATATCAGATCTGATGATCCGGATCCCTGGATACATGCAAATCTACTCCACTAATATTACCTTAGCACAATATTTGAAAATTGCTTGTGGATGGAGGATGGAGTTGCTGATGCTAACTTTGATAAGTAGCTTTGTTTGAATGGCCTGATCTGCTCAACTCGAAGAGCGTTTCGCAACCATTTTATAATAACGCTCGGGAAACCATCGTTTCATTCTCCAGGCTTTGCGCGTATCTGCATGCGTCAGCAGCAGGAAAGTATTTTCATCGATAGCTTTAGCAATTTCTTCGGCAACATGTTCAGCAGAGATGCCGGATGTTTCCATCCAGCGTGTGACGGTGGCCATGGTGTCTGGCTTGGTGGCACGGAATGTATCCAGTAGCCCGGTTTTAACAAAAGCAGGGCAGGCGACGGTAACGCCGACACCGTAGGGTTTCATTTCTGCACGCAATGCCTCGGACAGGGCAACAACACCAGCCTTGGCCACGCCATAGGCGGTGATGAAGGGCAGGCCCGCCAGGCCCGCAAAAGACGAAATATTGACGATATGCCCTGCGTTTTGCCGTTTCATAACAGCTGCGAACTGGTGGCAGCCTCGGACAACACCCATCAGGTCGATATCCAGCACCCACGCCCAGTCTTCCATGCTGGTGTCCTCGACGTTGCCCGCTGCGGCAACCCCGGCATTGTTGACCAGTACTTGCAGGCCACCCCATTTCTCCATGATGGTATCCTGCAAGGCCTGCCAGTGCGCATCGTTGGTGACGTCCAGTGTCATCGCGAAGCTATCGCCTCCGAGGTGTTTTATTTCAAACAATGTTTGCCGGGCACGTGCTTCATCTATATCAGTAACCGCGACCTTCCAGCCATCTGCGGCAAATTTATGCGCCAGCGCAGCGCCAAAGCCACTGCCTGCACCGGTGATGGCTATGCTCTTTTTCCAATTGGGTCCAGACACGATTGATTCCTTAGCCGGCCTTCAGGCCTTCCAGCATGGTTGTGGTTAAATTGGTGGTCAATTCCCGGAGATCTACCGGTATTGAAAGGATATCCGGCAGGTTTCCGCCAATAGCCAGCAGGGTGAGTCCGTGTATGCCCGACCATGCTGTCAAGGCCAGCATTTCAATGTCGCCCTCTTTGAATACACCCTGTGCCTGGCCCTCTTCAATAATAGTCTTCAGGCCATTAAAGGCGGATTCGCCTGAGGCTTTTAATTCCGGATAAGTGTCGTCGCAGGGCAGAATACCGGCAAACATCAATTGGGTGCACTGGGGGCATTTAATCGAGTATTGCAAATATTTGTGACCTGCTTCCTGCAACTGCGCTGCCGGGTCGCCGGGGTGCGATTTAACGGCATCGGCTAACTGTGAGCCTAATTCATCGTAGCCCTGGGCCGCGATACCCGCGAGCAGGCTCTCCTTGTCCTTGAAATGACGATAGGGAGCGGTATGACTGACGCCCACTTTTTTTGCCACTGCCCTGAGACTCAGTGAGGCAATGTTGTTTTCTTCAAGCAGTTCACA
>Ga0164315_10001544_pt1 | contig 17344 bp, 13 predicted proteins | sample GuaBasSedimGuay6_FD_113737 | JGI IMG/M metagenome (GOLD analysis project Ga0164315, IMG submission 113737) | Subseafloor sediment microbial communities from Guaymas Basin, Gulf of California, Mexico - Guay6, Core 4569-2, 0-3 cm | ecosystem: Environmental > Aquatic > Marine > Hydrothermal vents...
TATTGGTGCTCCATTTCCCTTTGTAGATACAAAAATTGGATAAGCTTCAATTTTGATGCTTCTTAACATAGAAATAAAAAGGATGTTAATATCTGCCACATCTCCCTCTTTCTTTCTAAATGTTTCTCTAGTTCCTTTATCTGGAAAAATGGAATACTTTTTATCCCATTCAATTTCTGTTTTTAGATAATTATAAAGTAATTTTACTTTTGTTAATTCATCTTTTTCCTCCTTTATAATCGATTTAATATTTTCTTTATAAAAATTCTTAGGAGCCAATTGTCTGGAAAATTCTCCGGATTCAAAAAGTAATTCAATGATATCAGTCCAAGTATTTAACTTTATGATATTACTAATCCTATTTAATTTAAATATTAACTTAGATCGGTAAAGGTTCATATCATATACATAATTCTCTTTTTCTAAAGCCGGTATATTGTTTTTGCTAAATTTTATTGTATTTCCAATCTCATTTCTTGTCATAAACAGATAAGCTCTAGGGTTTTCAATAATATTATATTCAACATCGGAGAAGTTGCTAACCTCAACTCTCATTTTTTTTATTGGAATATCTCTTTGTAATCCAATGTTTGCTGTTGTTCCATTTTCACTTTTATATGTAAACTCTAAAATACTACCTGGTTGCACTTTTGGAAATGTGAGCTTTTTAATTTTAACACCTTCCACTTCTTCATCAGTGAACACTAAATTCTTATCTAATTCTGTTTTAACAATTTTTCCATCAACAAGGTTATAGGTTGCTCCAGTTAAATCAAATACGTCTGTATATGGAATCCGAATGGTAGAAAATCTATACCCTTCTTCATTATAAATTTTAATTCTTTCATGAACTTTAATTAATTTAAATATTTCTGAGTCTATTTTTCTGAATAAAACAATAGCATCCGCTTCAGGAAATTTAGAGTCTGAAACAGCCTCAAGTTCTTGTTTTGAAACTTCTCCAAACCTAGTGATCTGAGCAGAAAGTGATGATATACAAATTAACAAAAAAAATAAAAATGTATTTGTTGGTTTCATACTACTATGCCTTGATTAAAATTATTTTTTGTTTATCATACTTAGCTACTTTCTTCCTAAATGAACGGTAATTTGAATATTCCTCTTTTGGATAAGTTCCTTCTAATGTTTTAAATTGGCGTTTATAGATTATTTCGTTTTCTGAAACTTTTTCAATTGTAGATTTATACGTTCCAAATTTTGTGTCTAACAAAATAGGCTCTGGATTCGCTTGTAATTTATACCCTTCTGGTAATTTAATAATCACCTCATCATTATCAACATAGCCTCTTAAAATTGAAAGCTCTCTTTTTCTGTTTTTATATCGCTTTGGTATATAAAATGATTGATTTAAAATATTGACAGGAACTATCATTTCTTCACCTGCAAAAATGGCATAAGAATTTGCAGAAAATTTGACTTCCTCAGTAAACTCTATACTATTTTTATCATTATTAAATTTGATAGAAGCTAAGGATAGATTGTCTATATAATCCCAATAATTTTTATAATGCAAATCTTGCTTTTTTTTATCAAGAGTTTCTATTGAATACAATTGATTATATTGTAAACCATAAGATTTCATTTTAACTGCAGCAATTAAATTACCATTAGCTTCAATTTCACAAACACCCGATGTTATAAGCCTATTCATCTCAGGTTTATAGACATCTGTGTGAGCGATTTTACCTCCTTCAGGTGTAATTACTAATACATCCCTATCATCTGTAAAATCACCAAGAAACCCAAAAGGAATATTTTGACTTGTACACTCTAACCATATCTCACCTTCTTCTAAAGGGACATTTAAAATAACATGGTTTCCCTGCATAGAAGCAAACTCATTATCAACATTCCTTTTTTCAGATCCCGCCCAAACTACAGAATAATAAGACTCTATTCCTTGAGATTTTAAAAGTGCCTTAGTATAATTGGTAAGCCCTTTACAATCTCCATAACCTAAATTATCTATGTCGCTTGCTGGATAAGGTTTCCATCCACCAATCCCTAATTGCACACTGATGTATCGTGTCTTATTTTGAACATACTCATAGATTTGTTTTACCTTTTCCTTTTCACTATCAACTCCAACTACAATTTGCTGCATTTTTGCAATTGTAACAGGATGAAGTTCATCCAACCCAGCAATTAAATTATCATATCGCCATTTTCCAAATTCTTTCCAGTTTCTAGCACTTCCTGGAACTCCTTTTAAATAGAACTTATCGAGAGAAAACTCTACTGAAGGAAATATCATTGAATAGTGTTGACTTAGATATTCATGTTCAAATGCTTCTATATTTTTTGCATTGTAACTAATTTCATCCAATTTTTCAGTTAGGGTTATATCAAATTCTTCAAAGTTACGGGCTTTAATTCTAGGTTTATTTAATGGACTAAACCTGAGGATATAGTTGCTTTTAACTGTACTTCTTTCGTATCCAACAACAGGAAACCAATCTGGGATAAATGCAGTTGAATTACTTTCTTTTTCCGAAGTAAAAACAGCAATATAAGGATATGAAATCGGTGTATATTTATAAAATAGCACTCTAGCGTCACTATAAATAGTTCCACCATCTACAGCACTTATATCGATAAAATCCTTTCTTTTGAAGTGTTCTAATTCTTCACCAAAAACATCATAAACAAAGGCTTCTACTTTCTTAACTTTAGAATCTTCATTATAACTTATAAAATCAACAGCGTCATTTCTGCCGTTTTTATTTAAAACAGCAATAACTTGATAATGCTTAACCATTAATTTTTTCTCATTTCTAACATCTATCTCAAATACTTCATCCAATATGATACTGTTTGCATTGTTTAATAACTCAACTGGAATATCTGCTATATTATATGGTTTTTGAGCTATAATGGTAAGAGAAAATAATAGAAAAAGCAGGCAAATAATATTCTTCATTCCTTATTTTTAAGAAATGTAAAGCTACTATTTTTTAAGGGATTTTGAAAGAATATTCTGTACTTATTCCCGTTGTTTAGAATCTATAATTATCGTTACAGGGCCATCATTTATCAATGCTACATCCATCATTGCTCCAAATTCACCTGTATATATTTTAACACCAATTTCCTTTTCTAATTGAAGAACAAATGCTTCATATAATGGGATCGCAATATCGGGACGAGCCGCCTTTATAAAAGAAGGTCTATTGCCTTTTTTAGTAGAAGCGTGTAAGGTAAACTGACTTACAACAATACAGGTTCCTTTGGCTTCGGTTATCGATATATTCATGGCATCATTATCGTCACTAAACACTCTTAGTCGAGCTATTTTTCTGGCTAGCCATGAAATATCATCGGCTGTATCTTCTGCCTCGACACCTAATAAAATCAAGAAGCCAGGCCCAATTTGTGAAATCACCTTACCTTCAACTGTCACAGAAGCTTCTTTAACTCTTTGTAATACTACTCTCATAATTAATCGATAATCCTTATATCACGGCAAGCGGGTTTTTCAAATTATTTTAAAGAAATAAGTTGTTGGTAAATTAAGAACAAATTCCAAAAAAAACAAAAAACAAATTCCAAAAAAATAAAACACTTTTATATCAAATATTCTAATAATTTAAATTGGAATTTAGTTTCAACCGCAACCATTCCAATAGCCAAAACATCGGTAAGTTATTTTGAGATGGCACTGAAATTTAATTGTATAAAATAACATTTAAATTCTATTCCTTATTATAAACATCCCTCCTATAGGATTCCTCTTCTTTATCCAATATTTGAAGATAGCTTTTATACCGAGACCAGGCTATATTTTCATCTTCTAAAGCCGCCTTTACAGCACATTTTGGCTCTTCTAAATGTAAGCAATTATTAAATTTACAATGTTCTTTCAGTTTGAAAAATTCCGGGAAGTAATCGCCTAGTTCTTCTTTGTCCATCTCTACCATACCAAAACCTTTTATCCCTGGAGTATCAATAATCTGAGCATCAAAAGAAAGGTCATACATTTCAGCAAAAGTAGTGGTATGCTGCCCTTGTAAATGCTGCTCGGAGATCTCTTTTGTCTTTAAATTCAATGTTGGCTCGATTGCATTGATCAGCGTTGATTTTCCAACACCACTATGCCCGGAAAACATACTTACTTTCCCTTTCATTAATTTCTTAACAGCAGCAATATTCTTCCCTTCTTTGGCAGATATTTCAATACATTCATATCCAATAGACCGATATAGATTAGCCAAAAAGTTGATTTCAGCTAAATCTTCAATAGAGTAACTGTCAATTTTATTAAAAAGCAAGACAGCCTTTATTCCATAAGCTTCAGCAGTAACCAAAAAACGATCTATAAATGTGGTGAAAGTAGGGGGGTTATTCAAGGTTACTAATAAAAAAGCAAGATCTATATTTGCAGCAATTATTTGAGTTTGTTTTGAAAGGTTTACAGATTTCCGAATTATATAATTTTCTCTTTCTTCAATCCTTGATATTACCCCAATTTCCTCACCTTTTACAGTGTCCTTTTCAAAAACCACTCGATCTCCTACAGCAAGCGGATTGGTGCTTTTAATTCCTTTGATTCTGAACTTTCCTTTTAAACGACAATCATATATTCTATCCTGATCGGTCTTAACCTTATACCAACTTCCTGTAGATTTATATACAATGCCTTTCATTTGACAAATTTCAATAAATAAATGTTAAGAACATAATTTTATAATTTATATTCGTAACCCTAACAAAAAATTAATAATACTATGTACAAATTATTTTTAACTCTTATCGCATTTCTTTTTATTTTTCAATCTGCAAATGCTCAAGTTTATGAATTTCAAATTGTAACTGTTGTTGAGTCTATTGTTCCGAATGGAATTGGTAGGTCGAGAATGATAACTAGCGATGAGGCTAGGGATTTTAACGATTATTCTTCCTCTCGTTCCGAAAAAGATGATAAAAGAAATAAATCGAGTAGAGAAGACATTAGGCTTAAAAATTTCGAAGAAACAAAATTGTTAAACTTTTTTAATGTTGCTGGAATTCGGTTTCAAAATATTGCCGCTAACGATGCGGTAGTCACTTCTAAAATAAACGAAATGACCCAAAAAGGATGGGAACTTACATTTGTGAACAGCGGTGTTGAAAGTTTTGCCGGAAAAGGAGATGGCAATGGAATTTATGTGACTCGTTATCTTTTTAAAAGAATAAAAATAGAGCAGGGTGAATAATTGATTTTAATAACAAAAAGAAATGGTTGAATTTTTTAACCTGACAAACTAATTTTCTATTAAGTTTCTTTCTTTTCATTAATATAAAACTTGTTATAGCACATTCCTCAAGCAAATAATTTAAAAATCAGAAATAACACCTTCTTTAAATATTTTGTAAATTGCTGAATATCAACAACCAATTAAATATAATATTATGAAAACAAAATTGACATTAGTAGCGATTATGATTTTTGGAATTAGTATCACAGGATGCAAAAATCAAGAACAAAAAGTAGCAGTAGAAGAAGAAGTTAAAATTGATTTAGTAAATGATGAGTTTCCTGAAGCAAAACAAGAGGTAATGGAAACCTTTGGGGCAATTGCACAAAGTATTAAAGATGGTGATATAGATAAACTTATATCCTTTCACGCCTATAGTCCAAAGTTTACCGAATTTAAAAATGGAGAGCCAAGAAATGGTGGTGAAGCAAACGAAACTCACGAACGAAATGTTTTTGGTTCTGTAACTGAAGTTATAAAGTTCGATGCGAAAGATTTACAAATTGCCGTTTATGGTGATGTCGCTAATTTAACCTTTCATTCCGATTTTCATTTAAAATTTGGAGAAGATATAGTTGTAGTAAATGACCAAATCACACTATTATTCGTAAAGACGGATAGTGGGTGGAAAATGGTTCACGAACATCATTCTCCTTTGGCTAAAGAAGAAAGTTAAAACCATTTTACAAGCCGTATAAAAGCATTACTTGGTTTAGACTTCTTTGGAAAATCCGAAAGGATTTTCCAAAGAAGTTTTATACTTGCCAGGTTTTGGTCAAACACTCACAATTTCTCAAATATAAGATCGATAAAAGATGTTAATCAATTATCCATAATTCTTTTCTGATGATTAATTGATTCTTGATGAATTGCTTTGTACAGTGTTAAAATAAATTCTTCGCTTAACTTATTTTCTTCTCCATCTAGAATCATTTTTTGAAGCATTTCATTCCATCTTTCAGTCTGTAAAATAGACACATTATTTTCTTTTTTAAGAGCGCCTATTTTATCTGCAATTTTCATTCGTTTTCCTAAAACTTCCAAAATTTTATTGTCGACTACATCAATTTGGGTTCTTAGTGTATTGATTTTATTATCAAATTCAATTTCATAACTTATCGACTTCCGAACCTTTAATTTTTTTAAAATTTGATTTAAAACTTCTGGAGTAATTTGCTGTTTGGCATCACTCCAAGCATTATCTGGATCGTGATGTGACTCTATAATAAATCCATCGTAGTTTAGGTCTAAGGCTGTTTGGCAAAGGTTTAAAATTAAATCTCTCCGCCCTGCAATATGTGAAGGATCTAAAATTATAGGTAAATTAGGGAAATTGTTTTGAAGGTCTATTGGGATTTGCCATTCGGGATTGTTCCTGTACTTCGTTTTTTCGTAGGTTGGAAATCCTCTATGGATCATTCCTAAATTAGCAACACCCGCTTTATATAAACGTTCTACCGCTCCTAACCAAAGTGGCAGGTCTGGGTTTACTGGATTTTTGATCAACACGATCTTATCTGAACCTTTAAGGGCTTCAGCGATTTCCTGAACAATAAAGGGTGAAACTGTTGAACGAGCTCCTATCCATAAAATATCCACATCATTTTTAATAGCAAGTTCTACATGAACAGGATTGGCAATTTCGGTAGCTGTAAGCAATCCCGTTTCTTCCTTTGCTCTTTTAAGCCAAGGAAGTCCTAATTCTCCTACCCCTTCAAAATTACCTGGACGTGTTCTAGGTTTCCACAAGCCTGCACGAAGAACAGTAGTGTCTGTTTCTTTTAATTGATGTGCTATAGTTAATAATTGTTCTTCTGTTTCAGCACTACAAGGACCTGAAATCACCAAAGGGTGATCTAGCTTCATTTCACTTAGCCAAGATCCAAAGTTATTGTCATTTTTCATGTACTAATTTATTTATTAATTGACTTGGAGCATTTTCTAAATTATGTTTGTAAACGCCTACTATTTTAAGTTCCTTTACTGCTTTTTCAAGTACCTGGGTGACTTCTTGAAACAGTTTATAATCTTTAAACAATACGTCGACAAAAAAAGCATATTGCCAGGGCTCACCAATTATGGGTAAAGACTGAATTTTGGTTAAACTTATATCAAAAGTACTAAACAATTGCAGAACATTAGACAGGCTTCCAACTCGATGATCCAGTTTAAATTTAAGGGTTGCTTTATCTACATTTTCAGAGGGTAACTTTACTGGTTTTCCTATTAAAACAAATCTAGTTTGATTCTCACTATTATTTTGAATTTTACTATCTAATATCTTCAACCCAAACTTTTCAGCCACCTGTTTTCCTGCAATGGCGGCAACGCCTTTAAGATTATTCTCCTTAATTTTCTTAGCCACTGAAGCGGTATCTGCTCCCTCTATAATTTTAAAATGGGGAGGAAACTTTCTTAAGTAATTATTACATTGCAATAAGGCCACAGGATGAGAATGTATTTCCATTATATCATGAATCGTCTCAGATTCTAATGACATAATATACATTTGAATGTTTAGAAATACCTCATCTAAAATTTCAAGATTATTTGCATCGATTAAATTATAATTGGGCAAGATGGAGCCTGCTATAGTATTCTCGATTGCTAAAACTCCATAATCAGCATCAAAACTATTTATTTTTTGTGTTACTTTTTCAAAAGAGTTACACATGATCAACTCCACTTCTTTATTTGGAAATAATTTTTTCACAGCCATATCGTGAAAAGAACTTTCAATGCCCTGGATTGCAATTTTTAAACTCATATCATTTAATTTAGTGTATAAAAAAAGTCCCGGAAAATTCCGAGACCTTTATATAATTAATATGTTTGATTAATCACATAACAATCTCGTCTCTTCTTCTAAAAAAGAAAAAGGAAAAATTGAAAAATGTAATTAATGTGTTCATTGTTCGTTTTGTTAGTGCTAAAGTAATTAAATATTGAAACCTGCCAAGTAATTTTAATATTTTTTATTTGTGTAGTTTTGTTTTTTATCTTGATTATGTCGATACGTATAGAAAATTTATCAAAATTTTACGGAAACCAAAAAGCATTGAACAATGTTTCTTTTTCAGTTAATAAAGGAGAAATTGTTGGTTTTCTTGGGCCTAATGGAGCTGGAAAATCAACATTAATGAAGATTCTTACCACATATATTCAGTCATTTGATGGTGCCGCTTTTGTGAATGGTTATTCTGTAAGAGACGAAAAGTTTCAGGTACAAAAAAGTATTGGATACCTTCCTGAACACAATCCTCTCTATTTAGATATGTATGTTCGAGAGTATTTACAGTTCAATGCTGAACTATATAATTCGGCAGGCGCAATAACTATTGATCATAAGCAAATTGAAAGCGTAATTGAACAAACCGGGCTAATTGCTGAAGCCAACAAAAAAATTGACCAACTTTCCAAAGGGTACCGGCAACGTGTTGGACTTGCAAATGCAATATTACACAATCCTGAAATACTAATTTTAGACGAACCTACAACTGGCCTAGACCCTAATCAACTACTTGAAATACGGGAGTTAATTAAAAATTTTGCAACTGAAAATGATCGAACCGTTTTATTTTCTACACACATCATGCAGGAGGTTGAAGCTATTTGTGACCGTGTGATAATTATAAACAAAGGTGAAATTGTTCATGATAAAAACATAGGTGAAACGCTAAGCAACTCTAATTTAGAGACGCTGTTTACAGAATTAACTCGTGAATAGTGAGTAGTAATGATCAATCATCAAAAATAAGTCTTCCAGTATAAAATTCTTCAACTTCAACAATAGGTGGTCTGTTTTTTGAAATAACATCTCCTACCCCTCGTATTTCACCCTTTAATTCATTTAGGGGGTTTACAATCATTTTATTGGAACCCCGGTGGTAAATAGTCAATTCGTTAATCAAAAAATTTTCAGCCTCCAATCTTGAATCGCCAGCATAGAAACCTATTATTGCTTTATTTGCAGATCCGGAAAGATAATAATTTGAAATTCCATTTGAAATAATTTTCAACTCATCTATATCTAAATTTAAAATAAAATCACCATCTGTATGAAATTCTTCTCCTAAATAATCTTCATCGGTTAACAAGGTTAAATTAGGAAAACTAATTATTCCATTACTTTTTACAGCAAAACCTGAGCTATTTCTAATTTCAATTAAATTAGGTGTGATTACAATTACTTTGGTAGTACCATAATCTCTAATAAAATTACAGCCTGTATTATCTATTATTAATAAGGTATTATTTTCTACTTTAAACTCAATATCCTCTAGAAGATTTTCACCTGTTTCAAGCATTACTTTTTGCTCACTTCCTTCCTCTATAAAAAGCTGAACACCTCTAAAAACAATTATTTTATCAAAAGAAGAAACTGAAATTTCTGTCTGAATGATAGTTCCTTCTTTTTTAATACAATTGAATGCATTTTCAGAATCACATCCAATAAATAGAAAGACAATCAAAATGTAAATTATTTTTTTCATAATTATAACCGAATTCCTATTCCAAAGTCAACTCCTTCAGCTTTGGCCCAATGAGATTTTAATGTAATTACGGCAAATATTTTTTCTTTATAAAAATATCTTTTTATTCCCAATCTCAAATAAACCCTATCCTCAAATTCATAAGGCCAATACACATAATAGCCGATTTGAGTTGGAAAAGCAAATTTATTAATTCTTAATTCATGGCCTACAAAGACCCCTATTCTTTTATAATCTTCATTTCCTGTTAGTCCGTCTTCAGGAAATGAAATCGATCTAAATTCAATAAATTCTTTCAAGAAAATTGACAAAAACAACTCTGTTCCAAATTGAATAGTACTTTTATAATTTAAGCGTTTATCTGCAAAAGCTGAAAAAACATAAAAAGGAAATTGCCCTGTCCCGACTAAATCACTTTCATTAATTCCAAAACGAAAAACAAAATTGTATTTTATTTTTTCAGAATAATTTAATCCATCTCTTTCGCTACTATAATCTGGTAAATTTTCATGCTCCAATTGGTAACTTAAACCCGCATTAAGCCCTAAAGTATTAGTGCTGGTGTTAGGGGCTTTAACATTTGCATTGGAATAATGAATAAAAATAAGGCCTGCATGAATCCCTAATCCTTTCCAGATATTTTCACGGGAATAATTTGCTCTTAGAAGTGTAGTACTCAATAGAGTTGATCCATAAGCATTATTTTCAAAATTTGCATCAGGGTCGTATGGATTGGTATTATAGCCTAAACCCTGTCCCGCAGTAAACATTAAATTCCTTTTAAAAAAATAAAAATTGAGATGTCCATATAGACTATAATTTTCGCCTAGAATTTGGTTTTTCATATCTTGATAGATAAATGTAAAACCCCAATCTGGAGAATTATATTGACGTTCCCATTCTTTTAAGCCAAATGTTTTTCGATTATAGGAAAGAGTAAATCCTTCAGGATGACCAATAATTAAATGAGAAAGAGCTGTGTTATGCTCAATAATACTTCCATAGAAATAATCTCCCTCCAAAAAAAAGTGCTTAACTTCTTTTTCCTGTGAAAATAAAGTCCCGCAAAACAATAAAGAGAATAAGAAGAAATTGGTTAGTTTCATTTTTATTGGAAAGGGGTAAAGATAAACTAATCTATATAATTTAAGATTCTATCTAAAACTCATCGTGGTAATTTTATTAGTGATAATAATGAATCCAATTAGAATAAATGTTTTGCTACATCTCTAATAGTTTTACTTTTCCCCATTGAATAATAATGCAAAAATGGCACTCCTTTATTAATCAATTCTTTACTTTGTTGAACGCACCATTCAACACCAACTTCCCGTACTTTTTTTGAATCACTAAATTTTAAAACTTCTTTCACCAGATCATCGGGTAGATCAACTTTAAATCGATGTGGAATTAAGTTCAGTTGTTTTTTGGTTGCCAATGGTTTTAAGCCCGGAATAATAGGAACAGTAATCCCTTCTTTCCTACATCTATCGACAAAACTGAAGTATTTTTGATTATCAAAAAACATCTGTGTTACAATATAAGTAGCTCCATTCTTAACTTTCTTTTTAAGAAAGTGGATATCGCTATCTAAACTTGGAGCTTCCATATGCTTTTCAGGATAAGCAGCTACTCCAATACAAAAATCGGTTGCTGAAGTATTCTGCAAGCCCTCATCTAAATAAATTCCTTTATTCAAATATTGAATTTGAGATACTAACTCACTGGCATATGAATTTCCTTCTTTTTCAGGCTCGAAATAAGTTTCATTTTTCACGGCATCACCCCTTAAAGCCATTACATTGTCAATACCCAAAAAGTCCATATCTATCAAAAAGTTTTCTGTATCTTCTTTTGTAAAACCGCCGCATAATATATGCGGTATTGCATCAACATTATATTTGTTTTGGATGGCTGCACAAATCCCAACAGTACCTGGGCGTTTCCTTACAATTTTCTTTTTTAGCAGTCCATTTTCCATTTCTTTATAAACATATTCTTCCCTATGATATGTTACATCTATAAAAGGAGGTTTAAACTCCATTAATGGATCTATATTGTCAAATATAGACTGAAGGTGTTCCCCTTTTAAAGGAGGGATGATCTCAAGAGAAAATTGAGTTTTCCCGTTTCCGTTTGTGATGTGTTCTGTTACTTTCATTTAATCTGAAATATTTGGTTTCAACCATTTTACTGCATCCTCGTAAGAAATTCTTTTACGTAAAGCAAAATCGCTTACCTGATCTTTGTTAATTTTTCCAACACCAAAATAGTTGGCCTTTCTATTTGCAAAATAATAACCACTAACACTAGCAGTGGGAAACATCGCAAGATTTTCTGTTAATTTTACACCGATTGTCTCTTCAACATTTAAGACTTTCCATATGGTTTGTTTTTCTAGATGATCTGGACATGCTGGGTACCCTGGTGCCGGGCGTATTCCATGGTAACTTTCTTTTATCAACTCTTTATTAGTTAGATTTTCAGTATTCGAATATCCCCAATGTTCTTTTCTAATTCTTTCATGTAAAAATTCGGCGAAGGCTTCAGCTAATCTATCTGCTAATGCTTTAATCATTATAGCATTATAATCATCATGATCCGCTTCATACTGTTCTGCCAATTCTTTAGTTCCAAAACCTGATGTAACACAAAAACATCCCATATAATCTTCTATAGCTGATTCTTTTGGGGCTATAAAATCTGCCAATGCTAAATTATTAGCACCTTCTTTTTTCTTCAATTGTTGCCGAAGTGTAAAGAATGTTTCTTTTAATCCTTCTTCACCATAATATATTTCAATATCATCATCATTTACTGTGTTAGCAGGAAATAATCCAAATACCGCTTTCGCTTGCAATAATTTTTCATCAAATATCTGTTTAAGAAGTTCCTTAGCATCTTTAAACAAGCTGGAAGCCTGACTCCCAACTTTTGAATCTTTTAAGATTTCTGGAAACTTACCGTGCAAATCCCAAGTCCTAAAGAATGGACTCCAGTCTATATATTCTTCAAGTTTCGAGATATCAAATTCTTTTATGGCTTGAACCCCTAAATTTTCAGGTTTAAAATTTTCAGTTTTTTTCCAATTTATCTTAAGTTTATTTTTTCTTGCTTCTTCTATAGAAATAAATTCTTTTCGTTTAGCTCTTGACAAATATTGTTTTCTAATTTTTTCATACTCTTCCCTTATTTGATCTTTATAAACTTGGCTATTTTTACGCAATAAATCAGCTACAACTGTAACTGCTCTTGAGGCATCATTCACATGAATTACTGTATTTTGATAATTAGGTGCTATTTTCACTGCTGTATGCGCTCTAGAGGTTGTTGCGCCTCCAATTATCAAAGGAATTTTAAAATTGTTTTTTTCCATTTCTTCAGCTAAATTGACCATTTCCTCAAGGGAAGGTGTTATCAATCCGCTTAATCCAATAACATCTACCTGTTCTTTTCTGGCAATTTCTAATATTTTTTCTGGAGGAACCATGACTCCCAAATCTATAATCTCATAATTATTACATCCCAAAACAACACTCACAATATTTTTACCAATATCATGCACATCGCCTTTAACTGTGGCCATTAATATTTTTCCTGCCGATTGTACTTTTCCATCCTTTTCATCTTCAATAAAAGGCTGCAAATACGCCACTGCTTTTTTCATAACTCTTGCAGATTTTACTACTTGTGGCAAGAACATTTTTCCACTTCCAAAAAGATCTCCAACTACATTCATGCCTGTCATTAAATATTGCTCAATCACATCAACAGGCCTTTTAGTTAGTTGCCTTGCTTCCTCTACATCTTCAATAATAAAGGCATCAATCCCTTTAACTAATGAATGAGTAATACGCTCTTGTAATTCATTTTTACGCCATTTCTGAACTTTATTTTCTACTTCTTTTGTTACTCCTTTCACCGATTCTGCATATTCCACTAATCGTTCGGTGGCATCCTCTCTTCTATCAAATAATACATCTTCTACACACTGCAATAGTTTTTTGGGAATACTATCATAAACTTCTAACATAGCAGGATTCACAATACCAAGTGTCATCCCATTTTTTATGGCATGGAACAAGAAAGCTGAATGCATTGCCTCACGAATGGTATTATTTCCTCTAAAAGAAAAAGAAACATTACTCACACCTCCTGAAACATTAACACAGACTAAGTTTTCACGAATCCATTTTGTTGCATTGAAAAAATCTAAAGCATTTCTTCTATGTTCTTTCAATCCAGTAGCAACAGGGAAAATATTAGGATCAAAAATAATGTCCTGAGGGGCAAATTGTACTTTGTGTATTAAAATTTCGTAAGATCGTTTACAAATATCTATTCTCCGTTGGTAAGTATCTGCTTGTCCCTTCTCATCAAAAGCCATTACTATTATTGCAGCACCATAACGCCTTACAAGTTTCGCTTGTCTAATAAACTCTAACTCACCTTCTTTTAAGCTTATGGAATTCACGATACACTTCCCTTGAACTACTTGTAAACCAGCTTCGATGATATCCCATTTAGAGCTGTCTATCATAATTGGAACACGAGCAATATCTGGTTCTGATGCGATTAGGTTTAAAAAGGTGGTCATTGCCTTCACTCCATCCAGCATACCTTCATCCATGTTAACATCAATAATTTGAGCCCCTCTCTCTACTTGATGTCTTGCTACTTCTATTGCCTCACCAAATTTTTCCTCTTTAATTAATCGCAGGAATTTTCTAGACCCTGTAACATTTGTACGTTCTCCTATATTAATAAAGTTACTATCTGGCCTAATGACCAAAGGTTCCAATCCCGACAGCGTTAAATATTTAGTACATTCTTTTTCCGTTCTCATCCTTCATCTTTTATTTTCCTGGGACTATATTTTTCTGCCACTTTTGAAATGGCTTTTATGTGCTCAGGATTTGTTCCACAACAGCCTCCAATAATATTTATTAAATGGTCTTGTAAATAACTCTCTATCAATTCTTGCATTTGTTTTGGAGATTGATCGTATTCGCCAAAAGCATTCGGTAATCCAGCATTTGGATGTGCCGATGTATAAAACGAGGTACTATCAGATATTCGTTTTAAATAGGGTTTTAATTGATCGGCTCCAAGCGCACAATTAAGACCTATACTCAATAAGGGAATGTGTGATACAGAGGCTAAAAATGCTTCAACGGTTTGGCCAGAGAGTGTTCTCCCAGAAGCATCAGTTATAGTTCCAGAAACCATAATTGGAATATCGATATTCTTTTCTTCTTTCACCTCTTCAATAGCAAATAAAGCAGCCTTTGCATTTAGGGTGTCAAAAATAGTCTCCACTAGTAATACATCAACTCCACCATCTATTAATCCCTCTATTTGTTGTTTGTATGCTATTCGAAATTCATTAAAACATACTGCTCTGAAACCCGGATCATTTATATCTGGAGATAAGCTTGCGGTTTTGCTTGTAGGGCCAATACTTCCTGCTACAAATCTTGGTTTGTTTGGTTCGGTACTTGTAAACTCCATAGCAACTTTCTTAGCTATTTTCGCAGATTCGTAATTAATCTCATAGGCTAGATCTTCCAAATGGTAGTCTGCCATAGCAATACTTGTTGCGGAGAAGGTATTCGTTTCAATAATATCTGCACCAGCTTCTAAGTATTTACGATGTATTTCGGCAATTGCCTCAGCTTGTGTAAGTGATAAAAGATCATTATTACCCTTTAATGGAGTTGGATGGTTTTTAAAACGCTTGCCTCTAAAATCTTCCTCAGAAAAATTATATTGCTGAAGCATGGTCCCCATAGCTCCATCGAGCACTAAAATCCTTTTTTGTATTTCTTTCTTTATACTAATCATCGTTTAATTAATCTTTTTGAAAAAATTAAATAGATCAAAATCAACCTGCATCAAGTTAATGATGTAATTGTATGGTATATGTTATTAAGAAAAAATAGAAATCACAGAAAGTAATTTCAATCGGTTATCTATCTAATTACTGATTACAACAGTAGCATAGTAGAAATTAGCACCTTCTTTATGTATAAAGGGTTGCTAAGGCTTCATCGGGTCTAATCCCTCTTCCTTTCTTGATAACAATTACAATAAGTGTTTGAACTTTGAGAATGCTAATATTCAGTTAGAAAAGATTAATATCCAAATTTTTATTGAAAAAAATTAAAAACAACTTGCTTTTTACTTAATTTTTTTACTTTTGCTGTACCGAATTAAAGAGGAAAGATTTGACCGATTGCAACCTCTTTGCCGAATTAAATTTGGTTGAAATAAATGCTAAAAGGATTTTATTCTGAATACATTCAGCATGTAATCTCCTCAAATAGCATTCAGTTCATTTTTTAATAATAAATAATACAATATATGGCCTATCTATTTACTTCAGAAAGTGTGTCTGAAGGACATCCAGACAAAGTTTCAGATCAAATAAGCGATGCATTAGTCGATCATTTTTTAGCTTTTGATCCACAGTCAAAAGTTGCCTGTGAAACCTTAGTGACCACAGGGCAAGTTGTTCTAGCTGGAGAGGTTAAAAGCGACACTTATTTAGATGTTCAAAAAATTGCTCGGGATGTCATCAATAAAATTGGTTACACGAAAAGTGAATATATGTTTGATGGAAATTCTTGTGGAGTTTTTTCATCTATCCACGAACAATCAAAAGATATCAATCAAGGTGTAGAAAGGGCAGATAAAGAAAATCAGGGTGCTGGTGACCAGGGAATGATGTTTGGATATGCCACTGATGAAACTGAAAATTATATGCCTTTGGCCTTAGATTTAAGTCATCGTATTTTATTAGAATTAGCAGAAATTCGAAGAGAAAATACAGCAATTGCTTATTTACGCCCCGATGCTAAAAGTCAGGTAACTATTGAATATAGCGATGATAATAAACCCAAACGGATTGATACAATTGTTATTTCTACTCAACATGATGATTTTATAAAGGGAGATGATAAAAATAGGGTAGATGACGAAATGCTTTCAAAAATAAAATCTGATTTGATCTCTATTTTAATTCCAAGAATGATTTCAAAATTACCAGAAACAATACAATTATTGTTTAATGATGATATAACCTATCATATCAATCCAACAGGAACCTTTGTAATTGGAGGTCCTCATGGTGACACCGGACTAACTGGAAGAAAAATTATAGTTGATACTTATGGCGGAAAAGGAGCACACGGAGGAGGTGCTTTTAGCGGAAAAGATCCTAGTAAAGTGGACAGATCTGGAGCCTATGCTACCCGACATATTGCTAAAAATCTTGTTGCTGCTGGACTTTGTAAAGAAGTATTGGTACAAGTTAGTTATGCCATTGGTGTAGCGAAACCTACAAGTATCCATGTAGACACTTATGGCACTGCAAACATTGATATGACAGATGGAGCGATAAGCAGAATTGTTGAAAATATCTTTGAAATGCGTCCTTACTTTATAGAACAACGTTTAAAACTACGGAACCCTATTTATTTAGAAACTGCTTCTTATGGACATATGGGAAGAGAATCTGAAGTTAAGAATTTAACTTTTGTTTCAGGAGATGGTAAAGAAATTACAAAAGAAGTGGAAACATTTACTTGGGAAAAA
>Ga0164315_10001545_pt1 | contig 17343 bp, 17 predicted proteins | sample GuaBasSedimGuay6_FD_113737 | JGI IMG/M metagenome (GOLD analysis project Ga0164315, IMG submission 113737) | Subseafloor sediment microbial communities from Guaymas Basin, Gulf of California, Mexico - Guay6, Core 4569-2, 0-3 cm | ecosystem: Environmental > Aquatic > Marine > Hydrothermal vents...
CCAGCCCTGTATTTTGAGATATTGAAAAATCATTGCTTTATGAACTCCCGTTCTAAATGCATCAGCCACAGCAAAGATTATCATTGAAATGACAAATGGTAAGAGGCTTTCTGAAATGCTGAAACCAATAAATGAAATGGTATAAACTAAAAATGAAGTAATTAGAGTTTTTCGCCTTCCCATTGCATCGGCAATAAATCCGCTTGGGACTTCCATAATGGCTACCACTATTTCCCTAATTGAATATAATATTCCTATTTGCAAAAAACTAAGACCATTTTCAAGAAAAAATAGTAATAAGAACGCATCAAAAAATCTCAGGTTTTTAAAGAAGCCATAAAAGCAAAATTTATAATACTGAAGATTTTTTTCGAATGCTTTTTGTGGCATTGGCTTTTTTTGTAAATGTAAAGATATTGTAGATAAATTCCTGCAAATTACTTCAGGGAAGCAAAACTACTTTTATTTTATGATTGACTTAAGTATAGAAAATTATATTTTGGATATTGCAATTTGATCTTTGTGCAAAATTGAATTATTTTTGATTAATAATTCTAATCATAAATAGTTCAGTACATTCTTTAATGTAAAATCTCAAATTATGAAAAAACTAACGGGAATATCAGGCGACGATTTCGCTTCCGAAGGAGCAAATTATCAAATGGATCCAAAGTCACTAAAACTGGCTAAACAACAAGAGTTGAAAAAACAGATTGCCGATGCTAACGATGGTACACCTGATTACAAATTGAGTGTATTGGAAAGTTATCGGAACCTTCAATACAAAATGTCAATTTATGGAGAAGTACCTGAGGCGGGTTCCGGTCTACGGCTTGGTATTTATCAAATAGAAGCAGCCTGTGCTGATGGTGCCACAGTAAAAAATATTGATCTTCTGGCAGAAGCAGTTAAGCAGGCAAAAAAGTTTGATGTTCAGTTGCTCTCATTTCCAGAGTTGTATGTTACTGGATATACTTTAAGTCCGGAAGTTGCAAAAAAAGTATCTGAATATAAAGATGGTCCCAGCATAACAAAGGCTCGTGAGATTGCTAAAGAATTCAATATGGCATTAATAGTGCCTTATGCCGAGAAACTTGACGAAGCAGATGGACAAACACGGTATTATGATTCGATAGCAGTTATTAAAGAAACTGGCGAATTATTAAATAGTTATAAAAAAACTCATTTATACGGTCAGCAGGAAAGAGATAACTGGAGTTGTGGAACGAGTGATTATCCTGTTTACAATATTTTTGATTTTCCTGTGGGTGTGCTTAATTGTTATGAGTGTGAGTTCCCTGAACTTCAGCGTATTCTTGCCTTAAACGGTGCTAAACTAATAGTTGGGCCAACCGCTGCCGACAGTTATTATATGCTTCCTAACGGTGAAAGAAGTGCAGTGCCATATCCTGATATTTCAGACCTGCTTATTCCGGCTAACGCATTGGCCAATAATATCTTTTTTGCCTATTCAAACCGAACTGGCTATGAAAAGCGTGAAAACGATCAGTGGCATTATACCGGTAACAGTATTATTTGTGGTCCGCATGGTGATACAATTGTAAAAGCAAATCATGAGCAAAATACTATGCTTATTGCTGACTGTGTTCCAGCCTATTATGGGATGACACATCCAGCACCAGATTATTATTATTTAAAAGATCGCAGGCCTGAACTTTATAAAAAACTGACCGATAAGAAAGTTGACTTTCACGAAGAAAGAGTAGACAAAATTGATTTAGATACAGACTTTATGAAGACTGGCTTTACTTATGACGAGGATTGTAAGCACAACAAGTAGAGTGAGTACTAATCCTATTAAAAAGTAACATAATAGGGCTTGCCTTTATCAGAATTGAATGGATCTTTTCTTTGAACTAATTTCAGTTTTAATTTTGGGAGGATCCATTTAACAATAGGATCAATTGCACTCTCCCTGGATGCTGAACTGATAGCATCTACATTAAATCCAACCACCTTATCATCGCCAGCTCCTGAAGTGCTAACAAGTATTACTTTTGAAAGATCATCAAGTTGAGACAAAAATGCTTTGGCCTCTTTTGGCATTTCATGAACTTGAAGAGTATGTATAATTATTATTGCATCCCAATCTTCTTCGTTTTCATCTTTGAGCAAAGTACAATCGGTTACCAATAAATAGTTATTGTCGTCAATCAATTTCTGAGTTAATCTCTTAACTAGTATTACTTTAAAATCACTTCCCTGGCTGGCAATAAGTATTTTGCTTTCAGCAGTTGGACTGCCTACCGAAAAGGGCTCAATAACTCCTTGCTGATTGATAAAAATATATGTAAGAAAAATCGCAATAAATAATACAATTGGTGTTGCAATTATTATCATGAGTATTTTAATCCACCGTTTCATAATTTTAGTTTTGTATTAGAAGTCCTAGTCAATAAATATAGATTAGTCTATACTGTGAAAGTTACAAACGAGTTTTTTGAAAAAATATTAATGATAGAAAACTGAATTAATCTATATCTTCAAATTCAGCAGTATCATTATACAGTTATTGAAGCAGATCTTAGTTTTATTAATCGGTTCTTATTTTGCCAGGAATTAAAAAGTTATAGTAGAATCTACATTACTGAAGTAATTGTATGTTCAAATTCACCATTGTCAATTTCTTTGATAAACTTGATTAAGCCTTTAAAATAGATTTCTGCATCATCATACATTGTCAGATGACTACCGTTTGGACAATACAAATACATCCCATTTGGAAATTCATTAGCCATCCACTTCATATGTTCAGGATCCATGGTATCGAACTCTGCTCCAATGCATAGGGTAGGGGTAATTATTTTTTTTAAGTCTGACTTTCTATCCCAATCCTTTAAGGTAGCATTACCGGCAACACCAAATTCACTGGGGCCTTGCATCATAACATAAATTTGAGCATTTAAAATACTAAAAGATCGATTAACAGGTTCAGGCCATTTTTCTAGAGGCATTCGTAAAACATGTTCAGGGTAATAATTAGTTTCAATTAACTTAAGGTAACGAGGATTGTTAAAATCTTCTTTGGCCTCAAGTTCTTTTATTTCTTTTAATATGTCAGCACCCATTTGCGGACCCAGAACTTCATTTGCATATTTATCGTAATCAGGAATTGAGGACATCATATTTGAAATAATCAGTCCTTTTAGATTTTGTTGGTATTTAAGAGCATATTCAATAGCTAAAATTCCTCCCCAGGATTGTCCATAGAGATAAAAATTGTTTTTGTCAAGTTTCAAGGCTATTCTAACCTGTTCTACTTCTTCCACAAAGCGGTCGATATTCCAAAGACTTGTGTCAGTGGGGATGTCGCTGTAGCCGGAGCCGAGTTGATCATAGTAATAATATTCGATTTCTGCTCCTGGAAAATAAGAATCGAAAGCTTCCAAATACATATGATTTGCACCTGGCCCACCATGAAGCAGGAGAACTTTTACTGTTGGATTGTTTCCCGTTCTTTTGGTCCATACTTTAAAATCCCCATCAGGAGTTGAAATAGGAATCATTTTCACTCCGCCACTTAAAATATCATCTTGTCCGGTATTATCAAAATAATCAATGGAGGCAGACTCAGTTTTAATAACTACTTCCGGATTAGAACAGTTTTGGAATGTTATCATGCTTAAAAGCAGAAATAGTACAGTCAGATTTTTCATGTTTTTAAAAATTTCTTGCAAAGGTACAAAGACAAAAAGAAAATTCTAATCCCCAAGAACCTGGGACAACTAATTCCCTGATTTGTCAATATTCCATGCTATGTTAGTTTCCTGATATTAAATATATTTTTGTGATTATCCGTATTTAAACCCCTAATAATTTTTTCCCGTTGATTACACCGATTTTCGCAGAGAACTTAAATTCATCAACGTTTTTCTGTGAACTCTGCGGGATATTTTATGTGTTGCTTTATGTGGCACATTTACGGATAATCATTTTTTATAACCCCCTTTCACTAAAACTCAAGTTTTTTATAAATCCCCTTCTTCCAATTTGTAAAGTCGTTATTGTAAAGTTTGGAGAATCTTCTGTCGCTAACTCCTCCGGCAAGGTTTGCATGAACGACATTCTCACCCATATCGGTAATCATTCGAAAGGAAGGTGCAAAACTGGTGCTTCTTCCAGCACTTGTGTAAACCTGTCCCTGATGGATAGTCGCCCTTCCTCCTGGTAAGGGAAATGGACCTTTGTCGAAGCCTAAAAACTTTGGTAATTTATTACCCAGCAGCATATTGGTAAGTGTAATTTTATTTATTTCTCCCCACTCTTTAGTTTCATTCTCCAATGCTGATATTATTGCTTTTTTATAAATTTCATCACGCTCTCGTCCCGTAAACCATTCAGATTTCTCAGAAAGTAGAATTGCATCAAAATTTGCATAAAAATCAATAATTATTCCGCTTTCATTTTGTAGAAATTCAACCAGGTTCATACCCAAAGCACTACCAAATACTTCATGGTACAGACTTCGGTAGATCATCTCAAATAAATAAGCCCCCTTAGAATTTGTGTCGTAGCACAAATCCCAGTTTTTTAATAAATCTCCATTAAGGGAATCTGGAAGAAGCGGCTTGATAATCTCCATGAATAATTCTGCCTCCAGAGAGTAGGTGTCGAAATGCATTTTTTTAATATCCTCTATTCCGGTCTTTTCATTTAAATCCAGAAGATATTTTATCCGGTCGGCACGAAATTCACCCATGGGAATATTTATGGGATCGACGTTTCCTAAATGGTTTAAATTATTGTTTGTTGTAATTATGTAACCTTCTTCGGGATTGTAGGCTCGAGGTAAATCTTCTGGTGCATGATATCCTTGCCAGTCGTTTTCAGAAAGCCAGCCAGACAGAGGAGCAAATCCACTTACTCCTTCTTTTCTTTTCGGCATCAATCCCGACATCTGCAGACCAATATTTCCTTTGGTGTCGGCTAACACCCAACTAAATGATGCTTCAATGTTTCCTAGAATTTCCATGCCTTGCTTTACATTTGTAGCATCCCACAATTGAAAACCTGATTTTATGGAAATGGCTCCTGACTTCTCACCACTCCATTTAGTAGTTAAATAGTAGCCTTCTTCATACGGATTTCCATCTAAAACACCATGATCATTTTCATAATAGGTAATTTCTATGGCTTCACCTTTTTTTACCTCAATCAACTCTTTGCGTTCATGAAATTCGTGCCATTTATCATCCTTGAGGTATTTGCCCTCTTTGCATTGTTCAATCCAAGAATCCGTCGCATCCATAAACGTATATGTCACTCCCCACGACAAATCATTTGTTCTGCTAATTAGTAAAGTAGAAAGACCAGGCATGGTTGCGCTGTATGCATATTTTTTACCCAGTTGTATTGTAATCTCATACCATACCGAAGGGAGTCTGTTAATCTCCAGGTGAGGATCGTTTGCTAGTAGGGCGTTACCCGATTTTGTTTTGTTTCCTGAAATTACCCAGTTGTCGGAAGCCATAAAGGCAGAAGAGGCCACATTCCATTTCACAGCATCAGGAATGATCTTCTCAGTAAGTTTTATCTTTTTCAAAAGATCTTCATCATAGTCGCCCAGAATATCTGGAAAAAGTTCGTTGAGCAATTTTTTGTTTACTCCTTGCTGAACCATTTGTACAAATAGCCTTTCAATTTCACCTTGTGATTGAGCCAGAGTCAAATAGCCGGCCATTCTGGCCAAAAGAGCAATATCTGTTTTCTCCCATTTAAAATCCTTAAAGCCAAGGAGCAATTTAAGTTCCCATGGTTTGTTTTTTGCAAACGCAGCATTGGCACCATTACAATATGCTTGTGCTAAATCATCTTCATGTTTATTAAGTTTTTGAATTTCATCTTTCAGATTATTATGCCAGTTCATGCGTCTGAAAAACTTATCTATTTCAAGCATTTCGTTGTCACCACTTAAATGCTGGGCTGCAGTCCCTGTACCAAGAATTTTCATCATCATCATCTGCATTCCTCTGTCGGTGGCATGACAATAGCCAAGCCCAAAGTACATATCCCGCTCATTATCAACTTTTATTAATGGGATACCGCTGTTTGTTCTTTCAATAATGATGTTGTTTTTTGAGTATATTTTCATTTCTTTAATATTTGAACCATATAAGTTATTTAAGAACATATAAGAGAAAGTTTGAATCATCCCTTAATGTTTTTAAAATAATCATTGACTTTTTAATTGTTTAAATTTTAGTCCACTAATTTAAACGTTTTTAGGGAAGTTAAGGCAAATACCTAATTTGCTACCAAATATTACTTTGAAAATGCTTACTTATTATTTTCTTTGTGTTGCTCTGTGACTTCTTTGCGTAACTCTGTGGAATAACTATTGCACAAAGAACCACAGAGGAGACACAAAGTATTCACAAAGAGAAAAGCACACACAATAATATCAAATAATAGTCTTCCTGCAATCTATCATCAACTCACGCACATATGCATCTTTTGAAAGGTTCAGAAGATATTTGATAGTTAGTGCAAGGTCTTCAGGCTGTATCATTTCTTCACCACTTATTGGTGCTCCAACATCGAAGGCCATCTGTGTATTCACATAAGAAGGACAGAGTGCAGTGACTTTAATATTGATTTTGGAAAATTCACGGTAGAGCGATTCACTCAATCCCAGCAATCCAAATTTTGAAGCAGCATAAAAGCCAGATCCCTCAAATCCAATTTTAGCTGCCCGCGAGGCAATATTAAAAATATAACCATATCCTTGTCTTTTCATCACAGGAATTATGGCTTTAAGAAACAAAAATGGGGCAGCAAGATTAACATATCCAACAAATCTTTAAAATCATCCAGACTATGTTCGATGCTGCCGCTTTTGTAAATCCCTGCATTGTTTACAAGTATGTCAATGTTATCATACTTTTCAGTGATTTGTTCGAGTAACTTATTTACTTCGTTTACATGAGTTAAGTCGCATGGATAAATCTCTGCTGAAGGACTTTCTGGATACTTTGTTTTTATTTCATTTGCAACATCAAGCAGTGTGTTTTCTGAACGAGCAAACAGCAGAACTTTGTAGCCTTCTTTGGCCAGACTTAAACTAATGGCTCTGCCAATCCCACGACTTGCTCCTGTAATTATTGCTATTGACTTTTTCCTCATTTTTCAAAATTATGGATTTAATCAATATGCTTTTAAATGAATATGATTATGTGCCTTATATTATTTTTGGAAGTTTAAATTAAGCCTGAAACACTCCAATATTATTGTGATAAACTAATGCTCTTAATTTTCTCTGTGAACCTCTGTGACTTCTTCGTGTAACTCTGTGGAACAACTCTTCCTTGCTATTACACAAAGAACCACAAAGAAGACACAAAGGTTTCACAAAGTGTTTTAGGTGCTGTGCCGTTGCCCTACTCCCCATAAATCTCAGATTCAGGATAGAAATTAAGCCATGCAAAAGCAAAATGATTGCTATGTCTTTCAGGCATCAGTTCTTTATTTTTAAGTTTACCCTTGATGCATCGACCAGTAATGTCCCAAACACTATTGGTTTCATTATCAATAAATTCGTTGTTCTGCTTACGGAAGCTTAAGGTTTTACCATCTAATTTCGATGAGAATACAGTTGCCGAACCTATCTCCTTCGACTCAGAAATTTCTTTTTTATCCAGGACGGAAACTGTTCCTTCTTTGTAAAAAATGACAATATTTCTACCATCATAAGTATCATTAATAACTTCTTCTTTGGCAATAATTGTAAAGGGATAAATTTTATAACCATCAATTCCTTTAAGGTCTATTACCCTTTCCATGGGTGCTAATCGGGAATTAATTTTGTCATGATCGAAAAACCTTTCGTAAGGCTTGTTGTTTTCACTATCATAGTTTTCATATGGATTAGTTCCATACCTCTCCTCTGAGTCCGTTCCCGTTTTTGGAGAAAGGATTTGCCCATCGGGATATCTTTCAAAAAAGTCTTCAACAGAAATAACCAAAGAAGGAATTACCACCAATTCAGCGCCGGCTAGTTCTCCGGCAAGACCAAGTCCTACCAACTGCTGCCACCATGTTTCCGTTTGATATTTCATGCATGGTAAGCATATTTAGTGGATATGCTTTTGCCTCACCATTAATGGCAACAGAAATTACGGGTTCATGTTTAAAGAAACTGCTAAGTCCCTCTGCTTTGCCAATAAATGCAGGGTAATCAATTGCAGGAAATGAATGTCGAGGCAAAACCATTGTTATCTCTGATAAGTCTGTAATTCTATTGGCAGTATCAGTTTTCCACTCGTATTCTAAATTTTTAGGATTTTTTAATTGTGCTTTTAAACTATTGAAAGGAAGCAGAATAAGAAGGGAAAATATTATTGTGCAAAGAATCTTTTTCATTCTGGTTGAATTATATTAATATATCTGGTGTAAATATATTTTTAAATCCTCTTTGATGTAAAATATTAACAGAAAATTAACCTTCGGGGTTTTAGTTATTGGACATTAGTCATTAGTTGTTGGCCAATATAAATTTGTCATTAGAGATTGGATTGTTTGTCTTAATCCTTTAGTTTAATATATTTCCTCAGGTCAGAAGAAAGAATTCGGTCTAGTTCTTCTTCATTTCCCTTTGTCGTTTCAACAAATAAAAATCCAAAAACAGTGTATTTAACAAAATCTACTTTCCTTAAATCCATTGGTTTTTCAAAATCCTTCAACAATAAATCATAATCAAAAGACTCAATCTCATCTTCTGGTATTCCCGAATTATTATCTAAAACTATATTACTGTATTTTTTATCTTTTCTGGTTTTGAAAATCTCTTCCCAATCAGGTTTCTTCCCTTTCAGAAAATATTCATAGGAGTTGATACCATATGCAAACCATGAAATATCACCGGTGGTACACCATCCACCAAACCTTAAAGGATTTACTTCAATGGGGATTATTTTCCCGTTTTTATCAATCCTGATTTCGATATGGGCCGGAAAGTTCTGTAAATTTACTTTCTGTCCAATGTCAGTTAGAAACTCAAGTATTTCCGAATAATGTCTAAATATAATTTCTTTGGAGGTAGTATAAACTCTGTCATTAACATCATTTTCTGAGGAGAAGAAGTGATGAAGGATATTAAGAATAACAGGCTCTCCATCACTATTAAAGTAGCAATCAAGGGCATACTCTTCTCCTTTAATGTATTCTTCGATTATGAAATCGTTCATGTCGATAACTTCTTCCGGATACATTCCCGATAATCTGTTTATCTCAGAATCTATTTTATCTAAAACCTTATTCCACTCATTTGCATTGTCAACCTTATGTACTGCTATGCTAAAGAAACCTACAGCAGGTTTAATAATAAAGGGATATTTGAAATCTTCAATATCTAAGTTTCTTATTTCTTCATATTTAATTCCTTTGAAAAAGTAGTTGGGGAAAGACGTCTTTAATAATTCCCTAAACTTTATTTTGTTTTTAAAAACGTGGATTTGTGATGGAAGTTGGGAGAAATCCAGATTCTGCTCTATCCATGCAATAGAATTTTCCGAGTTAGTATAAATTTTAGTATGGGGATCTTCATTTAGTTTTTGAATTGCTTCCTTTTCTGATATCCAGTTAAGTGACTTATCTGAGATCATCTCTCTCGCATTTGCTGTGGAGATAATCTGAAAGTTATTTTCTTTAATTGTATTGATAAGAAAATCTGATGCATATGGTTTGTCAATAATTATCATAATCATTTATTAGTAAGGGTCTTACAATTTTATTTTTCATTCTTAAAAACCATGAAATATTTTCCATGCCATTTCTAATTCAAAACAAATTATCATTTTTGAAGTTAATGATCATGATAAAGGCTGTACCTTTGCCGATCAAATTGTAAATCTAATTATTATTATGAAACATGCCGAAATACATACCGCAAAAGGTATAATGAAAGTTAAATTTTACGAAGATGATGCACCAAAAACTGTTGCAAATTTTATAAGTCTGGCAGAAAAAGGTTATTATAACGGGCTAAATTTTCATCGGGTAATACCTAATTTTGTTATTCAGGGAGGATGTCCTGAGGGAACTGGAGCAGGCGGGCCTGGATATTCAATTGACTGTGAACTGGATGGTGATAATCAATATCACGACAAAGGAGTTCTTTCGATGGCACATGCAGGAAGAAACACCGGTGGATCACAATTTTTTGTCTGCCACTCAAGAGAGAATACTGCTCATTTGGACAGAAACCATACTTGTTTTGCGAAGGTTTTTGAAGGACTAGATGTTATTGATCAAATCCAACAAGGCGATAAGATTGAAAAAATAGTTATTACAGAATAATTAAATTTGTATTGCTGAGTTGTTGATTTATAATTATAATCAGCAACTCAGTTTTTACTTTTTAACCCCAAAGTATCTCCCCTAAACACTCCAACTAAGTTTCTACCTTTGCAGGTGATGTCAAAAGCAGATATAAAATACAGTCGTATTTGGCAAGTTGCCTATCCAATTATTTTGGGGAGTATTGCTCAGAATCTGATAAATTTTACCGACACCGCTTTTTTGGGCCGGGTAGGAGAAATTGCACTAGGAGCCGGGGCACTTGGTGGTATATTCTATCTGGCTGTTATTATGCTTGGTCTTGGCTTTAGCACCGGAGCTCAGATTATAATTTCCCGCCGTTTTGGTGAAGGAAAACTTAAGGATATTGGCCAAATAATAGATCAGTCAATTTATTTTCTTTTGCCATTGGCGATGTTTGTTTTTGTTCTACTCCGTTATTGGTCAATTGATATTTTAAGTTATGCGGTTGATTCGGAGGCTATTTTTGCTGAGACCAGTATTTATATGAAATATAGGGCGGGAGGTATTTTCTTTGCCTTTGGTAATATGGTATTCCGGTCTTTCTATGTGGGCCTCCAAAAAACTAAGGTGATAACATATACAACAGTAGTTCTTGCCATTGTAAATATTGTACTGGATTATTTATTAATATTTGGAAATTTTGGGATGCCTGAAATGGGAGTTGCTGGTGCAGCATTAGCATCTGTAATAGCTGAGGCTTCTGCTTTATTATTTTTTATAGGGCATACTTTTATTAAAATAGATTTTGCAGATTATGCCCTATTTAAATTTTGCAAGCCTGATCTTAAAAGATTTATGGGTATTCTTAGGATTGCTATTCCGATTATGATGCAACAGTTTATTTCGCTGTCCGTTTGGTTTATTTTCTTTTTGTTTATTGAGAAACTAGGTGAGGCATCACTGGCGGTTTCTAATATTATACGTAGTGTTTATGTAATCCTGATGATTCCAGTCTGGGGCTTTGCCACCGCTACTAATACTTTGGTTAGTTATTTAATTGGATTAAAACAGCAAAATGTGGTAATGGCACTTATTTATAAAATTGTTGTGCTTTGTTTTTCAGGGGTTTTGTTTATAGTTAGTTTAGGCATACTTTTTCCTGATTTGATAATGAGTGTTTATACAAATGATGCAGAACTTATTGCCATGGGAATACCTGTATTGAAAGTTGTTAGCGTAGGTGCTTTATTTCTCAGTATTGGTTTTATTCTTTTTAATGGTGTTTCAGGTACAGGCAAAACAAATATTTCCTTGCTGATTGAACTTATAGTATTGAGCATTTATCTTAGTTATACTTATATAGTAATTAATGTATTTAATGCAGATATTACTATTGCCTGGACTTCTGAATTTGTATATGGTTTATTGCTTAGCCTGTTTTCCTATGCCTATCTCAAAACCGGAAGATGGAAGACCGGATCTATATAATTATATTTTGTTTATTATATTTACAAAAAAAAAATCATGAAAAAGAGAACAAAAAAGATATTGTTTATATCTCTTGCTGTGACATTAGTTATCGTTTTTGCATTGGGTTTATCCATGAACCTTATTTTAAGTAATATCCTCGACAAAACTATTAAAAGTGAGTTGAAGAAACTAAGTGAAAGTGGTGAATTAGATATTAGAGTTGATAAAGTGAGGGTAAATGTATTCTCACGTTCTCTTATTTTCAAAGGAATAATCGCTGTTCCTGACAGTAGTTTTTTAGAGGATTTTAAAAATGGGAATTCTCTTAAACCAACACTTCCAAAGGTTTCTATTTCATCACTTAAATTAAAAGGAATTGATATTTATGATTTTGTAATTAACAGGGAAGTCCATTTAAACAGGATAGCCATAGATGATGTTGATCTTACCCTTTTTAAAACATCAAAGTATAAGAAACTTCCAAAAGAGGAAATGACTAATAGTACATTTTCTATTGATTCTATCATGATTAAGGGTCTCAATGAAATAAGTCTAAGTAAAATCGAAATTGAATCTTATGATTTCAGAATGATAGATGTAATTACTAAAGATACATTTAATTCTTACAATGGAAGTGAATTTGAAATCAGAGGAATATCACTTGATGCTTATCATGGAACCAATGGGTACTTTAAGTTTAATACTGAAAAATTAAGAATCAAACTCCGTAGACAACGTTTTGATTTAAAGGGAGGTAATTACTATTTATATTTCAATAAGTTTGATTTTTCTTTTTCGGATAGTTTAATTATAATCTCTGAATTTGCCTTCAAACCAAAAAAGGATAGGTTTAAGATAGCTGCTTCACAAAAGTTTAATAATATTGTTTTTGATGCTGAGGTTAAAGAAGTTAGTATCCACGGCTTTAAAATTGGGGCGATGATACGGAATGGTATTGTTGATATCGATAGTGTGGTTGTTGATGGACTGAAAATGGAATTATACAAAGACAAGAATAAACCATTTGATTTAGATAAAAGGCCACTATTTCCTCAGCAAGGGCTTAAAAAACTAAAGTTGCCGTTACATATTGATAAAGTTATTGTTAAAAACAGTCGCTTAAATTATACAGACAAACCGGAGAAAAAGGAGAAACTTATGGTTGTCGACTTAACAGAAATGAGTGCAGACATTAATTTTATTACATCCATAAAAGATAGTTTAAAATCTGGTAAATACCTAAGTGTCAATTTTAAAGCAAAATTAATGAATGCCTCTGACCTAAGAGTAGATTTAATAATGCCATATAATAGTAGAGTAGATACATTTTATTATAGCGGTAGTTTGGGTAGGGCTCAATTTGTAAAGTTTAATCCTGCAATTTATCCTGCAACTGGAATTAAGTTTGACAAGGGAACTTTAAATAGTCTGGAATTCGCTGTGCAAGCGAGTCCAAAAAGGGCAGAAGGAATCATGACAATGTTATATGATGATATGGAGGCAGAGATTACTAAAAAGGATGTGGAAAAAAAGGATAAAACACTTTCATGGCTAGTAAATGCAGTTTTGCCACAGTCTAACCCAAACAAAAATGGTAATGTAAAAGTTGTTGTTATGGAAGCCGATAGGGTAAGTCACAAAGGAATGGTTAATTTAATTTGGAAATCTGTGCAATCCGGATTGGTGAATACTATATTACCGACAGGAAAGAAAGTTAAAGAAGATAAGAAAAAGGATAGTGGGAAAGATAATAAGAATAAAAAAGACAAGAAAAAGTGGTGGCAGAAAAAAAAGAAATAATAGAATGAATCCAGCGGAGATGAGGCTGAAATCAAACTGTTATTTACACTCTCAATAAATCATTCATATTAAAAAACCCCGTTTTTCCCACAAGAAATTCAGCAGCAATAACAGCTCCTAAAGCAAATCCTTTACGATTTTTCGCAGAGTGTGATATTTTTATTTCGTCAACTTCAGAATTATAGCCAATAATATGTGTGCCCGTTATTTCTCCTTCACGTTTTGAAATAATTTGTAATTGAGATTCATCATCTGTAGACTCATTTTTCCATTCATTAATACTGTTAAACTCAGATATTATATCATCTGCTGCTTTTATAGCAGTTCCACTTGGTGAATCAATTTTATGAATATGATGAATCTCTTCTATTTCAGGTGAATATCCTCCAACGGAAGTTAGCATTTTTGCCAGCTTTTTGTTTGCTTCAAAAAATATATTTACACCAATACTAAAATTTGGTGCATAAAAGAATGAGGCATTATTCTTGGAACACAACAATTTTACTTCATCAATTTTATCATACCAGCCTGTAGTACCAGTAATTATAGGAATACCAAGTTCAAAGCACTTTTTAAATACATCCAGGGCTGTTTCAGGAAAACTAAAATCAATAACCGCATCAGCACTTTTTATTATTTCAGACTTTTCATTCCAGTCCTCTTTATTATCAATTACGGCAATAATTTTATGGTTCCTATCAATGGCTATTTTTTCCACTTCATGACCCATTCTTCCATAACCTGAAATAACTAAATCCATTTTCTTAAAATTTAAAACTTACTTTAATACCATTATAAGGCATTGCTTGCCCTGGCTGCTTCATTACAGGAATAATTGGCTGGGTGACAGGTTCAATTCCAACACTTAAGTCTTCGTTTACCTCCCAATAATATAGATGAGCATCAACAGAAGCATCAAGAATTTGGAGGATATACCATGCTCCCATAACTATAAATGAAAGTTCCATATTCCTTCGATAGTAATCCTTAATACTTTTTAATTCATCGGTTTCGTATTTATCAACAAGTTCATTGGTGCAGTCATCACCTTCAAGAACTGAACATGTGTATGCTTCGTTGTATATTAAATACTCATTTCTATTGGTGATTGCAAAGTATGCCGTAACTCCAAAACCGGCATATACAATGGGTAATTTCCAGTATTTTTTATTATAAATCTGTCCTGCACCAGGTAGTAATGCCCAATAAGTGGCTTTTTTTGCTGAGTGAACTTTCACCTCAGTCGAATCAGAACCGCTCTTTTCTTTCTGGGCATAAACATCCTTTCCAACTAAAGTTAAGAGCAGTAATAATGAGAAAAAGAATAAAAATTTATAATACAGTTTCACGGTGTAAAACTACTATTTTATAATGTTCAAAATTCTATCAAGGTTGTCATCACTGTTAAAACTAATAACGATATTGCCTTGTCCATTATTGTTTCGCTTAAGACTAACTTTGCTACTGAATTTCAAACTAAGTTCTGCAGGGATAGTTTTATATTTTGAAGGAAGTGATGCTTTTTCCGTATTAGTTGTCTTTTTTGACTCAGGACTATTGATTTCTTTTACAATTTCTTCAACCTGCCTCACATTTAAACCTTCGATGATTATTTTTTTCAGAAGTTTGATCTGTGTTTCCTCCTCCTTCAAAGTAATAAGAGCACGGGCATGTCCCATACTAATTACATTATCTCTAAGGGCAATTTGTACTTCAGGTGGTAATTTTAATAAACGAAGGAAGTTGCTTATGGTAGATCGGTTTTTGCCTAACCTCTCACTTAACTTTTGTTGTGTTAACTTACACTCATCAATCAATCTAGCATAACTTATTGAAACTTCAATTGCATTTAAATCTTGTCGGTGGATGTTCTCAATAAGTGCCATTTCCAGCATTTGCTCATCATTAGCAACACGAATAAATGCAGGAATACGATCCAGACCAGCAATTAATGACGCACGCATACGTCTTTCTCCAGCTATCACCTGATATTTCTCAAATCCTAATTTCCTAACTGTTATAGGTTGAATAACTCCCTGAACAGATATTGAATCAGAAAGTTCTTTTAGTAGTATTTCATCAAAATCAGAGCGGGGTTGAAAAGGATTAGTATCAATTTTGCTTATCTCCAGTTCTGCAATTGCCCCGGCCACATAATTACCAGAAATGTCAACTGCAGTTATATCTGTTTCCGGACTTTGTAATATTGCGTCAAGTCCTCTGCCTAATGCCTTTTTCTTTCCTTTGTTGCTACTCATCAGTTATGTCTATAGTTTTTTCCGAATTTTTTATGCTTGTCATATCATTTTTCTGTAATATTTCACGAGCTAAATTAAGATAATTTATCGCTCCTGTACTATCAGCATCGTACATGATAATGGAGTTTCCATAACTTGGTGCTTCACCTAGTTTGGTGTTCCTGTTTATAATGGTATCGAAGACCATTGTTTGAAAATGTGTTTTTACTTCTTCAGTAACTTGTTTAGAAAGCCTTAATCTGCTGTCGTACATAGTAAGTAAAATACCTTCAATATCCAGTCTTGTATTTAGACGGCTTTGCACTATCTTTATAGTATTCAGTAGTTTGCCAAGACCTTCAAGAGCGAAATATTCACATTGAACAGGAATTATTACAGAATCGGCGGCAGTAAGTGAGTTAACTGTTATCAGACCTAATGATGGTGAACAGTCAATTATTATAAAATCGTAATCATCGCGGATTTTATCAATAACCCGGGACATCATTTTTTCACGATTTGGAATATTAATCATTTCAATTTCAGCACCAACAAGATCGATATGAGCAGGCATCAGATCAAGATGTGGAGTCTCGGTAGTAAGTATTACTTTTTTAGGATCCAGGTCATCAATAATGCATTCATAAATACTTGTTTTTATATTTTTCGGGTTGAACCCAATGCCTGATGTTGCATTTGCCTGAGGGTCAGCGTCAAGTATAAGTGTTTTGTACTCGAGTACAGCCAGACTTGCAGCAAGATTTATGGCAGTAGTAGTTTTTCCTACTCCTCCTTTTTGATTTGTAACGGCTATGGTTTTTCCCATGTAAAAAAATGTTTGAAATGACTCATTACAAAATTACAATTTTCAAGATTGCGGTATTTGCTTATGAGTTGAAGTTATTAACACAACTTTATGCTGAAAACGTGACTAATAGAGAAGATGCTGCTCCAGTTTTAATAAATATTCAGGTGAAATCTCTATGATAAAAGTCAAAACTTTCCAATCTGAGAATTAAATAATGCAAAGCAAACTTATCCTTTTTAAAAGAGGATAAGTATAAATAATTAAAGGTATTATCAAGAAGGCTTGTTCTCGTTTTTTTGAGAATTATTTATAAATCCTCAAAATTCACATCAACAGTGCTATCTTTTTCCAGTGGCTTTTCTGGATAGTCATCTTTTGCCTCTATCTCATCCGGATTGTTATTAATATAATCTAATACATCCTGGAACCCTTCAGAAAACTTCTCAAAATCCTCTTTATAAAGAAAAACTTTGTGCTTCTCAAAATAAAACTTTCCCTGATCAGCATTAAACTTTTTCTTGCTTTCAGTAATTGTAATAAAATTCTCTCCTGCCTTGGTAGCTTTTACATCAAAAAAATAAGTTCTTTTACCAGCTCTAATCGCTCTGGAATAAACATCTTCTCTTCTCCCCTGATTTTCTACTTTATCCATTCTACTCTTATGTTCATTTTAATTGTTGATTTAACAAAAGTAAAAATTAAATGTAATGACACGTTTGTGAAGTCACTTTTGTTTAAAAAAACTTTTAA
>Ga0164315_10001546_pt1 | contig 17319 bp, 13 predicted proteins | sample GuaBasSedimGuay6_FD_113737 | JGI IMG/M metagenome (GOLD analysis project Ga0164315, IMG submission 113737) | Subseafloor sediment microbial communities from Guaymas Basin, Gulf of California, Mexico - Guay6, Core 4569-2, 0-3 cm | ecosystem: Environmental > Aquatic > Marine > Hydrothermal vents...
CGAGCAGAAAAATCCCTGGAGGATGATCAGCAGGGGCGGGGAGAAGCTCCAATATTGCGTGAGGGATTCCACACCCTTAAAGATCATAGGGAAGTTCAGACACCATATCCCGATGATGCCTTCCAGCAAAGCATAAGCCCTGAAATGGTTCCTGACCCGCATGGTGAGCTTTCCGCACAGATAATAGCCGGCAGACAGCCCTCCCAGAAATGCGGCCAGAATGATTGCCGTGGCAATGCTGTCACTGCCCATGAGTCTGCTCAGATATTTCTGCCATGAGACCTGATAGACCAGTCCTGCAAGGCCCTCGGTGAAAATAATCGCATAGAGAAAAAAAGAAGTCAGGAATTTTAGCATGGTCATCCGTGGTATGTTGTATATAATCACCTGAACAAAAATATCTGTGACATTCAGGATCCGCCTCGAAATCGGTATCGGAAAAACGTTGAAAGACTTTTGTTCAGGTGCTTAGGGTTTAATTTCTCAGGCCAATACTCGTTTATGGCAGGTTCCGGTACTTAGGGAAGTCCAAATAAATAACATACCCGTCGTCAGCATGACGGTGGGTTACGCTTCGCTCCACCCACCCTACATTTCCGGGTATTTTATTTTGGAAAACACCTTAGGAAATCTCATCAAAAATAATGTTCCCTCCGACCATGGTGAGAAGGGCTTTGCCTTTCAGACTCCAAGCGTCAAAGGGCGTGTTGCGGCTGATGGACTGGAAATCAGCCACCTTCACAATATGTGGCTGATCCGGGGTCATGATGGTGATGTCAGCGGGATTGCCAACTTTCAGGCGATTGTCAATCCCAAGAATCCGAGCCGGGTTCACCGACATTTTCTCAATCAGGGCTGTTAGGGAGAGGATCCCCTTTTCCACCAGTTTCAGGCCCAGCGGAAGCGAGGTCTCAAGGCCGATAATGCCGTTGGCCGCGTGATCAAACTCCACCTCTTTCTCAATAATGGCATGGGGCGCGTGATCCGTGGCAATCGCATCCAGGGTTCCGTCGGCCAGCCCTTCGAGAATGGCTTCCCTGTCATGATGTGAGCGCAGAGGGGGATTCATTTTGGCATTGGTGTTGTATGCCTCAACCGCCTCATCTGTGAGGGTGAAATAATGGGGAGCGGTTTCCGCGGTCACACGGATGCCCCTTTTTTTGGCATCCCTGATGGCGTGAACGGATTCCCTGGTACTGACATGTGCGATGTGAATGGGCGCGTCGGTCAGTTCGGCAAGGGCGATATCCCGCATGATCGCAATGCTTTCAGCCACGTTGGGGATGCCAGGCAGGCCCATTCTTGTCGCGACGGCCCCCTCGTTCATGACGCCGCTCCCCGCAAGGCTCAGATCCTCGGCATGGGAAATAATCAGCAGCCCGAATCCTTTGGCATATTCCAAGGCCCGCCGCATCATCTGACTGTCAGACACCGGGTTTCCATCATCGGAGAGCGCAATTGCGCCGCCGTCCCTCAGGTCTCCGTATTCGCACAACTGCTTCCCCTGAAGCCCCTTGCTGATGGCTGCGACAGGCCAGACCCGCGCACCGTTTGCAATCCTGGCTTCCCGGATGATGTATTCCGTGATCTGCCGGTTATCGTTCACCGGGTCTGTGTTGGGCATGGTGCAGACCCCGGTGAAACCGCCGTGCGCCGCGGCCAGACAGCCCGTCCTCACGGTCTCTTTGTATTCATGCCCGGGATCCCGGAAATGAACGTGCATGTCAATCAGCCCGGGAGTGACGATCTTTCCCGACGCATCAATGACTCGGATGTCCCCTTCCACATCTCCGGTCTCAATCTTCTCAGCGATGTCAGTGATCTTCCCATCCTCAAGCAGGATGTCCATCACACCGTCCAGCGTACCCGGATCAATGACCCGTCCGCCGCTAATTTTTACCCGCATTTTTCGCACCTCCCAGCACCAGATAGAGCAGTGCCATCCGAACGGCAACGCCGCTGGTCACCTGATCCAGAATAATGGAATACGGACCGTCCGCCACCGCAGGGGATATCTCAACCCCCCGGTTCACAGGCCCGGGGTGCATGATCAGGACATCCTCTCTGGCTTTTCTGAGCCGCTTTTCTGTCAGTCCGTACACTTTTGCATATTCTCGCTCAGAGGGGAACAGAAAGTCCCTCTGACGTTCTTTCTGTATCCGCAGCATCATGACCACATCTGCCCCGTGAATGGCCTCATCCACATCATAGGTGACAGACGCGCCCAGGGTTTCCACCTCCTTGGGAATCATGGTGGGCGGCCCGGCAAGGATCACCTCAGACCCCATTTTGGAGAATCCCTCAATGTTGGACCGGGCCACCCGGCTGTGCGCGATGTCCCCGATGATGGCGATGCGGAGCCGTCCCAGGGTTCCCTTGTTCTGCCTGACGGTCATCATGTCCAGCAAGGCCTGGGAGGGATGGGCATGGGTTCCGTCTCCAGCGTTGATCACCGCGGCCTTTGTCGCCCTGGCCAGCATGTGCGGCGCGCCCGATGAGGAATGGCGCATCACGATCACGTCAGCGTGCATGGCTTCGAGATTGCGCGCCGTGTCAATGAGGGTTTCCCCCTTGACCAGGCTGCTGGAGCTTGCGGAGATGGAAATGCTGTCCGCACTCAGGCGTTTGGCCGCGATGTCAAAAGAGGATCGTGTGCGCGTACTCGGTTCATGAAACAAAAGCACAACCGTCTTTCCCCTCAGTGTGGGAACCTTTTTCACAGGTCTTTCTGAAATCTCCTTCATTCTGTCCGCCATGTCCAGAATCAGGGTGATCTCCTCTCTGGAAAGGGATCCCATATCCAGAATATCTTTTTTTGCAAATTGCATGGTTCACCTATTTCTTTTTTTAACCGCAGAGGACACAAAGAAGGCACAGAGAGCGCAGAGTTTTGTCTTAAATTCCCAAACATGATCTGACTGTCATCTTTTTCAGTTCTTTTTAAGCGTATAAGGGATGTGATAAAAAACTCTGCGCCTCCTCTGCGTTCTCTGCGGTTAAAATTCAGAAAGTTCATACGCCTATATTTTGTCTCACTCCAAGAATTGCCCAAGCCGGCCCCATCGCACATAATTTATAAATGATTCAGTATTTTCCTTGTCCCATGACCAGTAAATCATAAATGCCTTTCCCCTGACCACCTTCAGGTTGACAAAGCCCCAGAATCTGCTGTCATAACTGTGATCCCGGTTATCCCCCATGACAAAGAGAGAATCTGGCGGAACGGTCTCCGGCCCGAAATTGTCTCTGGACTGCAAAGGCGCGGCAGGAAGAATCCGAGAGTCCTTATGAACCGCATAGCGTTTGTCATCCACAAGCTCGTTGTTCACATAGACTTTTTTGTTGCGGACCTCCACCACATCACCTGCGATCCCCACGACCCGTTTGATAAAATCCTTTTTGGGATCCTCAGGAAATTTGAAGACAATGATGTCCTCACGTTTGGGGTCTTTGATGGAAACGAGGGTTTTTTCGGTAAAAGGAATTTTGATGCCATAGATGAATTTGTTCACCAGGATATGATCACCAATCTGGAGGGTTTCTTTCATTGATCCTGAAGGAATTTTAAATGCCTGAACCACAAAGGTGCGGATAAACAGGGCCAACACAATTGCCACGGCAATGGCTTCGATGTTTTCCCTGAGACTGCTTTTTTTGGGCTTCTGACCTTTTCCCGAAGCTTTCTCAGCCTTCCCCTGTGCGGCATCCGGATCACTTTTGGGTGAGGGATCGCGCTGTTCGGAAGATTTTTTTGATTTCAAGTTTCTTCTGATACCTTTCTCTGACTGCAAGCAGATCGAAAATCTCCCCTTGAGGGGGCAGGGAGGTGTTTTTTTTCGTAAATAAATACAATGAAATATCCATCGGAAGACATCCCCCGCGCCCCCTCAAGGGGGGATCCTGCTCCCTGTGGCTAAAAAAGACATTCAATTACGGCCTGTTTCTATAGTCTGGCACGATTTTTGTCAAGGCATTGTTCTGTCACAGCACAATGGTTTTTTCATTCCTGGCCCAAAGTCACTTGGAATGAATCCTGATGATCTCCAAAACAAGCTCCGCGGCCCGCACCATGTCATCAAGGCGGACAAACTCCCGCACGGTGTGGACATCCCGCATCCCAGTTCCCAGCACGCCGGTCATAATGCCCTGCTTGAAAAACACATTGGCATCCGCACCTCCGCCACTGGTTTTCAGCTTGATTTCCCGCCCGATATTCGCGGCCGCCTCCTGGGCGAGTGCCACCACAGGGTGATCTTCAGGAACATTGGTGCGGGAGAAATCGTTTTCAAGCTGAATATCCACACGGGGCAGCTCGTTCTCTGAAGCGGCCGTGTCGCTTTCAACTGCGGATTTGAACGCGGACACAATCTTATTTGTCAGCGTGTCCAGTTTGTCCTCATCATGGCTTCTGACCTCCCCTCTGACCGTCACAAGGCTGGGGACGATGTTGGTGGCAATGCCGCCTTCGATGATCCCTATGTTGCAGGTGGTCTCATGATCAATCCGCCCTATTTCCAGCCTGGCAATGGCTTTGCTGGCAAGGGAAATGGCATTGATTCCCTTTTCCGGGGCAACCCCCGCATGCGCGTCTTTGCCGTGAACTCTGAATTCAAAGCGGTTTGCCCCTGGCGCACGGGTGACAAGTCCCTCGGTGTCCCCGCTGTCCAAAGCATATCCGTACTTTGCCGTGATCAGGCTGAAATCCAGATGCTTCGCGCCCAGAAGCCCGACCTCCTCACATGTGGTGAGGACGATTTCCAGCGGGCCATGAGGCAGGGAATTTTCCCGGAGGACATGCAATATCTCAATGAGAATGGCAATGGCACTTTTGTCATCCGCACCCAAAATGGTGGTGCCGTCGCTGGTGAACACGCCATCCCGCAGTATGGCTTTGACCCCTTTGCCCGGGGACACGGTGTCCATGTGCGCGTTCAGCATCAGGGGCGGGGCTGAAGCGCTTCCCTCAAACTTGGCAATCAGATTTCCCGTGTTGCTGCCAGTCTGCGCTCCCGCATCATCAATATGGATTTCCGCCACGCCCAAAGATTCAAATATTTTCCTTATCTCATTGGAAACATTCGCCTCATTTCCTGACTCGCTGTCAATTTCAACGAGAAATTTGAATGTTTCTGCTAACCTGTCGCTGCTGATCATCTGATGTTCTCCTTCCTGAAAATGATTGACAAAGCGAATAATAATATATTATATGATTTTTTTGTCAAACGGAAGATCAGAAAATGATCTGATTTTGGCAATTGCCTTTCAGACATATTCTTCAAACGGAAGTGCGCAGCTCACTGGTGGGGCTCCCGGACTTCAAATCCGGTGTGGGGCGCTAAAACCGTCCCGGGTGGGTTCGATTCCCATGCACTTCCGCCACACATTCAGTCCGTACCTTGCTTTCACAGAAATGATACCTCGTATGATCCCAGGCAGAAGGACACCGTAAATGGAAACCTGGCTCAAGGAAAAAATTGGAAATCCCGAACTGTTCACCGGCAGAAGGAAAGAACTGAGATATTTTCTGAACTGGGCGGACAGAATCAGGCAGGAAAGCTCCCAAAGCACGGCACTCCTCTCCCGAAGGAAGACAGGCAAGACTGCCCTGCTGCAACGGCTGTACAACCTGACGTTCCAGCAAAATGACATGGTGATTCCGTTTTACTATGAGATGACGGAGTCCGATCAGTGGCTCCTCGACTTTGCCAGGGAATACCTGCTCACCTTCATCTACCAGTACATTGCCTTCAAGACAAGAAAACAGTATTATTTCCACTATTCCAAGGCGAATTATGGTCGTGCGCTGAAGGCCATGAAAAAGGAGAAACTGGACTACCTCTCTCACTTGGTGGAAGATGCGGAACTGGCATATCGCGAGGAAAATCCCAGCAGCCTGTGGGAAATCGCCAGGGACCTTCCCCGCGTGGCTGCCGCGCATACGGATGAGCGGGTGCTTCAGCTCATCGACGAGTTTCAGTTTCTCAATCGTTTTATCTTCAGAGACAAGTCCTGCAAGGATCGCATTTCAAATCTCGCGGGCAGCTACCTGCACACCTGTGAATACAAAAACGCCCCCATGCTGGTGGCCGGAAGCTGGGTTGGCTGGCTGGCACGCGACCTGCATCGCATGCTTCCGGGAAGGTTTCAGTTTGACTATTTTGAGAACATGCCGGAAGATGAGGCTGTGGAAGTGATCCTGAAGTATTCTCACCTTGAGGATATCCCCGTCACAGAGGAGATGGTTCCCCTGATCGCAGGACTTACAGAGGGGAATCCCTTTTACATCGGGTCTCTGCTCCGTTCCAAATATCCGGGAAAGGATTTCACAAAAGAGAAGGGGGTGCTGGAAACCCTTGAATTTGAGACGCTTAACAATGAGGGCGGAATCAAGGGCACATGGATGGAGTACCTGGGATATGCCTTAAGAGAGATAAATGATGTGAATGCAAAAAAGATTGTGCTTTATCTCTGCAAACACCGGGAAAGGGAAGTCACTCGGACGGAACTGCTGGAAAAGCTGAATCTCGGCATGGATGATTCAAAGCTTGAGGCAAAACTGAAGATATTGATAAAATCCGATATTATAGAGCAGGGAAGCAGCAATTTGGACTACCGAGGAGTCAGGGACAATATTTTTGACAAAGTATTCCGTGGTGTTTATCAGAAGGAGATCGAAGCATTCAATCCAAAGGACATCACGGAAGAATACAAAAAACTGTCTGAAAAGCTTATGAAAAACAATAAACGGCTCCGCGGAGAATACGGAAGATACAAGGGGGCATATGCTGAGTTTCTCATCATCCACCATCTCAGACACGATGTTCTGAGAGACAAAGATCGCTTCCTGCCATCTGTGCGGAACCTGCCCGATGATTTTGAGTTCACAGCATATGAGAATGTGTGGTCCTACCATTCCCCGCCTCTGCACGAACCAGAGTTCCAGCTTGACATTCTTGCCAGGGCAGGAAGGGATGCGTACTCACTGATCTGGGAAGTGAAAAACCGGAAGGCAAAATTCAGTGTGAGAGATGCGGAAGCTTTTGTGAGAAAAGCAGAATCGCTTATGCAGCTTGAAAACATTGCCAAGGCTGTTCTGATTGTCTTTTCTGTGAGCGGTTTTTTCCAGAATACTGCCGAATACCTGGAAAAGCATGGGATCGCCTGGACAGACGACAGGCAGTGGATTCAACGGTGTTGAGAGGAGGGTGTCCTATCTCAGATGCGGATTTGTCCGGTTTTCCAGGAGATGTCGTCAGCGGAAAGGGCATGCCCCCACTGTTCTGTCAACATTCAGATGACGGATCCTGATCGAAATCGGACTTATGACCCGTCAGCATAATCTTGACAAAACCCTACGATCAGAACGAAAAAACAGAGGAATAGCATGATTCAATCTCCCCCCGCCGACATGAGTGCCGTTCTGCACAAGCACTTTGGTTTTGAAGCCTTCCGCCCGGGCCAGGAAAAAGCCCTTCAGACCCTGATGCGGGAGCGACGCCTGCTGTCCATCCAGCCCACTGGCTACGGCAAATCACTTCTGTATCAGCTTCCTTCCCTGTGGATGGACGGACTGACACTGGTGATCTCACCGCTTCTGGCCCTGATGCGGGATCAGATTCGGCAGTTGAACGAACGCTTCAGCATCCCCGCGGCCGGCATTAACTCTGACCAGACTGAGGAAGAGAACGAAACAGCGAAGCGTCTCGTGTCCGAAGGCCGTATCCGCATTCTTTTTATTGCCCCGGAAAAGCTGGACAACCTGGAAATCTATGAATTCCTGGCAGGCCTGAATGTCTGCCTGCTGGTGGTGGACGAGGCCCATTGCATATCCACATGGGGGCACGATTTCCGGCCATCCTACCGTCAGATTGTGGAAGCCGTGCGGCATTTTGAACGGAAAAACCCTGGCCTTTTTGTACTGGGACTCACGGCCACGGCCAACCATCGCACGGAAGAAGACATTGCCAGACAGTTGACCGGACCGGACGGGCACGCACTCAGTGTCCTGCGTATATCCATGGATCGGCCAAATCTCAGCCTTTCGGTCATCCGGGTCAATGGTGCGGCCCACAAGCTCGCGGTTCTGGAAAAGCTGGTGGCGCATACGGAAGGTACCGGCATACTCTATTGCGCCACCCGGGAATCTGCGGAAATGGCAGCCGGGTACCTGGCGGAAAAAAAGCTGGATGTGATTGCATACCACGCCGGCTATGACCCCGAACAAAAACGCCAACTGCAACATGAGTTCATGCAGGGCAGTCATAAGGCCGTGGCCGCGACAAACGCCCTGGGAATGGGAATCGACAAGCCGGACATCCGTTTCATCGTCCATGTGGACGTCCCGGGTTCCATTACCGCGTATTATCAGGAAGTCGGCCGTGCCGGACGGGACTGGCTTCCGGCCCGCGGGATACTGCTGTTTGACGAAAGCGACCGCAAGATACAGGATCACTTCATCCGGTCCGCGCTCCCGACAATTGACGATTTTCGGAAAATATACGGTGCGGTAAAGCCGGATTCACAAAATCTCCTGCCAACGCTCTCTGCCGTGAAAGTCCGGTCCGGCCTTCACCCCACGCGGGTGGCCATCATCCTTGCGGAGCTGGTTGAACAGGAATTGCTGGAGAAAAAACTTGTCAGGCGGAAGCAGGTGTACGCCCGCACGGGAAAACGGATCACCCCGGATTTAAGCCGTTACACCAATCAGAACACAGCCCGGAAGGCGGAATTGGAGGCCATCCTGGCCTATGGCCGAGGTGATAGCGATTGCCTGATGGCATCATTGCGCAAAGCCCTTGGCGACGGATCTGCTGACGCCTGCGGCCGCTGTTCGCAGTGCGTTCCGGATCCCTTTGCAGAAGAGGCCGCGTCCGCGGATATGACAGATGCGGCACGATGGCTTGGCGAGCGTGATGTGCCCATCCCCGCGACAAAGATACCGCTGATGTCCCGGGGATTGTCTGTCCTGAACAGTGATCTCCGCGAGCCGTTTTTCATACAGTTCATGCGCCGGCGGGCGGAAAACTCGGACGGCACCCGCTGGGACAAACTTCCGCGGGAGCTTGAGAATCAGTTCTGCAAGATATTGGAACAATTTGTCAAAACACATCGCTTCGATGCTGTGCTGCCAATACCCTCCCGTACCTGGGCACAGCGGACAAGCACAGGCAATCTGGTGGCGGAAACACTTCACGCGCCGGTTCATTTCAATCTGCTGGCCTGGAGGGAAATGCCGCCATGTCGTCAGGGAGAACTGCTCAACAACGATCAGCGACGGGAAAATGTATCTGGGAAAATGCAGCTGACCGGTCCCGTGCCTTGTTCATCCGGGGGAGCTGTTTTGCTCCTGGATGATTACATCGGATCCGGAGCAACCATGAAGGAGACCGTGCGGACATTGCGGAAGCAGGGCGGGCTCCAGGGCGATATTGTGCCGCTGACCCTGGCGCGTGTGCGATGGCGTCTGGGGGCCAGAGGGATGGTCTGATCTGCTGTTAAGTTTCGGGCTTTTCCGCCAGACTTGCCAGTCCGGCGGGAACGGAGGGACACAGGATCCGTCACCTGAATGTTGGCAGAGCGATAGTCTGTCCCCTCTGCTTTCATCCAAAACTTCCCGTACGGCTTTTGCCAGATGTTCCTGGTCAATTCATAACGGAAAACCCGAATTCCGATGCAGACAATGCGGAAGTCACGCGAATGCGTATGGCTCTGACTGGTATTGCTCTGAAATTGTTTTCCCGGAAGTCCGTATCATCTTACCAAAGCGACCAGTTTCCTGTGGACAGAACATAAACTCCCAGCAGCAGATTGCTGACCCCGTGCGCGACCACGCAGTTCCACAGGTCCCGCTTCCAGTAAAGCAGACCGTTCAGGAGCACGCAATAGACCGCAGCGGCCAGCCATTCAGGATGTGCCAGGGTGAACAATCCCACCACCCAGAGAAAAGAGCCCGGAGTGAACTGCCCGATGGGCTGCTTTTCCCAGTCTGATGAGATGGCCCAGCGCATCAGAAATCCGCGCCAGAACACCTCCTCGGCCACTGGAACCACCACTGCCAGACCGATCATCCGAATCGCCACAAATCCCCAGCAGGCAAGCGGACCCGAAAGAGACTCAAAGGGGTTGTACGCGGGCCTGACTTCGGGGCACAGCCAGTCGGGTAAAAATCCCATAAGGTATTGCTCGGCCCCCAGGCCACTAAGCCATATCCAAAGTGCGATGCCGAGGATGCCCGCACCCACACCCGGAAGGATATTCCAGTGGGCACGAACCAGCCTGCGAGCGGACAGAAAATATCCGGCCACTGCGCCCACAATCAGCACCACAGTTCCGTACAGCCAGGGATAATACTCGGCAGGGAATTCTGGCAGAATCTGGGTCAGCGCAAGATACAGGGCAAAGGGAAGCACATAGGGAAGCATGGTCTAACGTCCTTTGGAGAAAATGACCTCTTTAATGGTGAGGAGGATGATCAGTAAGTCCAGATACCAGGAAAAGTGCTTCACATAATACAGATCATAGGTGAGCTTTTCCTTGCTGTCATCAAAACTGTCACCATAGGGATAGTTCACCTGCGCCCATCCGGTGAGACCCGGACGCACCGCGTGGCGCAGCTTGTAATGGGGAATATCCTCTTCCAGTTTTTTTACAAACACAGGCCGTTCCGGTCTGGGGCCGACCAGATCCATGTCCCCTTTGAAAATATTGATAAACTGGGGAAACTCATCCAGCCGTGTCTTGCGGATGATTCTGCCGATACGGGTCACGCGGGGATCGTTTTCCTGTGCAAACACCGGCCCGGTCATCTTTTCAGCATCCACGTACATGGAGCGGAACTTACGCAGAAAAAACGGCCTGCCATTGCGCCCCACCCGCTCCTGGGTGAAAAACACCGGGCCTGGAGATTCCCGCCTGATCAGAATCGCAATCACAAGCAGAACCGGCGCCATGAGAACCAGCAGCACAGAGGAGACAATGATTCCCTGGGTTCGTTTGATGACCCCGTGAATGGAGGTGTGGAAAAAGCCCTCCTCAAAAATGAACCAGCTTTTTTTCAGATAGTCATCAATGATGATCTTCCGCTTGACTTTTTCATAAAAGGCCAGTCCCTCCTGGACACGAACGTTATCCTCCACTTTGCAGCGAAGCAGTTCATCAAGGGGAAGCTTTTTACGCCGTTCCCGCAGGGTGATCACAATGCTGTCCACGGCATAGTTCCGGGCCACTTTCTGAACATCATCAATGAGGCCCAGAATGGGAATTGCATTCACCTTGGTGTCCAGCTCGTCGCTGAAAGAGGTTACGATCCCGATGATCTCATATCCCCTGAATTTTTTTCTGTGGGATTCTCTGATGATCTCCCTGGCCTGCTCGCTGATTCCCAGAATCAGAATTCGCTCCCGGTTTTCCCTTATCACAAAAAACACGAAAAAACGGAAAATCGCCAGGCAAATATAAATGGCGATCAGTGGCAGCAGCAGACGCCAGCTCAGAAGAATCACGCTTTTGATGAAAAATCCCATGGTGGCGATGGTTCCGAAAGAGAAGGCAAAAGAGGGAAGGATGCGTTTGAGGAGGTCAATGGGATAAATGTATTCGATAAAAGAATACAGGCGGGTGAAAGACATGGAGACAATGACCACCAGGGTGAGAATGATAAATGTGCCATGACCGTAAGGGCTGGCAAGACTCAGCCATGGGGGAGAATAGGCCAGGGACGGGAGGATGATGCCGAACAGCAGATAGCAGATGAGCGTGTCCGTTGCGATGATGAAAATGGAACCCATTGTGGTCCGTACTGAAAACATAGACAGGTTATTCCTCCAGTTTTTCAAATAATTTTATGCAGTTTCCGCCTCTGATCTTTGCAGAGACCAGGGCGGTTTTGGCCATTTCCACCAGTTTTTCAGGGGATTCCGTGTCTTCCGGGAATCCGGCCATTCCTCCGCTCATGGTGATGGAGAACTCAACCCCCATTTCATGTGCAATCCCGGCAATGGCCTGGGTGATCCGCTCCCCCACCATCAGGGCATCGGCCTTATTTGCACCGATCAGGGCCACACCGAACTCATCCCCGCCGATCCGACCCACGATATCAATGGGGCGCAGACATTTTTTGATTCGATCCGCAACGTGCCGCAGCAACTGATCCCCTTTGAATGAATTATGAATTCGGTTGAAGCGGGTCAGACGATCCACGTCAAAAACGATAAGTGATATTCTGGACTCCTTCACACGGCGGGCGCGGCTGAACTCTTCGTGGAGCCGCTGCCACCAGAGGCCATAGTTGTAAGTTCCGGTCAGATTGTCGGTCAGTGTGAAATCCTGGAGCTTCTGCCCCCGGGCATCCCTTCCGATATTTCCGGCGACAGTATTGCAAAGCAGACTGATCGCACGCCGGGTATCTTCGCCAAACACGGGTTCTTTCTCTGTGAGCAGAAGTATTTCCCCGCGAAGGGTTCCCTGGAATGTCAGCGGGACAATGATGATAAAGCCATCCGGAGGGAAAATTTCGGGAGGGAGGAGACATTTCTCATTTTTCAATATCCGAATGCTTTCCTCAGAGCCATCCTCGGCATCCTCGTGCTGAAGGAGCAATTTTTCCCAGAATTCACCATATTCCTTTGTCTCAAATCCGTATCCCAGCACCATGTCAGGAGAATCTGAGGTCTGCTTTCTGAGGATCATGGCCCCTTTCTTATCGCTTCCCAGGATATCGCTTACCAACTGAAAAACGTAATCCAGGACCACTCGCATCTCCCGAAGGGTTCCGTATTCCCGGAAGATGTTTCTCATGAATACCTGCGAATTCTCATCCGGGCTGTCCAGCGAACTCACTCTGAAAAAATATTCAAGAAAATGGCTGATGACATTCTGCACAAGGTGTTCCCTGTCCCGATAGTCATGCGGGGCATCTCCCGAAGCTTCAAAGTTGACACTGACAGTTCCCAGTGTGCGGCCCTGAAAGCGAATCGGCAACACACAGGAGGCGTGAATATCCGGCTTCACCAGGTCATCCGCCAGGATTCCCGCTTGCGAACTCCCGGAATTTCCTCTGAGAAAAACCGCCTGACCGCTCGCGGCGACCTTTCCTGAGATGCCGTGTCCAAAAGCTACACGGGTTTTTTGGATAATCTCATTTTTCAGCCCCCGGGCACTTCGGATGGTGAGTTCCTGGTGCTTGTCATCCAGCAGCATAATGGACCCCTTTTTCGCACCCATTATTTCCAAAACCACATCCAGCATCAGGTCCATGATCTGGGAGGGAAGCTGGCGGATGGCTGATTTTTCTTTGTCTTGTCGCTTATTCATGTCAGAAGAATCCGTATGCTTTGTGCCAGGCCAGTGGTTGGCCCTGTTTTTAAGTTGTCTGACGCTACCATTCTGATTTCATCAGTTCAAAATTATATCGGGACTGCGGTGTATTGTAAAGCATATTTTCAAAACGTGGATTTGAAAATCAATTTGAAAATCAGATGACAGGCCTCTTTTTCTCTGATACAATTCCGGCGATCCGTTAAGCAATGGCTTTGAGGGCAGGGGAAGGGGATATGGGAATGTTATTCAGTCAGATGTTTCGGGGGAGGAAGACATGTCAGTCAGTGATGAATACGGACAGATCAGCGGAATCGGCGAGCATCAGCAAGCATGGCAATTCATGTCTGCCATCCTGGATATGGCAGGCGTTTTGCTCATCGCACTGGACAGAGAGGGTCGCGTGATTCAGTTCAGCAATGCCTGTGTAAAAACATCAGGCCACACCTGTGAGGATGTGAGAAATCAATATATCTGGGAACTGTTTCTGTCCACAGAAAGCAATATGTCCGTAAAAACGATTTTCGAGAACATGCGGAAAGGAGAGTTCCCCAGCAGACATGAAAGCTACTGGATCACAAAAGACGGAAGCCATCGGCTGATCGCCTGGTCCAATACAGCCCTGCTGGATGATGCAGGGCATGTGGAATATGGCATCTGGGTTGGGCTTGACATTACCGGTCGGAAGCAGACCGAGGCTGCGCTCCGGGCCAGTGAGGAACCCCACCGCGCGCTTATTGAAAAAGGCAAGGAAGGTGTCGCGCTGATCCAGGATGAAAAACTGATCTTTGTCAACGACGCGTTTATCTCCGCTTTTGGCTATGACACTTCAGAAGAACTGATCGGGAGAAACGCCAGACACTTGGTGGATCCTTGTTTTGAGCAGCAGTTCAGCGAATTTTTAAGCACCGCTCTGGATAAGAAATCCTGGGGCCTGCCATTCCGGGGAAAATGTACTGCAAAGGATGGCAGAGAGTTCTGGGCGGAAAAACTCAGCAGTGTGATCAGCTATGAGGGGAACCCCGCCATTCTGATCACCGTCCGGGATATTACGGACAACATGCTCTGGGAGCTGACCATCAAGCAGGAAGCCGAGTATTTTCGGAGCGAGAATGTGAAGCTCAAATCCTCCATCGGGGAACGCTACCGGCTGGGGGACATTATCGGCAAAAGCCCTGTCATGCAGGAAGTGTATGAGCTGATCCTCAAGGCCGCAGCCAATGACGCGAACATCATTATTCTGGGCCGGTCCGGCACGGGCAAAGAACTGGTTGCCAGAGCCATCCATGATATAAGTGATCGTTCTGACAGACCTTTTGTTCCTGTTAACTGCGGGGCCATTCCCGAGAATCTGATTGAAAGTGAGTTTTTCGGATATAAAAAAGGGGCATTCACTGGCGCGCACATGGACAATCAGGGCTATCTGCACAGAGCTGACACCGGAACCCTTTTTCTGGATGAAGTGGAAGATATCGCACTGAACATGCAGGTCAAGCTGCTTCGGGCCATTGAGAATGGGGAATACACGCCTGTTGGTGACAGCAGGCAGTGTCGGGCCGATATTCGCATCATTGCCGCCATGAACAAGAACCCTTTGGAAATGGTCAGAAAAGGGCGGATGCGGGAGGATTTTTTTTACCGGATCAGTGTGATCCCGATCAAGCTGCCGGAATTAAAGGCGCGCAAAGAGGATATCCCCCTGCTGCTTGAGCATTTTCTGCAAATTTACAGTGATGGGAAAAAAATGCCGACCATTCCCAGCCAGGTGATGGACGCGCTGCTCGCTTATGACTGGCCCGGAAACGTCCGGGAACTCCAGAATGTGCTGCAACGTTTTCTCACCGTAAAATCCCTTGACTTTATGAAAGTTTCAGGTGATATTCCGTCAGATGTGCCCCTGATGATCGCTTCAGAGGAAATGGCCGACCCGGGCCACGGGGATTTCCAGACAACCCTCGAAAATGTCGAAAGAAAACTCATCATCAGGGCATTGGAAGATGTCCGTTGGAACAAGACCAGAGCCGCTCAGATGCTTGGAATTTCCCGCAGGTCCCTGTTCCGCAGAATGAAAAAGATGGGCGTATGAGACCCGGATCGGGCGATTTTGTCTCAGGTGCATATTTTTATTTTTAATTTCAGACTATTAAAATAAATTCTCAGGATATTGACGGGCGGATTCCGCCCTCTTATCATCCGCTTCCTTATGGAAATTTTCTGGGATAAATATTTTGTTTTTAAGCCTTTAATCCAAAAAATAAGGGTTTGGCATGCAATTTGCTTATATTTATGATACGGATGCCTGAGTGTCTTAGCTGTCAGGATTAACCCAAATCACAAAGGAGGGGCAAAATGGCCTTAGATACCGCGATAAAAAAGAATTGGATAGAAATTCAGAAAAAATTCGATGTACCCGTCAATGCCATCGGGGTGAAGATAAAATCCAAAGATGAGAAAACCCTGAAAGTCTGGAGAGAGGAAGGCATTGACAAGTTTGTAAAAAAGTAGGGCGCGCATATGGGGGGTGCGCGCCCTGTTTCTATCTTCATATTGTCTATTTGGCAATCCATCCCAGCACATCCTTCTTTTTGGGAACCTTCCCAGACAGTTTCACCTCACCGTCAACGACCACTGCGGGGGTGCTGAAAACCTTGTAGCCCGCGATTTCCATCATATCTGTGACTTTTTCCACATTTGCCTCAATTCCCGCGGCCTCAACAGCCTCTCTGACGATTTTCTCTGTTTTTCCACATTTGGCGCATCCCGGTCCCAATATTTTAATATTCATAATAATCTCATTATGTTATGGTTTAAAAAATAATTCAGTATCAGTAGATCGAAAACACATCCGCCAAACACCAATGCCAGCCACCGATCTCGTTCCCATGCTCCCTCGGCAAGCTCAGGACAGAGTGTCGCACGGACATTTTGGCATTGCACACGGCGGACACAGTGGCGTAGGGTGAGTGGAGCGCAACGCAACCCACCATTTCCCATGCGGACACAGGAAACATTCCGATCAACCCATACAAAATACTGGCAGGTGCTTCTGATTTTCACAATCCCTTTTCCCTTTACGAATTTGAACAGAAACGCCATGCTGAAGCGATTGCTCTGCAAAAACAGAGGCCTGATGTTGTTTCCCATGAATCTCCTTGTAACGAGATTTAACCTCAGAAAATTCTATTGCTATTTATGGAGCCTCAGATACTCATCGTTTACAGTCTGATAAACATAGTTCCTGTCAACAAACGACATGCGGTCCTGAACCGTTTAAATGATCATCTCATATATGCGCTGGGCACCTTCAACGCGCTTGCGCTCTTCAATTTCCTCTTGCAGAAGCTGATTGGCCTTTGTCAGCTCGGCTGTGCGATTCGCCACCTTTCTTTCCAGATCATCATGTGCTTTCCGCACCTTGCGCTTCATGTCCAGAATATTGAGACAGCGATCCACCCGGAAATACAGTTCCCGGATGGCACAGGGCTTTAGGATGAAATCGTCCGCATCCAGCCGGAGCGCGTCAATGGCTGAATCCACATATCTGTAAGCGGTGAAGATAATGACCCGGGTTTCCGAGCTGAGTTGTCTTACACGTCTGAGAACCTCAATGCCGTCAACCGGGTGCATGACCAGATCGGTGATCACCAGGTCAAACGTGGTCTTATACAGCAGTTCAAAAGCTTTTTCGCCACTTTCAGCCGTCATAACCAGATATCCCGCGGACTGAAGGGCCTTGCCGATGATCTCAAGCATGGAGGGTTCGTCATCTACCAGGAGAATTTTGTAGTTTTCGGGTTTTCTGTCGCTCATTGCTCTTTTTGTATTTTGGTGAAATAACACGGAGTTAATTCAGTAAAAATCACAGCTTGCTGTGAAATGCTGTGTCCTTGCGGCACGATTCATTTCATGTCGGTGGTGACCTGAGACCGGACACGGACCTGTGCGGGTTCCCCTGAGATGCCCGGGCGGAAAGGACACATTGCCAGCATGTCTCTGGGACTGCCG
>Ga0164315_10001547_pt1 | contig 17316 bp, 17 predicted proteins | sample GuaBasSedimGuay6_FD_113737 | JGI IMG/M metagenome (GOLD analysis project Ga0164315, IMG submission 113737) | Subseafloor sediment microbial communities from Guaymas Basin, Gulf of California, Mexico - Guay6, Core 4569-2, 0-3 cm | ecosystem: Environmental > Aquatic > Marine > Hydrothermal vents...
CAAAGGCTATCATCTGCCCGATAAGCGTAAGATTAATATTCACGCCTTGCTCCTCACAGATTATTGAGGGCCGCGCTCAGGGCAGCCCCATTCCCGTCGGTTGTCGTATTAACCTGCGACAACGAAGATCAGGTACATCGCGATACCAACACCAATGATGGGGATCGCGTCTACCAGGCCGGCGCCCAGAAAGAAGGTAACCTGCAGTTTCGGCGCCAGTTCAGGCTGGCGAGCAGATCCTTCGATCAACTTGCCACCCAGCAGGCCAACACCGATCGCGGCGCCCAGGCCACCCAGACCCATCATGAGGGCGGCAGCTACGTAGATTAATTCAGGCATGTTTTTCTCCTAGCGTTAATAATCAAAGTTAAAGTGAATTAGTGGTCTTCAGAAGCCATGCTGAGATACACAATCGTCAGCACCATGAAGATAAATGCTTGCAGGACGATAATCAGGATGTGGAATATCGACCAGGCAACTTGCAACATACCGGCAGGCAACATCCAGGCCACACCGGCACTGAACAGGGCTGCAATAAGGATGAAGATCATCTCACCAGCGTACATGTTACCGAACAGTCGCAGACCGAGAGAGAAGGGCTTGGCCAGCAGACCAACCACCTCCATAAACAGGTTCACCGGAATAAACAGCCAGTGGTTGAACGGGTTCATGGTCAGTTCCCTGACGAAGCCGAAGCCTTTGACCTTGATAGAGTAATACAGCATCAGAATAAAGACGCCCAACGCCATGCCCATGGTGATATTGGGGTCCGTAGACGGCACGATCTTCTGGAAGTGTACTCCAACCAGACCCAGCAGTGAGGGGATCAGGTCCACCGGAATCAGATCCATCAGGTTCATCAGGAACACCCAGACAAAGACGGTCAGGGCCAGCGGTGCAATCATCTTGTTGTTGCCATGGAAAGTGTCGCGCACGGTGTCGTCAACGAATTCGATGACCATTTCCAGGACATTGACCATGCCGCTGGGTACGCCGGATTCCGCTTTCTTCGCGACACTGCGGAACAGCCAGCAAAAAACCAGGCCAAGGCCCACAGACCAGATCATGGAGTCGATATGGATGGCATTAAAACCCATTGCCGCCGCCTCATCGCCACCATGGGCCATTACCCAGGCACCGCCTTCACCGATAACGGAGCCGTCTTCGCGCACAAAGCCCTCTGGTAACTTGCCATAGGCAAGATTCGTCAGGTGATGGACGATATATTCAGAAATAGTCTGGGTTGAGCCTGCCATGGTTCAAAACTCTCGCGTCTAATCGCGTCTTTTCTCTATTCCCGCTGGTTGCGTGTTAGCAGCAACCAACTTCCAATAATTTGTATGGCCAGCATCACCAGGTAACCGGCGAATACTGCCAGGCCGTTTATGGGCCGCAAAGCAGCAAATACCACGGCGAACCCGGCAACACTCAAAAAAAACTTGCCAATTTCGCCGGCGTAGCTGGATCGCGCTATGGCCCCGGTAGATCGCGCACCGCGCCATCTGAAGGCGAGTGTCGCAAAATAGGCCTGAGGCACAATGGCTATCAAGCCACCACTAAACACCGAATAAGCAACAACCCTGTCCAATACCAACAGGAAAAGGCACAATGGAACAAGCAATCCTAATTGGGCCAGGGTAATGCGATGAACCGGAGGACGCGCAATATCAGCACCGGTCATTGGCGCCACGCGATACTCCCCACACCATTAACCACACGGGTTTCATCCTCGATTCGGCGGCCGCATTATAGGGTGATTGAAAGGCGGGTACAACCGGCTTTTACCGTGTATTAGCTTAAATAATACCCATGCTCATCCGCTCCATCAGGGCAACACGACCGCCACACACCGGCAAACTGCTTTTTACCACCACATCTTGTGGTGACCTGGGTCCAAGACACCATATCCGGCGCCCAGGTACTCTATTTGATATGGCTCAAAATACCGTCTAATTCATCCAGGCTATTGTAGGCAAGTACCAGCTTGCCTTTGCCCCTGGCGTTGTGCTGAATCTGCACACGGGCACCCAGGCGCTGGGACAGATCCTCCTGCAGTTGCCGGATATTGGGGTCAATGCCTTTTTCCTGTGCCGGCTGGTCTTTTTTAGCTAACAGATTGCGCACCAGTGCCTCGGTTTGCCTCACTGAAAGGCCTTTACCTACCACCGAACGCGCCGCCTGGGACTGGTCGTGCCCCTCCAGCCCCAGCAGGGCCCTGGCATGCCCCATCTCCAGGTCGCCATGCTCTACCAGGCGTCGTACATCTTCGCGCAAAGTCATCAGACGCAATAAATTGGCCACTGTGGAGCGCGATTTGCCGATTGCACTGGCAACCTCCTGTTGCGTGAGTTCGAATTCCTGCTGCAGGCGCTGCAGGGAAGCCGCTTCCTCAATGGGGTTGAGATCTTCTCGCTGGATGTTTTCGATCAGGGCCATGGCGATGGCAGTCTCATCAGATACATCCCTGATCACCGCGGGTATAATATCCAGGCCCGCCAGCTGTGTGGCCCGCCAGCGCCGCTCGCCAGCAATAATCTCGTATTTGCGATCGGAAATGGGGCGCACCATGATGGGCTGCATCACGCCCTGGGCCGTAATGCTGTCAGCAAGCTCCTGCAGGGACTCCGGATCAATATCCTTGCGCGGCTGGTATTTGCCGCGCTGAATAAGGTCCACCGGCAACTCCTTCAGGGCTTTGTCTTCATTGGCGGTTGACCGCCCGGTGCCTTGGGCCTGCTCAGCCAACCCGCCGGCGGTCTGCTTGGTATTGCTGGCGCCCAACAGTGCGTCAAGACCTCGCCCCAAACCCCTTTTTCTCGCCGACATGCGAACTCTCCGTGCTACTGCGTGGCCAGCGCGTCGGTGCCCTGCTGCTGCGCAGCAAGCTTCTCTTCGCGCCGGATGATCTCCCCGGCCAGGGCCATGTAGGCCTTGGCTCCGCGGGAATGTTTATCGTAATACATAACGGGTAAGCCGTGACTGGGAGCCTCGGCCAGCCGCACATTGCGCGGTACCACCGTACGATACACTTTCTCCCCAAAGTGACTGTGCAGCTGGGATGACACGTCATTGGTAAGACTGTTACGCGGGTCGTACATGGTGCGCAGTATGCCCTCTATTTGCAAACTGGTATTTAATGTCTCAGCGACACTCGCGATAGTACTCACCAGTGCCGATAATCCCTCCAGCGCAAAGTACTCACACTGCATGGCGATTATCACACCATCAGCGGCCACCAAGCCGTTGAGGGTCAGCATATTCAGGGAGGGGGGGCAGTCGATCAGCACATAATCGTATTTACCGGAAACTTCACTGAGCGCCGTGCGCAAACGGCGCTCCCTGTGTTCCACTTCCAGCAGTTCCACTTCCGCAGCGGTCACGTCGCTGTTGGCGGGCAGCACATCAAAGCCGCTCTCCCCTGTGTACTGGCTCACCAGATGTACCGGTGCCCGATGCACTAGCACGTCATAGATGCTGCGCTCGACCTCGTATTTGTCGATGCCGCTACCCATGGTGGCATTGCCCTGGGGATCGAGGTCCACTAACAGCACACGCTGCTTCATGGCGGCGAGCGATGCGGCGAGGTTGATGCAGGTGGTGGTCTTGCCAACCCCACCCTTCTGGTTCGCGATAGCGATAACTCTAGCCAATGGCTTTGTCCCTGGTACTGTTTAGTACTGCTTTATACTGGCCCGCAACCTGACGGAGCATGATTTCCACCAGGTGCCGCTGTTCGGCAAGACCCGGTACTGTCAGCGGATAAACCGCCTTCAATTCGTAGTGAGTGCTCACCGCCTCCAGCTCGTCCGTCGGATATGCCCCTTTCATTGCCAGGAACCGGCCATCCGGCGCCAGCAAGTGGCGACAGCCGTCTACCATATCCTGCAAAGGGGCGAAGGCCCTGGATAACACCACATCAAACGGCTCGACGACCATGAAAGACTCAACCCGCGCCTGGTGCACAACCATATTATCCAAGCGCAGGGCAGTTTTCACCTGAAAAAGAAAACGCGTCTTCTTACCATTGCTGTCCAACAGGTGAAATTCTCGCTCTGGATACAGGATTGCCATGGGGATACCGGGCAATCCGGCGCCTGTACCTACATCGACAAGTCGCTGTCCCCGAATATGCGGTGCTATAACCAGGCTGTCCAACAGGTGCCGGGTTACCATTTGCGCCTCATCGCGCACCGCTGTCAGGTTGTAAGTCTTGTTCCATTTGGCTAACAGACCCAAATAGTCCAACAACAGGGCATGTTGCCGCAGGTCGAGGGTCAACTCAAGGGCATCACAGCCCCGTTGCAGGTCCTTGGCGAGTTGGTGGTCCAACTCAGGCGAGCTGGCGCTGGTTATCTGCGCCAGACCCGCCCTGGCCTGGCACGGCCGGGCCGGGGCGCGCCAGCGCACCACGCTTTTTGAGGTAAATCAGGAGCAGGGAAATGGCGGCGGCGGTCACCCCCGGTATCCGTCCGGCGCGCGCCAGTGTAGCGGGCCGCGCCGCGCTCAACTTTTGCCTCACCTCATTGGACAAGCCGGCTACTACTTGATAATCAAGGTCCGTAGGCAGTGGGGTATTTTCATAGCGGCGCAGGCGCTCTATATCTTCCTGCTGCCTGTCTATATAGCCCGCATACTTGGCCTGTATCGCGACCTGTTCAGCGGCCTGCGTATCCGCACAGGGCTCCCCTTTAAGGCCCGCCACATCGGCGTATTCCACTTCCGGGCGCTTTAATAGTTCAGCCAGGGAGTATTCCCGCGCAATCGGGTTTTTCAGCTTGCCTGCCAGGGCTTTGGCCTCGGGTGTGCCCGGGTGAACCCAGGTGGAGCCCAGGCGCTCTGTCTCACTATGGATAGCCTCGCGCTTCTGCTCAAAGCGCTGCCAGCGGGCATCACCTACCAGGCCCAGGGCGCGACCGTGCTCAGTCAGGCGCAGATCCGCATTGTCTTCGCGCAACAACAGGCGGTATTCCGCCCGGGAAGTAAACATCCGGTAGGGTTCCACGGTGCCCATGGTAATCAAATCGTCCACCAGAACACCGATATAAGCCTCGTCCCGGCGCGGACACCAGGGCTCCTGGCCACGCACCGCGAGGGCCGCATTGAGACCGGCCAACAGTCCCTGGGCAGCCGCCTCTTCATAGCCGGTGGTGCCATTGATCTGCCCGGCAAAGTACAGCCCGGGCAGCGCCTTTGTCTGCAGCGAGTAATCCAGGTCTCGCGGGTCGAAAAAGTCGTACTCGATGGCGTATCCCGGCCGGGTGATATGGGCATTCTCGAAGCCCTTGATGGAGTGCACCAAATCTACCTGCACGTCAAAGGGCAGGCTGGTGGAGATACCGTTGGGATACAACTCACTGGTGGTCAGACCCTCCGGCTCGATAAATATCTGGTGCGAATTCTTGTCGGCGAAACGGTGAATCTTGTCCTCGATGCTGGGACAGTAGCGCGGCCCCACTCCCTCGATGACCCCCGAGAACAGGGGCGAACGGTCCAGCCCATCACGGATGATGTCGTGGGTCTGCTCATTGGTATAAGTAACCCAGCAACAACGTTGCTGCGGGTGGTCGGAGACGCTGCCCAGGAATGACATCACCGGCTCGGGAGTGTCACCCCATTGCTCCTGCAGATCAGTGAAGTCCACACTGCGTGCATCGATGCGCGGGGGGGTGCCGGTTTTCAGGCGCTCCACCCGAAAAGGCAGCTCGCGCAGACGTTGAGCCAGAGCAATCGATGGTGGATCACCGGCACGACCACCAGCGCTATGCTCCAGGCCGATATGCAGCTTGCCACCCAGAAAGGTGCCGGTGGTCAGGACCACTCGCGGCGCGCGAAAAGTGAGGCCCATCTGGGTGATGGCCCCCGCCACACGGCCGTTTTCAATCAGCAGGTCATCCACCGGTTGCTGGAAGATCGACAAATTGGGCTGAGATTCCAGAATTTCTCGTATGGCATTCTTGTACAGCACCCGGTCCGCCTGGGCCCGGGTGGCGCGCACGGCGGGCCCTTTACGGGAATTCAGCACACGAAACTGGATGCCTGCGAAATCGGTGGCGCGGGCCATCGCCCCACCCAGGGCGTCCACTTCTTTTACCAGATGGCTCTTGCCGATGCCACCTATGGCGGGATTGCAGGACATCTGACCCAGGGTATCCACGCTGTGAGTGAGCAACAGGGTGCGACAGCCCATGCGCGCGGCAGCAAGGCTCGCCTCGGTACCGGCATGGCCGCCACCGATTACGATCACATCAAATTGCTGCCAATACTCCACTGCCGCGGGCCTCACCTGCCAACTGTACATTAATCCGGGGGCGCGATTATACGTGGGTGGCGCCAGTTGTTCAAAATTTGTTCGGTAGCGGGCGAATTAGGTGGCTCCCTGCGGGCGAGCCGCCAAGGGGGTAACAGCGAGGAAAGGGCGCCGGTTGGGGCCTGTTGACCCTAATTTGTGTTGTGTTGACCCTAATTCGTGCGCTTGAGCAATATTATCGCGATGCCCAATATGATCAATCCCGGGGCCATAACGGTCAGTGCGACATTCCAGTGCAGTATCCCCGCCAGGTGACCGCTTATTTGTTGTACCAGGTAGTAGGTGATGCCAATCAAGCCGCCCATCGCTACCCGCTGGCCCACGGAAACACTGCGGGTCGAACCCAACAAAAACGGTAGCGACAGCAGGGCCATTCCCAGCAATCCCAATGGAATACTCATCTGCCTCCAGAACATTACCCGGGAGGATTCAGAGTTCATATTGTTTTCTTCCAAACGCTGAATAAACCGCCACAAATCAGCCGGAGCCAGTGAGCTTGCGGGCGTTATCAAGACGCGGGTCTGCTCTTCACTAAGCAGCGCCTCCCATAAAAGCCTGTCTTTAAACTCCGTTTTTGCATCTGTGGCACCGACTTGCGTTTCACGTACATTGTGCAGCAACCAGGTATTGTCCTGCAGTAGTTCCGCCGTGGGTGTTTGCACCGCCTTTACCAAATTGCCCCGCTCATCCAACTGATAGATCTCCACGCCGGCCAATGTTCGGTTGGCCTGAACAAGACCGATTCGTATAAAATACCCCTTGTTACGTGTCCAGAACTCTTTATTGACACCCACTCCCATTTCTTCTTCCAGACCAGCCAGGCCGGGATCCATAAGGGTTTTAGCCCTGAGTTGGGCAGCGTTGTATTCAACTCGGGGAATAACCAGATTTTGCAGCAACATGACGACCGCGATGAGGACCACGGACAGTTTAATAATGGGAAATGCCAGGCGTACAGGTGTTATTGCGGCGGCGCGCATCGAGATCAGCTCCAGGTTGTTCGCCAGCGCCCCCAAACCCAACAGGCCTCCTAATAAAACCGTTACCGGCAGCAAGTCGACCACTAAGGCCGGCGTGGTGTACACAACCACCAGCAATGCATCCGCCAGTTCATAGGCACCTTCTCCAACATCCTCCAGTTCTTCAGACAGGGCCAGAAAACTAAACAAAGACAACAACAGCAGCAGCACGGGTACGCAGCCCCCCAGGAAGCTAGTGCTTAGATAGCGGTCAATTTTAGTCATTTTTGCGTATCGCCAATGCAAATCCCAGGTGGCGCCAGGGTGTGTAAGACAGGATCACCACCAGGGCCAGGAGGAAAGGCACCCACCAGATGCTGGTGATCACTTGTTGCTTTACCCAAGTTTCACTGACACCCATCAAATTGTAATAGGCCGCATAAATGACAAGCGCGAACAATAGCCTGGCGAATCGCCCCTGTCGTGGCCTGCTGCGACTGAGTGGAACCGCGAGCAGCGCAAGCAACAAGGTGGTAATCGGCGTTGATACACGCCACTGATACTCGGCACGGTCTTTCGGTTTCCGGGAAAACGCAAGTTTCGCACTCGCTATGGATTTGACTTTATAGCCAGGCGGTTCGGGTTGATCATTGCTAACATTCATAGTGAAGTGATCGATTCGTGCAAAAAGATCCGGCCCATCATCCACCCGTTTGAAAATACGTGCGTTATGCAATTCAAGTCTATGGTATTGCGACTGGGGTCGCTCTATAAAAGAGCCTGTTGGCGCGGATACAATCTGTAACTCGCTGTCTATTCGGGTTCGAATAAAAAGGCGCTCCAGGGTCTGATCGGCAGAAATTTTTTCAACAAATATTGCCCGCTCTTGTTCCGCGCCGCTCTGGCTCTTTTCTTCCGGGCGCGGTGTTTTTATATCGCTCGGGGCTGTTTTATGGCTCAGGGCTGCTTTTTCGCTCAGGGCTGTTTTTGGGCTCAGGGCTGTTTCGTCGCTCTCAGTTGTTTCATGGTCCAGGACCGTTTTGCGCGTCAAATAGAATTGCCCCGCTTTGATACGTTTTATATCCGAGGAAGCCTCTGCGATTGCCAGTATTCGATAGGTCTGTGTATACGCCCATGGTCTTACATAAATAGACAGGGCCGCTATTACCAGCGCCAGCGGAATTGCCAGCGTCACAACCGGCCGGATCATGCGCAACTCGCTTATGCCGCTGGCTTGCATGGCGACAATTTCAGAGTCGTGGTACAACGTTCCCAACCCCAGCATGAGACCAAAAAACAAAGCTATCGGCAGTAACACCTCAAGAGCTATCAGGGCCTTTAACAGCGTGAGGCGAACTACCTCGCCAGTATTTAGCAGACCGGCATCGGCCTGGGTTAGAAACCTGGAGAGCGAGTAGCCCACGAAAATGATCAACAGTACAGCCGCGACCAAAAAACACGGCATCGCAACCTGTCGTACCAGATGTCTATCGATAATCAATCTAGTGTTTTCCCGGGGTGATATGGCCGTTGGCACCGAGCCGGTGAGTTCGATTGTAATCCACTTCTGTATAGTGGAGTATCCTTTGTCTAATTTTCATTGACACATACCGGCTGCCGGGTATGCTCGGGTGACGGCCCAAACGGACGCCAACGGGACAAGAACATTCAGAGTTACATAGTGTCTGGACATCATCTTTCAGTGGGCCGGAGGTGTGTAGTTCGCCTTCTGCTGACTGTCTTTTTGAGCGTTCAAACCGGGTTTGCCGACGTCCTGGATCTTAGTTCAGACGACACCGTAACAATAACCGCCCAGAGGGCCTGGGAAGACAGCGAAGCCGACATTACTCACTTTAGCGGCCGCTTTGAATTACGTGCGCCGGACTGGCATGTGTCTGCAGACTCGGCCGTGGTATACGGCAAACTGGACGACCCCGACAGTCTGGTCGTCGAGGGTAAGCCGGCGAAAATTTTCATTTTTCGAGATACGGAGCAAAGCGCCGACAGCTCAGATTCAAAACCAAACGTTGAAGGCGTCGCATCCAAAATTGAATACCTCAGGACCACCAACAAGCTCAAAATGCGTGGCGCCGCAGTGTTGAGGCGCGAAGATAATACGCTTGCCAGCGAAATAATTGAGTACGATATTGATGAGGATAGTTATTCTGCCAGTGGTGAAGGCGGTATCAATATCCAGTTTAGTCCTGACGACTAGACATAGTGTAGTGTCCTAACCACCCGATAAGTTGGGTTCAGGTGGCCGGAGCACTAACCAAAGGAAACATGCGTGAGCAAACCTGAAGAGCGCCCTGCCGCACACAATCCGATGCGCCGGGTACTTGGTAATTTCGGGCTTCTGGTTCGGGGGCGCGGTATTGGTGCCCTTATGGCGCTGGCCGCCACTGCCCTGATGGCCAGGGCGCTCGGTCCAGTCGAGTTCGGTCTGGTGATTCTGATACACACTTATGTGATGCTCATACGTGGCCTGCTCAATTTTAAACAGTTCCTGGCGATTGTGCGCTATGGAGTGCCCCCACTTGATGCTGGTGACACTCGCACTCTGCAGCGTTTGATCAGCATCTGTCGGCGAGTGGATCGCTATACCTGCATTACCGCAACGGTGTTGGCGCTGATCCTGGCACCCCTGATCGGCCCCCGGATGGGTATGGATCAAGACCATGTGATTCTGCTCACTGCTTACTGTCTTGTCTTGCTCACCACAGGCAACCGTACCGATACAGGCGTCCTTCGACTGTTTGATCAATTCGATATCCTGGGAAGACAGATGACAATCGGTCCAATCATCCGCTTTTTCGGTGTGGTTATCGCCTGGTGGCTGGGCAGTCCGTTTCCCGTGTATGTGGCAATCATGGCTTTTTCTTATGGAGCGGAGAATGTTTATCTGAGCTGGTGTGGTCGACGTGAATTTCGCCGACACATCGGTGATGCGCCCGAAGATGAGAAAAGCGGCGATGCAAGCATGGCTGAGTTTTCCGGCTTGCGTCATTTCCTGTGGATCACCTACTGGCAATCAAATGTCGATCTCATACCCAAGCACGGCTCCATTATGCTGGCAGGCTATCTATTGGGGCCCGCCGATGCGGGACTTTTGCGCCTGGCGCGACAGTTTTCCACCATGCTATCCAAACCAGCCGGAATGATTCGGCAAGTGGTGTTTCCCGACCTGACCAGAAGCTGGATACAGGGCAGTTCCGATTTTAAACTGGTCGTTTACCGTACAGCCCTACTTGCTGGTGGCCTGGGACTGTTTTTTGTGTCGGCCGGCTATTTTTTCGGTGGTGCTCTGCTGGGCGCGCTCATTGGTCAAGAATTTGTCGCCGCTGCGCCGGTGCTCACCCTGTTGCTTCTGGCATCCACCTTTGATCTCACCGCCTCCTCGCTACGCTCTGCCGCCTATGCCATTGGTCACGCCGGCAAGGTGTTGCGCCTGTACATCGTGTCGGCAATTATTTATGTAACACTGTTTATTGTGCTCACATTGCAGGTGGGTTTGATAGGCGCAGGCCTGGCTGCCTGTGCCGCCGCACTCCTGCGTCCACTCACTATGGCCGTCATCATCAGCAAGAGTATGCGCAGCAGAACCATCTGAACCCAGACCGCCTGCCCGTGCGCAGATAACATCAGCGAGCTACGTGGGGACTGCGCGTGGTCGCTTACAAGGTAGCTTGTCGAGCCTGGTTGATTGCCTGCAATGCCGCATCCAGCACCTGGGGGTAAGGGATACAGGCATCGATATCACAAACCCGCGCGCCATTGAAGTTCAGGCGAGATATCACCGAAATTTTGTCACTTAACTCAGTGATATCATGGTCGGGTTTGCGCGCATGTGCCGTATCGGCATCAATGTTGAGGCGGATCACCAGGGCGGGTTTTTGCTCTGCCATCCACTCGTACAGCTTCTGCTCGCGTAGCGCCAGTTTATGCACCAGCCAGTTGTCGGTGCGGTTGACGGTCAGGCCCGGGCCGTCGTAATGAAACCCGGGGATCTCCGCCTGTGGGTAGCGGTCTGCGATTACCTGTACACCGCGCCGGGAGAGGCGCATGATCCGCAATAGCCGTACCGTGCGCAACAATGAAAGCAAATACATAATTAACGCTGTACCGGTACCGGGTAATTTCTTTTCCATGTCCAGAGCCCGGTTCGCTTTGTTGTGGAGATTATGCTCTAGACTGGCGCCTATAAAAGGCAGGCTTTTGATCTTGTCGCCCGTTTCGCCCGAGACCAGGCCAAGATAGCGCCGTTTAGCGGGACCCTGGTCGCCCAGCCTGGCCAGCAAATCCTCAGTCAATGTTGTTTTGCCGGTGCCATCGCAGCCGACAACCGCGAAAACGCCGACAAGCAAAACATCCCGCTCACGGGTGCGGGTAAAGAATTCAAGCATAATGCACACACCTAATATTAGGCCTTGAGTCTAGCATGATGGGCGCGCGATATGTCGCCCAAAAAGGGCCGATCAACCTTATGGTGTCTTGAGCGCTGCCCTGGCAGTGCTCAAAGCTGTATCCAATACCTGTTCGTAGGGGTCCCGGCCGTCGAGATCAAGGATGCGCGCACCATTGAAGCGCAGGTTCGGAATGACGCTTACCTTGTCACGGAGCATCGACAACTTGTGATCGGGCTTGCGCATATGGGCGGTGTCGGCATCGATATTGAGCCGGATAACCAGTGCCGGGACATGGCTTGCCATCCACTGGTACAGGCGCTGCTCGCGTGCCGCCAGTTTGCGTCCCAGCCAGCTTTCGGCGTTGACAGCACCAAGCCCTGCACCATCAAAATGAAAGCCCGGCACCTCAGCTTGTGGGTAGCGATCGGTAATGACCAGCACACCGCGGCGATTGAGCCTCAGCATCCGGCGAAATTTATGCGTGCGCCATAGCGAGAGTATATAGATTACCAGCGTGGTAGCGGTATCAGGGGTTGTGGTCTTCTTGTTGTGAGCACGGTTCGCCTTGCCCACCAGGTAGCGTCCCAGTGCTGGCCCGATAACCGGCAGGCTTCTTATCCACTGTGCAATATTACCTGAAGACTGACCGAGGTAGAGCCACTGGATCGGCCCCTCATTGTGCAAATGAGTGATTAAATCCTCACTCAATGTCGACTTACCCGCCCCATCGCAGCCAGTAATGGCAACAACGTGGGAAAGGAGTTGTTGGGGGGGTAATGGAGTTGAACGTCGCACGCCTGGCAACCAAAAGCGTTATAGGAGCCAGGGAGTTTACGACAGAGTTCCCTGTACATACAACACCTGCATCCACGGCTTCAATGACTTTATGTCCAGGTTTGTCCGCCGTTGAGGAGGCCGGCGGACCATTCAATGTGATACTACATTCAGGCTGTATCAATGTTAGAATATACGACCAACCGCAGCGACTTGCGTAAACTCACCGAGACATTCGACGGAATATCCTGATGACAAGCAAACCAGTGATACAGCCGCCGCTGATAGCCATCATCGGTTGCGATGGTTCAGGAAAGTCCACGGTCAGCGAGGAACTTCTTGTTTGTGCTAAAGGCTACGGCCCCGCAGCGACTGCCCACCTGGGGAAGCAGCAGGGCAACACGGGCCGCTCGATCGCCAATCTGCCGCTGGTCGGCAAATTTCTCGGGCGCATCATCGAGCGCAAGGCGGCCACCGTCCGCAAATCCCGCACCACCGATAAAGCCCCTGACACTTTCCCCGCAATCGTGATGTACGCATTCACGCTGAAGCGCCTACGGCGGTTTCGCCGGATGCTGGCATTGAGAGATAAAGGCCTGATTATCATTGCCGACCGCTACCCACAACTGGACTTTCCCGGCGCCTTCGATAGCACCGACATGTCTGTGACGGCACAGGGAAATCGCTTCGTGAACTGGTTGGCGCAGCGCGAACAGGCCGCCTTCGAATGGATGACCAGCTATCGCCCCGATCTTGTGATTCGACTCAATGTCGACGTGGATACCGCGTTTGCACGCAAGCCGGACCATCGCCGGGAGTCGCTCAAAAGGAAAATTGAGTACGTGCCGCGGTTCACATTTAATGGCGCACCCATCGCTGAAATTGACGCCGCCCAGCCACTACCCGAGGTGCTGGCCGCGGCGAAATCGGCGCTGACACAGACCTTGACCGAGCACGGCTATCAACCCTAGATGATTTCCCAGGCTGTCAAAAAGGGTTGATTTTCCTTTGCTCATAACGAAGGATATGTCCATGAATTTTCGTCATTTACTAGTAGCACTCACTCTGGCATCAGGTATTAACCCCGCGGCCCATGCGATCAGCGACAACTCCTGGGAAGACATCAGTGATGTTGGCGTAATTGGCCTGATCGGTACGGCCCTGATATTCCCGACGACGCGAGATGACTGGGAGGGCCTGCGCCAGGCGGCTTACAGCATCGGTACCGCCGCGGGTGTTACGCTGATTGGCAAGACCCTGGTGGACGAGGAACGCCCGGACAACAGTGATGACGACAGTTTCCCTTCCGGACATACCGCCAATGCGTTTGCCTCGGCGACCACCCTTTATCGTCGCTATGGCTGGCAGGCGGGTGTCCCCGCTTACGCTGTAGCGACGCTTACCGGCGTTGCACGTGAGCGCTCCAGGCAACATCATTGGTACGACGTGGTCGCGGGTGCCGCGATCGGCGGTATCAGTGGCTGGTTTTTCACTGATGCCTTCAATGACAAGGTACAACTGGTTCCCTGGGTCGATAGTAAAGGCGGCGGTGTGGCCGTGTCGATGCGCTGGTGAGCCCGCCCTGGTATAACCCTAAGATAATGTCCGGGCCGCCGTCGTCCTCTCATTACACCAGGCCAATACGTCAGCGAATATCTCCTGCTGTTCCGGCTCATTAAAAATTTCATGGTACAGGCCGGGATAAATTTTCAGGGTCTTGTCGGTGGAGCTGATGCGGCTGTGCAGGAAATACGAACCCTCCGCCGCAGCCATGGCATCATCACCACCGTGCAATAGCAGCATAGGCAGGGTGATTTTCTCCGCATTGGCCTGGATATGACGCATTGACTTGAACAGTTCGGACACCTTGCGCGCCGACATCTTGCCGTGGAACACCAGCGGGTCGGTAACGTATTTTTCAACCTCGGCCGGGTCGCGACTGACGCCGGTGGCATCCAGTTGCAAAACGCCTGCTTTTGGCAGCACCGCGGAGAGGAAGCGGATCAGGTATATCTGCAGCATACCGGGCTCTATGTCCATTTTGATAGCCGGCCCGGACAGGATACAACCGATAAAGTCCTGCTGATGCAGCAGCAGGTAAAGGCTGCTGATCAACCCGCCCATACTATGACCCAGCAGGATTTGCGGTACACCGGAAAAGTCCGCCACAACCTGCTGATGGAAGGTGTGCAGGGTTTCCAGGTAGTCGTCAATTCTCTCCACGTGGCCGGGCGTGCCTTCAGACCTGCCGTGCCCGGGATGATCCAGTGCCACCACTGCATAGCCGTGATCCGTCAAATACCGGGCAAAGTGCGCATAGCGGCCGCAGTGCTCACCGGCGCCGTGGACCAGCAGGATTATCGCCCGCGGCTGAGTATCCGGCTCCCAGTAGTGATAATAAATGCTCAGCCCTTTCGCACCCGAAAATTTGCCCTCCCGTTTTTTCATGCCTTTGTTCCCGCCCGGGCAGCAACACGGTCCACCTCCGCAATAAATTTGCCGATCTCATCCCAGGCATCGCACGCTTCTGTCAGCTGGGGGTGGAACATATGCCAGACATGCACCATCTGTGCCCAGCTTTGCAGTTTGGTGGGTGATCCCGCGTCCGCCGCGCGGTTGACGTAGCGCCTGGCATCGTCGAACAACAATTCCGTCTCACTGGCGTGTACCAGGGTCGGCGGCAGCCCGGAGAGCTCACCAAAAACCGGCGACAGCAGGGGATTGCGCGGGCTCATGCGATTCTGAAACCAGACAAACCACCACAACAGGGGCCGGGGGACCCTCGCCATATCCTTGAACAGGGGTCCCAACATGGCGTCGGTTTCCATATTGTGCTTGAGGCTGGGTGAGCCAAAAGTGAAGTCGGTCGCAGGACAGAGGGCTACAACGGCATTCGGCCGTTGCAGTTTTTGGTCCCGCACCCAGGCGATCAGTGACAGCGCCAGGTTGCCACCTGCCGAATCACCGCCAACATAGATCTTGCCGGCCTGGCCGGGGCCTTCCGGCCCATTTTGCAGCATCCACTGATAAGCCGTCCTGCAATCCTCGATTCCCGCCATACGCGGATTTTCCGGCATCAGGCGATAATCAATTGCCAGTACGGCCGCACCGGCTATCTCAGAGAACCTGCTGGTAATATTACGATGGCTCCTGGGGCTACCCATGACAAAGGCGCCACCGTGGATGTAGAGAACACGGCGGTCGCTGTCTACACCAGGAGCAAGCACCCACTCCGCCACAACCCCCGCGGCATCGACCGGGGTAAAGGAAGTGTGAAAATCCTGGTTCTCTGAGAGACTCTCCATATACTCACGCATCAAGGCCAGGCGCTGGCTGCGGGGGGCTCTTCGCACTGGCCCCATGCCTACGTCGAAAGACGCTACAACCGCGGCGAGCCCATCACTGGGCTCCCGTCCCATGTCAAGGCTCTGACTTGAGGGTGAATCGTATTGGCTGAGATCCTGCCCCCGCAGGTGAAACACGGTGATTAATACTAATAACACCAGGACCCAAAAAATCCAGATCACTTCAACGCTCCGTATAAAAACAGATCAGAAAATTACATTTTCCAGAACAGGCGCCCATCATACAAGACTGAGACGGCCCTCGGCGAAAAACTGTTCCGATAGTGCCGTCAGGTTTCCCTTGTTACCAGAAGTTAGGTAGCATGCAACACTCCCTTAAATAATAAGCTGAGTCAGCCTATGTCTGATTATTTTTCACTGCCCCCCATCCTGGGTTTCGCCGGCCTGGCCGTCGCTTTTATCATCTATCACATCATGAGCCGCCACAACCATGGCGACGGAGTGGTGAAGAAGATCGGCGACCAGATACAACTCGGCGCCATGGTCTTCATGCACCGTGAATACAAAATGCTCAGCATTTTCGCCCTGGTGCTGCTGGTCGCTATCTTCGTATCGCCTCTGGGTTTCAATACGGCCTTAGCCTTTCTGGTAGGGGCAGTGTCCTCCGCCACAGCTGGCTATCTGGGCATGTTCTCCGCCACCAGGGCCAATGTCCGCACCGCTGTAGCGGCCCACAATCACGGCCAGAGCGAGGCCCTGTCCATCGCCTTCTATGGTGGCTCTGTCATGGGCCTGCTGGTCGCCTCACTGGGTCTGGTCGGCCTCGGCGGCCTGTACTGGTATTTCGGCGGTGACCCGGAAACCGTCCATGCCATCCACGGCTTTGGTATGGGGGCATCCACGGTGGCTCTGTTCTCCCGGGTCGGCGGTGGTATTTTCACCAAGAGCGCCGATGTCGGTGCCGACCTGGTAGGCAAGATAGAAGCGGGTATCCCGGAGGACGATCCACGCAACCCCGGCGTCATAGCCGACAATGTGGGAGACAATGTCGGCGATATCGCCGGTATGGGCTCGGATATTTTCGAATCCTACTGCGGCGCCATGATCGCCTGTATCGCCATCGCCTCCACCATGAGTATGGAAACCCGCGCCGGCATGATGTTCCTGCCGTTGGCCCTGGCCAGCATCGGATTGCTGGCGTCGATTTGTGGTATCGGCATCGTGCGCGCCAGATCCCATGCCGCTCCCGAGGCCGCCCTGCGTGCAGGCACCATGCTCGCCCCGGTGCTATTCGCCATCGCCGCCTGGTTCATGATCAGCGCCATGGGCCTGCCTGCCAACGTCTGGTGGTCGGTAGTCAGCGGCGCCGTGGGCGGTGTCGCCATCGGCCTGATAACGGAGTACTACACCGGTGGCGCCCCCGTCAGGCGAATTGCCAAGTCCGGTGAAACCGGCCCGGCCACGGTGATGATCACCGGGCTGGCAGTGGGTATGCAATCTGTCGTGTTGCCTATCCTGTGCCTTGCCGCCATTATTTATATCTCTACCGAGCTGTCCGGCCTGTA
>Ga0164315_10001548_pt1 | contig 17316 bp, 17 predicted proteins | sample GuaBasSedimGuay6_FD_113737 | JGI IMG/M metagenome (GOLD analysis project Ga0164315, IMG submission 113737) | Subseafloor sediment microbial communities from Guaymas Basin, Gulf of California, Mexico - Guay6, Core 4569-2, 0-3 cm | ecosystem: Environmental > Aquatic > Marine > Hydrothermal vents...
TGATGGTAATGCTGCAGAAGATTTTGCTAAGGGTAAGAAGAAAGGTAAGAAAGTTGTTAAGACTACTAAAGACTACCTAGAGAGTTTGGGTAAAGACTCTGAATTTATCCAAAAATTCTTAGGAGTATTCAACACTAAGGTTAAGGCTGGGAAGACTTTCAGCTACTCTCCTGAGACAGATACGCTTTCTGTTGGATCTTCTAAACTTAGTCGTAAAGAAACTATAGAGGCTGTAGAGCATGAGATTGTACATGCTGCTACTTTGAGTGAGATAAGGAAAGCTCTCATAGGAGAAGCTGGCCCTACTGCTACTAATGACGTTAGGTATTTTCAAAAGACTTTGAAAAGGCTGAAAGAACTTAGACATAAAGCTTCTGAAGACGTACAAGTACGTATAGACTACATTCTCTCTCAACCTACTGAAGAACAGCAGTTAGCGGAGTTTGTAGCTGTAATGCAGTCTGAAAAAGAGATTGCTTCAGGAATTTATAAGCTAGTGGATAATCGTACACTTAGGCATAAGATTCTGCAGTTTATTAATAAAGTTAAATTAGCTATCTTAGCTCTTACAGACGCAGATTTTGATAAAGAGGTAGATTCTCAAAAACTTTATGGAGCACTTCAACGTACTCTTGATAGAGGTATTGCTGCTAGAGTGGAAAATCAGCAAGAAACTGAAGCTATTCTTAAGTCTATAAAAGAAGTCTATGGGTACGGTAAAGCTACTAGTCCTATAGACGTAGACTTCTTAAACGCTGCAGTAGCTAGACTTGTTATGGATAAGGCTGAAGAGAGAGGTAAAGGCATATTGAGCAATGCTCACAATATCCTTAGTCAATATCCTCTTTACACAGAGGCAGTAGACAAGTTAAGGAAAATCTATAACTCTTCTGAAGACCTTCAGCAATTGCTACACACTATTACAGGTGAAGATGTAGACAAGAAGAAGAAAGCTGATGCTTTAGCTAAATTCGCTCAGGTATCTGCTCAACGTAATGATGTAATACAGAAGGGACTTTCTGAGTTTGAGGAGTTGACTAAAGACCTCTCAGACAAAGAGAAGAAGACCTTAGATACTTCTATTCTAGGTATTCCTCTACATGACTATTTTGTACAGGCCAAAGAACTAGACACCGTAGCTAAGATTGATGCTGAAGTGGCAAGACTTGAGAAGGAGTTAGAAAAATTTCCTAAAGCTTTATCAGATATAGATTCTTTGGTACGACTTAACTTGCATGATGATGCTTCTGGAGGAGTTTATAACCTTCAGAGTTACGGTACAGATTCTAAATACCATTTGGAAGTTAGAAAGCTTTTAGCTTTAAAGTCTATTCAGGATATAGGTACTAAAAAGTTTACTAATCTTCTAGCCAATAAAGCTCTTATGGCTAAAGTAGAGGACTATACCGTAGCGAATCATTTAAGTTTGATGAACTTTAAAGGTTCTGAAAACTTAAGGTCTACTGGAGTTCCTCACAGTTTTAGTGAAGGCGTAGAACCACGAGCTATTACGGTAGATGAACTTCCTTCCTACGAGTATGGAGAAAATACTGGATGGAAGGTAATCAAAAAACCTACTAAAAGTACTTTAGGACTTGTGTATAGAGAGGTTATTGACTCTACTTCGATCCCAGGAGCTTTTACAGACGTTAAAATGTCGTCTGCTGACTTAGACGTAGCTTCTAGTAAAAAGTCCTTCAGTAACGTAGTAAGTACGCCTAATGGCTACCGTATGATCCTCACACAAGAACAACGAGATACTATGGGAGCTTTAGGAGCTGTACAGTCTCTTGTAAGAGGTACTGCTCATGCTATGTCTATTCAAGAATCTCAAATAATTAGAGAAGAGATGCTGAAAGCTGAAACTACTATGCAGCTTACTGCTAGTAACCTTCAGGATCTTCAAGACACTGTGGAAGACAGCAGTAGAGAGAATCCTTGGTTTCTTAAAGCTAAAGGTATCTCTTACTCTGATTTGCCTGCTTCAGTTAAAGCTAGGTATAAGCCTGTAGGAAATAGAGCTTCTGACGTACAGGGCTTCAATAAAGGTGTAGATTTTGTAAGAAAGGATATTTCTCATTGGCTACTTGGAGGAGCTAGTAGTTCTCCTTTTACCAGTCCTAAGTGGAAATGGGCTTTACGCATAACCAAAGATCTAGTATCTATGGCTAAAATCGGTATGGTTGTACTGAATCCAGGGAAGATAGCAAGAGATAACATCTCTAATGTGGCTTACTTAGGTGTGATGGGAGTTAGTCCTTCTTTTGCAGCAAATTCCTATAAGGATATTATGGAGGAGTTTGGTGAGTACACTGAGGCAAAGAATGAACTTTTAGCCTTAAAAGTATCACTACTCGCTAAACCTAATAGTACCAAGTTACAGAAAAAAGCTAAGAGTTTGCAGAAGCGATTAGACAGAAATCCTATATCTTCTATTGAAGCTAAAGGGTTCTTAAACTCCTTAGGTTCTGCTCTTGTAACAAGAGAAGCAGAAACCCTTGGTGGAGTTCAGAAAGATATTGATGTTGCTTTGAAATTCCTTCTAAAGGAGCAAGATGGTAAGAGTAATTACTTGGCTCACTTCTTAATGCAACTTCAAAAAACTGGCCCTCAAGGAGAAGACTTCTTAAATTACTTGGGTGGAGTTGTCGGTAAGTATAAAGGAGGTAAAGAGCTTGATAATGAACTTACTAAGATAGCTGATCGTTTATCTAAGATTCGTAATGATAAAGATGTTGAAGCTTATGCTGCTCAGTTCATTAATGCTCCTCAGAGTGAAGCTGTAAGGTTTGGAGCTAACATAACAGACTTGTCTGATGTATTAGCTAAAGAAACCTACTACAGGCATTTGACAGAGAATGAAGGAATGTCTCCTGAAAAAGCTAGAATTAAAGTCCTAGACTCTTTCCCTAATTACATTGAGAACATGCCTTTAGCTGTTCAGCAGTTAAGCGATGTAGGAGTTATAATGTTTCCTTCTTTCTGGATGAGGATTCAGAAAATTATTTATAGAATGGCTAAAGATAGACCTGTTAGTTTAGCTACAGAGGAGATGATTGATTCTTACTTCAACCTTCATGCTGATACTATCTTGGATTCTAATATTATTAATAAAGCTACTTCTTGGGGTGGAATACTTCATAGCCCTCTAGAGGTAGTAGGAGCGGGAAGTATCTTCCCACTCCATGCCCTCTAATTACTCGTTAAAGTCGTACCAGTCTGTATCTTCCTCGTGGGAGAAATAAGCGTAAGCTAAAGCTCCCACGACTAAGATTACTAGTAAGAACAGTAATAAGTACGCAAAGTAGAAAGAAGCTATCACCACCGCTCCAGCTACCGTAACGGTAAGTAGAGTTTTGATGACAGCTCCTAACCAATTCAGCATTAAGTATTACCGAAGCGTTTTTTACCAAAGCTAGGGGCTTTAGTAGCTGCTGCAGAAGTTCCTGCTGTACCTTTAGGACGACCTGCAGATACCCACTCTTGAATAGACTCAGCAGTAAGGTCATTCTCGTACTTGACGTTATCTGCGTATTTCAATTCTTTTTCATAAGCAGCTCCAAAGTTAGCATCTTGTACAACCTCTTCTGCAGATGCTTTATCAGCTCTGAAGAAAGCTCTGATATTCTTACTTTCTCGAATATTGCCATTCCAAGTGCTATAACCCATTTGTACACGCATTAGTGCTTCAATATCCATAAGATCTTCAAGTACTGCTACTGTTTTATCTGCACCTTCTTTACCGATAGGAAGCGCCATCTCTACAGGATCTGCAACATTATCTATATCAGCTACTACTAGGAGTTGGTTGAATGCCTTAGCTCCAATCTTGTTATCTGAACCATCGTTATTAGTAATACGAAGATTTCCGTAGATCATTTGCTGTTGACCTTCATGTTCTACGAAGAAATCAATTGAAGTAGACCCATTCTTAGACACATCAACAATGGCCGCTAGGATGGTTACAGGAAAGAATCCTGATTTATTAATATAGCTACTGCCTGATGATTTAACGTCTTCTGCTTTTTTACTTGCTTTAAAAAATGACATAATATTTACCTTATAGTTGTTGTGGGGAATTTCCCCGATTACGGTTTCCCGTGCTTTCTTAGAGGGTTTAGCCTCTTTGATTTAGAGTGACCATTTAGCAGATTCTGTTTTAGATTCTGTTAAGGTCTTGATGTAGTGATTAATATCGAAGTCATCCATGTCTACAGAAGGCTTTAAACCCTTCAGAGTAGTTCTGCATGGAAACTTCATAGACGTTTGATGTACTACCAGTTTGTTAGATTTCTTTTCAATGTAAATGGCTTCATTTACGACACTCATCCAACTCCCTGACTTAGCAAATTGTCCTGTAGCAGGGATTATATGCCTTCCTGAATCTGCATCAAACATACAGTGAGCTGCAATAACTACGTTTATACCGTTAGCTATAAGTACTTCTTCTATGTACCCATTGAAGTTCAACGTATCTCTATTATTGTTAGAGTGAATATCGAATCCTGTAAATCTAGTCCCGTTATACTTCTGTATAGCACTGTAAAGCTGTGTAACGGTATCTATAACAACAGTCTTAGGATACTCTCCCTTCTTATCATTATACGCTTCTATCTTAGCGTTAATCTCGTCAGTTAGTGTGTCCATACCTTCATAGTTAGGTATGTTTGCGTGTATTGCTGGAAACCCGTACTCCTTGTGATCTAAGTTAATTACTAGTGCATTCTCAATCCCGGAAGTCAGTGTAGACTTCCCACAAGACTCATAAGCACTTACCAACAGTTTTACTGCTTTTGACATAGTTTTTCTCCTTTAAGTTGTTGTAGTATCTTACCCCTAGCTCGCATAATACATATGCCTAGGAGGTTCTTTCCTTGCCATAACGCCTCATCTAATACCTCTTTTTGGTCATAATGTAGTCCTATACCCCAAACAGTGTCTGTAGGGGAGGCTTCGACAAGAGTTAAATGTTTATGTGCTGTTAGGGTTTTTAGTAAATCCTCGTTTTGTAAGAATTTTAAATAGTTACCCTGGGTAACAATCTTTGTCTTAACAGAGTCCCATACGTTATCAGAGAAGTTGGTTATGCTTTGTCCCAACTCCTTAGCAGCTTGTGGGTTATTAGAACTCATAACTTTTTCGTATACCTCTTCTTGACCAAAGGCTTTAGCTTTATGAGCCATCATGTACTGTTCTGCTGATAGGTATTTAATTCCTCCTTCTTCAAAGGTACTCTCATACCACTGAGAGTAGATACCTCCCCAAAAGTACATGTGTGTTTTTGTTACCCTACTCATTTATTTTCCTTCTGTATCTCTAGCAAGTGCTATGGCGTTTCTGTCATGAATCCAAAGCATTTATTTCTCCTTTAATCTCATATCATGGAATATTACGTGTGTTAACTCTGGATACTTCTTAGAAGCTTCTAAAGAATCAACTGCAAGATCTAAAAGACTTTCAATGAAGCTGAAGTCTTCTTCTGTAATACTCTCGGTAAGTACAGTTACTTCAGAAGGGTAAGACTTAAATTGTTTTCCTGTCTTAGGACTGAACTCCCCTACAATAGGACGATTAACGTAAATTAGGCGTATTCTCGTAGGGTTATAACCATTAGCTCTTGCTATAGCGGCATACACTAATAGTTGGTACTTATAGTAAGAAGGGATGGATGAAGGTTTTCTAGAACTGCTGTAGGTCTTATAATCTGATACTACTGTATCTTCTTTAGTACCTTCTAAAGCATCTACAGTCCCTCCTGCAAAGTATCCTTTACATAGTTCACCAATCATCTGTTTCTCAACAGCTAAGTAGGCTCTATCAAGTACGTAATCGTTTACAAGAGCTGTAGCCATCTCTGGGTAGCATTCTCTTACGATGTCAGGATTATAGTCCTCTGAGGTCTCCTTAGAGTCGATGTAACGCTCAATCTCATTCTTGTCTACCTCTTCACCTAAAGCTACCATTTCAGCTATGTAGTGACAGATAGTCCCGATGTAGCTAGAGGTATTACCTCCGAACTTATCCTCTTTTAAGATTTCATTTCGATACCACTCATGGGGTCTTTCTACAAATTTGCTGAAAGCACTAGGGCTGAATACTGTAGCTCCTTCATACGGTTTAGGTGTTGGTACATAATCTAATTTATTACTCATTATTTTCTTTCTCCAGAGCTTCTGTTAAATCGAAAAGGAAATTGCCATATTTCGTAGAGCAAGGAAGTGAACAATTTTCAGTACCTTCATCACTCCTAGAGTTTAAAAAATCAGTCATGTACTTTACAGTTTCTATGTCTGAAAATTTTACAGTAACTTTCTGCTCTTCTTCTACAAAGTGGTCATGTATCCACATGGCTAAATCTTCTTCTGTAAGTTTGAAGAGGACACCATCTTTTTCTTTTGCTTCATCTATGCGTTGTAGAATGTACTCAGCACACCCACTACATTCCCACTCTAGTTGGGTAGTTTCTTTATCCATTATTCTTCCTCTTCAAATTCTGCATTTGTTAGTAAATTCACTCTATACCTCTTATATCCTTTAATATTTTTTCAATTTCTTCTATAGAAGCCTTATTAGGTATTGTGTGCAATTCTGCCCAATTTTTTCCTATTTCGCCTTCAGCTTCGTTATGGATTTGCTCTCCTTCTAAGTACTCAACATTCATAATTTCTATGAGGTTATCGTTTAACCATTTAAGGACTTTTGGGTCATCATCTACATCTACATAAATACTGTCATAGATAGTAGCTTGAACATCCATTCGAGCTTTTAATCCCGCTTCTTTAATGCGGTAGTTAAGCTCGTTTATAGCTATAAGAGTTAAGATACTCCAGAACTGTACAGTTGCATTAGAAATGCTTCTAATCTCTTTTCTGGGATCACTGCAGTACATCCTGCAGCCTAACCCTAGGTGTACGTAACCCTGCTTTGTAGCAGTGTCTAGTACATAGTCTTCTCTATACTTTGTAATTCCTGGGTACAGTTCATCATGGTAAACATCAAAGATACGTTCTGCCTCTTCAAGCAGACATTTAATGGATTGAGCTACCTTAGGAGGAAATGCTCCATAAGCTAATCCAAAACTGACAGGCTTAGAGTCCTGTCTTATCTGTTTAGCTTCTTTTATGCCTTCGTCTACGAGTTCTTTCAGCTTTATACTAGCTTCTTTATAATCCTTGAAAGTTCCTATTAAAGCTTCCACTCTTTCTCTGAAATAGTAAGTAGCAGACAGAGAGTGTCCATCTAAACCTTCCAGAAATAAGGCTAGTTTGTTTACATCTTTAGATAAGTTAGCAATTACTCGGTCTTCTAAAGCAGCAAAATCTGCTGTATAGATAACCCTTCCTTCAGAAGCTACAAAGCATTTCTTAAGAGGTTTAGCGTATATAGACCCTGTACTAGGGGCGTTAAGAAGATTAGGTGAGTTAGAGGTATTACGGAAACTTTTAGCTCCAAAGAGTTTTATGTTCCCGTATAAGACTCCATCTATTGTATAAGCATCAAAAGCTTTTAAAAAATTAGACTTAATAATTCCACTATAAGAAAAGTCTACTAGAGTCTGTAATAGGTTCTTTAGTTGCTCATCGGTACTCATAAGAAGCAACTCTTCGATTTGATCTCTACCCCAACTAGCATTTCCAGTCTTTTTACTTTCAGCTAGAGGTTCTATCTTGAACATCTCAAATAGCTCTTGCTTCTGTTTAGCACTTCCTGGATTAAAAGGAGGTACTGTTACAACTTGATCTGCTGATTCATACCTAGGTCTATTCCATAGTTCTAAACGGTACTTAGCAAAAGCTTTCATACCTTCTTCAGCAATTTCAGATTTTGGTACTAATCTTTTTTCTATTATAGCATCTAAGAAAGGTAGTGCATGTATCTTCTGGTAGCCTTTAAGTGCCTTAACTGTCCACTTATCTTGAACATCTTTACGTCTACCTAAGCGTATTAGCTGTGTATTTACTACCCAAGTTCTATGGTTAATATCCTTAGCTTTGTATTTAACTAAGAAGTCTCCTAGAATTCTTATATTCTGTGTAGCTTTCTCTCTATGCTGTTTCTGCAGTGTTACTGCTCTTTGTTCTTGATACTTCCTTATTATAGGGTTCCTGTTAAGTTTTTTAGAGACATCCTTTAACACAGTAGTAATTTGTGCTCTAAGGCTCTCTACGGCTCTCTTATCAATGTTAAGACCCTTGTTAGTCATCTTAAGCATGTCTTCAATAAACTGAGATGCAAAGTTCCTGTAGAAGTATCCAGGATCTTCCTCTCCAGGATCAAATTCTGAGGGAGGAGGTAATGGTAAAAGCTGGTGAGGTCTAATTTTATTTTTCACCTTTAAAACCCCTCTAGCAGCTTTTTGATAGTCTCTAAAGTACAAGTCCTCAACTCGTTTAAGCGATTACCTTGCTTATGACGAGCTTCTAGATGACTCAGATCTTTTAAAAGTTGGACTACCTTAAGTTCAGAAGCTTCTAACTTAGCTTTTAGGACTATTCCAGCAATACAAGCTACTAGTAGCATCACAAATAGTAAGATAATTACGTAAGTATCAGGATCTGGCATGAATTTCTCTCCTTATGTTATTTTTCTTTTAAGTGTTCTTGTAGTTGTTCCCACAATAGAAGTACAGCTCCACCATCTGTAGCTGCGTATTCTATGAAATCAGGATTCAGTAAATCCTCAGGTTCATACATGTCAAATAATGACCATGCGGGTTTGTAGTAGCTACCCACCAACACCTTTAGACCTATCTTAGATTTGAAGTTATCTGCATTGTTGATTAAGCATTTAGCCAATAAAGCAGTATCTTCGTAATTCTCAGGTAAGCTTCCTACTCTATGAAGCATAATCCTTAGGTCAAAAAGAGCGTTATGGATAATGAAACAGGACTTCTGTCTCTTTATCCAATTCCAGATATAGATCTCATCTGAAGTTTTACTGGCTACAAGCACAATAGATTGGCTACTACTTATCCCAAATACGAAATGTGTAGTACGTACTAAACTTGGATGGCTTAAGCCTGAATTGTTAGCTACTAGTATGTACTGACTCCTCAAAGTAGGGGGTATAAGTGCATCACTACTCAAAGCTTTCTTTGCAGTTTCACGTTCCTCTTTTGAATACACTCCACAAGTTTCAACATCGAAACCTATAACAGGTAAACCTTCCAGCTTCTTCAACAACTTCTGGTACTTCCAGATAGTACTTCCTACCTCATAAGCTACTTCTATTATATTGTTCATTCGTGTCTTCCAGTAAGCCTTCTAAAGCGTTATCAAAAAACTTTCCACTAATGTTCTCATTCAAGTATTCAGGATTGAATATAGCGTCTGCTTCAAATAAGCATCCTGCCTCTAGGTAGGTTGCTGTTCTCTTGCTTGAGCACTGGTGGATAATTTCCTTACGTGAGATTTCAGGGCAGTCTTTTATTTTATGACTACCTTCATAGTCTATGAAGGGTAAATCTACCTGTTCCTTACGTACATAGTTCTTTCTGGTAGCTAGTTGCTTTTTAGTGGGTTTAAGCCTACGTACAGCTCTTACACGCTTCATTCCTATGTATCTCTTACCGTTTGTATACTCTATCAAGTAAACGATGTCAGTACATTCAGGTAAGAGATCTTCATGGGAATGGATTTCCTTATAGTTATACAGCCACATAAAACTCTACCTTTTCATTAATTAGCGTTGCTATAGTATTCTTCCCACTCTTCGTAAGACCTGAACAGGCTGTTATACAATTTACCTTCTAGTCTAAGTTTGTAACCATTCCAAGGTAGGGCTACCTCTTGAGGTAGTGTGTAAGCTTTAACTTTAAACATTCTAGCTCCTACCCTTTCTGCTACTTTCAGTGTTCCAGGAAAGCAATCTAGGCTATTCTCACTTAGTATTTTAAACCCGTGCTCTAATATTTCTATAACTTCTTTTTTAGGTTTTTTCCCTAAGCTATATAGGTTTATCAGTCTACCGCTGTGAATAAAGTTATGGCAGTAGTGGCATAAAGGTACGATTTTTACTACTTCACAAATTCCTGTTGTGTAATCTATGTTCCAGTATTCATGACCTTCTAACCATTGGTGCTTCTTGGCCTCTTGTTTGGGTACTCCACAGGCAGCACAACAGTAATCATAATCTTCTTGTGCTCCATACCTAGTTTTATCCCACCACTCTTTACCTAGCAACGTACGGGGATTTAGTCCATGTAAGGGTTTAGGTATGTTAGGGTGCGTTAAAATTTCAGGTATTTTTAATGCTACAGGTTTCTGGGTTGCAAACATTAGCCTAATCTCCTAAGAGCGGGTTGTAGCAATGTACGTTCAAGTCTATCTTTATCCATAGGTTGCATCCAAAAGTCGTTAATGTCGTAAGCTAGTGTTTCTAAGTACTCTTTATCAGCACCTAGATCAATAGCATAAGCCAATGCTCTATATAATTTGATAGAACGCTCTCCTTGTTCTGCAGTAAAGGCAAAGCTAAAGGTTTCTCTAGGGTCATCTAACCGTTGCTGACGAGCTTTTACAGGCAATGCTGATACTGGCTTAGGTTTCTCTTTAATGATCTCTAAGGCTCTGTCTAGGAGCTTTTTACTAGGTAAAGTTTCACCTTCTAGCTGTGTAAGTACATCTCTACCTACAAAGGCTAGGAATATCTGACTTTTAGGTAAGGTATCTACTACTAACCCTAACTCTTCACCTACTACTGTAATTAGAGCTTTCCAAGTAACTTCGTCTACATCAACTACGGAATCTAGTTCTAGTAGCACTCTAAACTTAAAGGAGTTTTCTGGATCGCTTGTTAAAGCAACATGGTGGTTATACTGGTTTAGTAGTATGTGAGCTTCTTCATTAGTTAAGAAAGACTTATCTACATCTAATACTAGGAACTTAGCTCCTCCCACTAGATTATCTTTATGTCTAATACCATCCTTAAAGATGAATGGAGTATATGCAGCATTCTCTTGAAGTAATAAGCTTAATTCATCAAACCTAGTTTCATAAAACTCATAACCTTTAGCACAGTGAGCAGAAGCAAATTCTTTGAACTTACTATCTCTCTTATCAGTATCGAACATAATATAAGATACCCCTACAACATCAGTCTTGATGATCTCTTTATATTGAATACCATTATCTACTGCTGTGTAACTTCCAGTTTCATCGCAACTATTAGCCATAATAGCCAAATCTTCGAGTTTAGCTTTAGCCGACCCTGTGCCTCCAATATAAGACATCTTACGTAGTTCATGCAAAGATATAGCGAAAGCACCTTCTTCAGCATTAAACTTACACATATCTACTAGCTGTTCATAAGGTTCTTTAACTAACTCTTTTTCAAACTCTTGTAAGTCAGGAGTAAGTAACTCAACAGTATTAATAGCTGTAGCATAGTGGTCTTCCTCCACTGTCTCTGAGCTGTCTAAAATAGCATAAGCACCTGCAAGCTTTAATGAAAGCCATTGCTTGTGTCTTTGGCTTAGTTTAGAGATAGGATATTTATTAGATATATCCTCTGAACGTAATACATTATGCTCAAGGTATACATCAAATAACTTATTAGTAGCATCTGATACTATTAAAGGTTCTGTAGAAGTTTCTTCTAATAGGTTGTTAGTATGTTCCCCTACAATTGCTTGAGCTTTTAGTACTCTAGCTCTCTCTTTTTCTCTGTACTCATATAACTCATCAATAGAATTAATAGTTAACTTTTTAGGAGCCTCAGGAGTAAATGAGAATATACTTCTCCTAGCTAACTGAGTATTAAAGGCTAGTTTAAATTTACTTTTAATTTCATTATTGAATAATAAAGCTTCCTGAGAACCGAAGAACAAAGCATTTACAGGAAATCCTTTAATTGCTGCTGTTTGATTCTCATTAGACTTGATAATTTTTGGAGGTACATTACCTAAATCGTATGCAACAGATATTACCTTAATAATTTCCCCCATAGATCCATTAGTATGCAATTCACTACCGATTTCACTAGAGAGAATTGAACCTGCTCCTATAGGCATAGTGGCTATATCTGCGAAATGGTGCATTAACCCTTCAGCAGTACCTAGACCAGCTTGTAAAGGTTTAGGAGTACTATAGTATTGTTGCCATCCTGAGGGTTCTCCAGTTTCTGCTGTAGCCTGAGCTTTAGCTTTAGTTTCTGCAGACTTTTTCCGCATAGCCTCTAAGGTGTCATAACCTCCTTGTAGAGCTTTTCTAATAGCGTTTAAAGACTTATCTTTACTCGTACCAGAAGCACTTAAGGCAAAAACAATACTATTAACAGGTACTAAAGTACCGTCATAAAGTTCTATAGGTTTTCTTATATGAGATACGAAAGTAATTAACTCAGATAAGGTAATAGCTAACTTCAGTTTAAAAGGAATTTCTCCTGCAACTGTATCCATACCTTGTTGAACAATATCTGGATACCTAGGTTGCTTAGATGTTCTCTCGAACACGTAGTTTTCTAGTAACTCTTTAGTTTTCATTTTATACCTACTTTCTCTTGCATACTTTCAAAGAACTCAATTTCATCGAACTCGTCTCCTAGACTCATAGCAGTATCTAAACGCTGCGCTTGTCCGTAAGAAGTAAATAACTCATCTTCATATAGTCCTTCTAATAGTGCGAAATAGAATTTCCTTAATAGTCTTTCATTAACTATTGCAGACATCGTATTTACACTTTTAGGTTCTTTGTGATGGAATAATGGAATAGAGGAAAAGAATCCTAATGTATTTTCTGCAGGTGCTCCTATAGGCAGTACAAGAGTAATCTTAATAAAGATATGTTGACGTTCTAGTTCTTCTACTGCAGCTAATAACTTAGCAGTATTCTTTCTAATATCAGCATCAGTTACCATGTAGCTATAACTAACACTAATGAATAACTCATGAAAGAAATCTACATACTGCCTTGAAGGAGTAATTACACAGTCAGGTTCTCCTGCGGCATACTTACCTACGTCAATACCTACTTGAGTACCTTCTGTTGCATATCTGAAGTTTTCGTATACTTCTTCTGTAATCAATCCTCGCTTATGTAGGTTTGATCTTACTAGGTTGCGGATACTTTCTTGTTCTTCCTTAGGGAAGTTAGACTCTTTTCTCTGTAATGAAGTAAGTGCTCTTGCATAAGTAACTCCACACTTACTATCATCCTTTTGAGTTAACTGTCCTACAGTGTTTATAAAGTGGGGTAAGTTACGAAACTCTAGGTTGTCATATTTATCTAGATGTCTCCAAGGAAATAGACTGTGTAGAGGTTTCTTTAAGTTAAAGCTTTCTAGTAATTTTTTCATATTAATCTCCTGTTTGAGGTTTTATGGAATCCCATAAAGCGTCTATAGTTTTCATATCTTGTTGAAGGACTTTTACTTTAGGCTGGTTTGCCCAATAAATAGTTTGAAGAACATCGTCTCCTTCAAGTAACGTATCTTCTACGTAGTTTTCTGTTAACCCTAAAGTCTTACGAGTTTCCCATCTAAGGGTATCTCTCATAGATATATGTATATGACTATTCTGACTTTTTATAGCCTCTCTCATATTCTCTATTTCTTTGTAAGTACCTTCACTTACTAAAGAAGCTTCTAATAAGGAATCTCTATCTAAAGCTATTTTATCAAATCTATCTAGTGTAGCGGCATCTAAAACAGCCCTACCTGTGTATTGGCTATGCCCATTAAAGGGGTTAGATGTAGCTATTAAACGGAAGTCTTTATGTACGTCTATCACTGTATCAGGGAAGCTTATAAACCCATTCTCTAAGGTGTTTAAAGAAAGTATTACGTTAGGATCTGCAGCATCTAACTCGTCTAACAAAAATACACCACCAAACTCTACAGCTTTTCTGAACAGCGAAGGTACATACACTCCGTTCACGTTCATAAATCCTAGTATATGAGATAACGTTGTTTGTCTTGTCATGGACAGTACATAGAACTCTAAAGCTAAGTCTTCTGCTACTTGTCTAACTAGTGTAGTTTTTCCTGTACCCCTCTCTCCATGAAGTAACACAGGCATTCCTGCGCTTGTAAGAATTTTTAGTTCTTCAAACTTTTTATGTTTCATTGCCTGAATCTCCGTATCTTGCATGTATGAGTACAGTCGTGCTTTGATTTATAGAGCGTCTATAGAATACGTACACCTTTAGCTCTGCCTTACTCCTAAAGTACGTAGGTGCCCCTAGCTCGGAGAATATTTTTGCTATTCCTATATCAGGTTTATAAAACTCTAGGGTGTTTAAAGCTCCTCCAAATCCGTTACATACGTAGGAGATTACTAGATCTTTTCTAGTGTCTAGTTCTTTTTCCCAATCCGATGCAAGTATGAAATCATTCAATATATAAAGATTTTCTACTGTGCTGGGAGATGTATTAAACTGAGAGTTATGTTCAAGAAATTCTTCGTAAGCACCTAGCCAAGGTTTCTCTGGCTGTCTTGTTAACTGTTCTCTGACATACCTTAGTCCTTCACCGTTTACAGCCTTTAATATACCTACAAGAAGATACTCAGGTATTCCTTTTCCTGATGCCCATAGTTTCTCTTTAATAGTCTCTATAGAAGCGTTCTCTGAACAGAAAGGTAGAAACTTAGCTTTCATGTTTTTCTCCAAAAAAGAAGCCCCCTAAAGCTTCTAGGAGGCTTTTAAAGCTAAAGGATGCCTAAACCTGAGTCTGCACAAAGGTTAGTTAAGATAGGACTTGTAACGATAAGCTCTAATGCACGTTTTTCAATATTCAAACCAGGAATATGCTTACCTGCTTCAATAGCTTCGATTTTAATACTGCGTACTTCGTTCGCTACTAACTCAACTTTTGAGTCATCCTCTAGTACACAAAAGTCTACTAGCCCGTTAGAGGTAGTAACTTCAGGCATAGGGATAGCTGTTTCTGCATTCCCGTAATCGGATCTTAAACTTTCTACGATACGGTGAATGTCTGTTAGCTTTGCAGCATCCGTCTTTTCACTTTTTAGTACTTCTGTAATTGTCATAATAAACTCCTTAGGTTGGTCACTTTTAGAGGCAAGTGAACTAAAGCCTTTTTTCTGCTAAAGCGTGAGCGTTTTTCAATACCTTTCCAGCCCTCGAACAGGCCACATAAAAGCACCTGTAAGCCCCTAGTTGCTCTTCAGTAGTAATTCCTCCTTCAGCCCTTACCTTCACAATAGAAGCATCAAACTCATCAGCAAGTTCTACTGTCTCGAATTCTAAACCTTTAGCGGTATACACCGTAGCTATGGTGTACTCTTCTGTCTGTTTATACCCTTTAACTTCTTCATAGATCTTGAATAAGTTTTGTCCTGACTGTCTTAAGTAAGTTAACAGTCTTACAGCGCTGTGAACTTCCTGGTCATGTAACTCTGTCATTAAGTAGCCAAAGAATTTCGAACTAGGGTCTTTTTCTTTGAATCCTACCCAATCCTCATATACATCTTCTAGGAACTTATATTGTGTTTGGTAGACTTTTTTGCCTCCACTAGCTGAAAGTACAGCCAAAGAACAAGCAAAGATGTCTGCAGGTTTTCTTAGCAGTTTGAAAGGTTCTCTTCTACCTATCCTTTGGGCTACTTTACGGACAATCTCAGCATTTGTTAGAGTGCAATATAGCTCTAAACCATTAGTTACTGGATCTTCTGTACCTACAAACCTGAAAGTTTTATCCATCTCGCTTCGCATGATATTCTGAATAGCTTTAGCTATAGGAATACTGCATCTAAAGGAGTTTGTTAAAGGAAACACTGGTACATCTTTTAGTACTTCAAATCCGTTAACTAGGTTCATAAAGCCGTAAATTGCTTGATGAGGTTCTCCTAGTCCTACCTTTTTTGGAGCGTCTATAAGTTTGAATATTTCTAAGGATACTGCAGTAGTATCATTAATTTCATCTAAGATAACTAAGTCGTATTTACACGTAATTGTTTTCTCTACAAGTAGTAGATGGAAGTACTTCAGCATGAAGCCAAAGCTCCAAGGCAGTTTCTTATCTAGCATCTGCTCTATTAAATTTATAGCTACGGCAGTGTACTGCTTTTTACTTGTCGCATCTTTAAAGTACTCTTCAAAGAAATCCCACATATCCTCTGAAGCGGATACGAAGAAATCTTCAATAGCGTTCTTAATGTCATGCTTCGCTTTATATGACAGATTTTTTGGAAAGTCTCTGTAGCTTAAAGCTCTTATATCTTTTGTAGGCTGAGTATACTTGTAAGCAAGGGCATGTAATGTTTTACACTGAACCCTGTCTGAAGCAAAAGCTTTAGCACCATCTACTATGATGGCTTTATTGAAAGCTGTGTATAGCGTAGTCTTAGGGTTTAAAGTTTTAACTAGTTGTCTAGCTAAGAACGTCTTTCCACATCCTGCTCCTGCAGATACTAGAACTATACCGTCTACATTGATTATATGCTCCCTAATAGCGAACTGTTCAGGGGTTAACTGGATCATTTAAACTCCGAAAAAAATGCCCCTTACAAAGTAAGAGGCTAATGGTTGCCTAGGAGGAGGCTATGGAAAACTGGAGTAGACGTATTCTACACTAATAAGGGAATGTCATCCCCATAAAGATATACGTAGTGATTTAGTATTTTTGCTGAGTACTGGTATCCAGGATTTTTAACATTTCCACTCCCTAAGTAGCTGATAGCTGCTTTAGGGATGCCTACAGCATGAGCAATACCTTCATAGTTCTTATGCTCTTTCCTTAGCTGGATAATTACGGTTATCCAATCTACATCCGTTGGAAATCTCAAGGTTCTTTAATAGTACTAGGTGCAAGCAATGCTTGAATTGCAGAGGTTAGTCTTACGACTACAGGGTTATCTCTGTTCTCTACTCCCCAGCTTACATGCTGCTCATAAGATCTTGGAGCAACTCCTTTGATACCATCAAGAATTGCATGAACATTCTCTAAGGAAGTTTTCACTTCGTTTAAGGTTCCTGTATTGTAGCTTTTCATAGTCTCAGCATTTGCTAAGTCTTTCTTTAGAGCTTCAATAGTTTTATCTTTATCCTCTAAGGCTTCTCTGCTTGCTGTATTAGCTAACCGGATTACTCCGTCATGTGTAAGCTTCAGGTCTTTAATTTCTTGTAACATTTGTGCTTTTGTAGCCATTTTACTTCTCCTAATTATTACTTCGTTGATAGTTATTCATTCCATCACCCCGCACTTCTGCTGTGATAGTAATCACTCATCTCACGGGCTCCACTATGTACTTATCCGGCAGGAATCCGCATCCGAATTCATCTGTAAAAAGCACCTGCACACATTCACCCTCCGTATTTATCTTGACGACTGGTAGATTCACGTAGTCAACCAATGTAA
>Ga0164315_10001549_pt1 | contig 17315 bp, 10 predicted proteins | sample GuaBasSedimGuay6_FD_113737 | JGI IMG/M metagenome (GOLD analysis project Ga0164315, IMG submission 113737) | Subseafloor sediment microbial communities from Guaymas Basin, Gulf of California, Mexico - Guay6, Core 4569-2, 0-3 cm | ecosystem: Environmental > Aquatic > Marine > Hydrothermal vents...
GATCACTTCGCTTTTCATCCCTGTCAGATCGGGTATCTGTACCACTTTTTCCGGATCCATCCCAGCGAGTACCGCTGCAGTACCCAGGGTAATGGCTGAAGCGGCCCCGGAAGTAACGGTGGCTGCCTCACATTGCAGGAGCCTGGCTATTCTCTCCCCCACCTTGTCCTGGAGGTCATCCAACAGAACGTATTCATTGGTGGCATAGTTATAGGCATCGATCACTTCAGGGTGCATAAGTGACCCGGTCATAAAAGTATAGGTCCCGGCTGCGTTGATGAAAGTTCTGACACCCAGTTCCTTGAAGTAGTCTCTCCGGATCCCTTGGATGGGAACCGGACTGCCGGCCAGCAGTCCTGTACTAAACAGGCCTCCCACCAGGGGAAGACTGGCCAGGTTTCTAAGTAATGCTCGTCTGGTAACCATCTTAGTCCAGTGCTGCAATACAATCGATTTCCACCAGCGAATCACCGGGTACACCTCCATAAGTAGCCACAGTGGTTCTTACAGGTGGATTTTCACCGAAGCGCCCCCTGTACACCTTATTCATGGCATGATAATCGGCGAGGTCAGCAAGGTAAACATTCACTTTCAGCACCTTATCCATGGATGAGCCATTTTTCACCAGCTCTTTCTCCAGCTCTTTGAGAACGTGATCCGTATGGGCAGCTATGTCTCCATCGAAGTGGGCTCCTTTACCGGCAATGAATAGTAAATTTCCATAGGCAACACCTCCGGAAAAGAGCGGAACATCATCTTGTGTGGTGATGCTAGATGCGATTTTATTCGGTTTACTTTCTTTCGGAGTTGCAGCATTTACATGTGATACTCCCAATCCGACAACCGAGGCTGCCAGTACTCCCTTTAAAGCTTTTCTTCTGGAGTTTGGTTCATTCTTTTTCATATTTCGAGATTTTAAATATTGGTGTGCACTTCAAAAACTAATCCACTTTTTCCCACTCCGGCAGGGAGATACCATTCAGGTCCCATACCACCTTTCCTTCCCTGAGGGTCAATTCACATTCCAGCTTTTTATCTCCACGGATCTTCCCTCCTTTCGTGTCTGCAAATCCGAAGTCCCCCTCTATCATGTTCAGCAAAGCCATATCAGCCACAGCACCCACGCTCAGATGCCCCAGTTCCTCTCTCTGTATATATACTGCCGGCTTCCAGGTGGAGCGCTCTATAGCCTCCTGTAAAGACATACCCATAGTCATGAGCTTGGACATGATATTGACCATGTTTTTCATGCCGCCATTCATGCTCCCGGTATGCAGATCCGTACTGATGCTGTTAGGCATAAAACCCTGATCCATAGCAGTCATGGCTTGTTCAAATACAAAGCTACCTCCTCCGTGTCCCACATCAAAGACAATCCCTAAGTCCTGGGCCTCCTTCACACAGGGCCTGACGATACCGTTCTCATCAACCACGGGGATCCTTCCCCTTACATGTGCAAAGCAGTGGGTGTAAATATCTCCTGGTCTCAGCTTTTCAAGCAGAAGGGTTTCCATCGACAATTCCGGGATATGCCCTCCAAAATCTATCATAACAGGCATGTTTACCAACTCTCCGGCCTCCACAGTTCGTTCCAGAGGATCCCATTCAGGTCCGCTGTAATGCGCCAGCTTGATTCCTACTATGACATCAGCATTCTGTCTGGCCACAATAGCGGTTAATTTGGGATCCATATCCCCCAAATTTTGCTCAATGGCACCTCCTTTCATTCCACTTCCTACGATATTGAGAAAGGCCAGTACCCGTGTATCTGAATGATCAATGGTCTGTTCCCGGAAGGTCTTGAAATTCTTCCATCCTGCACTTCCTGCATCCACAACGGTAGTCACACCGGATCGGAAGGTGAATCCGTCCGGCGGAAGACTTGTATAGCTGTTGCTGATGTATTCATCAGGCCGTGTGCCTGCGAAAACATGTACATGAATATCGATCAAGCCCGGAACTACATACAGACCGGTGGCATCGATAACTTTCTTTGCTTTTTCAATGGGAATATGGACAGACACTTCTGCTACTTTCCCATCAAGAACCGCCACATCCATGGCCTGGTCCAGTTCATTTTTAGCATCGATCAGGTGCCCATTCTTAATCAGCAGGTCGTATTCCTGTGCCCCGATAGTGTGACAGGCAACCACTAATGTCACAGCGCACAAAACTTTCATTATGGATGTTTTCATATCAGATTACTTTATCATTAATTGTACCAGAGTGCAGCAGATCATCTGCCTTTACATACCAGGTATAAATACCGTCTTCCACCTGAAGTTTGTTGTCGTCAGTGTGATCCCACCGGAGCTCAGTTACATCGGATACGGTGTTGGATGAACGTAAAGTCTTGATTACATTTCCCTCCATATCTTCAATGTGGGATTCAATGGAGTGTTTTCTTCCCGATTGGTCAAGAAACAACTGTACCTGGTAATCTTTGTTTACTTTTCTGATGTCACCTATCCTGGATTGGCATTTATCAAATTGAGGGATTTCCACCGGGTCAGAAGCAGCTGAAAGGTCCAAAGGTTCAAGATGGTCCATGGACATGCTTCCCAGTCCATGATTTTCAGAAGAGATCCTCAAATAGGAAGCGTTGGGGTGATCCCTGGGAGTCCATCCGTCTTCAGTACTGATCAAGTGCATGCCATTGGCTTCGCGTGCCTGGTTGATCAGGCCCAGCTCGTAGGAATCCAGGGCCACCGGATCTTTGCTGACCGCTATGGTATTCGCATGAAATATGTTCCCTGACAAGGGGCCGCCGTGATAGATGCCTGCAAGTGCGTCAAGGAAATTTAGAATGAAAGGGGCCTGTTGGTTGATGTTCTTATAAAAGACAGGACCGCACAAGCGGGTACCCGCGAAAGAGCTATTCTTGTCGGTCCAGGACAAACCGTGAGTACCCCTCGGATTGTCCGTGCAGCCGTAGTTGTTTTTCATAGCTCCTGTGATCCCTGCCTCTCTGTGGTCTTTGGCGATGATGTAATTGATCAGAAAATCATGCTGGTATACTCCGGAGAATATACGCTGAGGAGCCCGGTATTTCTTTGGAAAATCCGGAGCAGCGATAAAACCCGGTGCATCTTCCGGAAGTTCTAATGGACCTGAAGAGCTGATCCAATGGATCCTGCTGGCACCTGGCCTGGAATCTTTGTAGAGGTTGGATCTGTCTGGAAACACTGGCCGGTACCCCTGAATGACAGGAAAATTCCGGCGGCTACCCCGGGAGTATATTCTTTCGAACAAGGTGATATTCTCCGGAGGAAATGCTCCGTCCATCATTTGAGTAAGACCGGTGACAATAGCGTTGGTGACCGCAGATTTTGGTCCAAAGGGACACACATTTGTCGCCCAGTCATTTTCAATGTCATTATTTTTCTCTCCGTAGGAAAAATTAAGTTTGATCCCGATTTTAGTATCTGCGTTGGGATGACCGGCTGGAAAAAGTGATTCCCACGCTTTACCCAAACTTGGCTGCCCGGTTAATTTCATGACTGCCGTGTCCACCATGGTGGCTATGCGCATACTCTGGATGTCAAAGGATTCTACTTTATCTACTCTGATTCCGAGAGAATTGATCACACGCCCAGGTCTGAATTGCATGCGTGTGGCAAGTTGATCCCTGACACTGACAATGGGTGAAGCATAAAGGTCTTCATAAATCCCGCTGCCACATCCGTACTGGATCAACGGTGCTACCAGGAGTGAGCTCACTCCATACTTTATGAAGTTCCTGCGTTTCATGCAATATTTAGGTCTATGCAGTTCAAACAAGTATTTATTGGAGTCCATGAAATGTACTAAAAAAAAATGCACTTCCGAAAGATATGTGCTATTTTCACTTTAATTATTGTACTATTAACTTTAGGATAATGAAGATATCTTTCCCACTTGCTTTTTTCATTTTTCTCATAGCAATTATTATTTCAGGTTGTGTGACCAATGGACAAAAAGCTCTAAAAGTCGAGGCTTTACCAGTAGATGCGAAAGTAACAGGTAACATTTTATCAGGCCCATCTGTGTTACACGATCCTGATAGATTTGTTTGGGGTGCCAGTGTTATCAAAGGTGATGATAATAAATATCACATGCTCTTTTCCACTTGGGAATGTGGGGATACGATCCCTCGTTTCTCTGATTCCTGGGTTCTGCATTCAAAAATTGCATATGCCATCTCTGAATATCCTGACAGGGATTTCAAATTTCAGAAAATCGTTTTGAAGGGTAGAAGATTAGAGGGAGATACAACAGCATGGGATGCTCAAATGGTCCATAATCCGCATATTAAAAGATTTAACAATAGGTACTACTTATATTATGGAGGAGGAAAAGATCCTGGCATTCAGCCAAAGGGGACAATAGGAGAATTAGTAAATAAACGCAATAGAGTTCAACAAAATCAATGTATTGGAGTTATTGAGTTTAACAGTTTTGATGACCTGGTAAAAGGAAATTATAAAAGATTTGATTCTCCTCTCCTGGCTCCAAGAACACGAGTAAAACCAGATAACATTTTCATGCCCTCCCCTGAAGGGACAAAGGCTAAACCTGATAATATAGTTGTAGTTAACCCTTCAGTGGTTCAACGTCATTCCGACGGAAAGTACCTGTTATACTTCAAAGGAAACTTATACGATCCCGTTTGGAGAGGAGTACATGGTGTAGCAATAGCAGACTCTCCGACGGGGCCATTTACGGCAACAGATCATTTCGTATTTGATATTCGAAATGATGACGGCACCATCGCAAGTGGTGAAGACCCTTATGTCTGGTACCATAATAAGCATGAGAAATTCTATGTCCTGCTCAAGGATTTCACAGGGAGAATAACAGAAGGCAAACCCGGACTTGCCCTCTTAGAGTCTGTGGATGGTATTACATGGACCAAACCTGAAAATCCCTTTTTTATGAAAAAGGAAGTTGTTCTTAGTCCCAGTGACACGATTCATGTTAACCGGCTGGAAAGACCCCAGCTCTTACTGGATAAAGATGGAACCCCATTGGTGTTGTATGCAGCTTGCTCAATAGTAGATATAGGCAGCAGAACAGACGGAGTTTCTTTTAATGTTCATATCCCATTGGAAACTGATTAAATACATATGAAGAGAAGTAGCTTACTGGTTTTAATCGTGCTTGTGTTTGTGGATTTAGCGGTTGCACAAATCCCGCTTAAATCCAACTTAAGAATCATGACCTACAACATCTGGAATGGTTTTGATTGGGGAAAAGACTCTATTCGTAAGGAAAACACTATTGAATGGATAAAAGGCCAAAAACCAGATGTACTTGCATTGCAGGAATTGTGTAACTATACTGAAGAAAAGCTTAAAGAAGATGCTTTAAAATGGGGACATCAGTATGTACAATTATTAAAAACCGAAGGCTATCCAACCGCCCTTACCTCAAACAGGCCAATTAGTTTAAAAGAACGGATTGAAGATCCATTCTGGCACGGGTTATTGCATTGCGAATCTTATGGTATTGATTTCTTTGTTGTTCATTTGTCTCCTGCTGATTCCCATATCAGGTTGGATGAAGCAAGAGTTGTAACAGAAAGAATAAAGAAGAATAAAAACGATTCGTATATCATACTTGGGGACTTCAATTCTCTTTCCCCTTTTGATGCCTATTGGATAGAAAATAGCACAGATCTGAAAAATAAACTCCTGCAAAACAAAAACAAAGAATACTCCAACCTTCGAATGGGTGAGTTTGACTACTCAGTAATTTCTGAATTCCTGGCCTGTCCGGCAGTTGACCTTTGTTTAGGCAGAATTGAACTGCACGAAGCCTATACATTTCCAACACCAGCTCTCATTGGGAAATTCAACCAAACATCCCAGACAATTGTACAGAACAGGGAGCGGATTGATTATATCCTTGCCAGCCCTGCATTGGCAAAAACATGTAAGAAGGTTGAAATTTTCAACCAGGAAGAAACGCATATGCTATCAGACCACTATCCAATGATGGCAGAGTTTAATATAATTCAAAAATGAAAGATAGAAGAGTTTTTATTAAGCTTCTTTCAGTTGGGTGCACCACCATGATGCTTCCACTGAGTTTGAGTGCGAACGCAGTGGCAAAAGGAAGAAAGAAATCATTGAAGTTTGGTATCTGTGCAGATGTACATAAAGATATAATGCATGATGCCGACACAAGGCTAAAAGCGTTTATCGAAGATGCATCTGCGAAGGAGCTTGATTTTATTATTCAGTTAGGTGATTTCTGTCGCCCCTATGATTACAATCTAGAGTTTATGTCCATTTGGAATAGCTTTCAGGGCAAAAAACACCATGTGATAGGAAATCATGATATGGATGGCGGTTTTACACGTGAGCAGGTTGTAGAATATTGGAATGCTGAAGGCCGATATTACTCTTTTGATAGCAAGGGATACCATTTCATTGTCCTGGATGGAAATGATAATGAACCTTCACCCAACCGTCCTTCTGGATACGCAAGATTCATTGGTAAAGAACAATTGAATTGGTTAGCTTACGATTTGGAGAATACAAAGCTGCCAACTATAATTTTTAGTCATCAAGGTTTAGACAATGATTTGGGAGGTATACATAATGCCACCCAGAGCAGATTGGTATTGGAGCGGGCCAACGAGCAAGCTGGTTTTCAAAAGGTGCAGTTTGTTTTTTCGGGGCACCACCATCAGGACTACTATAATAATATAAATGGCATCCACTATATACAAATTAATAGCATGTCCTATCAATGGTTAGGCGACAAATTCAAGCATATACGTTACAGTGAAGAAATAGATAAAAGTCATCCATGGATAAAATATACGGTGCCCTATAAAGATCCTATCTGGGCTATTGCTGAAATCTCTCCAGACACATTGAACATATATGGGAAGAAAACCACCTTTGTTGGTCCTTCTCCCAAGGAATTAGGTGTGGATATGTCTGAATTTGGCTATCCGATCGTACCATATATCTCTGATAAAGAAATTAAACTCAAACATCCATGAAACACCTTCTGATCCTGGTATTACTGGTCACCACATTCTTTGGATGTTCAGAGAGCATCGAACCTGCAGGCCCTGTTCCAACAACTCGCCAACTTGCCTGGCATGAGGTTGAAATGTATGGATTGGTCTGTTTTAACCTGATAACTTTCGAAGACAAAGAATGGGGATATGGTGATACCGGTCCAGCCATCTTCAACCCAACAGAATTCTCTGCGGATCAAATTGTTAACTCAGCCAGAGAGGGTGGTTTGAAAGGAATCATTCTGGTCTGCAAGCATCACGAAGGATTTTGTCTCTGGCCAACAAAGACTACCGATTATAACATCTCAAGGTCGCCCTGGAAGAATGGACAGGGCGATATGGTTAAAGAATTTCAATTGGCCTGTGAAAAGGCCCATATGAAATTCGGTGTTTATCTCTCCCCCTGGGATCGTAATGCAGCTGTGTATGGTCAAGACGGATATATCCCGATATATTATGAACAGCTCAGGGAACTGCTTACAGGATACGGGGAGCTTTTTGAGGTCTGGTTCGACGGGGCCAATGGCGGTGACGGCTGGTATGGCGGAGCCGATACCATCAGAAATATTGATCGCTTTAGCTATTACGGCTGGGATTCGATTTATAGTATTGTCAGGGAACTGCAGCCCAATGCGGTCATATTCTCCGACATGGGGGATGTCAGATGGGTAGGCAATGAGGAAGGATCTGCCGGTGAAACCAGCTGGTGCATGTACACCCCAAAAGGGCGGGATGATGATAGTAAGCCCGCCCCGGGATTTACGAAATACTGGGAAGCAACCGAAGGCCATGAAGATGGGGAATTCTGGATGCCGTCGGAATGTGATTTCTCCATCAGGCCAGGATGGTATTATCATGAAAATCAGAATCAATCTGTAAAATCAGCCGAAGTTCTGTTTGATCATTACTTGAAGACTGTGGGTCGAAATGCATCATTCAATCTCGGTTTACCTCCGGATACCAGAGGAATCATGCACGAGAATGACCTTGAATCACTCAAAGGATTCAAGCAGATTCTTGACGAAGCTTTCAAAACCAATTTAGCCTTCAATCAGAAGATAAAAACCGATGTATCCAGCTTTGGATTTAAGGAAAAAAAGCTAATTGATGGAAATCCCCTTACCTACTGGGCGGCGCCTGAAAACCAGACTACGGCCGAGATCATCATCCAGCTTGATAAGATTCAGGAGGTCAATGCTATTCTTCTTCAGGAGTACATCGAAATGGGGCAGCGGATAAAATCCTTCTGTGTTGAAGTCAGAAAAGCGGATGAGTTTGTAGTCGTTGGAGAGGCAACAACCATTGGTTACAAAAGAATCCTGACTTTTGATACGGTTCAGACAGATGAGATTAAGGTCACTATCAGGGACTCCAGAGCAGCACCTGTTTTATCCGAAATTCAATTATACAGGTTCCCGAATCTTTAATGAATTAGCATGTAAATCAAATTGCGATGAAAAACACCTTTGTATTGATCATTATAGTTTTAGCTACCATGTCATGTGATCAAAGAGTCATGGACAGGGAGATAGCTCAATATCCTGATATAAGCTCTTTAAAGACTTTTGGTACCATGGGCAAAGAGCTTCAAATCTTGAAGAAAGAGCAGGAAACCGAACTTTTCAATTATGAAGGTAAAGGGTGCCTGACCCACATGTGGTTTGGTGGAGACCTGAACGGACATGAAGATATGAGTATTCGGGTTTACGTTGATGGAGAAGAACAAGCCTCCATAGATATGGAACTCTTCCTGGGCCATGGAATAGGTTTTAAAGACAGCTATGCTCCCTGGGGAACAGAACTAATGGGAAATATGGGGCGAACAAGTGGCATATACAATACCTACAAGATCCCATTCACGAAGAAAGTCCGGATCACAGCACAGCTGTCCCCAAACGCTGATGTATCAGAACGAGAGCCTACTTTCTGGTGGATCATCCGCGGCACGGAAAATCTGCCTGTCGTATTCAATGGAATCAGATTACCTGATGATGCTAAGCTGAAGCTTTATAAGCTGGAGAACTATACCGCTGAACCTTTAGAAGAGTTCACAATGGCTGATGTTCAAGGAGCCGGTATGCTATACCAGGTAAGCATGGAGGCAAAGGGCTTAAGAGATACAGATCACTGGAAGGATCTCAGCTTTATGGAATCCTGTATAAGGGCTTATGAAAACGGGGGGACAGAGCCTATGTTTGTTTCCTCCGGATTGGAAGACTACTTTTTGGGCACCTATTATTTCAACACAGGGCGATATGCGAATAAACTGGCCGGACTAACTCATTTTGATAAGGAGAAACGGGAGTTTTCGGCTTATCGTTTTCATGTGGATGATCCCATATTCTTTCAGGACGGATTAAGGCTTACGAACCGGTGTGGGGAAAAGATCGGAAACAAGGTATTCCACGATCCTCCACAGACAACATATACAGTTTACACCTGGGTATATGAATGGTAAGTCAGAATCTCTATTTGAAGCCGGTAAGATTATCCAAATAAAAGAAAAACCATAAACCTTCATCTATGCCTAAAATACTAACTCCAATCCTTATTTTGATAACGGCTATTGCTTCCTTCGCGCAATCACAGGAAATTCTTTTGGATGAAGGATGGAAAGCTAAGCGGGCTTCAGAAGTGCCGGTTGACGGAACCTTGGTTTCTTCCCCCGAATTTGAACTTTATGATTGGATGGAAGCCCGTGTTCCGGGAACGGTTTTAACTACTTTATTACACAATAAGAAGGTTCCCGATCCTTTCTTTGGATTGAATAACGAGTTGATTCCGGATATTTATGAAACAGGCGCAGAGTATTATACCTTTTGGTTTCGGAATCGTTTTTCATTGCCAGAATTGAAACAGGGAGAGCAGGTTTGGTTGAAATTCAGGGGAATAAATTATTCTGCGAACATGTTTTTGAATGGTAAACGGATTAATTCCGATACGCATAAAGGCATGTTTCTGAGAGAGAAATATCTGATTACCCCAATGCTTGAAGAAAGCGGGACAAATAATCTGGCCGTGCTGGTTGAACCTCCGGATCCGGTTGGTAATGCGAACGGAGGACAGGGAGGTGACGGAACCATTGCCCGATCGATTACTCAGCAATTTACCGCCGGATGGGATTGGATTTGTCCGATCCGCGACCGGAATACAGGTATCTGGGATCAGGTATCTCTTGAAATTACCGGTCCTGTTGATATCCGTGATCCTTTTGTTAAACCTAGAGTTCCGGGTAAACGAGTGCCCGAAAAAAAACAAAATCCTGCATTTATAACGGTATCTGCGGAGTTATTTAATGCCTCCGAGCTTAACCAGGAAGGTATCCTGGTAGCCACTCTTGGTGAAAATACCTGGTCGCTGCCGGCAAGCATAAAAGCCGGGGAAAGTGTTACCCTTGAATTTGCTGAAATAGCAATCAAGAATCCAAAACTCTGGTGGCCAAACGGCATGGGGGAAGCTAACCGAAGCGAAGCGGAGCTCGGCGAAGCCAATCTGTACAAACTGAAATTGAATTTCAAACAGAATGATTTAATATCGGATTCAGAATCGGTCAATTTTGGCCTGCGGCAAAGTTCTAATTATTTCGATGAAAAAGTGGGCGGAAGGGTATTCCTGATTAATGGTCAGAAGATTTTTATCAAGGGCGGAAACTGGATTGCTTCTGATGCCTTGCTTCGTCTGACTCCAGAAAGGTATGAAGCGGAAGTACGCATGCATTCCGAAATGAACATGAACATGATTCGTATCTGGGGCGGGTCCATGCCCGAACGTCCTGAATTTTATGAGGCCTGTGATAAATACGGACTTCTGGTATGGCAGGATTTTTGGGTTTCTGGCGATTGCAACGGACGCTGGCTGGATCCTCGTAAAAAGGAGTCCCAGGCTCGTCGACAGGAATATCCCGATGATCATTCCCTGTTCATAAGCTCAGCCATTGACCAGATTAAAATGCTGCGTAACCATCCAAGCTTATACATGTGGTGTGGTGGGAACGAATTCCCTCCCCCACCCGATATCAATGAGAAGCTTGAAAAGGAAATCTTCCCTAAATATGATGGAACACGATATTATGTAAATGAATCCACCTCCGACAGTATTCTTAGAAATACAATTGGAGGTAATGGAGACGGCCCCTATGGCATCCAGGATCCAAAGCGCTTTTTTGTCACACAGTCGTATCCCTTTAATCCGGAACTGGGATCGGTGGGACTTCCGAATGTGGAAACCATGAGAAAGATGATGGACGAAAAAGATCTCCAGCCTCCTGTGAGGGACAGGGCAAACCATGTTTGGCGTTACCACAAATACATTGGATATGGAAAATATATTGAGCAGCTTGGCGAGATTTCTGGAATTGAAGACTTCTGCAAAAAAGCCCAGCTGGTGAATTACGAACAATACCGCGCCTTACAGGAGGGCTTCAATGCTGGAATGTGGGATAAATACACGGGAATGCTGGTCTGGAAGAACCAGAATCCATGGACATCCCTGCGGGGACAATTTTACGATGTGTTTTTAGAGCAGAACGGGTGTTTTTATGGTTTTCGGCATGGAGCCAAACCCTTGCACACCCAGTTAAATCTCAATGATTCCAGTATTTGTGTCCTGAACCAGACTTATTTCGATGCCAATGATTTGCTTATTGAATCTGAGTTAATCGATATCCATGGAAGCTCAATTGAAAAGAGCAGCTCGAAGGCAAGTGTAGGGGCAAATTCATACAGAGTAATCCGGAAATTATTTGGAAATGAAAAGCCAAATGGTTTTTATTTTGCCCGGCTAAGACTTAAGAACAGCAAAGGTGAACTGCTTGATGAAAATCTGTATTGGCTGACAAGCAAAGAAACCGACTGGCTGGAGCCTGAGAGGCTTAAACCGGCTGATTTAGAGGTGGCTGTAACGAAAAATGAAAATGGCTTGATCAATGCAACTATAGAGAATACCGGACGTGAAACAGCCTTTTTCTTGCGAATGAAAATAAGCGATAAGAAGAGTGGGGAGCTTGTGCTTCCGGTGTTTATGGATGATAATTATTTCACACTTTTTCCTGGAGAGAAACGGAAGATTGGAATCGATTTGTCGCTCCTACAAAGCGATACAATGATTTCAGAGATGCAATTGGAAGTAGCTCCATGGAACGGTAGACCAGTTACAGTTGGATTATAATCAATATTTCATAAAATGAGAACAGTAAGTTTATTTCTTGTACTGGCACTTATGGTTGCCTGTCATGATAAATCAAAAAGAGAACTGGCATCCAAAATTCTGGCTGATGAAAACTTACAAAAAGTGGACAGCATGGCCCGCCAGCTGATGAAGAAAGGATTCTATGCCGGCTCGGGATATCAAATGGTGTGGGCACGCGATTTAAATACCTTTATCGAATTGTCGTGCGAAGAATACGACCATTCTGTTATCCGGAAAAACCTGGTCATGTTTTTTCACTTTCAACAGGAAAACGGCGAACTGCTCGATGGCTACGTCCCCCGCGAAGCTTTTACCTGGAGCGACCCGAATACCTACGAATCAGAAACGGCACCAGGACACATCGGCTTTAAGAACACCGTTGAAACCGACCAGGAAACTTCTTTGATTCAGGCCATTAGCAAATACATCATCAAAACTAAGGATCAAAGTATTCTTACAGAAAAAGTTGCAGGAAAAGCAGTTTATGAAAGGCTGAGTCTGGCCGTGAAATACCTTTTATCCGAAAGATATTCAGAAAAATACGGACTGATATTCGGGGCTACAACCTTCGATTGGGGCGACGTTCAGGTAGAAGGTGGCGCAGTAGTAGATGTGGACAGCCTGACACATTGGAGCATCGATGCCTACGATAATGCCATGTTAGCGATTGCCCTTGAAAGCATGGCAGGATTTACAAACGATACCAAAGAGAAAGAACGCTGGAACATATTGCGTACTGATATTCTTTCAAATATCAGGTTACATTTATGGGATGGCAGCAGCAGAAAATTTATTCCTCATGTCTACATCGATGGTTCGCCCTTCCCGAAAGAGTTTAATGAAAACGAAATTCATTATCACGGAGGAACTGCAGTTGCTATAGAGGCTGGGGTGCTAAACCCCGAAGAAATCGTCATTGTGCTCTCCCACATGAAAAAGAATGTTGAATTGTCCGGTGCATCCTCCATTGGTTTAACACTTTATCCCACTTATCCTGAAGAAGTATTGGGGAAGAATATTTCTTCTTCTTACGAATACCAAAACGGAGGCGACTGGACCTGGTTCGGAGGCCGGATGATTCAGCAGCTTATTGCCTATGGTCTTGTGGAAGAAGCCTATGAACTGGCAAAGCCTATGATGGAGCGTGTTGTAGCAAACAATGGTTTTTACGAATGGTATAAAATGGACGGCACTCCGGCTGGTTCGGCCGATTTTAAAGGCTCGGCAGGAGTTCTGGCTAAATCAATTGAGATGTTTTACGAATGGGCAAACGAAAATAAATCATCCGAAAAAACAGTCATCTGGCAAATAGGCGAAAACAACAACAGTGGCGCCGAATTTGCCCTGGCACCAAACGATTATTCCCGCTTTATTGAAATGGATTTTGGTTGGGAAGATAAGTACTTCTTGATAGGCACTTCGGAGGACAAAACCGACTGGCCATACATCATCCCCGGCACCAGCGATACCTGGGGAGGAACCTGGGGAACTTCGGGTTGGCGTTCGAGCACACTGAACATCCTGTTTGGAATTGATAAACTTCCGAAAAAAGGAGAATGGATGCTAAGCGTCGATATTCTGGATTGCAATTCAAAAAATTTGCCGCTTTTTAAAGTAACTGTGAACGGGAAATCATGGAAATACCGTATTCCTGTCATAAACGAGAATAGCACAATTGACGGAGAAATCGCCGATTCATCAGAATATTTAATTGAGATAGCCCTTGAAAATGAATTGATACGGGCAGGCGGAAACGAAATCAAGCTGACAACTCTGGAGGGCTCCTGGCTGAAATTCGATCAAGTAAAACTGGAAGGCCCGGGCAATGTGCGTTTAACTGAAAACAAAAGTGTTTATCTCCGTGAAGTTGAAGCTGCCGATTACGAAATTGAGACTGAAAACGGCTCAGCACAAACTTTATTGCTTGATGTGGAACACCTTTCAGGAAAGCCGGAATTGTTGGTAAAGCTTGACGGAAAAGAAATTTTTTCTGCTTTCGTTGAAGCGAAAAGATACACCTTTGAAGCGTCAATGCCTAAGGTCGAATCTCCGGTGAAAAGTAAATACGAGGTTTTTGTTGACGGAGAGAAAATTCAGTGGGGCAAGGTAGTTCGTGAGGCTAAAACGCCAATTACGCCTGCCGGATATGTCGACACCAAAATTGGTACAGCCCACTCGCGCTGGATGATTGCACCGGGGCCATGGATGCCATTCAGCATGGTAAAAATGAGCCCCGACAACCAGAACGATAGCTGGCAGGCCGGCTACGAACCTACCTTTGAATCAATTGGCTGTTTCTCACACATTCATGAATGGACCGTTGCCGGCCTGGGAACCATGCCCACAAACGGACCCTTACAAACGCAGGTTGGCGACGAAAAAGATGTGAACAGCGGTTATCGCTCGCGCATTGATAAATCTACCGAGGAAGCACCAATCGGATATTATAAAGTTGTTCTAAGCGATTACGATATTCAGGCAGAAATTACAGCAAGCACCCGCTGTGGTTTCCAACGTTACACCTTTCCGAAGGACAGGGAAGGTTCGCGGGTATTGTTTGATTTGATGATTCCCTCAGAGTATACCTACAATTTGCATGAGATTTATATCAGGAAAACCGGCGAAAGAACGCTTGAGGGTTATAGCCACCAGATTTGCCCGAATACCTGGGCCGGTGGAATTTCGCAGGAATACATTGTGCATTTTGTAGGTGAATTCGACCATGCCATTTCGGGTTTTAGTGTGTGGACAGAAAATGGCGTTCAGGAAGATACCGAAATGCTGAAAATTAAGAACGTAAAAGATGCAGGAGCAATTATTGAGTTCGATACAAAGGAAAATAACGTGGTGCAGTTGTGCACAGGAATCTCCTATGTGAGCATTGAAAATGCCCGTGAAAACCTGGAAACTGAAATCTCTAAACCTTTTGGATGGGATTTTGAAGCTGTTCGACAGAACAATGTGAACGCCTGGGACGAGCTGATGCAAAGGGTGAGAATCACATCCAACGACAAGCGCGAAAAAATGCGTTTCTATAATAACTTCTATCGTTCGTTGTGCAGCCGCAATACTTTTAGTGATGTAAACGGTGAGTGGCGCGATGCCGATGAAAAAATCCGTAAATTGGAAGATCCGGCTTCTCCGGCGCTGGGTTGCGATGCCTTCTGGAATACCTTCTGGAATCTTAACCAATTCTGGAACCTGGTAACGCCTGAATGGAGCAACCGTTGGGTGAAATCACAACTGGCCATGTACGATGCAAATGGTTGGCTGGCAAAAGGCCCGGCGGCAATGGAGTATGTTCCGGTAATGGTAGCCGAGCACGAAATTCCATTGATTGTAGGTGCCTACCAAATGGGAATTCGCGATTACGATGTGGAAAAAGCTTTTGAAGCGGTGAAAAAAATGCAAACTACTCCCGGACGTGTGGTTGGTGGTGGTTATGCCGGAAACCGTGACTTGCTTACCTATTTAAAACATGGATATGTTCCGTACGACAAAGGCCGTTTTTCAAATTCGCTAGAATATTCTTACGACGACTGGACGGTTTCGCAGTTTGCCAAGGCGTTGGGAAAAGAGAAAGATTACGAATTCTTCCTGAAACGCGGCTACTACTGGAGAAATATAATCGACAAGGAAACAGGTTATGCCCGGATGAAGGACTCAAATGGGGAGTGGATGCCCGATTTCGACCCGTATAAATCGGGAGCAAACAAACATTATGTAGAGGGAAACGCCTGGCAACTAACCTATTTCGTGCCACAAGATATTCAGGCATTGGCCGAAGCCATTGGCAAAGACCGTTTTATTGAACGTTTGGACTGGGGATTTGGCGAAAGCTATAAAACCCGTTTTAATGGAATGAATGACCAGTACTGGAATTACCCGGTGATTCAGGGAAATCAGCAGTCGATGCATTTTGCTTTCCTGTTTAACTGGGTAGGAAAGCCATGGTTGACACAAAAATGGAGCCGGGCGGTTATTGACCGCTATTACGGTTATGGAGTTGCCAATGCGTACCTTGGCGACGAAGACCAGGGACAAATGAGTGCGTGGTTTATCATGGCATCGATGGGACTATTCCAAACCGATGGAGGTTGCCGGGTTGAGCCGATTTACGAAATTGGCAGCCCATTGTTCGAAAAGGTTGAGATTGATTTAGGCAAACAATTTGGTCGAGGTGAAACCTTTGTTATTGAAGCAAAAAATGCATCGCGTTTGAATAAATATGTGCAGTCGGCTAAGCTAAACGGCAAGGTGTTGAATGACTTTAAATTTCCAGCAAGTGAATTATTGAAAGGCGGCAGGCTTGAATTGGAAATGGTAGCTGAGCCCAATGAGAATTGGGGAATTATAGAAGAATATAACTGATCAATCCAAAATATGAAAAGATCAATCATCATTGGAATCATTTTCATGATCCATCCCCTGGCTTCGGGACAGACAATTGCCAAGCAGCTACCCTACATGACTTACATGGATCACCCCTGGGTGGACTCTGTACTTTCCACCCTTTCCAGGGAGGAGAAGATTGCCCAATTACTCTGGGTCGTCACAAGTCCGGATGATGGACTCCGTGAGATCATGGAAATCGCCCGGGTCATCAGGGATCATGGCATTGGAGGCCTGATCTTCACCTCAAGTCCCAATGAGCAGATGCATGAATTGGCAGACTACCTCCAATCTTTGAGCACCGTCCCATCGGCCATTGCTCTGGAGGGCAGATGGAGCGAACAATATCCCGATATAGGCTCCCTGGCCGCCATTGCAAGTGATTCGCTTCGTTACCTGGCTGGAGTGGATCTGGCAGCACAAACTGGAAGAAAGGGTGTTCACATGGTAATTGCAAAGGGAATGGATGATGCCATTGCGGCAGGCCTTACAGATAATCATATCCAGGTCATAGATCCGGAAAGTGGTCCCGGATTGACAGACTGCATAACAAGGATCGAAGCAAATAGTCTCTCCGGGATCGGCAAATGCATGGAAGCGTTTACCCAGGCTGACACCATTGACCATCGGACCAGGCAGGTCCTGGCCTTCAAATACTGGATCTTACAGCAGGATGTGGAGACGGGAAGCAGCATGAAGAAGATGGCACAGGGCGCTGGGA
>Ga0164315_10001550_pt1 | contig 17309 bp, 15 predicted proteins | sample GuaBasSedimGuay6_FD_113737 | JGI IMG/M metagenome (GOLD analysis project Ga0164315, IMG submission 113737) | Subseafloor sediment microbial communities from Guaymas Basin, Gulf of California, Mexico - Guay6, Core 4569-2, 0-3 cm | ecosystem: Environmental > Aquatic > Marine > Hydrothermal vents...
ATCCCAGGATGCAATGGAAGGGTTGTGCCCCCACGCCACCCTGCCGGGAAATTCTCCTTTGGCTACGCCCAGTGGGATATTTGGCTTATACCAGATTTCAAGCTCTTCGGCGATACCTCTTTCACTGGCACTGACTTTATCTGTAGTACTCACAGTAAATAAGGAGAATGCTCCGAAGCTTAACACTAAAAACAGCAATGCGGCCGGGTATTTGGCTTCAATCAACTTATGCTTTGCCTTTTTGAATGCCAATACACTCACTGATAGGGATATTATCCAGATTACAAAGCTGGACATAATTGGTGCTGCGATTTGCATACATGGATAAAGGGCCCTGGATGGTTTCGGAATGACCCGCAACAGGAACCAAAGGGTAGCAAGCAGAGAGATAAGTATGAACACCAATCTTCCTGTAACTTTTAACCTGGATAAAAATAGTGTAGCTCTTTTGATCCAGTTGGGAAGTTTACGTAATCTTTCTTCTGTAATCATTTCAGGTATGTTTAATGGTTTGATATTTTCTGTGCATACCATTTCCAGCCCCATTGACCCACAGTCCATGTAGTATTCCCTACGGGGAGCTCCTGAATAGACATATTCCTGTAAAAATCTGCATATTTCCAGTCTGATATACCCAGGAGCAGTCCAAGTAGCAATGCAGTACCCATGGAAAGCATCTTAAGCCCATGTGTTGTTTTATCAATGAGTTCGTGCCCCAATAACAGTATAAATGGGATGATCAGAAGTATATGGCGAGTTGCACTGAATGGGGCAAAAAGAATAACAAACAGGCTCAGGGAGGCCAGGTACAAGAAAATAACGAACTGCTTTGATTTAAAAAAGCCATAGAAGTCTTTCTTAACCAGGTTGAAGCCCACCAGAAATAATGCAATAAGAACCAGAGATCCGGAGGTTAGAAACAGGGTATTCATGAGTACTGAAATCCGTGATTCCTGAAAATCCCCAAAATAGATGGCTGTAAATGCGAGTCCAAGTAATAAATAGGAAATGTGAATGATTATACCCATATATCTCTTTGGTAAGCAACCATATATAAAAAATGGAATGAAAACAGAAACGGATCCTAAACAAGCAATGAAGCTCCACAATTTATTGATATGGATTGAATTTTTTGGCCTGTCAATAAGGTGGATCGAACCGTATTCCGTAAAATTCCAAATACCTTCATAATCATTCCCATAAGGAAAAAAAAACAAAGGGGGTTGATTATGAGTGTTCATGGGGGTGGTCGTTTCCCCAGTTGATCAATCCCGACATGGGACTCGTGGGATTCACACTTAAGTATGCAGCCGCTTCCAGATGAAAAGAATCATCAATATGAAATGCCTTATTCAGATTGATTGCTGTCAGGCCAATCCAAAGAAGGATCAGGAGAACGTATTTGTGATTAAATATTTGCCTGATCATTAGGAAGCATTTTTCTGAGTGAAAGAATTTTCAATTTTTTAGTCTGCAACTGAATCCTTTTAAAATTAAAGATTAGTACTGACCTGACAAACTATTTATTCATCGCTGTATAGAATAAGAATATTCCGTGTTCCATCTGCTTTTACAAAGCTTGCCGTATTGCACTTTAATCATCAGTTATTATTTTACAAGTTTTATAAAACAATCCGCAGGTTGTTCCTCAACATAATCCGTTAATACTTTCAAGCCCAAATAATGATTTGATAATTTGGAGTCAGGTTTGGTATAATTGAAATTTAAATGTCTCCAAAAAGTCATAGCTGTACCAGCATAAACGGTAAATGCTTGCAAAGCATTCAATTCTATTTCCAATAATTGAATTTCCTGGAGATAGCCTTTTAAGATGTATCTTACCTTCTCTAAATTAACAGTTTTTCCCTCACCACAAATTCCAATTATCATCATTCCGATGTCAAAGACTCGAAAATAGCACGCTGATTCTTCAAAATCTAATATTGTAACTGAGCTTTCATCTTCACTAATAATTACATTATCACAGAAAACATCACCGTGAATGAATGCTTTAGGTAAATTTGAAGAGAAGTATGGCGATACATACTCTAACTTTTCCTTCAGCCAAACATCAAATGAAGAATTAGCAGCATAATTCTCCACATTCACAAACTGCTCCTTCCCAAAACTAAGCTGTTTTGGAAGATACCCTGGTATTTCTAATTTATGAAGTTTACCTATTTCCCTTCCAATTAATTCTATCAAATGATGAGGTATGTCTCTTAGAATTTTCCCATCAATAAATTTCTTAATCATTATGGGTCTACCCTCCCAAAGGATAACAGGTTCGTTATTCGTGTTGCGAATAACCTTTGAAGTCTCGAAATGATTTTTTTCTAAATACTCTAATATATATGCTAATTCTCTAGCTTCAATATCTGACTTTTGTTCGCAAATGGTTAGTACATAATTGTTTTTCTCTGTATTTATTAAATAGTTTGTATTTGTTGAACCTCCACTTAATACTTTAAAAGATCTTATTTTATTAATGGCAAAGTATGCTAAAATATTCTCAATTTCATGCATTGTAAAACTGGTGTATTGTGCCATCTTAAGTTTAGTATATTAATCCCTTTTGCTATGCTCATTTTTTCTAGTTTGCAGACCTTTAAGTCCGCAATATTTTTAATATTCACTCCCACTCAGGAAATTGAGTAATATTTAGATCTAGTTTGGCTATAGTTTGCATATCCGATTTGGAAAGCTCAAAGTCGAAAATGTCTAAATTTTCAATCATATGTGCTTTTTGGGAAGATCTTGGGATAGCAACAATACCTCTCTGGTAGTGCCATCTTAAGCTCACCTGAGCAATGCTCTTATTATACTTTTTTCCAATGTCAGTAAGGGTCTGGTTATTAAAAATTCCATTGCGACCTGCTGCAAAAGGAGACCAAGCTTCCATTTGCACTTCATATTTTTTCAAAACTTCATATGAATTGTGCTGCTGAAAGAAAACATGCGTTTCAATTTGATTGACTGCGGGTTTAATATTGGCATATGTCATCAAATCATCAAGTTGATCAGGCTCAAAATTACTCACTCCAATGGCTCTGATTTTACCTTCCTCGTAAAGCTCTTCCATAGCCTTCCAGGAACCTTTTACATCTCCTCGAGGTCGGTGGATGAGATATAGATCTAAATACTCCAAGCCTAATTTGTTAATGGATGTTTCAAAGGCTTCCTTTGCACTTTCATATCCCGAATCATCAACCCAAAGTTTTGAGGTTATAAATAGTTCTTCTCTTTTTATGCCACTTTGTTTAATTCCTGCTCCAACAAATTCTTCGTTTCCGTAAACGGTGGCAGTATCAAGAAGGCGATAACCCACTGAAATTGCTTCAGATACACATCGTTCACAAGTAGCGCCTTTTAGGGAATGCGTTCCAAATCCAAGAATTGGCATTGGTATGCCGTTGTTGAGCGTAACGGTCGGAATTGAATTTTCCGTTTGTGTAGAATTAAGAGCGCCGAAAACTTTATTACCGCTCAAGTGTAAAAATATAGTAGAAGCTGCAAACACTGACCCGGTTTGTACAAACCTTCGACGTGTTATTCCATTAGATTGATTTTTCTTCTCCATTTTCTTCCCTTTAGTTTTATTCAAATATAGAATATTCTTCAACTTTAAGCATGTAGGATCGCATGAAATCGAGGCTGGTATATATCCTCTGCATTTCTAAACCTATCAAAAATTTGACAAATTAGAACGAGTAATGAAACGTTTCATATACACTTTGTTATACACATTGCGAACTAATTATTTAAGTGTAATGACCTTAATTCTGGAATATGATTCAAGATCATCTTCATAGATTTTAATCGTAGCTTCACCTGAATCACAGAAGTGTATTCTCAAATCTGGTATAATCTGACCTTCCGCTTGGAAGACATAATTATCATATCTATCAAAAATTGCATTTGTTGACCACCCTTGATTATTATAAACAACTACTCTTTTACCTTCTATAGTTACTCTAAGTTTTGAGTTTATTGTTGGCAGAGTAGCCTTCATACTGCAATATGCTCCATCGCCATACTGTGGGCCACGATCTGAAATATATACAGTGTCTGGAATGTTTAAAATATTTAGACCATGAAACCCTGAATCTGGGTAAACAAAAGTACATGTCTCACAAATATCTTCTTTGTCACATGTAGTGAAGAGCAAAATCAGAATCAGCAAGGTGAAAAGATTAATAATACGTTTCTTAATCATGATGTGAGATATAAATTTGTGCTAATTCACTTTTGCTTGCCAATTTGCAATTAAACTCTTATTGGGCATTGCTTTTGTTACTACACGGTTTTCATTCTATCCAATATGCACTAAATTCTTTTATATGAGGATCTCCAATTGAACTTGGAATTCTTAATCTGATTTTTAAAGTTTCTATTACTTCAATTTTCTGAATCCGTTTTTGTCCGATACATTCACCTCTTGCAACTTCCTGCCATTTACTATTAATAAAAGCTTCAATGATATATAGTCTTACCCGCTCTCCTTTGGAAATCTCTTCCTTGAGAACAATATGATTTATTTTTGTGTCTTTCTTTATCTTTAAAACTAATTTCGTATCCTGTCCATTTGTTGTATTAATGGGTTTATAGAATCTCCTATGAGTTTCAATACCGAGTTCTGCTAACCTTTTCTTATCTGCTTCTGGCATCAAACCTGCTGGATTTGGTGTAAGCCCAAGTATCAAGGTTGAATTTCTACCTACTGATTTATAGTACATATCCAGTAAAATTTCCAAGGGTTGAATATGTGCTTCGTCACCTGGTTCCCAAAACCATTCATGCCGACCATTATATCCTCTTAATGGAGCATCTGACATGGCAGGCATCCAATAATTGCCATTATTATCGCCATGCTTAAGAAGTTTAAAATTGTCTGCAAAAACAACATCCTTATTGGTTGAATGTGAATATGGGAAGGGATAAGTAGACCAGCATGGATAAGGAACGGTACCTGTTTCAGAGCCTCCCCAGCGAAAATCAGCTCGCTGGCTGTTGTGGTAGAACAGGCATTTTGGCTGGTACTTTTGTACGATTGGTAATACATCTGCTCCATATTCTGAAGGATCATCTGCGCCCCCATCAAACCAGATCATAAATAGTTCACCATACCGGGTACAGAGTTCTTCAACCATACCTTCACACATTTTCTTATAGGCTATTTGCCTATTCTTTACAAACTGACTTTCTCCCTCGATTCTAAAATCATGCACTCCTAAAAAGGAATTCCATCGAATTCCAACATAAATGCAAGGCAAAATATCATATTTCCTGCAGGAATTGACGAAGTCTTCTACGATATCAGCTTTCCCCTCCCTGTATTTAAGTGCTTTCATGCAATAAGGATTTACATCACTTTGGTAGAGGGCAAACCCCGTCTCATGTGTAGCGGTTAGAACGGCAAATTTTGCCCCTGCTGCTTTTGCCGTTCTTATCCACTGATCTGTATCTAACTGCTCAGGGTTAAATATGTTTATATCCGGGATGGGTGTGATCCTGTTTTGTTGCTGGTTGTATTTTTTGCCATCAAAGACATGTAAATCATATGAAACCAGTACGCCCAGTTCTGCTTCGTGCCAAACCAGTTGTTCAGGAGAGGGAAGGGGGATTTGTAATACTTCCTGTGCTTGCATATCCGCAGTAAAAGATAGAATAATCCCAATTACGTATATTTTTCCAATTGACTTTTTGATGCTGATCATTTTACAAATTTCAGGATATAACTTATTGTACAATCTCCTCCATATAGGTTTGTTCCGGACGGCACATACAAGTAGGATGGTTTTCCATCCAGCATGAGTACCTGGGGCCTTTCGAACTTCGCGTATTTTCTATTGGCTGGGCCGTAATGAACTGCGACCTTTGACATATCTACCTGGGTATAATCATTTATCCTTTTGAATCCCTGTTCATAATTATTGAATTGTATGCCATTGTCCGAGGTCCAGAGTATTCCGCCTCCCTCTTCAATAATACCGTGGTTATCAGTGGTAAGCAGAGCAATCTTTTCGTTAAAAACAAAGGCATAACCGTCTTCGATTGCTATATCATTTGTTGTAACAGGGGATGGGAATTGCACGTAGGGACCTTCTATATTCTCCGCTATTGCGAGTCCCATCTTCGCTTTTTCGGATTTATAATATAAGAAATAGCCACCCTCGGGATGTTGTAGTAATGCTGGATTATTGACTCCGTTTCCAGCCTCATAATTCCAATATTCTTCATTGGTTGGAGTTGACAGGATCAATCCATCTTCTCCCACTCTTTTCCAGGGGCCATAAGGAGAATCAGCGATGGCCATTCCGATCTTTTGGTTGGAGGGGTGTGGCGGTTGCTTTGGGTTATTGTTAGCGATGTAAAGCAATATAAATTTGTTTCCCACTCTATGAATAGCTGGGTTGCTTGTACCATACTTATCCCAGGTATTTGAATCAGTCCCTTGGATTGCCACATCAGAAAAAGAAAAAGGGCCTTCAGGTTTCTCCCCAACATAGTGTGCAATTTCGCTGTGAGATCGCCAGCCAGGGTCAACTTTTAGTTCACAAGGCCATCGCGCAACAAACAGGTGAACTTTTCCGTCATTTCCAACAATTGGAGAAGTCCCCCATATAGTATATCCGGGCTCTTCAACAGCAACTCCTACAAACTTCCAATTGTCCGCAAAAGTAGTACCTGATGATCCCTTATTGTATTGATTACATGAACAATTAATAAGGATTAACAGGAGTGTAAATGCTATTGTATTTGTTATCCTAATAGGAATCTTCATTTTTCTCATGTGTGGTAATGGCCACGATCCTAGGCGCTTTTGAGCTCCACTTAGATTTGTCAAATTGAATCTCAGACTTTTTCCCTCGTTCAATGAGGTCGGGTTTTGAGTTCTATTTAATAACAGTTAAACTCTAAAACAATTAAGCCTTTTTACAATGCCCCTTTCACCTCAAAAACTGCTGTGTATTTATTTTGTCTATTTGCAGGAACATTTATAATTAATTTATCAGCATCTTGCTTAAAATTTACTTTCTCATTGTTGCCAATCATTCTGATCGCACTAATTTTATTTACTTTATATTTCGATTTCAACCCTAATGACGACAATTCAATAACTCCTTTTTCAGGATTTAGTATAAAAACGTATAAAACGTCATCTTTAGTAGTAAATCTTACTTCATTAGATCCATAAGGCGGAGCTTTTAAAGTCCTTTCGTTGAATTGCTCACTTATTGCGTGTTTTTTCAAATCTTCAAGATCTGTTTCACTCACATCTGAGTGCTCAAGATAAGAATTGAGATTGTCTCCATAAATGCACCATGGTTTACTAGCGTAAATGGCATCACTATTAAGATTCACCCATGCTCCAATATCATCAAGAAGCACCTTATGATCAGGAGGCACAGTCCCGTCAGGTAAAAGTTCTACATTCAATAAGAGATTTCCATTCTTACTAATTATATCCGTCATCATTTCAATCACAGTTCTGGCATTGTGCTTATATCCTTTATGCTTGTCTGTCTTGTAAAACCAGGTTCTCATTGTGATTATTCCCTGCCATGGAAACGGAAGGATTTCGTTAGCTCCACCACTCTCAATGTCTTTAGCAATAGAGGGCTCGTTATTGAATTTTCCAGCCACAACTGCCATTATCTTTCCATTTTTACGTAAGCTGTTATTGTAAAATGCACTACATACTTCTTTTCCATAGGCATCGTATGGGAATCCGTAACCATCAAACCAAAGCATATCTACATCGTATTTAATAGCCAATTCTTTATGGCGTAACACCCAATTTTCCTTTACTTCTTCAATCCACTCTGGGGATCTTTTTTCTGGTGGCAACCCATAAAGATCTGCTGGATCTAATCCTTCCCACCATTTCCCTATACCATCTTCTTTAGTCATGTGTCCATCGTAGGGTACTCCTTTTAATGGCCCAGATGTATCAAAATCAAATGCAGGCAGCCACCATCGTAAGAAGCGATCGTCATGAGAACTAACCCCAAATGGTATATCATATTTTTTTGCTGATTTCTCAAATTCTCCAATAATATCACGTTTCGGTCCAATATTTACTGAGTTCCATGGATGGTATGTAGAATTAAAGTTATCGAAATGGTCGTGATGATTTGCCAATGCTACAAAATATTTTGCACCCAATTTTTTGAAATATTTAAGGAGTGTATCTGTATCCAGATTCTCTGCTTTCCATTCATGAATGACATCTTTGAATCCTTTCTCGGAGGGATGTCCGTAAGTTTTGTTGTGATATGAATAGGCATCTTTACCCCATAATTGCTTTCCTACATCTTGCATATACATGTGACGTGCATACCATCCCCCACCTTTCTCGGGTTGTGTTTGTGCACCCCAATGAACCCAAATTCCAAATCTGGCTTCCGTATACCATTTAGGAAATTCATACTGCTCTCGCAATTCTTCCCAGGTAAGTTCTTTATCTTGCGAATAGCTAGCAGTACTTAAAACTATAGTAAAAAATATTAGCAAAATATGTTTTACATATTGCGTATTAGCGATTATTAATGGCTGTTTAATTTTCATGATGCTTTTATATATTAATATTTCAGGACGGGGTAATTTTTTTCCCAAAGAGACAGGCTGGCATATGACACATAGGTAGCATTCGTTAATTCTAATTTATCCAATTTGCAATCACATTTTTTACTACTGGAGCAATGTTTACTCCAATCATTCACTGAGGACCAAATGTATCGTAATGGGTTACATAGTAATTTAGTTCCACCGCAAATTTCCAGGGCCTGCCGTTTATTTTAATGGTTTTACCTACAGGAATTTTAGTTGTTTGAGAGTAGGTTGCCGGAGCAATACCTTCATTGGTTGTTCCAGAGGGTCTCCTTCTGACCTGTTTCCTGACAGCCGATCATGCCTGTCAGTAATGCTGCAATGAGAATCGTTATTACTTTCATTTGGATTTCATGTTAGTTGTTTACCTGGGATTAATTCTTTCTCAATTGATTGTGGTTAATGAATGCTAGCAGTTGTGGTATGTCTCGTTTCTATTCAATCTTTTTACACTGAAACTCTTGATCCTGTGCTAGAGTCATACTCATAACGACTTGCTGGTCATTAGAATTAAAGATAAACTTAGCATCAGCCCCGCTTATAAAAAACTTATTATCCTCGTAAGGTATAATTTCAAATTTATTTCGCCCTGATAATTGTGCGTATAGCTGGTCTCCTTTCATAGTAATTTCAAATATGAGATTGGGTTGTAGTTCGTATTTCCCTAAGTACTTTTCAAGTGCTTCAGAATTTAGTTTAATGGCAGTATATACGGGAATTGTTTTATCAGTGCGTTTCAGAATGACTGGTGATTTAGGTCTTTCAACATTTACTCCGGTTATCTGTCCTTTTCTATCTCTTTGAAACTTCAGGGTAGTCAGACCATTTTTAATAAAGAAATTATCCTTTTTATAAGGAAATATTTGAAGCTTCCTGCGTCCCTTAATCGTAGAATACAACTTACCTTCTTCTAAACTTATGATTCGTTGCTCATAGGAAGCAAACAAAGAATCAGACTCATAAACTCCTGTATAGGATTCCAAATCTATGTCGTTCAGGGATATTTCTGTCCATTCGAAAGGTTTATCTATTGCTATCCCTGCTATTTTATACGCAACATCCCAGGGAGCGTGAGCTTGACAAAAACAATTCCCAAGCACAGCAACAAATACCTTTTCTTCAGGAAGGAAAAGTGCGGTTGATAAGTATCCTACCGCACTGCCATTGTGTCCAAACCAGGGACTTCCCTGAATATTTCCAAAAGACCATCCATATCCAGATTCTGTTGCCTTACCGTTATTTAAAATAAAAGGAGTCAGGGCTTTTTCAAGGCTCTCTTTGCTTAATACCTTTCCATCTGCTACAGCATAGTGCCAGGTTGACAGATCCTCCACTGTAGAGAGCAACGCTCCTTCTGAAAAGTAATTGGATGTACTAAAATAACTGTCATTTTCGTAACCCGTTAATCCTTCTTGATAACCAGATGCCCGGTTTATAATTATTTCAGCGTCTTTTTCATAATAGGAATTTTTCATCCCCAGCGGCTGAAATAAGTTTTCTTCAATATAAGCTTCATAGGTTTTACCGGATACCTTTTCAATGATATATCCAAGTATGTGATATTGTGAATTAGCATAGTAATATTTTTCACCCGGGGCAAAATCCATTGGCTCATTTTTAATACTATCAATCATCTCCTTTGGAGTATGATCTTTTTTACCAAACTCTTCCTCGAAGGCTTTAGAAAACCCCGAAATACCACACGTATGCGTTAATAAATGTTCAATGGTGATATGATGCCAATATGGAGGAGAATCTTCAATATATTTGGTTATGGTATCCTGTAATGAAAGTTTCCCCTCCTCCATTAATTTCAGAATGGCACAGGCTGTAAATTCCTTGGTAATGGATCCAATCCGAAAAACATGGTATGGTTGCATATCTACATCCAACTCCAGATTCGCTTTCCCAAATGCCTTTAGATAAACGATTTGCCCATTATTGGCAATCAGTGCAGTTCCACCCGGCCCATCGGCAGGGTATAAGTCGTTTAACAACTTGTCATATTTCTCTTCCTTTTCCTTGTCCTGACCAAATGCAGTTGTTGAAACCAATGTTAGGGATATAATCCATAAAAAATTTAATAAAATAGCTGTCATAATATTATATTTAATGAGAATGGTTCAGTGCATATGCTGGTCTGGCTCTTTGCTTGCCCAAATGGACTCGGACTTACAGGATTGACAATACTTTTAAGTATGCAGAAAAAAGCTGATGGAATATTGTCGCATAAAGAAACAGTAATGGCTATTCTTGAAGTTCAGAAGCTAAGGTAAATACCATTTTCCATGAGCCATCTTTCTGCCGTTCGCAGACATCCACCCATGTTCCCTTTCCATATAAGGTATCACCCCATTCTTTATGAATCCATGATCCTAAAAATGTGCCTCTAATAGTAGCAATGTCACCTGATATCCAGGTATCTTCAATCGTATTTTCATGTTTTAAGACTGTGTACCCAGCTCTAATTGAAGTTAATTTAGTCCGAATTGCCTCTTTGCCCGAATATATCACGCCACCTTGAATTCTTAATGCCATCTCTGTATAAAACTCAACATTGGCTTCAGGGTTACCAGAGAGGAAATTCGCATCCCAATCCTCAGCAGTTAACTTTACTAAAGCCTGTTTATCAGCTTCAATGTCATATTTTTTCTGACATGATGAGCCTACAAAAGAGATAATTGTTACAAACAAGATTAGTTTCTTCATAATTACAAGTTTTAACAGAATTATTTAAATGAGTTCATGATTTGTACAATAAAATTATGATACCCCAGAACCAATGTCAAATAAATTCTAAACAAATGGTATGGTCACCGTTGAAGAAATAGTATAAATCAAATCCCGTTCGTATTTGCTTGCCCAAACGGGCTTGCTTGGCTTACACTTCAACTACAAGTTAAGGAAGTCTACTTGGGCAAGCAATTTTTTACAAAAGAGACAGGCTTGCATATGACATTTATCCATGCAATACTAAACATTAATGAAAGGAATAATTGTTTCATGCCCTATGAGCCGTTATTAGCCGTCATCCGTTTTCTGTTTTACAAAATTAAAGATAGGGGATAAGAGATTGGAAATCGACAACGGTTTGATGTGCGGCGATGCTGGCCGTTGCGATAGGAATTTTCTTTTATATTCCCGCACATTAAAATAGCGATTCCTTCCAAGCCCAGGCCGGCAGGCCAGCAAATGGCTTATACCGCATGGATAGTTTGTCACCTTTTACCATCAAGTGATCCAATATCCAATTTACTATACTCTCAAAATCTAGCTGACCGGATGCGATTCCTATATTGAGTTGTAGATTTCATTCCATCACAATCCCAATGAAACTATTGCGTTGTTCATGCAAAGACTTAAATGCTACTGTTTATTCTTTTTGTAATTTCATTATCTATTATTATTGATCATTTACTGAGCGGCAAAATGCATTACAATATTCCAATATGACAAGTGGCTTTTCGAAGTAATTTCCTATCAACCGAGGAAAAAGCTTGACGCGGGCTACAATGCCTGCAGGTCAGGTCAATTTCCCGGTAAAAGCGGCTCCCATGCAGCGCACGTTAATCGGTGTCTACCTTCACATCCTTGAACAGAAACGGGTTGTCACTGAGCCTCAAGGCCTTGCCGCTGGCAGTGGTCACATTCCTGAGAACGATTTCCCTGGTTCTGACATATGGAAACTTCTCCTGGTAGGAATCGTCGGTCATTTGTGGATTGAAATTTGTAAAAATGGCGGGACCCTGGTAATCCTCCGAATGATTGGAGTCATCGATATGAAGGGTTTCGATGGTGATCCGTTCAGGCATATAACAGGTGTAGCCGAAATCATGCTGCCCGGAATTGGAACCGCCGATCAGGCTGGCACTGGTAGGCCTGCCTCCGGCAGGCACGAAAACACAGTTGCGGATGACGAGTTCTCCCTGCCATGTACTGCCGTAGTCGGAGCGCAGGTTGATTAGGCTCCTTCCGCGGATGGTGGTGTTCTCCACGGTTAAGACCCCGCTGCCAATGGCATTGATTCCCATGTGTCCCAGGGTCGAGTTGCGGATGGTGGCATTGGCAACCCCCTTGTGAGCATCGAACCGGGAAAAGGTGCAATAGTCATAAACAAGATTCTTGCAGTAGTTGGAACCCAAGATTCCCCAGTATGTTCTGTCGTTGATATCATTTGTCTGGCTGCAGCTCACGAATGATACATTTAGGACACGGTTGACCGAAATGTCGTAAGTGCCCATGGAGACGGGCTTCCCCGCTGAACCAATGGTACGGTAGGTTTTGTGTCCGGTCAGGATGGTGTTCTTAACAGTTACGTAAGCGCAGTCACGGATATTGATGAAACCGCCATAGGGCGCACCATGGTCTCCTTCGCCGGTGACGCGGTGTTCCAGCCCATCCATAAGCACATTGGAACGCCTGATCGTTATGTTTCGGCTGTAATAGGTGTACTTCGACTCAGCTTTATTGGCAATTGTGGTAAAACGTCCTCCGGTGATGTTCAGCGTCGTCTCGTCCAAGGGTAAGGCAGTGATATCCGTGATCTGGTCGAAGTCCCAGATGATCGGACCGTCCATATCCACATTGCCGTTTTTATCAACGACAAAGATATCTGTTTGCGGAGATCCATTGTTTTGGTTCAGCCCAAAACGGATATAGTGCTTTACGTGAGAATTGGTGACCGTGACCAGACAGGATCCTGGCAAGGAGACGTCGATTTTCTCCTGATTTCTCTTAAGCGAAGATATCCCTTCAAGTTTAAACGGTCGCAGGCTGGAACTGACCATGAAAATAGAAGCACTACGGTTTTGGACTTCGGTATCGTCAATGATGAAGGCCGCTGTGCCGAAATCGGTGTCAGTCCGGATGACCGCTGTGCGCTCCTTTCCTCCAATGTAGTATGTGGCCCCCTCCTCGGCTTTCACCAAAAGGCCGTGCTGATTGGCGAACGCATGGGCCGCAGCAATAGCGTCTATATCATCGGTTTTGCCGTCGCCACTGGCACCGAAGTCACTATAGTGGACCAATCCAATGGCTTTAAATTTAAGGACATCCTTTGGGGATACATTTACATGCAATTCTCCATTTTCATTTGTGCGTACCTGGGTTTTTTTCTTTTTGGATGTGATCACTACATTTTCAAGCGGGCTTTCGGTCTGCCCCCGTGCCACAATTACACAGGAAAAGAAGAAGAACAATAAGAGGAAATATTTCATCATGAGCGTATATTAAAAGTCATCAATTTCAGAAAAATCAATAAGATTGTTAGATATTAGGTTTACTCGTGAAGCTCGTGATAAACTGGCAATTTTCACGCATAAACGCAAATAAATATTCAATTAGATTGTAAGCTTCCCACTAACTTATTTTATTATAAATTACAGGCATTTGCCCTTTCCACTTGTTCCATAAGTCATTTTCAACTATTAGCTTAGCCATAAAATACCCAACATTTATTCGGCTTGTTTTGCCAGGACTAAATAGGGCACTCCTTGTAGGTGAAGCATATATCTCGTATTCGGTTACGATATCTTCGTTAATTAACGTATCTGGTCGTACAGCCACCCATTGAATTAATTTATTATTTTGCCCAATGTCCACTCTTAAAATGTCTGCTGCTTTTTCATTGTCTAATTGCGGTGGGACAAGTAAACGAATCAACTCCATCACTAATTTTTGTCCAATCGAAATGGGTTCATTTAAATCTCTGTTCCTGTTACCAGTTGTATTCATCAACACAAACTTGATAGGTTTTTCTGGTGAATTCTTCTGAATTGCATTACTAAGCAATGTAACGGCATCGGTTACTAAATTTCTGGGTTTTCCAAAAATACCTTTCAAAGTCAAATTATGACCAAGGCAAGAAGCAACCGACTGACAATCTTTCAAATAATTTATCATTTCATCCACACTAATCTCAGAGATACAGGCTTTGATTATTGATATTTTGTCACTGCTATTCCAATTGTCAGGTATGTTTCCAGATGGACGTACTATTACCTTGACTTTTTGTCCCATATTCAATAATTGTTCTACCAACTGTTTCCCTGTTGCACCAGTTGCACCTACTACTAATGTTGTCATATTGTTAATTTATTAATTTTGTATGGATTTTTTCAATAGCTTACAATGCAGCGCTAAACGTCTCTTTTCTACCATAATTCTGAACAGTTCATTGGGCCAGCGAGCCCGTTTCTAGGTTGTAAGAAGTACAGTAGATTGTTCTTTCCTAACACAAAATGTATGAGTAAAAATAAGCAATTCTATGGCATTGACATTTCCAAGGACGTATTTGATGTGGTGGACCATTTGGAGCACCATCATCAATTTCTAAACGATGCTTCGGGTTTCAAGGAGTTTGGCAAAATCTTAACTGAGAATAGTCATTGTGTGATGGAAGTAACCGGGAGCTATTTTCAGGGCTTGGCCACCTGGTTGCACGTAAGATCCATTGATGTCTCAGTGGTAAATCCACTATCTGTAAAACGGTTTATCCAGATGCGATTGAAGACGAGCAAAACAGACAAGGCAGATGCCAAAATGATCCGATTGTATGCTGAGGCCGAGAACCCTGGATTATGGCAGCCTCCCTCTGAATATATCATTGAGGCAAATGATTTGCATAGGTTGATAACCCTGCTATTGAGGCAAAGGACAGCCCTTAAAAACAAGCTTCATGGTCTCTCTGCTAAAGGAGTTAAAAAAGGTGTTGTAATCACTTCTGCTCGTCGTCAGATTCGTAACCTGGATCATGAGGTGTCTACTCTGGAAATGAAGCTGGAAGAAGTGGTTAAAGCACACCAGGCAAACTTGATTACCAGATTATGCTCAATCCCTGGTATAGGGAAGAGGACCGCTATATACTTAATCGTAATAACACAGGGTTTTGAGAAGTTCGAAACCAGCCGGCAGCTGATCTCATATTTTGGCCTTGATCCAACGATTCACGAATCAGGATCCAGCGTCAGGGGCAAAAGCCGGATAAGCAAAACAGGGGATAATCTCATAAGAAATCTGCTATTCATGTGCTTGTTTACAGCTTGCAAGCATAACAAATCATGCAGAGAAATATACCAACGAATCACAGCTAAGGGTAAATCGAAGAAGCTGGCCCTGATTGCTGTAGCCAACAAGCTACTAAAGCAATCATTGGCGATAGCCAAGTCGGGAATCTATTACGATGAAAATTTTAGAAGTGTGAACCTAAATAATGTGTAAAAAGGCTTGGATTTTAGCACAGTTCATTGTTAGCTGTTGCCTATTTTTCAATTAATTGTGATACTTCGGAATGAAGATTTGGAAGATGATTAATGACAATACTCCATATCACTTCATGCGAAATACTATCATATCCGTGAATAATCCTATTTCTAGCGCCAACTATCTTCTGTGCATTCTCAATTTGAAATTCGGGATCAGCTTTAAGGATTCTGTTCAACGCTTCACCGATAATCTCAAGATTTCGTTCGATGGCGCGTTGGGTTTTCTTGTCAGAAAGGAAATCTTCAAATCTTTTTGGCTTTTCGGAATAATAGCTTTCTATTTCCTCAATCGATTGAAGGATATCATAAAGCCAGGTTTTAATCTCATGCTTCATATACTAGCTGTTTCGTGGAGTCAATTGATTCAAGCAAATATGGATTTCGTAAGGCTTTTTTCTCTAGCAGATCAACATCTCTATCTAGTAAACTCTCAAGCGAGAACTTCAAATCAAAATAGTTGTCTGCATATTCTTCCAATGAGACATTAGAGAAATCAACCAGAAAATCAATATCACTATCTTCACTAAACGAATCACCCAGAATAGAACCGAATACAAATAATTCCGAAACACTATGCTTTAAGCAAAGTTGCCTAATCTGATTCACGTATTGAGATAAAACATCCATATTTCAAAAGTACAAATATTCCCATTGAACTGCTCATTCAACATCGGCTAAATTAAGTTGCTTAGCCTTAGCACTTTTTATTCCATGCACGATTCAAGGATCTGTTTAAGTGTTTGGCCATTTTTTTGGTTTCTCATACTTCAAGACTCTTCTTCTCCCACCTTTGGTTGTAATCTTGGCAATCAGGAGATCATTTTTCCTGCCTTCTGAATATGCTTTGGCTACAGCTCGGGCTATGTGTTCCCGTTTGAAAAGGGTAGCTTGATCGATGGAATTTCCGTACCCATCATATGATACATTGAGCCAAAATCTCCATTTTCTATTGCCAAGGATATCACTATAAACAACATATCTGACCGGATCTTCAGAGTCCTTTAGACTGTGCTTCAATTCATGAATTTGCTCTGCTGTTAACTCAACAAAATCAACCTCGATGTCATGTTGGGTTTCTATCTTTTTCTTTTTCATATCCATATGCAATGAACATTTCTAGGTTGCAGCAATAACGGTTTGGATAAACGGCCATTTTAATGACGTTTATTGTTATGAGCTTTTTTGCCTTTTCAGTATTTTAACAATTCTATTATTTATGATTTCTGACAAGTTCCAATTGTACAGTTTAGGATCAGTTGTACTGTAGAACTCAATAACAACAGTATCAAGGTCTTTGTGATATTTTGCAAAACTTTGGTATCCCGGAACCCAACCTGCATGTTCATACTCGTAAATGGAAGCATATATTTCCTGTTCTCCCGGTTCAAACAATGATCCATCGTTCAATGCCCTTAGGAAAGTACCCACGTCTTC
>Ga0164315_10001551_pt1 | contig 17308 bp, 20 predicted proteins | sample GuaBasSedimGuay6_FD_113737 | JGI IMG/M metagenome (GOLD analysis project Ga0164315, IMG submission 113737) | Subseafloor sediment microbial communities from Guaymas Basin, Gulf of California, Mexico - Guay6, Core 4569-2, 0-3 cm | ecosystem: Environmental > Aquatic > Marine > Hydrothermal vents...
AAACAGGTATTTTACAACCAAGGGCAACCACAAGGGATTGCCCCTACACAATGTCATGTAGGGGCAATCCCTTGTGGTTGCCCCTCCTTCAGATAATAAGACTTTCACAAAACCAAAAATATTTCACTTTGATAACAACCTCAAAAAACCCGCTAAGTACTGAAGCACAAATAAACAGGTATTTTACAACCAAGGCCCCCTTTCTGTTTTTTTAAATACCTGAAAATTTATGGTTCAGTACTTATGGCACCGCTGCCGCATTCGCGATAGCATTTAATGCCTTTCCCACTTTTGTGATGACTTCAGCACAAGGCTCACTGATTCCATGACGATTAGCAAGGTATTGTGGATCAGTGTAGGTAATCCAGACTTGCCCTTTGTAGTTTTCCCAAATTAAGGCCTTTTGAGGCAGATCGATACCTGTCGTTTGCTGACATTGCATAAGCGGGGTTCCCACCTTCGGATTACCAAAAAGGAGTAATTCGGTGGGATTTAATTTCAAATTAGCCGCCTTGGCACCGTCTGCATGATTAATTCTATTAAAGAGTTTCAAGCCTTTTTTATTCAAAATGGACTCAAAACGATTGGCGACTTCTTCAACACTACCTTGGCTACTTTCAATACTGATTAAACCATTGTTGGTAGAACAACCGATTAACGGTACAAGTAATAAGGGGAACAGACTGCTGATTAACCCTTTACGCATTTTAAAATCTCCTAATAAAACAGTGGGCAACAAAAAACCGTTACCGGCCCCCTACATTGATACTATTGGTGGGCAACAAAAACACGTTACCGGCCCCCTACATTGAGCTATTGGTGGGCAACAAAAACACGTTACCCACCCTACAAGAAAAACGGGGATAATTTCTTTTTTGGATAGGCTAAAGCCAAATCACGGCTTCGTTGAGGCGAACTGCGATTTTCTCCAACGGTTCCTCTGGAACACCGACAATGGCGAGATTACCCCATGTTGCTGAAAATATAATACTTTTTAATTTACCGTGGCTAAAGGTGTGATACCCCGTTAATTGGCTATCGCGGATAAATAAAACATTAATGGGGCCTTTTGTTCCAGTCAAAACAATATGAGCACTGGCATAATCTTGGATAGTCAATAAGTTACAAAAATTGACTGGGCCAATATCGCTGGTCAGTTTGGCTCCGATGGCTTGAAACATAGCACGCACTTCGTCTGGTGGCACTTCGTCATTCATCAGAAAGGCATGTGGCTCATTTTCAATATAGGCTATCACCTGTTGTTGTAAAACGTGGCTTTGCCACCACAGGCTGCCAACCAATAAGCCTATCGCTAACACAAGGCTTGCTGCTAGGGCATAAATGGAATAGTGAAACCACTGGGAGGCGAGTTGGGAAGGGGTATAGCGTTTCAAAAACTTGAATAGATGCCCTGTTTTCCTTTCATCAGAACCCACTGGGGTTGGCAAACGCTGATCATCGGCACTCGGTATTGTCTGCCTGTGCAAAATACGTTCAGTCAGCCCAGCAGGTATTTCTATTTTCATCGCCTCAACCAAGGTTTGCTCAAACAGCATCATCTCGTCAGCAAAATCGGCGCACGCAGAACAAGCCTGTTTATGGCGCAAAAACGCTTGCTTCCGATAAGTGGGATTGAGAGTACAGTATTCACGAAATGTTTGACAATTCATTTGTTTTCAGTACCTTGCAAAGTATCGCGGAGTTTTTGGCGAGCACGGTGTACGCGGGTCATAACGGCACCCGTTGATAAATCCATTTGCAGAGCGATTTCTTTAATGCTGTACCCAGCGATCACTTGCAATATCAAGGGTTCTCGGTACTCATCGGGCAGTTTCGCGAGTGCTTGACGCAACACAAACGCTTCAGTGCTGGTGTCGTAATCCCCGTTGGCCGCTATTTGATCATGATCCAATGTTTCTATTTCAGGGCAGTAACGTTCATAGCGGCGCGCATTTTCTCTTTTAACAATCGTAAACAGCCAACTTTTCGCAGCATTATCATCGCTAAGTTGATCTAAATATTTCCAGACTCGTGTGAAGGTTTCTTGTACCAGTTCCTCTGCTATATGCTGATCTCCGCACAACCAGAAAGCATAACGAAATACATCCTTCGTCCAAGTTTTTACGAGTCTCTCAAAGCGGACTTGCCGCTTATCAGACGGTTTCATACCCGTTTTTCCTCACTATTTTGGAATAACCAGGTATTATTAAAACATCATTTCTTAGGTTTGAAAAATAAAAGTTATTTGTTTGTAGGGTGGGTAACGGGTTTTTAAAGCCCACCATTCTCCACCCACCCTAGCTTGCTCGGATAATTATTTTTTTTGGGACTCCCTTAATAAGACCAAAACTAAGCTAAAAATCTTTCATGGCAAGCGAAAATAATTGATGCAAAATAAATTTTGCACTCCAAGAGCAAAATAACATGCACTCCAAGAGCAAATTTGGTTTGAAAATTTCCGCAAAATAAATTTGGTTTGAAAATCGGTTCTCATTTATCTATTATCACCCAAAACCCAACTATCATTAAAAATGCAATGAATTCAAAGAGTGTGATGATAATCAATGTGTAAGCAATTCGCCGCGCCATGGGTTTCATGGATTGCCAGAGGCCCATATACCAACGGTAAGGTGGAAACCAGGCCCAACGTTGCCACTTGTGTAGGTAGCGGTATAATTCTTGGCCCCAAGCTTCCAAACTCCGATCCACTTCTGCTAAGCGTTGTGTACGTTTGGCCTCTGGTAATCCACTATAATCATCAATAATCACAAGCACAGTGCCTTTGACATCTGTTTGAGTTTCAATATGAATCAGTGTAGCCGTTTTCAATCCGGTTGTGTAGGTGATTTTGAATCCATTATCGGTTTCGTTTAGCTGCATTTCAGTGGCAATTTGTTGTCCATTGCTGAGGTTTTTAGCTTCTAAAGCGTAGTGGTTAGGGCCGATTGATCGCCATTGTGCAAATTCTAACAGGGGATTGATGCGATAGAAACGTTCTAAGTCGCGACAAAATTCACGTAATTTCTGTGTTGATAAGGGTGTGGTAACGCGCACCCAGGCAGCGTCTTCACTGGGAAGAGAAGGAGGGGTTTGAATTGTCATTTTTTTAGAAGAATCATGGTGGTGTAGAGACGCGATGCTTCGCGTCTCTAATGCCTCTTCGAGCTTCGCGATCTGATAAATGGTGGTGTAGAGACGCGATGCTTCGCGTCTATAATGCCTCTTCGAGCGAAGCGGATTTGCTACACATCTGATAAATGGTGGTGTAGAGACGCGATGCTTCGCGTCTATAATGCCTCTTCGAGCTTCGCGATCTGATAAATGGTGGTGTAGAGACGCGATGCTTCGCGTCTCTAATGCCTCTTCGAGCGAAGCATCGCGTCTCTACGATAATCACATTGGAGACGAGAAGCAGAGACGCGAAGCATCGCGTCTCTACGATAATCACATTGGAGACGCGAAGAAGAGACGCGAAGCAGAGACGCGAAGCAGAGACGCGAAGCATCGCGTCTCTACGATCCCATTCCCTTGATATCAGGATGCGGAATGATCAATAGGGGACTCGATAAACCGCGTAGCAAGGTTTCACAATGCATACGTGATTTCAGGCCTTCTTGATTTTTGGGGCGAGGTGAACCCATGATAATGAGATCAAAGTCGGCATCATTGGCCACTTTGAGTAAACACTCTGCGGGTTTACCTAGCATAAATTCATAAGTATAGCTGATGTTTCGTACTTTGGCTTCCGCACTGACGCGGTTGATATTGTCTTGAACTTCTTTTTCTAATTCGCCTTCCAGATATTGGCCATAGCGAATTTGGGTTATCGCGTTGTTGAGCCAGTCATCTCCTAACATGCCTTTCCAAAAATCAGGAACGACTATCAGGTGATGTAGGCTGGTATCAGGACTGCTGAGGTTGAAAGCGGCCATTTCGGCCGCACAAGCACCGGGCGTACCGTGACTGGCTAAGAGAATGTGTGTATAGTACATATTATAGTAGCATTTTTCGTTTGAGTTAGTTAAATTTCACAAATAGGTTATTGATTCTACTTACAATACAATAGGCCCACGCACCAATCCGATCAATCCCCGGAGCCAAAGTACTGATTGACTTTATTCAATAGGGAAACGCTTTGCCTTTTTAAAAAACGAGCACCTGACAGGTAAACAAAAGTCAGAACTTAAAAAATTCATAGAAAGTGAGTATCAAAATGACTAAGACAATGAGTGATGAAACCTTTGCTGAATTAATGCTAAGTGTTAAAGAAGGGGCATTGATTTTACGGGGAAAATTACCACCGGCTAGTGAATTTGTACATACTGGCACAGATGTCAAAGCGATTCGTGAAAAAATTGGCATATCCCATAAAGGTGAGATGATAAAACGCTGATGAGACTGATTATGGCCGTAAAATCAGGAATTGGGATATTAGCCACGGAATGACACAGAAAGCACGGAATATTTCCGTGTTTTTCCGTGTTTTTCCGTGGCAAAATAAGTACTCACGGGTAGCGCGAGTGAGTTTCATTTGGCAAAACGACTGTTTTGGCTGGGGCAGGGATTTCTAACCGCACAGGTCGAAAAAATTCTGTGATGTGAGTACTTCGCTATACCCCGGCGGAGCTTTGTAGCGCATCACAGAAAAATTAACAGCAAGAAATTTCGCACCCCGCCACACAAACTTCATATAATTCATAATTCATAATTCATAGTTCGCCATTCGGAAGGCCTTTAAAAAAGCCACTTCTCAAAAAACAGCCCTTAGAGACGATTTCAGGCGAAGGGGTTCCTCTTACCCCTACTTACCCTAAAAAGAGGCCTTTAAACGCAAATATGAGCGCGTTAATTTGCTACATAACAAGCAGAAAATTTGAATTTTAGATGGTGTTTAGTTTTTTTAGTAAAAAACGAAAATAATCCAATATAGAGCTAATTATGACGGTTAAATGACATAAATACTTATGGTTTATACCTCATCAAATGAAGTCTAAGCAATGTCTTTAAAAAAAACTCAAAGTGCCCGATTTATGGGCGTTTTAACGCTCACCGATGTTCGACACTTTTCTAAAGTTGCTTGTGCATAAGAATTCAAACAAAAATATTGACATTTATTTATCATTGATTAGAATCGGTGTCATGAGAAGTTACCTAAAAATTAGGGGGGCTGAAAAAAATAAATTCAAAAAAAAGCTTGACATTTATTTATCATTCATTATAAATGGTAAAAATTCTTGAATTTGTAGGGGGCAATCCTTTATGATTGCCCTCTTAATATTAAAGTATAAGTACTGAAGCACAAATAAACAGGTATTTTACCGCAAGGGGCTTGAGCAAGGGATTGCCCCTACGAACCGCCCGTAGGGGCAATCCCTTGTGGTTGCCCATCTTCTTGGTTGTTTCTTTTAATTAAAATACCTGAAAATTTATGGTTCAGTACTTAGCATTCACTGATAACGGCATAACTGATTTTCACGATTTCACGCTCAAGTTTCGCTACGCGAAACTTGAGCGTGAAATAATGTTTTTGCGCGCAAAAACTTTTGCGTGAAACTGATAACTGAAAATGATGTTAAATTCTTATATGCAACCCTTGAGATAGAGCCTATTGAGTGTATTTTTATTGATTTCGTAGCGGGTTTATTCGATTATTTCTCAATTCAAAGTACTTTAGCTGTGTGAGTTGGCTTATGCTGCTGACTCTATTTATATCGTAGCCAAGTTGACGGCGTGGTTTACATAAAAAAAAGGAGCAGAAAAGAGGCTTGTCCAAAAATAATTCGAGCCTGCCCCCTTTTTTCAAGATGCAGAAATTCTTGATAAATAATAGATTTTATTCTGTAAATTCTCAAATTCTGAAAATGATCTCGCATAGCTTCGAGCCGAAGTTTCTGATTCAGACAAAAGGATATTTTATGAACAGTGAAATAGAATTAAAACTGTTAAAAGAAATAGAAGAATTAAAAAAACAAGTTGCTATCCTAACGGGTCAAAAAATTCCGACTTACCAATATAGTAAAATCAGAAATACTGAGTTAAAAAAATTATTTGAGATTGAAAAGAACTTAGATCAGAGTATTTTTGATGAATGGTTTTTAAATCAAATTGAAATAGATCATTCAATCGAAATGTTTTTAACCGATTTAATCGAAGATAATAAATCTTTGATTGAAACTTATAGCGAAGAAGATTTAAAAGTGAACTTTATTGTGCCAATTTTGAATAAAGTCCGATTTAAATCTTATGAAAAGAAAATTCGAGATTTTTACGAATTGTCGATGACTTACGAAACGAGTCAATTCATCTTAAATGGTACGGTATATTTTGTCGTCAGCGAAGGGTTAGTCGAGAGTAAAAAACCGTATTTTTTTATTCAAGAATTCAAAAGAAGTGAAGATTATGGCAATCCAAGGCCACAACTGTTAGCTGAACTCATCAGTGCGGTTGAATTAAATGACTGGAAATTTATAAAAGGTGCTTATATTATCGGGGAAGTTTGGCATTTTGTTATTTTGGAAAAATTAGCACTTCATAAATATCAATACTTTATTTCGCCAATTTTTGACTCAACCAAAATAGAAGATTTAAAATCAATCTACAAAAACCTGTTATTTGTTAAAAATGAGATACTAGCGATGGTAGAGGCATAACTTGTGCTAGTGCGCCCTAAGAGGGGGCCGATTCGATACGTCGGAGGACGTTGCATTGACATAAGATGTATAAAGCAGAAACTTACCTTGAGATGAAAGTCAAGGGGGACAGTAGCATGTTTTGCAATAAGGGTCATCATAAGGGCACCGGTATGCCCAATAGGTGACTCAGCTAGGCCACACAAGGTAAAAGCCATACTGCCTAAACTCAAGTCATGGTTGGAAAAGTTAACCAAATGGGAATTCCGGTGAAACCCGTTACCAATTATAGCATATTAAGGTGGCACGAATGTGCTAAATGTCTGATTGGTGCCACGCTTTCGTAAAGCGCTAGTTATTTTCCCAAAAATATCAAGTAGGTATTCTGGCGAAGGTATTAATGACTAATCATGTGCATGTAACGAAGTACACCCCAAAAAGAAGGGGCAATAAGTCGAATGATGCAATCTGTTGGACGTATGTATGTTCGATACTATAATCGTAACTACCGACGTAGTGGATAACTTCGGTGCGGCCGTTTTAAGTCTAGCTTGGTACAAAATGAACTATACCTGCTTGAACTTTATCGTTATATTGAATTAAACCCAGTTAGGGCGGGCATGGTTGATGAGCCAAGTGCTTATAGTTGGTCAAGTTATTCTATTAATGCTTTGGGTATCAAAAGTGATTTACAAACGCATCATCCTGAATATCTGGCTTTAGGTAAAACAAAAGGTGAAAGGTTGAATAACTATCGTGAATTGTTTAAAGCACATATAAAAACTGAATTATTAACAGAGATAAGGGAAAATATCAACAAGGGACTTGCTCTTGGTAATAAACGATTTACAACACAAATAGAAAATTTAACCAAAAGACGAGTAACAGCAAAGAAAGCCGGACGACCAAAGAAGGACAATCAAATAAAAGATAATGCCCAGGATAATCAATTAATTTTACTCTGACCCCAATTATTCGGAGTTACCGATGATGTTGTAAAAATAAAGCTATTGCACCTTTTGGAGTTTATTAACTGTTATCAAAAAGTGACAGACAAAGTTAGACTTTCTTGTACAATTTGTCCAATAAATTTTGATGACTTGAAAATAAAACTAAGTAACCCTATAACTATCAGCTATGAGTCAGGTTGACTCATAACGAGAAAGGTTTTCTCGTACTGAGTATTGAATTCAGACGGGGGGTATACTCGGTTTCAAACCTTGTTTGAGGCTGAAGTTGACCTAATTGGACTGCCGACTTGAATTACAATATTTACAAACGCGCGAAACGGCTATCAGATTCGTGCCAGCGGTTGGGACTGCTCAACCTAGTGCAGTAAAGCGGAAATGATCAGACCACCCAGCCAACCAGCCAACAGCTTTTCACGCCAAAGATTTTGCGCGCAAAATCTTTGGCGTGAACCGAAGGTGGGCTACGCTAAAGCAGTTGTCTAAAAGCTTAAGTCAGGTGGTGGTGACTACATCCCCACAATCGTAGTTTTAGCATTATTTAACTATATTATTTGTTCACCGTTATAATTTGCGCTTTTGCTGAAGTCAAGAACCATTTAAAGCTGCAAGTTTTCGCAAAAACTTGCAGCCTGTTAGTCACCTTTAGGTGACTTGAGCTTTTAGACAACTGCTTTAGCTGTTGGCTGTTGGCTGTTGGCTGGTTGGCCGGTTGGTCTCGATATTGGAGCGATCCTGCACTAGCAACTTTACCTAGTTGTCAACAAAGAGCGAATTACCTAATGATCAACTTTGAGTAGGTTTTTAGGAACAGCGGACAATTCACGTTCATAAGGAGACTATAAATTATGAAATACGACAGAATTGTCGTAATTATGTTGGTAGTGTTGTTTGGATACACACCTGTAATTTCAGGCCATGCAACCACTTCAACGAATAGTGCAGATAATCTTCATGTAACTGCACAGTTTTACGATAGCATTTTTGAGGGTGATAAACCTAATATCGCCAAGCTCAATTTGTTTTTTACAAAAATGCCTAAGGGAGGGGATCTCCATCACCACTACACAGGAACGATATATGCTGAAACCTATTTGGATTGGGTCAGCCAAAAAGGGTGGTACATTGATAAATGCACATTCCGCATTGTCAAAAAGAGAGAAAATAAAAGGTGCGATATTACCGTTCAGGCGCTTTTAGAAGATGATGCTCTTTACAGAAAGCTGCTCACTCTTTGGTCCGATAAAGATTATGGGAACCATTTCCATGATCAGCCTCCCCCCGACTCTAACTTTTTCAACACGTTTGGATACTTTGGCGATGTATCTGATGAATATATGGATATTGGGTTGATTGTTATTAAGCAGAGAGCGCTTAAAGAAAACGTCGTTTACATAGAGACTATGTTAAGCCGGACTGGAGTGAAAAGCTCTGACTACTTTGATTCCGTTAGAACAAAACAACTGAATCAACAGTTGAGAGAAGCAAAGTCTCAACAACGCGTTAATAAGTTACTTGAACAAATTGCCACGGTTTTGATAGGTGAGAAGAGATTTGGAGTTTCGGTTAATGAATTCATTAGTATGGTGGAAAATAATCACCGCGGTATAGATTCTCATAATTTTGTTATGAGGTATCAAACTTATGCTTCCAGAACCAAAGATCCGATTCAAGTATTTGTTGACCTGTTATCTGGTTATTTGGCAGCAAAAAACTCACCATTAATTGTCGGTGTAAATATTGTTGCTCCTGAAAACAACTTCGTGGCATTAGCTGATTATAGCTTACATATGATGATGTTTAATTACTTGTCTAACAAGTACCCAAATATTAATCATTCTCTTCATGCAGGTGAATTGACACTTGGCATGGTTAGGCCAAAAGATCTGACTTTTCATATAGAAGAAGCTCTAAATATAGCTCATGCCAAAAGGATTGGGCATGGTGTCGATTTGCCTTATGAACAGCACTCTGTAGAATTGCTTGAAGGCCTTAAAAATAATGCCGTTATTGAAATAAACCTTACCAGTAACGAATTTATATTGGGTGTAAAGAACAACGAACACCCTTACCTTATCTATTCAAGCTATGGTGTACCGCTTGTTATATCTACAGATGACTCTGGAGTATCACGAAATAACCTGTCCCACGAATATAGGCTGTTGGCAACTAGGTATAAGCCTTCATACATGCGTATAAAAGAGTACGTCTATAACAGTATAGAATACTCCTTTCTTCCATCCGAAGATAAATATCGTCTCAAAAAACTACTTGATGACAAGTTTTCAATTTTTGAAAGTGAAATGGCAAACTTGTATAAGAAATTCAAGTAGCCAAATGAGAGCGAACCAAGCTAACGATTGAGAACGACCAGGTGGTTTAAGAAAAATGGAGAATAGGGGAGAATAGTGGACAGACCACTATTTATCCCAAATCAAGGGGTCAGAGAATTTGATTTTGATAGATTTAATCAAAAATTTGGCCCAAATTCTAAATACAACAAAAAGCCCCAAGTCTTACGACAAGGGGCTTTTTTAATGCCTAATGATCAAACAATATTTAGGAACAGTCTTCAAACCTATTCCTATTGTCAACAACTAATCCTCATCTTCATTTTTCTAAAGTGACATGGGGGCACGAAGATATACCGGGTGCGATTAAAAGTGCATGGTTTTTTCATTATGCGGCCGTTTGTTTTTTGTTCCAAATTTATTATGCGACAGTTTGTTCCAAATTTATTTCGCGGCCGTTTGTTGTTTGTTCCAAATTTATTTTTAATCACACCCCCTGTTTTTCTAAAAGCAGTGCCAAGGTTTTTCCAACACTTTGCCTATCGGCAAAAATCAGCCAACGGCTGGGCGTATGATCGCCTTGTTCAGATTGAATAATAGCGCGACGCGGTTTCGCTTGCCAAGTCAACTGATAAAACCAGTCTTTGATCGGATTGAATTGACTCTCTTGTTGATGTTGTTGAACTAAGATATCGAGTAATTCAGGTCATAATTTTTGCTGTTCTGTTGATAAACGGCCTGTTTTTGCCAATCGTTGTGCCAATTTTGCTGTATCGCCTCGCACAATCAAATTCAAAATCGGGCTGTTGTCTTGTGACAAGGATTGAGATTGAGCCGGTTGTTCAACCCAATAGCGTTTTCTTTGAAAAGGATAAGTCGGCAATTCGATGCGACGATGCTTTTCATCACGATGAAAACCTGCCCAATCAATTGACGCGCCTCGCACATCAATGCCATTAACTTAAGCAAGGGCGAACACGCAGGTTCGCCCCTACAGCCTCTAAATACGTGAGGTTTTGTAGGGGCATACCTGCGTGTCTGCCCTGTAGGGGCATACCTGCGTGTCTGCCCTTAAGTTAATGGCATTGCCCTCGCACATACAGTTCACCTAAACTCTGTAATATGATCTGCCCATCTGATTGCCCTTGACGTAGGTTCGGTAACCAAGTGCCCACGCCCTCTGCTAAACATTGACTGCCCATAGCCAATAGCGTCGGTTTTGGGCCGATTTCCAAAAAGACTTCATAACCGAATTGATGTAGCGTTGTGATGCTATCCGCAAATCTCACCGGTTGGCGTAAATGCGTTAACCAATACTGCGGTGTGGCGATATCAGCCGTCGCCAGTTTACCCGTGAGATTAGAAATCAAGGCAATTTGTGGTGGTGAATACGTCACTTGATTCGCGACTCGTTCAAAATCGGCCAGCATGGCATCCATCACTTCAGAATGAAACGCATGGGAAACGGTAAGCGGTTTGGTTTTGATGCCTTGTGTTTCTAGAATCGTGATAACGCTTTCGACAGCGGTTCGCAATCCTGAAATGACTACACTTTCTGGCCCATTAATCACCACTATCGACACAGCGGATTGATTTGGCAATTGCGCTAAGCACCTGCTTTTCACTGGCCGACACGGCTACCATCATGCCCTCTTGCGGCAAAGCTTGCATTAAACGCCCACGCTGCGCGATTAATTTCAAACCGTCTTCTAAACTAAACACCCCAGCAAGACAAGCCGCGACATATTCACCCACACTGTGCCCCATCACGACTGACGGATTGATTCCCCAAGATTGCCATCCATATATATTAGCGCGCGCGTATAGTATAAATAAGGCCGGTTGAGTGTAAACGGTTTGATCTCATTTTGAATTGACAGTGTGATTGAGAGATTCAGGATCGGGATATAAGATATCATTTTGCAGCCGTTTGTTGTTCGTTCCAAATTTATTTTGCGGCCGTTTTTCGTTCCAAATAAATTTTGCAGCCGTTTTTCGTTCCAAATTTATTTTGCGGCCGTTTTTCGTTCCAAATAAATTTTGCGGCCGTTTTTCGTTCCAAATAAATTTTGCGGCCGTTTTTCGTTCCAAATTTATTTTGCAGCCATTTTTCGTTCCAAATTTATTTTGCGGTTTATTTTCGTTCCAAATTTATTTTGCGGTTTATTTTCGTTCCAAATTTATTTTGCGGTTTATTGGAATGCCTGTTATTTTGCGAAGCTTTTCAAATTTGCGAAATTTTTGTATGTATAAATTTGATATAGCCAAGATTGATAATGATCTTCAATTCGTTTGAAGAATTAATTGAATCAACTGGACAAACTTGCAGTGCGACACTTGATTGGTTAATAGCGGGTTATGCTGATGCGGTAAACGGTTTACTCATAACGGATGATACTGTTCATTTTTATATTTTTGTTCAATCATTCAGTTGTTCAAAACAATATTTTACCGTTACTAAAAATAAGATTTTTGTTTTTTTATGGGAGACGGGCAACTTAAACTGTATTTCACATTTCACTTAACAAGTTTCGCTCGCGAAACTTGTTAAGTGAAATGGTGCATGGCACGATTTTCAAAGCCGCCTTCAACATGCAAGGCTTCAAGTTTTTGCGCGCAAAAACTTGAACCTGGAATAGAGTTCACAGAGTGCCACAGAGAATAAGTGGTCAGCAATGCAAAGTGTCTCCTTCAACAACAATTTTAGCCAAGATATCTACTGGCCAATTAGCTAGACTCAATAGATAATAACCGATTGATTTTGCTCAATAATCGAGGTAATTCTATTGGTCTAGTATCAACCTCATCACAACCCGCTTTGATCGCTTTTTCTTTGTCCGATGTCATTGTATGAATTAACGCAATAATAGGAATGTTTCGGGTCGTTTCTGAGGTTTTGATCTCGAAAATGGCCGTTTCACCATCTTTAACCGGTAAATTCATATTCATTAAAATCAAATCAGGCGCTTCACTATGAGCCATTTCTACCGCTTGTCCACCATCGTAAGCACGTACAACGTCAAACCCTTTTCGCCCCAAGCGTCTTGGTGCCATATCGTCACAAAGTTCCTTATCTTTAACCCATAAAAGTTTATTCATGCAAAGCTCCTTTTGAGAAGTGTATAACGAAAGTTCGTTCTTTCAGTGCCCAAAATCACAACGATTAAACTGATTTCCACGCTAAAATTTTTGCGCGCAAAAACTTTAGCGTGGAACACTGATTAAAAAATCAGCGTCAATCAGGACAATCAGTTAAATCAGCGTTCTATCCTAATTCAATAGAACGCAGATTATGGCCGGATTAAACTAATCCGTTCATTGCGTTAATCCCCTGTACTAGACTCAATAGATAATAACCGATTGATTTTGCTCAATAAGCGAGGCATTTCTATTGGTTTAGTATCAACATCATCAAAACCGGCTTTGCTCGCTTTCTCTTTGTCCGAAGTCATCGCATGAGCGGTTAACGCAATAACCGGAATGTGTCGGGTTGTTTCTGACGCTTTGAGCTTGAAAATGGCCATTTCGCCATCTTTAAACGATAAATGCATATCCATTAAAATCAAATCAGGCTTTTCACTATGAACCATTTCTACCACTTGTTCACGATAGAAAGCACGTACAACGTCAAATCCTTTTCGTTTCAAGCGTCTTGGTACCATATCGCCACCCATGTCATTAGTGTCAACCCATAAAATTTTACTCATGTTAAGCTCCTTTTGAAACGTCGTTTTGGAACGCCCATTTTAAAAAATCACATAAAAACCAAAGCGCATTCATTAATAAGATTCCAAAACAGAAAGCGTCATAAACCTGTTTCTGCTATTACCCATCTCAAGAGGTATTGCTATAATGAAAATCCCAGAACAATATTGACAGCCGTGTAAATGGGTTGCCAGTATTTGTTTTCTATTACCCCTACTAAACCCAAAATACGACTATGATCAACAGCACGAATTTGTCCCACATCTATAAAACTATCTTGATCTAATCCATTAGTAGAACTGGCCTCAACGTTCACAATATAGGGAGCTTGTTTATGACCAGAACGAAAAGGTATTACTATCGTCAATAGTCCATACTGGTTCATAATGTCATTATGTCATTTTGTACGATCAAGGCAGGGCGAATTTTTTGTGTTTCTGCTCCAACAGTGGGATCAAGGCTTACCCAACGGATTTCACCTCGTCGATAAGTTAAATTATTTTTTGGCATCAATCCCGTCTCCCACGACTTTATCCCAAGCCATTATTTCCGCTTGATAAGCCTGATCTTCTGTATCTTGCTTGAGTGCCGCAATCATTTCTTTCTCCAGTTTGTGGTATGCGGTTACGGTTGGTTGTAAAGGTAACCTGGCTTCATTTTCTGCCGATTTATTCCAATATTTTTCCGTAAAAAGTCCATTTTCAATACCAGTTGTTGCTTCATTATCATTTAAGATAATCACTAAAGCCTGTTTTTTAGCAAATTTAACGGGCTCCAATAGCTGAATTTGCTTGTTTGTATCTACGAAAGCTTTGATTGTTTGTAACATTATCACTCCTCGTGAGTTGTTAGCCCAACATATTGCTCCTTGTCATTGTTGGCACGAATAAAAAGCTAATCTCATAAAAAAAATCAGCATCAATCAGGATAATCAGTCAAATCCGCGTTCTATTTTTACTCTGTGAAACTCCGTGAAACTCTGTGAACTCTGTGTTGCGTAAAAAACGCAACTTTCATTTATGGTTTTTGCAAAAATTCAATCATGGTTCTTAAATCCGTATTTTGTTCTCTTAAATCTGCATTTTGTTGTTTAAGCCATTCAATTTCTTTATTTTGTTGTTCAATAATCAGGTGAGATTTTTCAAGTTCCTGTTGGAGATCATATTTAGAAAAAGAATTAATATTTGATGAATTATGAAGTGTTTGATTGTCGCCTACATGAACGGTATGATTATCCCCTACATGAAAACTGTTTTTCTCATTTAAATTAAATAATTCCGATAAATCTATCTCAAAGACTTTGGCAATCTTCTCTAGCCGCGACAAATTGACATCGGTTTCGCCTCGCTCAATGCTCCCGTAGCCACTGACAGACATATTTAATCTATGCGCTATTTCTTCTTGCGACCAACCTTTGAGTTGACGAATAACTTTAATTTTTTCATAGACTTGCATAACTAAACGCGCTCTTCGGTTAAATAACGATAATATCGGTGGTAAATGAATGGATAATCAACTAAATTGTGACGCTCTTGAATTTTCAATTTGCGAAGGTTGTGGTGCGAATAGGGTAATTGATTGTTGTGCAACGAATAAAATCCGTTTATACCGTCAAACGAAGTAACGAAGCTTCGCTACGTTTATCCGTTGTACTTGGTATATTATTCTATCATATTACCCACATCGCACTACGATTTGTGTTTAACGAGTTATTGAGTGGAGAATGCGATGAACAAATTGTTGTTACCGACTACGAGTGTTGCCTTGATGATGGCTATGCAGGGGAGTTTGGCAAAGGATTATGTGTTAGATGCCACTACAATGGCGGTTGGTGCTACCGCTGGGGAAAATTTGGTGGTTAAAGAAGGTTGCCTTGATCCGAGGAAAACCAGTTGCACAGACAAGTTCAAATGGCTGAGTTCAACCTCGCCAATCAAAATTGGCAATTTGCAAGTGCTGGGTCAACTCACTGGTGATTATGAAGTGGTTATCACGGCGGATTTTGGCGGCGATCCCAAGGGGATTAAATTATTAACCGCTGACAATCAGGAGATTTCACTGACCTTTAATGGAGATCGTGGGTGGGCAAAGTTTATGCCTAACGGTATAGGCAACGGTGGTAAGCTTATTCACGAGATCTTACCCGGATGGAATAAATATCATAATTTTAATGAGGTTAAAATCACCGTTCAGCAAGGTGTCGCGAATCTTTACACTAACGGCAGCGTGATGGGAGAGCCGATCACTTTTGATGCAGGGCAGGTATTTGATCGCGTCGCCTTTGAAGGTATTACCGCTAATGATCGCATTGCTGATGTCAAAGTGCGCGGTATGCAAACGCTTGCCTCTTGTGGCACCCCTTCTAGTGCGCCGAGTAGCCCTGCTGCGCCAGCAGCAGCATCAGGTGATTGTACGGCGGATTATATTGATGGCTCACTTCATGTGCCCTGTGTTCGAGTGCCTAATGCCTTTGGCAAAATTGATCTGTATGATATTTGGTTGCTACAACAACCGCTTTCGTTTACTTTTGATTTAGACTCCAATCGTGTTACGTTGAAGTAAGCCTCTGGGAGATAGGATAGAACGCTGATAAGTAGAAGGCTGGTGGGCAGCAAAAACACGCTACCCACCATTTCACGCTAAAGTTTCGCTCCGCGAAACTTTAGCGTGAAATACAGAAAATGTTAAAAGATTTATGCGTACCTACTTAATACTGATTGTCATGATTGACGCTGATTAATGATAGATTAAAATGGTGGGCAAGCGGGCGGATAGCTTATGGCTTGAAACGGTGATCAGGGCGGCCCGCTTACCCACCCTACATTGTATTTGGATGCGCTGGTAGAATCACTGTAAAATAAGTCCGTTCTTGATCAAATTCATAACGGGGTGGTGGTGAGCCATTTGCTGTCATGGCTTTAAAGACTTTGCGTATGCCTGTGCCGCGTGCTTCTGCTAATTTTAATTCTTTGAGCATTTCTCCAATGCGACGATTTCTGGCTGGAACTGCGGGTACTTGTTGTTGTTCAAAATGGCTCTTTTTTAAGCCGGGTACGGGGCCTGGATAATTGGTGATTTCAATGCGATTCGGATAAATATAAACTTTAGTGGGTTCCAAAACACCTTCATAGCTACGATGATATATCGCGTTGACAAGGGTTTCTTTGAGGGCTGGCAACGGAAAAGTCACCCATCGCTTTGCTTCATAACGTTCATCTTGTTTTTGAATATAAGTCGTTGAAAAATGAGATAAATGATTCATACAGTCTTTAATTTGTTTGGGCAGGGGCCCGCAAAATAACCATTCTTGTAAACAATTCCCACTCTTATCTTCTGGAAAATAGACGATTTCAATACGCGCTCCTCGAAAGGCGATTTCGGGATCATCGCTAAAAAATAATAGGGCAATATTTTTGGGGACTTCATGATTATTCGTTTTAGCACTGAGCCCTAAATGCCGATAAATTTGATAATCGTTTTTTTCCTCAACCAATCCGCTACCCACTTCGGCTAAAAATTCGCGCACTAATGTCGATCTCAAATCATTGAGCGTAAATTGGCTGGCACGCCGATCATCATAAGGGATTTTAGCGCATAAATTGAGTAAATCCGTTAATATTTTTCCTTTTGCGACTAGGGTTTGTGATCCGTCGCGGATGTAGTAGGCCCATTGTTTATTTTGGCCGCTGGGTGCTTGATGAGGCCGATCATCACT
>Ga0164315_10001552_pt1 | contig 17294 bp, 17 predicted proteins | sample GuaBasSedimGuay6_FD_113737 | JGI IMG/M metagenome (GOLD analysis project Ga0164315, IMG submission 113737) | Subseafloor sediment microbial communities from Guaymas Basin, Gulf of California, Mexico - Guay6, Core 4569-2, 0-3 cm | ecosystem: Environmental > Aquatic > Marine > Hydrothermal vents...
AAAAAGGGAAATGGTGAGAAGCATGTTGAGAATAAAAAAGGATGTATATGAAGCTATGATTGCACATGCCAAAGAGGGTTTTCCCTTGGAAGTTTGCGGTTATCTGGGTGAAAAAGAAGGAATTGTCTCGCGTCTTAGAAAAATGAAAAATATTGATGAATCCAATGAACATTTTACCTTTAACCCTGCAGAGCAGTTTGCAGCAGTTAATGAGTTTCGAAATGATAATTTCAAAGCATCAGTTGTTTATCACAGTCATCCGGAAACGCCGTCCAGACCGTCAAAGGAAGATATCAGACTTGCCTATGATTCGTCTGTCAGTTACATCATCGTCTCGCTTGCTGGAGAAAAAACGGTTGTGAAATCTTTCAGAATCCAGGATTCAAATGTAACCATCGAAGACATAAAAGTGCTTTGAAAGGATTTATTATGGCAAATGTAAAAAAATTATCAATAATTTGTTTCAGTGGAGAGTTTGACAAGGCAGTTGCAGCTTTAACCATGGCAACAGGAGCAGCTGCAGTTAACTGGGAAGTGAATCTTTTCTTTACCTTTTGGGGTTTTAATATCATCAAGAAAAAGGGTGGACACGCTCTGATTGGTACAGGATTCCTGGCCAGAGCTTTTAACCTGATTATGGGTGGTAGAAAGAGCCTGCCCCTCAGCCGTCTGAATTTTGGAGGATTTTCTCCGGGGCTTATGACTGGAATGATGAGAAGTCAGAATGTGGCAACTCTGGAAGAACTTTATCAGGCAGCCAAAGATCTTGGAGTTAATCTTTATGCATGTGAGATGTCCATGAATATTTTTGGTATGAAAAGGGAAAATCTGGATCCCTCGGTTAAAGAGGTTATCGGTGTACCGGCATTTCTGAAGTATTCAGAAGATGGGCAGACAATTTTTATATAGGAGAAATTGATATGGACGTACATACACTGGATATAACTGAAGAGCACTGTCCGATGACCTTTGTAAAAGCAAAACTGGCGCTGGCAAAAATAAGTAGCGGAGATGTTCTGGAGGTAACCCTGAAAGGTGGTGAGCCTCTGGAAAATGTACCAAAGAGCGCGGCAGAAGAAGGGCATACGATTTTGAGTATCAAAAACGAAGGGAATTTCCATATTATTAAAATTGAAAAGAAATAGGATGATTTCAAAGTCAGTATAAATCCCTGATTATTCCCATTTGAATAATAAAGAACTCACAAGCAGGAAAAGAGCAGTCATACCGATAAGTACGATCATATTCGGGAGAATCTCAGTCAGTCCTGCACCGTCCAACATGATGGCCCGGGCAGCTTCAATATAATGAGTAAGCGGGAATATCCGGGATAGTTTCCGGAGTAATAATGGAGTTCCTTCAAGAGAGAAGAAAACTCCGGAAAATGCCATCATCGGCCAGAGGGCAAGATTCATCAGACCGTTGGCAAGTTCCTCACTTTTTATACGGGCGGCAAATATCAAACCGAAGGAAATCATACAGATCGTTGCAACAGCGGTTATCAGTAAAAGGTTCAGGTAGGAACCTTCCATCATGAATTTCAGAAAAATATTGGTGCCGGCGAATACCACTATTGATGTCAATAGTACTATTAACAGCCGTGAGACCAGTTGAGCAGAAACAAACTCCAGAGCCCGAACAGGTGTAGCTTTGAGCCTCTTCAGAACACCGTTTTTTCTATACCGAACGATAATCCAGCCCACACCGAATATGCAGGAAAACATCATGTTCATGCCTATTACACCCGGCACAAACCAATCCACGTAGCGTATCGGTTCTCCACTGACTTCTTTCCGTATAAAAGGCAGAGCTCCGTCAGAGGTAAAAAGTCTTTCAGCAACCTCTCCTTTAGCCGAGCCGTCATTTATATAATATGAGGATTTCTGCAAGTTGATCACCATATCCAATTGATGGTGTCTGAGCTTATCCAAAGCAAATGCCGTATCCTCATAAGGAATCTTTTCAAGGTAGGATTCTTGAAGGAATCCGCCGGCTATTTCTGAATTGCCGATAACGCCAACCTTGAATAATGTATCATCGCCTCCGGAAAATGCGAATGAAAAGCCGAAAACCAGAAATACCGGGAAAAGCAGATTCCAAAATAGATTTCCTCTGTCTCTGACAAACTCCATGTTCCGGGCATGCATGAGTGCGGCAAATTTGCGCATATACGTATCTCCTCGTTCAGGCTCTGAGTGATGAGCCGGTGAGTTTCAGGAAGAGGTCTTCCAGGTTAGGGGCGTGAATAGATAAACCGTCCAGATGAATACTATGATGAATCAGGTTATGCAGGGTTGCATCAATATCCCGGGAATGTATTTCAATATAGTCATCAATCAGAACCGCTCCATCAGGGAGTTGCTTGTCACTCAGCCATGGCAGCTTGACAACAACACCGTCGAAATTATCGGCCAGAAGTTTCTTTGGAACATCCCGGGCGATGATATGCCCTTGATCCATAATAGCTACTTCATCACAGAGTATCTCAGCTTCCTCCATATAATGTGTGGTGAGAAGGATCGTTTTCCCCTCTTTTTTGATTTTTTCAATCAGCGACCAGAAATTCCGCCGGGCTTGAGGATCCAGCCCGGTAGTGGGTTCATCCAGAAAAACCACCTTGGGGTCGTTAACAATGGCCAGGGCAAGCAGAAGGCGCTGCCGCTGTCCTCCTGAGAGTTTTCGGTTATCCCGTTTAAGTATGTCACCGAGACTGCATATTTCTATAACCTCATCAGGATCCCGATGAGTGGAATAAAGCGCAGAGAATAGTTTGAGTGTTTCTTCCACGGTGATGAAATCCTGCAGTGCAGTGCTTTGGAATTGTATACCGACATGTTGGTGAAAATGCGGGCCGATCGGCTCTCCCCGGAACAGGGTTCTGCCTTCAGTCGGTTTCAGAATGCCTTCCATCATTTCGATGGTAGTTGTTTTCCCTGCACCATTAGGCCCTAACAGGCCGAAACAGATTCCCTCTTCAATTTCCAGAGAAATGTTGTCTACAGCGAGAACCTTACCGTAACGTTTGCTGAGGTTTTCAATTGAAAGAATGCTGCTCATCAGACTAATATATTAAGTGGTAGTCGGAGATACAAGGAAATAATATTAAATATGTAATATATATTTAATATTATCCTGTAGCCAGGTGAAAAAGATAAAAACGTGCAGCAGCAAACAACAGTCTATTTCGTTCCCTTGCTTTCGTAATAAATTCATGTCAGTCTTATACTGAAATTGATCGGAGGAAGCATGAAAATAGCAGAAATCCTGAGTGAAAAGAAAAATGAAATCTATAGTGTTGTAGATACCGCTATGTTATGTGATGTGATTGCAGAGCTGAATGTTAAAAATGTTGGTTCACTGATGGTTCTGGATTCTTCCGGAGAAGTTGCAGGGATTGTAACAGAAAGAGACATTTTGAAGAAAGCATGTCCCAAGCACCTTGATAGTGATAGCATCTCTGTCTCTGCTGTAATGACACCCCGGGAACAGCTGATTGTCGGAACCCCGGAGGATACCATTTCCTATGCAATGAATGTTATGACCACTAAAAGGGTCAGGCATTTACCTATCTTCAAGAACGAAACCCTATTAGGGATTGTTTCAATTGGAGATATTGTAAAGATATTTCTTGAACAATCTGAAGCTGAAGTGAAGAAACTCAGAGAGCATATCAGAAATCCTTATGGAATAAACGCTCTATAAATCTGAAAGAATAAACGTTATGAACTCGGTAGGTTAACGAAATAATTCTGGTGTTTAGATAGAGCCCGGGATAATCGGAGATATTTTCAGGGATCATTTATTCGTTGATTTCACACCAGGTATGGAATAGATTCAATAGTATAAAGGAGTTTCACATGAAAAGAGTTGTATTATTAGTTGTCCTTGTTTTTTCGGTATTATCATTCACGGCTGCAGAAGAAATTGAACTTGGAGAATTTCCTGTGGGTGAGTGGATGGATGCAAACTATGATGCCCTTTGGACTTTTTCCTCGAATAATATTCAGCTTTTTCGAACGAACGGTACTTTAGTTTATGATTTTAAAGGCGAAGTGGAAAACTTTGAGCTGAATGTTACAATATCCGGATTAGAACTTAGTTATTCCTGTAAAGGTACTGCACGGTCTTATAAATTTGTTAAAGGAGTAAGTAATACAGATTTGCAACTTGTAATAGATACGGATAGCGGTATTCATTACGAAACAGATATGAAATTTCAGTAAACCCTCCAGATAAACAGAATGCTATTACTTACTCATATAAAAAATTGAGCTTGATTTAATTCATTGAAGCGATTGCCAAAGTCAACTCTGGGTTCAAGGCTTTCCTTAGGGAATCATATCTTTCGCTTAAAGGATTGGAAATGAAAATTAAATATAAACTACCGGGTCTGGTCTTTCTACTTGTTCTATCGATTATTATCAATCTGATTGTTATTTTTTCGCTTCTCGGTATGTCGAAGGATGACTCCTTACTGGTAAATCTTTCCGGTCGACAGAGAATGCTGTCCCAGAGAATCAGCAAGAATGTTTTTCTGCTTGAACTCTATGGATCCAGGGATACCGGGTATATTGATAGAGATGCCGTGATGAACGAATTAGCTGATGCAGTCAGTTTGTATGATGCAACGATTTCAGCATTTCTTCTTGGCGGTACTATCACCGATGGTGTAGGGGTAAAGCGGGAAATTGAGGATATCGGGGACAATATACCAGTAGCAGAAATTGCTTTCGATCTGTGGATAGAGTTTAAAAAGAATGTTGAAAATGTGATTGCCGGGAACAGTCCGGAGTCAGCAGTGTTTGTTTTTAACAACAGTAATAAGCTATTGAAGCTTTCCAACGATATAGTAACAGAGTTGCAGATGGATGCAGATAGAAAGCTCAGCACAATGAAGAACTTCCAATATGTCATGGTGGTGCTTTCCTTTGTGATACTCATCATTATTTTCTTCATTCTGAATCTGATTATCAACAAACCGCTTCTTATTGTTCGTGAAAGTATGAAAAAGGGAACGGATGGAGATCTTACAGCTGAAATCAAGATAAGTTCAAAAGATGAAATCGGGCAGCTGTCATCGGATTATAATGGTCTACTTTTTTCGTTGCGGAATTTAGTCCGGCAAGTGGCCGACTCAATATCTCATGCCAGAAATGTCAGTTTGAACCTTTCTTCCGCATCCGAGGAGTCTTCTGCCGCTCTGGAGGAAATCTCAGTAACTGTCAGTAATATGAAAGATAAGATAACCACTCTGGATGGTGAACTGACAAACCTGAAAAGTGAGGTTACCGGTATAGACAGCTCAGTGCTGGCTGTTTCCGAGCAGATCAAACAGCAGAATTATCATATTTCAGATTCCTCATCTTCCATTGAACAGATGGATTCTTCAATCAAAAACGTCGCCGGCACAGCTGAGAATAAAATGATAATCGTTCAGGGGCTTACACAGATTGCCGCAGATGGTGAGAGAGAAATGACCGTAACCATTGATGTTATCAATGAGATTTCATCATTTACCAATACGATAATGGAGATTCTCTCTGTTATTAATAAAATTGCATCTCAGACGAATCTGCTGGCTATGAACGCTGCTATCGAAGCGGCTCATGCCGGTGATGCGGGAAAAGGTTTTGCAGTAGTTGCTGATGAAATCAGAAAGCTGGCCGAAGACACCGGTAAAAATGCCAAAGAGATAACCGTAACCTTGAAAAAAGTTATTGAAAATATTGAGAAATCCAGTGACTCCTCAAAGAAGACCGGGGAGTATTTTAAAAGTATTGTTACTGATATTTCAGATGTTTCCGATGCCATGCTGGAAATAAAAACCTCAATGAACGAGCTGAGTGTCGGGAGTTCTGAATTGACAAAGTCACTTTCTATCCTGAAGGATTCAAGTCATACGGTTGAGACTTCCACTCTTGATATAGTCAGGCAGAGTTCCATGATTACAACATCCATCAAAAATGTTGAACGGATCTCCAATGAAACAAAAACCGGGATGGAAGAAGTTACCTACGGAGTTAATGAGATATTCACTTCAGCACAACTGGTAGCAGAATCAGGTGTTGAAAACTCCGAAAGTGTCAGACAGATAGAAGAAGGTTTGAATAAGTTTAAGATTCATTAACGGACACTGCTGAATTTCTGGTATTATTCACATATGGGTGAAATCTGGCTTACCGGTTTATTGAGTTCCTGCAGGGGCCTTGCAATACCCTTAAGCTTAATTGTTGAGATTATTATTGCAGTTATCGGAGTTCTTCCCAGTTTTTTTATTACAGCGGCGAATATTGCCGTTTTTGGAATCTGGTGGGGGGTTGCGATCTCTGTTGCCGGAGAGTCTCTGGGTGCTGTTGCCGCTTTTATTCTATACCGCCGTGGATTGGACAGAATGGCCGGCCGGCAGGGAGGTTTCGGAACTTCTCTCAAGATTAAGATGGAAAAGTTTTCTGATGCAGCAGAGGGAAGGGCATTTCTTCTGGTTCTTGCCTTCAGACTGCTTCCCTACATGCCTTCCGGGGCGGTTACTTTGGGAGCTGCAGGGAGCCGGATGCGCCTTTGGGCCTTTGTTCTCAGCAGTACTCTGGGAAAAATACCGGCACTGGCCGTTGAGGCCGCCACAGTCACTCTTGTAATGAAGCTGCCGCTTAAAAGCTTTCTGGCGGTTGCAGCAATCGCCATTCTTGTTTGGATTTTAATAGAGTTTCTAAAATCACGGAGGAAACATGCTGAATAATATACTGGAACTTCCATTCCTGGCTGCCGGAAATTTTCCTGAAAGAATCTCTCATCAGTTCCGCAGTGGTAAGACGATTGAATCACGAACCTTTTCAGATTTTGCTCTGTCCATTCGGGAACTCACGGCTGGATTTCAGGAACTGGGTATAAGCCGTGGTAATCATGTGGGTTTTTTTGTAAATAACCGTTATGAATGGTCGGTTACCGATTATGCCCTCCAGGCCCTGGGTGCTGTGTCCGTTCCCCGGGGATCTGACACCACGGCCCGGGAGGTTCAGTTCATCTTCCATCACTCGGATTCGGTTATTCTGATTCTGGAGACTGTTTCTCAGCTTATTGACCTCTCTGACGCGTTTACCGATGAAGACTGGAAGCAATGCCGGAATATCCTGATAGTAGAGAAAGCCGAAGGGGATATCCCTGATAATTTCAGTGGTAAAATATCTTTTTATGAAGATCTTTTCATCCGGGGCCGGGAACTTCTTTCTCATACTCCGAATCTTGTTGAAACACTTATGGAAAAAGTAGAGGCTGACGATCTTCTTACCATCGTGTATACCTCGGGAACAACAGGAAACCCCAAAGGGGTTATGCTGAGCCATCGGAACTTTGTCCAGAATGTTGTCGCCAATACTCCCCGGCTTGGTGTGGACCCTCTAATGGAAGAAACCACTATTGTTATGCTGCCGTCCTGGCACGTGTATGAACGGGCCTTTGAGTTTGTCTGCCACTATGTTGCTCTTACCATCTTTTATTCTTCTGCCGGCCGTTTCGCCGCCGACCTGCTTGAAGTTAAGCCACATTTGATAATCTCGGTTCCCCGGGTTTGGGAATCCATATATCAGAAGATGATTAAGGCCATCAGTGTGATGCCGGCGGTAAAGCGCAATCTCATCTTCATGTTTATCAAAATCAATCAAACCTATCTGGAATCGTATCATTACCTTAAGGGCGGCTATATTTCATTAAAGGACCGTTCGGGTTTCCGTAGGTTTTTTTCATGGGTGAACCATTACTTAACCCGCTGGTTTTTGCTCCCCGGGCATCTGCTGGCAGGAAAATTATTCAAGCCTTTTCAGGCTAAAGTCGGGGGCCGGTTACGAATCGCCACATCAGGCGCAGGATCCCTGCCCAGGTATCTGGATGAGGTGTTCAATTCCCTGGGTATTACCATTGTTAATGCCTACGGTATGACTGAATGTGCACCGGGTATTCTTTCGAGAACTATCAGGTGCAATACCTTCGGAACTACCGGTATTCCCTTTGACAACACAGAAGTTCAGGTCCGAAGGGACGATGGACAAGAAACGGCTACCGGGGAGAAAGGTGTTGTTTTTGTCCGGGGCCCCCAGGTGATGTCCGGATATTACAGGAACCCGGATGCTACCAATGCCGTTTTGGATGATATTGGCTGGCTGAATACCGGAGATCTTGCCGTTCGTTCGGAAAATGGTGAAATCATTATTGTTGGAAGATTGAAAGATACAATTGTCCTTATGAGCGGCGAAAATGTAGAGCCTGAACCCATCGAGGACAAAATGAAGGAAAGTCTCTATATCGATCATGCCGTTGTACTCGGGCAGGATCAGAAACAGCTTTCGGCTATTGTGGCTGTAAATGAGGAAGAGCTGATGAGACTGGCTGTAGAACTCAAGTTGTCACCTTCTGAAGTGGTGATTGAAGGTACCGGTTCTATTGAACACGAGGGAATCTATCAGCATCTGATGAAGGAAGTGAAATCCCTTATATCAAAAGAACAGGGGTTCAGGCGCTTTGAGTTTATTACAAAAATTCTTCCGGTAAAAAATGACTTTTCCATCGGCAGGGAACTAACCCAGACCCTTAAGGTTAAACGTCAATACATCCAGGAAAAGTACAAAGGGCTTATATCGAGGCTCCATCATGATACAAAAAAGAAAAAAAAGAGATAAATACCCAAGATTCATTTTTGCGGTTTGAACAGTGAATTACCTCCGTTGAACTTACGGTCCAGCATTATATCCACCACCTGTACAGCTCCCATCATGGATCCGTACAATCCATGGGCAAACTTCGGCTGCAGCAGGTTTGCAATTGGAGTCTGGAGTCCCAGCCTTTTCGGCCCGAACTGGGTTACAAGTGATGCCATATCGTAAATACTGCCTGTAGGTGAGCCTGAATATCGGGCGTATGTTGCCGGGGTAGCCACATCCGTTACCAGAATATGGGCTTTCAAATCGGGTATCATGTATTTCTCAACCAGAGAGATGAAAAAATCAGCCCATTTTATTTTTTCAGATTTGTAGAGTTTTATATCGTTTTTCCGCCATTCCAGCCATTTCTCCGGACCGAAGGGAACCGCTCGTATTGTGATGGTATTCCTGCCCTTTGTTGTCAGAGACGGGCATACAACACCCAGATGAAAACATTCTTCACTGAATGCATTTTCACCATTTAGAAATGCAGTAAAAAGTCGGTCTGTGGTACCTGCACCTGTCGATATAACATTGTAGGGATAATCGAGGTCGGTCTTTGTAAGGTCAATTTTATCATCCAGTCCCAATGCAATATTGAAAGATGATGAAGACATAATAGTTGCATTTAATTTCTCAATATACGAATCAGGAAGGTTCTTATCTCCGATGAGATTATGCATTGTAAGATTAGGATCCAGAGTTGAGACAAATCGATCAGCTCTGATCGGCTTTTCATCTTCCAAAATTTCCACCGCCGTTGCCTTTTCCCCGTCGAGAATAATTGTCTCCACTTCAGCCTTCAGTCTGATTTCTCCACCGCGTTCCTGAAACAGGGCTGCCATTGCTGCGGGGAATTCATCAAAATATCCGTTTGGCCGGAAACAGCGGCTTATGGATGAAAGCATGGCTCCGGTGGTAAGTATGGAGGATGCCCTTCCCGGAGGAACTCCGGCGAAAGATGTGAATGTTTCCATCAGTTCCCGTAGTTTCGGATTATCAATTTTGAATTTGTCCAGTAGTTGGGCATAGGTGGTATTGAGATTGGCAACAACTTTGGGTGCCAGAAAAGGGATCATCAGTTTGTCTTTTAAAGTTGATATGGCTTTGAGTTTGCGAAGCTGAGAAAAAAGGCTGGTGGAATAATCCATCAACTTCCCTATCTTTCCGGCATCTTCGGGAAACTGTTCCTGTAGATAACGTTTCAGATTCTCTGCACCTGCAGGCAGGTGATACTCTCTGATTCCATCTTCATGAACCACCAGCCGGCGCATGAAATTACCTTTATACTGCTTTAAATCAAGCTCAAGACCGATATAGTCGGTTATGGCAATAACATCCGGGAAAAGTTGTGTTGTTTCAAAAATAAAACCATCTCTTTCATATGCGGTAACATAGCCTCCGGGATAAGGTTCCTTCTCAATAATCAGAACTTTACTTCCCTGAAAATTCTTCTGCCAGAGCAGCCCGGTTGTCAGGCCGCTTATCCCGGCGCCGATAATAATCAGGTCGTAGGAATCCTCAGCGCTCCAGTTTGACTTAATGCTGGTTTTTTTCAACTTGATATCTGACATCAGCAGCCCCCGCTGTATCTTATCACAGCGTCAGCGGCCTATACCGATTTTTCACCGAAACTTCAGTCAGCTGTATTCAGTCCCTTCAGAATAGTATCACCATCTTCCACTCCGAGGTCTTCAGCCACCACAGGGCATTTGGCTCGTAATAGAAAGAAAATGGATCGGTCGATATCTGAAAGAGCTTCATAATTACCCTGCCCCTTGCTGATAACCACATCGGCTTTATTGAACAGTTCAAGAAAATTATCATTGCAGGAACTGAGTATCGTTCCCGGAGCGGTGGTTCCTGACGAAATAATTTCAGCAACCTCAGCTATACCTGAGGCTACAGCATCCTCATGAGTTACATCGTTAAGTACAGGAATGCCGCGAACCGCGTAGGTAACCGGAGCGTTTATTTCTTCAATAAGGATACGGTCCAGAACCGACTCTCCTGCATTGTCGGCGAGGTAGAGAACCGACCCGGCAGTGGAAAGGGCCTGTTTGAATTCTTCGAAGTTATCAATCCCGAGCTCTTGATCGATCAGTGAGTGTATTTCGGTGGATATATTGAAATCACGATTCGTTCCGTAATCTATGATATTTCCAGCGATGGCAATCTTCGCCGCAGTTAACAGGCGATTCTCAGATGCTTCTACAATTCCTTTCATTTCAGGAAAGAGCTGTTTTGCTTCTTCAATGTTAGTGTCTTTAGCTTTGCGGTAAGGATCCCGGATTCCTGTTACCTCCCGGACATGCCGGTGAATATCATCACCGATTTCAGGAGGGCTTATTCCCGGAGGTAGATCCGGCAGCATTTTTGCTACACCATCGACAATTTCCTTAATGACTGTTTTATCATCAGTGACAAATTTTCCGGCTTGTATAGCCTGTTTAATAAAACAAGGGTAGCAGTCAAGATATATCTTCATATGTAATCCCAGTCTGTAGTTTTTATAGTACAGTGACAAGATGCAGGACTTGACGTTTGTATATGCTAATATTAAAATATATGAAATAAAATATACAAGGAGTATGTAATGACACTCGACACTAATCTGGAACATGTAACTTCCGCTTCTGAGCTTGATGAGCTGATCAAATCCAATGAGAATGTGATGGTTTGCTGCGGCCGTATGGGACCGATGTGTGTTCCGGTATATGCAGCCATGGAAAGCTTGAGAGATTCAGGGGATTACGATTCAGTTGTATTTAAAGATATGCTTTTTGATCATCCCGAAGCGGCTGTTATCAGAAGTCTTCCCGAATGTGCAACTTTCAGGGGACTGCCCTTCACGATTTACTATAAGAACGGTAAGGTGGCTAAAGCCACATCAAGTATTCAGGATGAAGACCAGGTGGCGTCAATTCTGAAAGAAGTATACTGAAGGACATATCATGGATAGTTATGACACTCTTATTATCGGAGCCGGCCCAGCCGGTCTGACAGCAGGTATCTACCTTTCCCGGGCCAGACAGAACGTTCTGATTCTTGATTCAGGTAGTGGAGGCGGGCAGGTAACTCTGACTCATGCTGTGGCAAACTATCCAGGTACAGGGGAAACCTTCGGTTACAAACTGGCTTCGGAGATGAAGAAACAGGCTGTAGGTTTCGGATGTAAAGTTCTTACCAACCAGAAAATCCGTTCCATGGAACTCGAAGCAGATAAGAAAATCATCAGGACGGAAAAGGGTGATTATTCAGGAAAAACGGTAATAATTGCAGCTGGTGGAAGGCCTAGAACCCTCGGAATTGACTCTGAAAAGAAGTTTCAGGGAACGGGAATTTCCTACTGTGCCACCTGTGACGGTGATTTTTTTACCGATGAGGATATCATTGTTGTGGGTGGAGGCAACTCGGCCCTGGAAGAAGCTGTATCCCTTACTCAGTACGCAAAATCGGTAACGATTGTGCATCAGTTTGATCATTTTCAGGGATATCCCCATGCTATAAATGCAGCTGAGGAGAACCCGAAGATAACTTTCATGATGGAATCTCTTGTTGATGATTTCCTTGGAGAAGAAACTCTCACCGCAGCGCGAATCCGGGATAAAGAGTCCGGAGAGACTACAGAGCTGAGTATCACCGGAGCTTTTATTCTCATTGGGTATGTTCCGGGAAGTGAACCGTTTTCCGGAGTTATTGAATTAAACGGTAGAGGTGAAATTGTTACCGATGAGGACATGTCAACAAATCTCAAAGGTGTTTTTGCTGCTGGTGATATTCGGGCGAAAAAATTCCGTCAGATTACTACTGCTGTGAGTGACGGAACCATTGCAGCACTGAATGCCATGGAGTTTATGTATGGTGCGGATCCGGATAAAATCTGATTTAATATGATCTCATCACTTCAGTTCCATTCAGGTTACCCGACTCAGCTGAAAGGTATCGGAAAGAGAGAAATCCTTTTCAACGGCTGGACCAATGTTCTTTTTGGACCGAACGGTTCAGGTAAAACCACAATACTCAGAACTCTGGCCCTGGCTTCAGGCAGCGGCAGCGGTGGTTGGTCTGATGGAGGCTCTCCCGGGGAGCTGCCCTTTTCGGTTACTATTGAAAGTGACGATAGACCGGTATTTTATCAGGACTGCTATCAGGATTCGGAAAATTCCTTTATTGATGCAGACTACCTGGAATCTCATGCGCACTTACGATCCTCGGGAGAGAAAAGAATCGGTTTGGTTAACGAGCTGGTGGATTATATTGAAAACCGTTTTCTCACATATAAACTGCAGCGGGACGACCGGCCGACACTGCTGCTGGATGAAGTAGATAACCATATAGGCTTTGCCGGCCAGGCTATTCTCTGGGGAGAAATATTTCCGAAATTATCCAGGAAGTATCAGCTCATAATCTCAACACACAGTATCTTCCCCATACTTCTCAGAAGGGAGAACAGTATAAAACCTGACAATCTCATCAGCCTGGCAGCTCAGTATCCGGAAATCTGTGTCCGGGAGCTTGAGAGAGCGGTAAAGTTTTTTAATGCTAATGAAGGTGAGGCCTGAAGGAACGCAATCAACCGGTAGATATATCCATGTCTATATTCCTGATAAGCACCCGGGAATTCCGTTTTAAATCATAGTCTTCCCGTCTTTCCGCAGGGAGATCGGCAACTGTGCCTTCTTTAAATCCTCTGGCAAGAAACCAGTCGGCTGTACGGGTGGTGAGAACAAAAATCTTCCGGAAACCCTCATCTGCAGCCTTTTCTGATAGCCGGGCTATGAGTTTTGCTCCGATACCCAGCTGAGCATAGCGCGGGTCGACAGCTACACTGGTTATTTCGGCGATTTGTTCATCTCCGGGATGCAGAGCAGCACAGCCGTGAACAACACCGTCCATGGCGTACACCCAGTAATCGCTCTGTGTGCTTTCCAGTTCTTCCCGGCTGCGTTCCACCAGGATGCCTTCTGCGATGAGGGGCTGCATAATTTCCAGAATACCCGGGACATCCGAGGACTCCATGGGCCGCAGTCTTTCATACGCATCGGCAAATACCATAGTTCCCATCCCAAGGTTTGAAAAAATTTCCTTGAGCAGTACTCCTGCCTGTCGGCCGTCGAGTATGTGGGCTCGGCTGATACCTTCCCGGCAGGCCGCCGCAGCGGTGTTCAAAGCCGTAAGCCCCGGTTTTCCGGGATTCAATTTGATGAAATCCGATACACCGGCAGGGGTCATGCGGAAAATCCGGCCGTCCTCCAGAATCTGGACACCTTCAGGAACCTGCCAGTCCGGAGTGCTCATTACGGGATCGGCAGAGAGAAGAAAGAGTTTTTTTGCGTTCAGCGATCCGGCTACAGTTCCGGCAAGTTCATCCGAGGAAAGGTTGAAAGGATCCCCTGAATCGTTGTGTCCCACACATGGGAATATGGGGACATGACCCTGCTCCAGAGACCGGGCGACAGCCTCCACTCTCACCCGGTCGACAAGACCGGTGCGGCCATAATCGGTACCGTCCAGTACACCCCGGGAGCGGGCCCGTACCCAGTTGCCGATAACGGCGGTGATTTTATGCCCGGAGAGGGCGGTCATTACCCGGTGGGCCACATCAAAAGCGGCCATCTTTATCAGGTCCATGGATTCCGGATCGCTGACACGGATATCACCGACGAAATGTTTTTTAACATTATAGCGGTCGAGAACTTCGTCAATTTTTTTTCGGGCTCCCGGAACAATTACAATACGTATACCGGCGTTGTGAAGCAGGGCCAGATCCCGGGCATGCTGAGGGAAATTCGGGTGATCGATGATTTCGTTGGAAATCCTGATAACAAAGGTGGAGCCCCGGAAGCGTTCGGTGTAGGCGAAAGCTTCTCTGATGAGGTCTACCTGTTCACGGATATCGGATGCGGCCATGATTTGAGCCTAGGGTATGGACGGCTTGAGGGTCAAGGAATTAAATCCGCATATCCTGATAAAGACGGAACAGCTCTGTCGGTAATGATGGAATGACAGGTTTCTGCAGCGGGATCGTTCAGAAATCCAGAACCCTTCCGGTGTACATCTTTCCATAGCGTTTACCGAAAGTTTCTCCAAGGATACTCCCGGCTTTGCTTTCGGTGCAGTGCCCTGAATAAATTCGGCTGTCCGGAAGAGTCTCAGCCAGTTGTCCTGCAACAAGCCTGATGTTCTCTTCTGACTCTTCATTGTCTCTCAGGTGGAATCCACCTATCAGGGCATTAACCGGACACTTGCTGCAGTAGGTTTTTATCTGTTCGGCGATATTGAGAATCCCCCGGTGGGAACATCCGGTTAAAACTACCAGCCCTTTCTCTCCCCGGATAACCAGGGTGAGTTCATCTACAAAATCATCCTGGAGCCGCTCTCCTTCATCTCCGGCAAGCAGCAGGGAGTTTCCCGAAGGTTTGGGGTGGAGTCCCGGAGCGGCAGGAAGGATAACAAAAGCCTCCCGGTCGTATAAATCGTTTATCAGGGCAAAACGTTCCGATTTATCTTCCCGCAGTTCTCTCATCTCTGCTTGGATGCCCACTTCTCTGGGGGGGCCCCTGGATATACTCCATCTGGGAGCAAAGGCATCCCGGCCGTGGTAGATAACGGCTTTACTGTTCACTTCCAGGAACGCTTTAATATCGCCTGAATGGTCGTAATGACCATGGGAAAGAATTGCCGCATCCACATCTACCAGTCTGATACCCAAGTTCCTGGAGTTGGTGATTAACGTACCGCCGGGGCCAAAATCATAGAGCAGGGAGATTCCCTTTACAGAGACATGAACCGCCAGTCCATGGCCGTATTTTAATTCGGGATTCTTCGGGTTGGGCGAATCTTCAGAAAGGATGGTAAGTGTCACAGCAGAACCTCCCGGGGAGTAAATAATACTCAATTATAGCTCATTTTTCAATTCTCTTTTTTTTTTGACCTCTGTCGCGATATTGGTATGTTGCCCTTATATTACGCCTGAAATGTTGTATAATTACCCTCACTTATGTAAGAAATCTGTTTTGAAGAGGTGGCTTTCATGGAGAACAGTCTTCGTCGGTTGTGTCTTGAAGATTTTTCAAGGTGGTTTAATCAACCCAGCGGTAGAAAACCTCTTTTAATCCGTGGGGCCAGGCAGATAGGGAAAACAACAGCTGTTCGATTATTTGCCGAAGAATTAAATCTCCATCTTGTTGAATTAAATATGGAGAAAACCTGGCAATTTGAACCTTTAATCACCGCTAAAAACCCGGGGAAACTGGTTGAGGCTATTGAGTTTGAATTGAATACAGATATAAAGTCCGGGAGTTCCATTCTTTTTTTTGATGAGATTCAGGCAACCCCTGCCATACTCAGCCTACTTCGATATTTCTATGAAGAGATGCCCGGATTAGCCGTTATTGCCACAGGATCGCTGCTTGAATTTTCTCTGAGTGAACCGGAGTTTTCTCTACCTGTTGGTAGAATCGAGCTGTATCACATGGGGCCTTTTTCATTCGAAGAGTTTCTTGCGGCCCTTGGGCATCAGAAAGCGCTGAATCTGATAAACAACTACTCTATTGGAGATGCCATACCTGAACCGTTTCACCGGAAGATGAACCAGCTGGTAAAGCTCTACAGTATTGTCGGCGGTATGCCTGAAGCTGTTGCGGTATTTCACAAAACTTCAAACTTCAAAGATGTAGAGCGTGTAAAATCCGGTATTCTGGAAACCTTTGTTCTTGATTTCAATAAGTACAAAGGCAAGGCGGATATCAGACTTCTCCGAAAGGTATTTGAATCATTACCTCTGCATATCGGCAGGAAGGTGATTTATTCACATATTGATTCAAATTACCGGTCTAGAGATTTGTCTCTGGCTGTGAATCAATTGGGCCTGGCGAAAGTTCTTACCAGGGTATTTCATTCTTCCGCAAATGGAATTCCTCTGGCGGCAGAGAAAAATGAGCGGTTTTTTAAGCCGCTGCATCTGGATATAGGACTTCTATTGAGCCAATTGAATATAAATCCGATTGAAGCGGAATATATTGATGATTTGAACCTTATCAATCAGGGTGCATTAGGTGAGCAATTCATCGGCCAACAGCTGCTGCACCTGATCCCGGCGTTTCGTAATCCGGAATTGTATTATTGGATCAGGGAAAAGAAAGAATCGTCAGCTGAGGTGGATTATCTTCATGCTGACGGTACAGGCCGGATAATTCCCATCGAGGTGAAATCCGGTAAAACAGGAAGCCTGCGGTCGCTGCAGTCCTTTGTCACAGAAAAAGGCTCAGCTCTTGCAATCCGGTTCAATGCAGACTTTCCTTCGATTTTCACAGAGGAACGGGATACCCCCCGGGGGCGGGTGAGTTTTAAACTCCTTTCGCTGCCCCATTATCTTGTAGGCAGGATTGATACGTATCTGAAAAGTCTTTAACAGGCTTTCACTTCAGGCAGCTCATCCCAGCGGGTGGTGTAGCCCGGAGATAGCAGTTCCCGGCGCATCTGCCAGCTTCCGTCGGGCCTTGCCGGGGTGCAGCTCAGGGTTCCCGGTCCGTAGCGGGAGGCCATGCGGTCGGCGGCGGCCATCAGGGCCGCTTTACGAGGGTCGGGCTTTTCACAGAG
>Ga0164315_10001553_pt1 | contig 17281 bp, 16 predicted proteins | sample GuaBasSedimGuay6_FD_113737 | JGI IMG/M metagenome (GOLD analysis project Ga0164315, IMG submission 113737) | Subseafloor sediment microbial communities from Guaymas Basin, Gulf of California, Mexico - Guay6, Core 4569-2, 0-3 cm | ecosystem: Environmental > Aquatic > Marine > Hydrothermal vents...
CGAATGCGGCCCCATCGGAGAGAAAGAGCGGGCGTCCATTCACCGCAAGGCGCCGGCCTATGAAGAGCTGGCCGCATCTGACGAATTGCTGGAAACCGGTATCAAGGTGATCGACCTGGTTTGCCCCTTCGCCAAGGGTGGTAAAGTGGGACTGTTCGGCGGTGCCGGTGTGGGCAAGACCGTGAACATGATGGAGCTGATCAATAATATCGCTACCGAGCACTCAGGCCTGTCTGTCTTCGCCGGTGTCGGGGAGCGTACCCGTGAGGGTAACGACTTCTACTACGAGATGCAGGAATCCAAGGTGGTGGACGTTGAGAATTTCAGCAACTCAAAAGTGGCGATGGTATACGGCCAGATGAATGAGCCGCCCGGAAACCGCCTGCGTGTGGCCCTGACCGGTTTGACCATGGCTGAAAAATTCCGCGATGAAGGTCGCGATGTACTGTTGTTTATCGACAACATCTACCGTTACACCCTGGCGGGAACAGAAGTGTCGGCGCTGTTGGGTCGTATGCCCTCCGCGGTGGGCTACCAGCCGACCCTGGCGGAAGAAATGGGTGTACTGCAGGAGCGCATCACCTCCACCAAGGTCGGTTCCATTACGTCAATCCAGGCGGTATACGTACCGGCGGATGACCTGACGGATCCCTCTCCCGCAACCACCTTTGCCCACCTGGACTCCACCGTGGTACTGAGCCGGGACATCGCCGCAAAAGGTATTTACCCTGCGGTTGATCCACTGGACTCCACCTCCAGGCAGCTGGATCCGTTGATTATCGGTAGTGAGCACTATGACGCCGCCCGTGGCGTGCAGTCTGTACTGCAGCGCTACAAAGAGTTGAAGGACATTATCGCCATTCTGGGTATGGATGAATTGTCTGAGGAAGACAAGCAGACGGTGGGTCGCGCGCGTAAGATCGAGCGCTTTCTGTCCCAGCCTTTTCACGTGGCGGAAATTTTTACCGGTTCTCCCGGTAAGTACGTGTCTTTAAAGGACACCATTGCCGGCTTTAATGGCATCCTTGCGGGTGAGTATGATCATCTCCCGGAGCAGGCCTTTTATATGGTTGGCAGCATCGACGAAGCTGTCGAGAAAGCCAAGAGCCTGTAAGTCGGAGCATTTTTTAAGAGGCCAGAAATATGGCAATGACAATTCACTGCGATATCGTCAGCGCCGAAGAAGAAATCTTCTCCGGACTGGTCGAAATGCTGGTGGCAACCGGTGATCTGGGTGAACTGGGTGTGAGCTACGGACATGCGCCGCTGCTGACCTCCCTGGTGCCCGGTCCTGTGCGCATCGTGACCCAGGAAGGTGACGAACAGGTGTACTATGTGTCGGGTGGTTTCCTGGAAGTGCAGCCCGGTGTGGTCTCCATCCTGGCCGACACAGCGATTCGCGCCCACGATGTGGACGAGGCGGCCGCTGAGGAAGCGCGCAAGGAAGCGGAGCACGCTCTGGCCAACCAGACCGGTGATTTCGACTACGGTCGCGCCTCCGCGCAGCTGGCGGAAGCCGCAGCCCAGTTGGCGACCCTGCGCAAAATGCGCAATCGGGCGGGACGGGGCTAAACTAAGTATCGCCCCGCCGCTTCCGGGAATTTTTTGCCATGCTCAGTTGGAACTTCACGCCTTTGCAAGGCAAAAAACTCCCGAAAGCAGCTACCTATGGCAGTATTCAATACCAAAAAGGTCAAACTGGGGCTCAGGCCTCCCATTTCCTTTAATTAAGGGGAATGGGAGGCCTGAGCCCCACAGCCCTGTTCGTGATAACCCTGTCACAATTATGATGATTGGCGTTGTAATGCCCGCTGAGCATAATACTATTCGGTGTAATGAAAGTACTTACCCTCGATAGCCCGATGGAAACGCCGTTATTATGAAACTCGAAGTTGTGATCCTGGCCGCAGGCCAGGGTACGCGAATGAAATCTGCTCTTCCCAAGGTATTGCACGCCGTTGCCGGCAAGCCGTTGCTGGAACACGTGATACAAACGGCGTTGGGACTTGATCCCGAGGCAATTCATGTGGTGATCGGCCATGGTAGCGAACTGGTAGAGGAGGCCTTGTCCCAATACTCCCTTAACTGGGTGACTCAGGAGCAACGGTTGGGCACCGGGCATGCTGTTATCCAGGCGCTGCCGGCAATAGCCAGCGACAGTATCGTACTGGTTCTCTATGGCGACGTCCCACTTACCGAATTGTCTACCCTGCGCAGCCTTGTGGACCAGGCCAGGCATGGCCCTGCGCTGCTCACGGCGGTGCTGCAAAATCCGCAGGGTTATGGCCGGATTCTGCGGGACGAGCATGGTGCCCTGGTCGGGGTGGTGGAGGACAAGGATGCAACGGAGTCCCAGCGGCGAATCCACGAAATCAATACCGGCCTTATGGCCGCACCAGCAAGAGATTTCCAGGAATACCTGCCCCGGGTTAACAATGAAAACCAACAGGGCGAATACTACCTCCCCGATGTTCTGAGCCTGGCGGTGGCAGAGGGCAAAGTGGTCGCCTCCAGCGAAGCGGGCTCTGAGTTGGAGATTCTAGGGGTCAATGACCGGGTACAACTCAATCAGGTAGAGCGAGAGTTCCAGCGTCGTCAGGCTGAGCAATTGATGCGCCAGGGCGTGAGCATTGCCGATGCCGCCCGCCTGGACGTTCGCGGCAAACTAACTTGTGGCGATGATGTCAGTATCGACATCAATGTGGTGTTTGAGGGCGAGGTGACGTTGGGTGATGGTGTGATCATTGGTCCAAATTGCGTGCTCAAGGACGTGACAGTAAACAACGGCACGACTATTCTGGCCATGAGTCACCTGCAGGATACGGTTGTAGGCAGGGAGTGCAGCGTGGGGCCCTATTCCCGCCTGCGCCCTGGTACCGTGCTTGGTGATGGTGCCAGGGTAGGCAACTTCGTGGAGACCAAAAAAACCACTTTAGGCGTCGGCAGTAAAGTCAATCACCTGAGCTATATCGGGGATTGCGACATGGGCCCCGGGGTGAATATAGGTGCCGGTACTATCACCTGCAATTATGACGGCGTGAACAAGCATAAAACCGAGATCGGAGCCGGTGTTTTTGTGGGTTCCAACAGCACGCTGGTCGCACCGCTGAAGATAGCCGAGCAGGGCTTTGTGGCTGCGGGATCTACCATAACCAGGGCGGTGAGCCAGGAAGAGCTGGCAGTCAGTCGCGCCAGACAGCGCAATATCCAGGGTTGGCAGCGGCCGGGCAAACAGGAAAACAAGGACTGACTATGTGTGGCATCGTGGCCGCGACAGCGCGGCGGGAAGTATCCGAAATCTTACTGGAGGGGCTGCGCCGGTTGGAATATCGGGGGTATGACTGCGCCGGTATGGCGCTGATAGACAACGAGCACAACCTGCAGTTGCACAAGCAGCAGGGCAAAGTCAGCGAATTGGAAAAAGCCCAGAAACTGCAGCCCTATTTTGGCTGTACCGGTATTGCTCACACCCGTTGGGCCACCCACGGCAAGCCTTCCGGGGTGAATTCCCATCCGCATATATCGGGGCAGCGGGTGGCTCTGGTGCACAATGGCATTATTGAAAACCATATCGCTCTGCGAGAAGAGTTGGTTGGGGTGGGTTATGAGTTCTCATCGGCTACCGATAGTGAGGTGGTGGTTCATCTGTTGCACCATCAGCTGTTGGCCGGCAGGTCCCTGTTGCAGGCAATGCAGGATACGGTAGAACGCCTGGAGGGAGCTTATGCCCTGGCGGCGGTGGATGTTGAGCACCCGGGCGAGGTGGTCGCAGCGAGGCGAGGCAGCCCCCTGGTGATAGGCGTGGGCATTGGTGAAAACTTCCTGGCTTCGGATCAGCTGGCATTGCGGCAGGTGACCGATCGCTTTATTTATCTGGAAGAGGGAGATGTGGTCAAGATGACGGCGTCTTCCCTGCAGATCTTCGCCGCTGACGGCACTCCGGTTGAGCGTGATCAGACCCGGATCGATCAGGCGCTGGAGGTTGTCGACCTGGGCGATTTTGATCATTACATGATCAAGGAGATCTACGAGCAACCACGCGCACTGGCGGCGACATTCGCTGTCGCCGCCGAGCAGCCGGTAATTGATGACAGCTTTGGCGCGGGTGCCGCCGCACTGTTTGACCGGGTTAAAAATGTACAGATTGTCGCCTGTGGTACCAGCTTTCATGCGGGCTTAGTGGCGCGCCACTGGCTGGAAGATTTGGCGGGTGTTGCCTGTGAAGTGGAGGTGGCATCCGAGTTTCGCTACCGCAAACGGGTTCAGCACGAGGGGACGCTGCTAGTCGCCATTTCCCAGTCTGGTGAGACGGCCGATACCCTGGCGGCCCTGCGCAATGCGGCGGAGGGCGAGTTCATCGGCAGCCTGGTGATTGCCAATGTAGACAACAGCTCCCTGGTGCGAGAGTGTGACCTGGTATTTCTGACCCAGGCGGGGGCCGAAATCGGGGTTGCTTCGACCAAGGCCTTCACCACCCAGTTGGTGGCTTTGCTTATGCTGACATTGGCACTGGGTCGGCGCCGTTCCTTACCAGAGACCCGGCAACATGAAGTGTTATCGGCCTTACAAAAGCTACCCGACTACGTGCAGCAAACCCTGGAGCTTGATGCTGCTATCCAGAAGCTGTCGGAAGCATTTATCCCCAAGCGACATGCCTTGTTCCTGGGGCGCGGCATCCACTACCCCATCGCCATGGAAGGTGCCTTGAAGCTTAAGGAAATATCCTATATTCATGCGGAGGCCTATCCCGCCGGAGAGCTTAAACACGGCCCGCTGGCGTTGGTGGATGACGATATGCCGGTGGTGGCAGTTGCACCCAACGACGAATTGCTGGAAAAACTCAGATCCAATCTGGAGGAAGTGCGCTCCCGGGGAGGGGAGTTATTTGTTTTTGCTGACCGCGAGGCAAATTTCGTCAACGAACCCCGGGTACAGGTCTTGCCCATGCCGCACTGTCCTGAGGTGATCAAGCCCATAGTCTATACCGTGGCCCTGCAGTTGCTGTCTTATCATGTGGCAGTGCAAAAGGGTACGGATGTGGACAAACCACGAAATTTGGCGAAATCGGTCACGGTGGAGTGAACGTATAGTGACGCTGTTTGAGGCCCTGAAGCACCTCCATATGGGTTGTGCATTTCTCTCTATCGCGGGCTTTACCCTGCGCGGCTACTGGATGCTGACCGGTAGCCCCCTGTTGCGACGCAGGTATTCAAAGGTGCTACCCCACATAATCGATACCCTGCTATTGGCCTCGGCCGTGGGTATGTTGCTGATCTGGCACATGTCACCATTGCAGTCCGGCTGGCTCATCGCAAAAATTATAGCCCTGCTGGTGTATATCGGGCTCGGTATGGTGGCCTTGCGCTTTGGCAAATCCAGGAAGACCAGGGTGAATGCGTGGCTGTTGGCCCTGTTAGCTGCCGCTTATATTGTCTCGGTGGCATACAGCAAGAGCCCGTGGGGCTTTCTTCAAAATTTATTCGGCTAGGAGTGCAGTTTCTAGGATTATGGAGGACTACCTGGGATTTGCTGCCTTGTATGCGCGTATCGCAGCATTGAACTTTTCCGCAAGCCCTTCTTCTACTGAAACAGCCTCGTTATAGCGCTCTTCGAGTTCTTTGACGGCAGCTGAGGCCTCTTTGGAACCGGATTCAAGCTCGGTTTGAGCAGCGGTAATCTGGGGTTCCAGACAGGCCATATACTCGAGGTTAGCGGCCTGGAATGTCTTCACGGTTTTTTGCCCTGCAAGCATTTGTTCCATGGAGGAGCTGTCACCATTGGGCACGGTAGGCGGCTCTGGCGGTACACATTCCCCGGCGACACTTACGGTACTGCCCAGGGCCAGGCCCAACAATGCTAGTCTGATTTTATTCATAATAATTTTTCTCACCAGTTTCAAGCAAAAAAACATTAACAGGACAAAGCGCTCCTGCCAGGTTGGGTGAGCAGTGCGCGTATTTACTGCCGGCCAACCCAGAGTTTGGTCAGGCCGTACTCTCTTTCCAGTTGCCGGGCAATTTTTTCCGCCGACTCCCGACTGGTCAATCCGATCACGCGTACCCGGTAAACAATCGCGTCCCCCTTGTTGCCGGTAGTAACTACAACCTTACCGGCATCCGGCTTTAGTTTGGTTGCCCAGCTTTCGGCAGTAGTGCGTTGGTCATAGGAGCTGAAGTTAACGAACCAGACACCTCCTCCGGCAGCTATGGGAGCGGTGGATTTGGGTGTGGCTGGCTCAGGTGCAGCCACTGGCTGGGGTGCGGCCGGTTTAGGTGTGGCCGGTTTAGGTGCGGCCGGCGGAGCGACAACAGCTTGTTTATCCAGGGCGGCCTGCTGTGCCGCCCGTTGGGATTCCAGCCCGGCTACCGTGTCAGCCAGGCGGCGGTTTTCCAGGGTCAGCGCATCCACAGCCGCCAGCAGTTCTGTATTACGCTCTCGCACTTCGCGCATGGCATCGCGGCTGGCGGTGACTTCAGCCGGGCTTGCTGCTGTGGCGAGGGTGGCTTGCAGTTTGCGTATTTCTTCCTGGGTTGCCGAGCGTTGTTGTATGACGCCATAACCGCCCGCTGCCAGCAACAGCAGCGCTACAATCGCGACTACAATTAAACCCAACGGCAATTTTTGGAAGTCTCCGTCATCCTCCTCGAAATAGCCCTCTTCATCGTCCCACTCGTTGTTGTCTTGTTCTTCCTCCTCCTCTTCTTCGGAGGTGAGCGCATAGTGTATGCTGGTTTGCTCCGCCTCCGCCTCCGCCTCGAACTCCTGGTCGGGTTCTTCCCAGTTGTCATCGCGCCCCGGCTCATCCCACTTTATGTCCTCCTGGGGAGTGAAGTCATCCGCATCCCGCAGCAACTCGTCGAATTCTTCATCTTCCGGGTTCTCCTCATGGTAGCTCGAGGCGCAATCCGTATCCCGGTCAGGTTCTTCGTAATTGTCCTCCTCATCGAAGCCGGAAAAAACCGGCTCGCGGCGCTGTTCTTGCGGGGCTCCATCGCCGGAGCTGTCAGAGTTAAATCCCGGGAGGTGCTTCCCATCGGGTTCGCTAGTGGTATCCTGATGATCGCTATCGTTATTATGCATGGGTCAACAGTGCCTGCGCAGTGCAAGAATCAGCCTGAATAGTAACAGACACGATTAGCGATTTCCTTGCCTCATTAAACTCTGTTAGCCAGGGGCTTATTATCCAGCACAGTCGTCACTAATTTAGTTAGAATGGTCCTATGGATGTAACAGATATTCTCTCTCCCCTGAATGATGCCCAGCGCGACGCGGTGGCCGCGCAAAACCGGAATATGCTGGTACTGGCGGGTGCCGGTAGTGGTAAGACCCGGGTTCTGGTACATCGCATTGCCTGGTTGATACGGGCCGAGGACTTCTCTCCCTGGTCAATTCTGGCGGTGACTTTTACCAATAAGGCCGCCCGGGAGATGCGCAGCCGTATTGAGGAAATGCTGCACATTCCCGCCCACGGTATGTGGGTCGGGACTTTCCATGGTCTCGCCCATCGCCTGCTCAAGGCTCACTGGAAGGAAGCGGGGCTGCCGCAGAATTTCCAGATCCTCGACAGCGATGACCAGCTGCGCCTGGTGAAACGGGTATGCCGGGAGTTGGAACTGGATGAGTCCCGCTGGCCCCCCAAGCAGGCACAGTGGTATATCAACGGGCACAAGGACGAGGGTTTGCGTTCGTCACACATCGATGTGCCTCACGGCGACCTTTTCGGCCAGACCATGCTGCAGGTGTATCGCGCCTATGAAGGGGCTTGTGAGCGCGGCGGCATGGTGGACTTTGCCGAGCTGCTGTTGCGCGCCCATGAGCTTTGGCTGAAGAGCCCGCAAGTGCTGCGGCACTACCAGGGTCGCTTTCGACAGATTCTGGTTGATGAATTCCAGGATACCAACACGATTCAGTACGCCTGGTTGCGGGTATTGGCCGGGCGGGACATTCCGGTGGTGGCCGTGGGCGATGACGACCAGTCCATTTATGGCTGGCGCGGGGCGAAGATCGAGAATATCCAGCGTTTCACCGAGGATTTCGCCTCAACCCACACGGTGCGACTGGAGCAAAACTATCGCTCCACCGAAACCATCCTGCAGGCGGCCAATGGCGTCATAGCCTACAACACGGGCCGCCTCGGCAAAGAGTTGTGGACGGCGGGGGAGCCTGGAGAGCCGATCACCCTGTACGCGGGATTTAATGAACAGGACGAGGCCCGTTTTATTGTCGAACAGATAGAGCAGTGGCTGGAGGGTGGCAATAACCGCTCATCGGTCGCCATACTGTATCGCTCCAATGCCCAGTCCAGGGTGTTGGAGGAGGCGCTGATTCGCGCAGCTGTGCCGTACCGCATCTATGGCGGACAGCGCTTTTATGAGCGCCTGGAGATTCGCAATGCCCTGGCTTATCTGCGCCTGTTGCGCAATCGCCCAGACGATGCCGCGGTTGAACGCGTGATCAACACGCCGCCCCGGGGTATCGGCAGCAAGACCCTGGACATAGTGCGAACCTGCGCCCGCAGCAGGGATATTTCCATGTGGCAGGCGATCACCGCGGTGATCGAAGAAAAGTTGCTGCCGGCACGCGCCCTGACCGCCCTGGAAGGATTTGTCGTGTTGGTCAATGAGCTGGACTCGAGCACCGATGAGCTGACGCTGGCAGAAGTGGTGGAACACGTGATCCAGGCTTCGGGGTTGATTGCCTTCCACGAAAAGGAAAAGGGTGAGAAGGGCCAGGCCCGGGTAGAGAACCTGGAGGAACTGGTCAGCGCCGGCAAACAGTTTACCGTTGAAGGTGACGACCTATCGCCGTTGCAGCAGTTCCTGGACAGTGCGGCCCTCGATGCCGGGGATGCCCAGGCGGATGAACACGAGGACAGCGTGCAGCTGATGACACTGCATTCTGCCAAGGGCCTGGAGTTCCCCTTGGTATTTCTGGCGGGCATGGAGGAAAACCTGTTTCCCCATCGCATGTCACTGGAGGAGCCCGGGCGGCTGGAGGAGGAGCGTCGCCTGTGTTACGTGGGTATCACCCGGGCGATGGAGAAGCTGGTGATCACCTATGCCGAGAGCCGGCGCCTGCACGGCAGCGAAAATTTTAATACTCCCTCGCGTTTTATCCGGGAAATTCCAGCTCAATTGCTGCAGGAAGTGCGCCTGCACACGACGGTGACACGGCCCGTGAGCAATATCACCCAGGCGCAGGTACCCGACACTGAACTCTATCTGGGTCAGCGCGTGTACCACCAGATATTTGGTGAAGGGGTCGTGCTAAACTTTGAGGGACGCGGTGCCAGCGCCCGGGTGGAAGTCAATTTTGATGCCGAGGGTAGCAAGTGGCTGGTGCTGCAATATGCCAATCTGCAGTTAATGTAAAAGTTGTTACAGATGGAAAAAAGCATGGGCACAGCCTCCCTGGAAAAGCGCTACACCCCCCTGGTCATTTTGTTGCTGGTGGCCGCGTTGGTTGTCGTGTTCGGCCTGTGGGCGGCGGATCAGGCGCAAGAGGATCGTGGCTTTAGCCACCCGGGCGCTATCGATGGCCAGGTTTCCAACGAACGATTCGAGTGGAAGATGGTTACGACCTGGCCCAAGAATCTCCCCGGCCTGGGTACGGCTGCAGAAAATTTCGCCCGCTACGTGCAAGAGATGAGCGACGGCCGGCTCACCGTGCATGTGTACGGTGCCGGGGAAATCGTGCCGGCTATGGAGGTGTTCGACGCTGTGTCTCAGCATGTGGTGGATGCCGGGCACGGAGCGGCCTATTACTGGAAGGGCAAGGTGCCTTCATCGGTGTTTTTCACCGGGGTACCCTTCGGCCTGACTGCCCAGGAAATGAACGGTTGGTTACACTTCGGAGGGGGGCTGGAGCTGTGGCAGGAAGCTTACGCGCCGTTCAACCTGGTTCCCCTGGCGGGGGGTAATACGGGTGTACAAATGGCGGGGTGGTTTAACCGGGAAATTAACTCGATTGAGGATTTTGAAGGTCTGAAGATGCGCATACCGGGCCTGGCGGGGGAAGTGTTTGTCGCCGCGGGTGGAACCGCTGTGCGCATTCCGGGCGGAGAACTGTATACCTCCATGCAAACCGGGGTTATCGATGCCCTGGAGTGGGTGGGGCCATATAACGACCTCGCCCTGGGCTTTCACGAGGTGGCGAAGTATTACTACTATCCCGGCTGGCATGAGGGCGGCTCCACTCTGGAGCTTATCGTTAACAGGGAGTCTATGGAGGCCTTGCCGCCCGACCTGCGCGCCATCGTGAAGTACGCGGCCAGGGCGGTCAACCAGGAAATGCTCGACGAGTATACCGCACGTAACAATGACGCCCTGCGGGTGCTGGTAGATGAGCACGACGTGCAACTGCGGCGTATGCCTGATGATGTGATGCGGGCACTGTGGCGCTCCAGCGAGGTCGCTATGCAAAAACTGGTGGACACGGACCCGATGGCAGCCAAAGTCTATGCCTCATACAAAAAATTTTATGACAGTGTGCGTGCCTACCATCATATTTCTGAACAGGCCTACATTAATGCCCGGGACCAGGCGATGGACAGTCCGGTAGAATAACCGGCTGTCACGGTATTCCATGCCTGTTCACCAGGAGGTGGGATCAGGGTTGGATAGTTCGCGTGCGACCGTTCTTGTCAATGGCGACAAAAACAAATGCTCCCTCTGTTACCTTGAGGGGTCCACCGTCATGCGGTGAGTTGATCCACACCTCCACAACGATTCGAATCGAGCTGCGGCCGACTTCCAGCACGTCACAGTAGCAGGAGACCACGGCGCCCACGTGCACCGGGGTCAGAAATGACATACTGTTGATGGCCACGGTGGCAACCCTGCCGCCGGCCATTTCACTCGCTGTAATCATCCCGGCGATATCCATCTGGGACAGTAGCCAGCCACCAAAAATATCGCCACTGGCATTGGTGTCCTTGGGCATCGCGACGGTCTGCAGGGCGAGATTACCCTGGGGTATCGGTGTAATGTCTATATCGTTCATGAGTTGTACCTGAGTTCTTCCTCTTGTCTGGGGGGGTGTTTCTACTTGCGTCAGTTTTTAAGCAGGGCTGGCAAACCGGTAGCCAGCACCGGCCAGAACCACAGTGCCGCCATGGCCAGTATCTGGATGATTATAAAGGGAATCACTCCCCGGTAGATAGCAATGGTCGGTAGCGACTCCGGAGCCACGCCGCGCAGGTAGAACAGGGCAAAGCCGAAGGGCGGAGTAAGGAATGAGGTCTGCAGGTTCATGGCGATCATAATTCCCAGCCAGATCGGGTCCACCCCCATGGTCAGTAGTATGGGGGCGACAATGGGCACCACCACAAAGGTTATTTCAATGAAATCCAGGATAAATCCCAACAGGAAGATTACCAACATAACGACCAGTGTTGCGGCCATGACGCCGCCCGGCAGGCCCTGGAAAAACTGTTGGATGAGCTCTTCCCCGCCAAAACCGCGAAATACCAGGGAAAAAACGGCGGCGCCAACCAGGATCATGAACACCATGCAGGTGACTTCCATGGTGTTTATCACCACTTCCCGGAGTCGTTTCAGGTCCATCTGGCCTTTGCCCAGTGCCAGGATCAGGGCGCCGACCGCGCCAATACCGGAGGCCTCGGTAGGTGTGGCCGCACCGGCCAGAATGGAGCCCAGCACGACCAGAATGAGGGTAAGGGGCGGTAGCAGGCCCTTCAATATCTCCCCGGCACCGGCACGTTCACCGGTCGCGGCGGGAGCGGACTCTGGTTTGATCTGGGCGTAGATCAGCAGGTAAACAATGTACATTGCCACCAGCGCCAGGCCCGGCAGCATAGCGCCGGTAAACAGGTCGCCCACTGAGACGGTCTTGGGGTTGAAGATGCTCATGTTTAACTGGGCTTGCTGGTAGGCGCTTGACAGGATGTCACCCAGCAGTACCAGGGCAATGGACGGGGGGATGATCTGACCGAGGGTGCCGGTAGCGCAGATAGTGCCCGCGGCCAGAGACGGGCTGTAGCCTGAACGCAGCATGCTGGGCAGGGATAATAGCCCCATGGTAACCACCGTGGCCCCGACGATGCCGGTGCTGGCCGCCAGCAACATACCGACCACCACCACCGAGATACCCAGTCCGCCCCGCAGTCCGCCAAACACTTTGGCCATGCTGCCCAGCAATTCCTCCGCCACCCGGGACTTTTCCAGGATCACCCCCATCAGAATGAACAGGGGTACCGCGATAAGAGTGGTGTTGCTAATGGTGCCAAATATGCGGCCGGGCAAGGCGGCCAGGAAATCGGGGTCGAAGCTTCCGGCCAGAATTCCACCCGCGGCGAAAGCCAGTGCGGTGCCCGCCAGGGTGAAGGCCACAGGGTAGCCCAGCATCAACAGCAGGCACACTGCCAGGAACATGTAGAGGGAGGTATATTCAGCCATTAAGGCTGTTCCCCTACTAATACCAGGGCGCTGCGCAGGGTTTCGGCCAGACCCTGCAAAAAGAGATTGACCGCCATCAGGGGAATCAGGCTCTTTAGCAGAAACACGGCGGGAATTCCGCCCGGTTCCGGAGATATCTCGCGGATGGCCCAGGACTCGGCCACATAATTCCAGCTGGAAAAACAGATGAACGTGCATAGGGGTAGCAGGAACACGATACCCCCCAGGCTGTTTACCCAGGCGCGCGCACGTGGGCTGAAGTCGCGGTAAAAAATGTCCACCCGCACATGGGCGCCGGTTTTCAGCGCATAGGCGGCGCCCAGCATGAACAGGCCGCCATGCATGTAGATCACCGCCTCCTGGGCCATGATGGAACCGATATTGAACCCGTAGCGCAGGACGACGATCAGGGCCGTTACCAGCGCCATACCGAGGGCGAACCAGGCCAGCAGGCGGCCGCTGCGGTCGGTAAAGGCATCGATGTAATGCACACAGGCGTGCAGGAAGGGCATGGCGGATAAGTCTTTTTGATTATTGGGGCGCAGGGTATCATAGCCCAATCCCAGAGGTGAAAAGTTATTGCGCCCCACTCCCGATACGGACACAAGTAAATGTTGACTGTCATTTCTCCGGCCAAGACACTGGATTTCGATACTCTGCCGACCACGCGCAAGGCGACTCAGCCCCAGTTTATTGAGCGCTCTGCACAGCTGGTTGAAGATGCGCGCGCGCTAAGCCCCGATGATATTCGACAGTTGATGGGCGTGAGTGAAAACATCGCCGAGCTCAATCACCAGCGCTTTATGAACTGGGGGCTGCCTTTCAACCTGGACAACGCCAAGCAGTCCCTGCTGGCGTTCAAGGGTGACGTCTATACCGGGCTGGACGCAGGCTCCCTGAGCACGGCGCAACTCAATTTCTGCCAGAAGCATTTGCGCATCCTGTCAGGCCTGTACGGTCTGCTGCGTCCACTGGACCTGATGCAACCCTACCGCCTGGAAATGGGGCTGAAATTCGCCAATCGTGGGGGCAGTAACCTGTACGAGTTCTGGGGTGATTCCATCAGGGAGGCGCTCAATACCCAACTGCAGAAGTGCGGTTCAAAAGTGCTGGTGAATCTCGCTTCCAACGAGTATTTCAAGTCTGTACAGGCCAGGCAACTGGATGCCGATATCATCACGCCGGTGTTCAAGGATCTCAAGGGAGAAAAATACAAGATCATCAGTTTCTATGCCAAGAAGGCCAGGGGTCAGATGGCCCGATTTATCATCGAGAATGAGCTGAATGAGCCGGATGGTATGCGGAGATTCAAAACGGACGGTTACTGCTACAACAAGGCCGAGTCCAGCGCCCGGGAGTTGGTGTTTACCCGGGATGTTCCACCCTCGGCCAAATAGCGACGTATCCCGGAGGGCCGCCATGGACGCACCGCGGGAAATGACGTCGTGCTCGCCGTTTACGGCCCCTTCAACTACAACGGCCGCTACACCAGCGACAGCAACGCTCGCTTTGACCAGTGGCTGGCGCAGAAGTCCACAGGCAGCGCGATACGCCATTTTGAGGATGTGGACCGACTCGCTGCGGGTGCGGGCTTTGAATTACAGGGGGATCACGAGATGCCCGCGAATAACCGCCTGCTGGTGTGGGCGAAATAGCTTGGCACTAAAGTAAGTTATCTGCACCAAGGTCCAGTATTTGCCGTGCGTGACGCCTGGCCATGGTCGTGAACATCTCGTTGCCCCGTTCTGTTTCAACGACCATGGTGGCAGCTCTGACAGCCATGGTCAGGCCTGAGAAACTACCCAGTTGATAGCCACGCCGACATTGCTCCAGGCTGTAGCCGGTGACACCCTTTTCAATCACGTTCTTGTAGTAGTCTGTTACCAATGCCTGTTCGTGTTCGCGGCGTACATTTGTTTTCAGGCTTGCGCCAACCAAATAGGCCACATCCTGCAACGGTGCGCCAAACATCACCGTTTGCCAGTCAACCGCTGTGACGGCGGGAGGGTGTTGCTGTTCATTGATCAATAGATTATCCGCACGGTAATCCCAATGAATAAGAGCACGCGGCTGCTCGGCTAAACAAGTAACCAGATTCTGGCAATTGTCCACCATTCGTTCGATCAGGGTGACAACTTCTGGCTCGAGACGGTGGGCAAAGCGCTGCAGAAATTCCGGTGTGGCGGACTGCTGTCCCAGGTAAAAATCTTCCTGCTGAGGCTGCAGGGACTGGAGCCAGGCGAAGTCTTGCAGTGAATCATCATTCCAGGTCGCTGCGTGCATTGCGGCCAGTGCCGACACCGCCTCGCGGGTAACAGATATTGAGCAGCCTTCCATCTGGTCACCCTGGGAAGCCGGAGACATATCTTCCAGTATGAGCGAAAAGTTTCTTTTTTCCTGATCGATGTCCGCAAAATAGCAACGGGGGGTAGAAATTGGCAGGTCTGCTGCAAGGTCTCGATAGAAACCCACCTCACTGGCGTAAACACCAGTCTCGCCCGCCATGTCGAGTGTCGCCGGGTCGGTACTATTGAATTTTCCAACCAGTGATGTCGGCGCCCGTTCATCACCTTCCAACTCCAATGTATAGAGGAAGCATCGCCCCATCTGTCCGGTGCCAATTTGTTGCGTGTTAACCGATTTTACAATGACATCATAACCGGCATGCTGAAGCACCTTACTGAGCCACCCGGGTGTTACCTTGTCGGGATCTGCAATCAGGGGAGGCTTTTTCATGTTCCGGCTCCATCGAAAAACTCCTTGAATCCATAAGGTGTATAGGGGCCAAAGCACGCATGTTCGAGCACCCCGATACCCTGCCGCTTACCATCACTGGCGCGCACCACCTGCTGCACGTGCATATTTGGAGCCTCCAGCAGATCAATCGATTCAGGGTCAAATGACTCGCCGCCAATTTCCATTTCACCTTGCCAGGCGCCCTGCGTCCATTCAGGGTGGAAATAACCGAGACCTTTCATCTGAAATTTAAGGAGAGGTTGCAGAGAGATCGTGCGGATACTTCCCTGCAGATCGATCATATCGATTTCCGCTGAGGACACCAGCCGCGTGCCAGGCACATAATCAAGCCGGTGATGGACTCTGGCCATTTGCCGAAGGCCAGGATCTTCAGTGCCGGGGATGGCCTCTTCACGTTGATACAAGGGCATAATCATGCCCTCATTACATAAACTTTCCCCCTGGGGTCCGTCAAAGAAAATGGCGTGGGAGATATGATCTTCCCAGAACAGCGGGGCCCAAAGGAAAAACATGCCGCCTTGAGGTTGTGGCGCACCTCCGGATTCTGGCTCTCCGACACCACGGACACCCCAGGAGCGGTCCTTGGTGCCGCGACAGCTGGACTCATCGACGATGATTTCCCCGTCTGGATGGCGAATCCGGCCAGACCAGCGGCCAAACTGATCAAAACGGGTGGCGTCCATAAAACGCCGGGCACCGCTCCACAGTGTCTGCCTTCCTTCCTGCATAGGGGAGGTTCGAGCAGAAAAGGTCAGATCGCAAGCCAGGCCGGTGCGATTGTCATCCAAAATAACGCGAGCCCGCCGCAGCGGCTCAACCACTTCAATTTTAAAAGGGCCGACCTGCATCTCGGTACGCTCCAGCGGCGCACGACAAGAGCCAAAAAAACTGTGTTGGCGGCCCCCCTTTTCCACCACACTAAATGCGCAGTCAAGAATGCCCCGGTGCGGGTAAATAGCCATACCGATGCCAAAGTACCACAAGCCATCCTCGCTATAGCCGTTGAACCAGGTGCGATCGTAGAAATTACGGTCGCTGGTTGCTGGCTGCGCAAGCGGCTCTGGAGTCTGGTGTATCGGAAAATCATCTAGCTTATTCAACATAGCCGTCACTTCCTTTAGGGTTACTGGTGATTGTCGTCTGAAAGATGTTCCGTTTCGTTATAACTAATCAGTTTGTTGGTATTCAGACAAAGCTCCGAAAAAGCGGTATTACTTTTTGTATATTTGGGCCAGAGGGTGGTGTCTCCCTCAAGGTAATGAGACAGGGCAATAGCAATCGCTACGCCGTGGGCGACAATAACAATATTCTGCTCAGGGTGTTTATGCACAATTTCTTCAATGGCGGCCACAACCCGCTTTTTTACACTATTTTGTGACTCACCATTGGGTGCGGTAAATTCAGGATTCGTAACCAGCTGTTCTAAAATATTTTCAGATCCGCCCAGGGACTCAAAAGTGGCGCCCTCCCAATCACCGAGATTGAACTCCATTAACCGTGGATCCAGATGAACTGGTAGCATAAACTTGTCGGCAATAGCTTGTGCCGTTAGCCTGGCACGTAGCAGGGGGCTTGCATAAATCACCTCCGGTTGCATATAGTGGTGAAAGTGGTGTCCCAGCTTTTCTGCCTGAATGTGGCCAAGTTCAGTGAGCTGAGTATCGGTATTGCCATGCCATACTTTATCAATATTGGCGAAGGTTTGGCCGTGACGAACGAGACCGATTCTTCCTCTGTGCTTCATAATGTCTAAAGCCCGTACAGTTATTGAATGGCGAGTCAGGCAAGTGATTCGCAGCAGAAAACAATGGTAGGTTTAGTGTAGACGGAGCGACGATCTTTGTCTTGTGTAAAGCCAGGGTTAAACATCTTATCCAGGGGGTGTGCATGTCAAAATGGAAAATACTTGAGACTACAGAGCTGGCAAAGCTTGGTCCATTTCGTATACGTCAGGATAAGTGCCAACTTCCTGATGGCCGGATTATGCCCAAGTACTATGTCGTGGAGTTTCCAGATTGGGTGCATGTCATTGCAATTACACCAGAGGGCATGATGGTTTTAGTCGATCAGTACAGGCATGCGGCTGAAGGTAGGTTTTTGGAACTGCC
>Ga0164315_10001554_pt1 | contig 17267 bp, 18 predicted proteins | sample GuaBasSedimGuay6_FD_113737 | JGI IMG/M metagenome (GOLD analysis project Ga0164315, IMG submission 113737) | Subseafloor sediment microbial communities from Guaymas Basin, Gulf of California, Mexico - Guay6, Core 4569-2, 0-3 cm | ecosystem: Environmental > Aquatic > Marine > Hydrothermal vents...
CTGGGAAAGCTGACACCCACGGGGGATCGCGGAGACCTGTTTTTGAAAGTGAAGATTAAATAAACTGCAGGCTATTAGGCTGTAGACTATACTTATCAGGTTGTTTAGACTGTAGGCTGTTAGCCTAAGCTAACAGTCTAACAGCCTACAGCCTAAAAACCTAAAATAGCCTAACCAGCCTATTCCTGGGCGAGAAGAGACGAGACCTGGTCCCGACCACCTTCCTTTGAACCATACAATGCCTTGTCGGCCCTTTGGATAAATTCCGTCAACTCTTCCGACGGGCTGTATGCGGTCATACCGACACTGATGGTAATGAATGTGTTCTTTCCGGACTCAGGGGTAAAGACAATTTCTTTGATCGCTTTTCGAATTCTTTGAGCAACGGTGAGAGCTTCTTCGCTATCGGTCTCGGGGAGGATAACGGTGAATTCCTCACCCCCATACCGGTAAGCCGAGTCCATTTTCCGGAGCAGGAGTTTGATTACCTGCCCGAGTCGCATCAGGACCTTGTCCCCCTCGAGATGGCCATAACGGTCGTTGTAGTCCTTGAAATGATCGATATCCAAAATCAGCATGGTAAGCGAGTGGTTGTAACGCGTGGACCTGTCGACTTCGCTCTTGAGCTGATTGTAGAAATGTCTTGAATTGTATAGATTGGTGAGAGCGTCCGTAATGGACAGCTTTTTCAGCTTCTCGAGCATCTGCAAACGTTCGTTTGTAAGCTTTCGTTCTTTCAACACCCTTTTTAATCTGAGGAGCAACTCTTCGAATCGGATGGGTTTGAATACCAGGTCACTGGCTCCTTTGCTGATGGCCTCTTCATACGAATAGTCGCCGGAATATCCCGTCAGCACGATGACATCGATATTGTAATCTTTCTTAATCACGTCCGTCAGTTCAAGGCCATCCATCCCCGGAAGAATGATATCCGTAATAACGACATCGACATGACGTTCCTCAAGAACCACCAAGGCCTCTTCTGCGCTGACCGCCGTATAGGTTTTGAACCCGGACACCGTCACGAATTCCTGCATGGACAGGCGAATGCCTTCTTCGTCATCGACTATCAGTATGGTCGCTTCCACTATATACTGATTCCTTTTGTTTCTGTCGAACCGGGCAATGGAGCTCCTGGTTGACATGGGTACTATAAAATTGCTAAGTAATCTGTTTCTGGATGATCATCTCAAAAATAGTATGATATCCAGATTAAAATTGACTGTCAACCGACAATAAAATCTTATCACAATTTTATTTTGACATGAAAAATATTAGAAACTTCAGCATTATTGCCCATATCGACCATGGAAAATCCACGCTGTCCGACCGATTTATTCAATTTACGGATATGGTTTCGGACCGGGACTTCAAGGATCAAATCCTGGATACCATGGATATCGAAAGAGAGCGGGGAATTACCATCAAAAGCCAGACTGTATGTCTGCCTTACACCGCCAAGGATGGCATGACCTATCATCTCAATCTGATCGACACACCCGGTCACGTAGATTTCACATATGAAGTCTCCAGGGCGTTGGCGTCCTGCGAGGGTGCGTTGCTGCTGATTGATGCAAGTCAGGGCGTCGAGGCCCAAACCCTGGCGAATTTATATCTTGCCATGGAACACAATCTGGATATTATACCCGTCATCAATAAAATAGACTTACCGTCTGCCGATGTTGGCAGGATCATGGTTCAGATAGAAGAAGACCTCGGTCTTGACCCCGATACCGCCATTCAGACTTCGGCAAAAGAAGGCATCGGCATCGAATCGTTACTTGAGTGTATCGTCCAGAAACTGCCGCATCCCATCGGGGATGCCGACGCTCCCTTAAAAGGTCTCATATTTGACTCTCACTATGATCCATTCAGGGGAACCATCGTTCATTTTCGTATTTTCCAGGGAACCATCAGATCGGGAGACCGTATCAAGTTCATGTCCAACAATGCTGTCTACAAAGTCGAGGAGGTCGGGTTTTTCCAAATCGTTCGGGTACCCCGGAAAAAACTGACCGCCGGTCAGGTGGGGTATCTGATTGCCGGCATCAAAACAGTCAGTGACACCCGCTGCGGGGATACCATTACCCTCAATAATCGTCCCTGCGATACAGTCCAGCCCGGATTTAAAGAAGCCAAACCGGTTGTCTTTTCATCCATCTATCCGGTGGCGTCGGATGGATATGGAGACCTGGCCATGGCACTCGAAAAACTGAAGCTGAATGACGCGGCCCTGATCTACGAAAAAGATTCATCCGTGGCGCTTGGTTTCGGATTCCGGTGCGGTTTCCTGGGGTTGCTTCACCTGGAGGTTGTCCAGGAGCGACTGGAACGGGAATATGACCTGTCCCTGATTTTAACGGCGCCGTCTGTTCGATATATCATTATCCTGAGCGACGGAACCGAACTTGTCATCGACAACCCGGCCCTGTACCCGGACCCCACCACCATCGAGAAAACCAAGGAGCCGTTTATCCGCGCATCCATCATGGTGCCGGACAGGTATATGGGCGCCGTAATGAAGCTCTGTCTCGACCGCCGGGGCATCAACAAAAATTACCAATACCTGACAAACAATCGCCTGGAAATGATATTCGAACTTCCCCTGTCGGAAGTGATATATGATTTTTATGACAAACTGAAAACCATAACCCAGGGGTATGGCTCCTTTGATTATGAAATCATCGATTACCGTGAGACCAGCATGGTCAAGCTGGACATCCTCATCAACGGCGAACGGGTGGATGCCCTGTCGCAACTGGTTCACAGGGAACGGGCCGAAGAGCGCGGCCGGCATGCCTGTACCCAGCTTCGGGAGGAAATTCCGAGACAGATGTTTAAAATCGCGATTCAAGGTGCCATTGGTGGAAAAATCATTGCCCGCAAGACCGTCTCGCCCTTTCGTAAAGACGTGACTGCCAAGTGCTATGGCGGGGATATTACCCGGAAGCGGAAGCTTCTGGAAAAACAGAGAAAGGGCAAAAAACGGATGAAAATGGTCGGGAAGGTCATGATCCCGCAGTCTGCATTTTTATCGGTTCTCAAAACGGATAGCGATTAAAAACGGTTTTAGGTGTTAGGTTTTACGTTTTAGGTAAGCTCCGAGCTATATGCTGTCATTAAAGAACGGTTTTACGTTTTACGTTTTAGGTAAGCCGTGAACAACAATGAATTACGGCCGCAGGCCTAATGACGCTCACAGAGCAAATGACATCCGAAGGATTAATTACAGCCGTAGGCTTAATATCGGCCGCAGGCCTAATGACGCTCACAGAGCAAATGACAGCCGAAGGCTTAATGACGGCCGAAGGCCTAATATCGCGCGAAGCGCAAATGACACCCGAAGGGTTAATTACACCACAGGTAAATTTCGGCCGAAGGCCTAATATCGCGCGCAGCGCTAATTACAGCCGCAGGCTCAATGACGGCCGAAGGCCTAATTTCGCACGAAGTGCAAATGACGCCGAAGGCAAATGGAGGCTATATGGGCAAAACCATTGCCGAAAAAATTTTTGATTCACATCTGATCGACAACCCCTATGGCGATATCCACATCATCCGCCTCGATGCCGTCTTTTGCCATGAGATTACGACACCGATGGCCATCAACGACCTGGTCCAAAGAGGCAAAGACAAGGTCTTTGATCCGGACAAAATCAAGGTGGTGATCGATCATGTTTCCCCGGCCAAAGATTCAAAAACAGCCCTGCAGGGAAAAATTCTCAGGGACTGGGCACGTCGTCACCACATACCCGATTTTTTTGATATCGGTCGCAACGGCGTCTGCCATGCGCTGTTTCCGGAAAAAGGCTTTGTTCGTCCTGGATTCACCATCACCATGGGAGATTCCCATACTTGCACTCATGGCGCGTTTGGCGCATTCTCGCCCGGTGTTGGAACAACGGATACGGAAGTCGCTATCCTTAAGGGGATCTGTGCATTTCATTATCCCAAAACCATCAAAATCGAATTAACCGGCAAACTGAAAGCCGGCGTCTTTGCCAAAGATGTAATTCTACATATCATCGGGCAGATCGGCGTCAATGGCGCTACGGATAAGGTTATCGAGTTTGCCGGACCCGTTGTGGACGAAATGGATATGGCCGCCAGAATGACCCTGTGCAACATGGCTGTCGAAGCGGGTGGCACCAGTGGCATCTGTTATCCGGACATGCATACCGTGGACTATCTCTGGCCCCATATCCGTACGGAATACACCTCCAGGCAAGCAGCACTCAAGGCATTTCAGCCGCTTACATCGGATCCGGATGCTGATTATGAGGCCATCATCACCATCGATGTCGGTGATTTGGCACCCATGGTAACCCATGGATACCAGCCGGACTGTGTCAAGCCGGTTGAAGAAATGCAGGGCACCGTCATAGATCAGGTCTATATCGGGTCCTGTACCAATGGACGCATGGAAGATCTTCAGGCCGCGGTACGCGCGTTGGGCGATAACAAGATCAGCGACCGGGTTCGCGCCATCGTTTCCCCTGCGACCCCGGAAGTTTATCAAAAAGCGCTGGACCAGGGACTCATCAAGATATTTATGGACGCCGGGTTTTGTGTCACCAACCCTACCTGTGGGGCCTGTCTGGGTATGAGCAACGGTGTGCTGGCGGAAGGGGAGGTCTGTGCTTCCACCACGAATCGAAACTTTAACGGCAGAATGGGTAAAGGCGGTCAGATCCACCTGATGAGCCCTGCCACCGCCGCTGCTACGGCAGTTGCCGGTCACATCACCAATTCAACACTCTACAGGAAAAACACATAATGAAATCTTTTAATGGGAAAGTTCTTTTTCTGGATCGATCAGATATCAACACGGATGAAATCATCCCGGCAAAATATCTAACGGAAATTTCCAAGGATGCTCTCAAACCCCACCTGCTGGAAGACTTGAGCCTTGAAGAATTCAATCCCCAAACAGATATCACAGGCAAAAACATAATCGTCTCCCGATCCAATTTTGGCTGCGGGTCCTCCAGAGAACATGCGCCCTGGGCGCTGGAAGTCAACGGCATTCATCTGGTCATTGCCGAAAGTTTTGCCCGGATATTCCGGCAAAACACGTACAACAACGGCATGATGGCCGTGGCGCTTCCTGTAGAAACCATCGACAGGCTCTTTTCTGATTTTTCAGATTTGCAAACCACCCTCGAAACCGATCTCGATGAGCAGATTTTTATTTTCAGAACTGCCGACCGTGAAGAACATGTGCCCTTCAACCTGGCCGGGTTTGACCGCGAGTTGGTAAAGGCAGGTGGTTGGGTGGAATATGCGGATAGAAATTATTAAAAAAGGGTCCGAGGTTTCCAGGGTCCAAGGGTTTGAGGGTAGCTGACTGCTACCTGCAATAAGCAGCTTATAGCTAACAGCTGAAAGCAACTCAATAAACGCAATGAACCCAACAAACCATTAATAGCCATTTAGGAATTTAAACATAGACTGTTAGCTGCCTTTCGCTGACCGCTTTCAGCCACCCTCGAACCCTTGTATCCCCCTTGACCCCTGGTCCCTGGTCTTTCCCCTTCGATCCTCCAACCCTTAATCCCTTGGATCCTCACCCCTCAGCTCTTGGTTTTTTTGTCCATCCGCAAAACGCTTCTCAGCATACCAGTTTACCTGACGGATAATACCCCGAATCATACTGACTTCCCCGGCCCGCAGCTGCAAGCGGGTAAAAAATCGGCGCAGGCTGTTTATGAAGTGATCCGGATTATCAGCATTGATATAGCTGATCCGAACCAGGATCTCCTTGAGCTGCTCATACATGCCGTCGAGCTCGTGCCGGTTGGCAAGCCTGGGAGTAAAAGCGACCGGCTGGTCCAGGCGCGACGTAAACAGTGCATAGGATACGACCATGACGGCCTGGGCCAGGTTCAAGGATGAAAAATCAGCCGTGGGAATATTCACCAGCACGTGGCAGAGACGCGTATCTTCATTAGAAAGTCCCTTGTCCTCCGGTCCAAAGAGAATCGCCACGCGATTTTCCCGGGAGATGGGTATCAACTGACCGGCCAGTCTTTCAGGTGTCTGGATAACCTGCCGATGCTTGCCAAGACGGGCGGTAGTGCCGACCACATACTGACAGGATGCCAGCGCCTCCTTGAGATCATCATATGTTCGACAACGTTCGATGACATCCGCCGCAACATGGGTGGCCAGTTTAAAGGCCCGGGAAAGATCGAAATTCTCCGGGTCCACCACCGAAAGATGGCGCAACCCCATATTTCGCATGGCCCTGGCCACCGATCCGATATTTTCGGGATACCGGGGCTGCATAAGTACGATATGGATGTTATCAAGATTGATTGTCTGTATCATTTCTTAGTAATGAATGAAATGCGTCTTTTGTATACAGAAATTTAATCACGAAAACACGAAACAGGAAAAACACGAGATTTTATGCTCTTTCGTGGTTTCGTTTTTTCGTGTTTTCGTGATGAAAAAGGCTCTTAACCTAATACACCAAACTCAGGTCACAATCTCGAAGCTATTGAAAAAATAGTTGATTTCAACCTCAGCTGTTTCGGGAGCATCTGACCCATGCACGACATTTTTCTCGATATCAGTGGCAAAATCTCTTCGGATAGTCCCCTCTTTCGCATCCTTATAATTGGTGGCACCCATGAGAGCTCGATAGCGTTTGATGACATCTTCACCTTCCAGCACCATGACAACGGCCGGACCGGAGGACATGAAACCGCACAGGTCGGTAAAAAACGGCTTTTCCCTGTGAACAGCATAAAATCCTTCAGCCTGGGACCGGGTCATATGCAACATCTTCATCGCTTTGATTTGAATCTCGTTACTTTCGAGTCGTTTAATCACTTCACCCATCAACCCGCGGCCGACGGCATCCGGTTTAATAATTGACAATGTTCTTTCCATTCTGTGCTTCCTTTCTGCTTGGTTGCTGCTTCAATTTTCATTTAAGATTCAGGTCCTATAACCCATAGGCGGGTTCGTGGCAATATATTTCGTTACGTCTTTATATTTGACATTGCCGGCCTGTGTATTAGTCTCTTGGTTTTGAATTGAAGAATTTCACAGCCGTGACAAACCGGGATCTTCGACAAGCTCAGTCGCGTTTCCACGAGGAATACACTTGCTGTTGCGGTTCACTTTGCCCGTGCAATGCATTATAAAAACCCTCAAGAACAGATAAAGGAAAATCACTATGGATACCATCGAGTCGTCGGTTGAGAAATTCATCACCGAACAGCAGGAGATCAGCAAAAAACAAGTGCCGGCCTCCAGATTGAAAAAAAGCGCCTCCGTTCCCGTCATTACTATATGTCCTGAGCCGGGAAGCGGTGGCCGCCTGATTGCCGACGAAATCGCTAAACGGCTGAATTTCACGCTCTTCGACAAGAATATTCTTGTTGCGATGGCCAATACTGCCGCCGTGGAAAGCCGGTCCCTGGACACCATAGAGCAGCAAAGACCCTCCGGAGTCCAGGATTTTATCACCTCGCTGGTGGACAAGGATTACGTCTACACGGGTGACTACCTGGGCCTCCTTAAACAACAAGTTGAAATTATTAGCAAAATTGGACGAGGCGTCATCGTCGGTCGAGGGGCCAATTTCATTCTTCCGCCCAGAGACAGATTCAGCATCCGCGTCATTGCCCCCCTGGATATCCGAATCAGAAATGTTTCGTTTAGAAATGGCGTCCCCCTGGTTGAGGCCAAAAAGCGGATCCGGAACCGTGAACGGCGGCGCAAGACATTTATCCGCGAATCATTTCATGAGAACATTGCAGATATCATGCACTACGACTTGATCCTCAACACGGCGCGCATGGATCTTAACACGGCCGTGGAATCCGTTATCGGTACCCTCATCGGCTCCCAAACCAATAAAACCTTTGAAAAAGAAACTTCCTACATTCTCAAGAACAAAAGGTAACACATTGAAATTTTATCGTTCGCTATTATTATTAATGTTTATGCCCGCTGTGGCATGGGCATCTGAAGGTTCCCCTGTGACCGTCGTTACCGACTTTACAAGCTCTATTTACGGATACCTGGGGTTGCTGTTGTTCATCCTGGCCTACACCCTGGTCACCATGGAAAACAAGCTGCAATTACGAAAGAGCAAACCAGTGCTTTTTGCGGCAGGTCTCATCTGGATCCTGGTTGCGCTGGCCTATGCCGGTATCGGCGACACGCATACGGCCCACGTTGCCATAAAGGCCAGTCTCCTGGAATATGCGGAACTGTTTCTGTTCCTCCTGGCGGCCATGACATACATCAATGCCCTTGAAGAAAGAAATGTCTTTCAATCCCTTCGCGCTTACCTGGTCTCCCGCGGCTACTCTTTCAAAACAATCTTCTGGATCACCGGCGCCCTTGCATTCTGCATCTCACCTGTCGCCGACAATTTGACAACGGCGTTGCTTATGGGAGCGGTGATCATGGCGGTGGGAGGGAACAATAAAGCATTTATCGCCATCGCATGCATCAATGTCATCGTGGCCGCCAATGCGGGCGGCGCCTTCTCGCCTTTTGGCGACATTACCACCCTCATGGTATGGCAAAAGGGAAAAATTGAATTCACCGGATTTTTTCTTTTATTGCTGCCGTCGCTCATCAATTGGTTGATTCCGGCATTCCTTATGAGCTTCGCCGTGGGATCTGCCACGCCGGCCGTCACCGACGAACAAGTCTTCATGAAAAAAGGTGCGCGTCGGATCATGGGTCTCTTTCTGATGACCATCGTCACGGCAGTCAGTTTTCACAATTTTCTGAATCTACCACCGGCCGCCGGCATGATGCTGGGTCTCGGGTATCTGGGTATCTTTTCGTTTTTCTTGAAAAAAATGGAAGGCGTCGATGAACGGTTCGACAGTATTCTCGGCACACGATCCCACGAAACGCTGCGCCCGATCTACAATCTGGTGCAACAGGGAACAAACCTGTCAACCTATATCAACAAATTCACAGATCCCACCTTTATGATCGACACGGATCATTTGGTAACGCACTGGAACCCGGCCATGGAAAAGCTGTCCGGTGTCCAGTCAAGTGACGTGATCGGAACAAGCCGCCACTGGTACCCTTTTTATCGAAGGGAGCGGCTGGTGATGGCCGACCTCGTCCTTGAAAATTTTTCCAAAGAAGAGATCGGACGCCACTATCATGGTCATCACAAACCCATCGCCCACATGAAACATGCTTATGAAGCCGCAGCTTTTTTTCCTGCTCTTTCAGAAGGGGGCAAATGGCTGTCAATTGCGGCAGCAGTGGTAAGGGATGACAACGAAACCGTCATCGGTGTCGTGGAGACATTGCGCGACCACACCGAACATAAGCAAAAAGTCTCCCATTTTGATATCATGAAACGAATTGCCCGGGCTGAATGGGATACACTGCTCTTTTTTTACGGTGTGATCCTGTGCGTGGGCGGCTTGGCTCAATTCGGTTATCTGGGTCTGGTTTCCGGCTATCTGTATACCGATCTGGGCGCTACCGTTGCCAATACGCTCCTGGGCCTGGTTTCTTCGGTAATCGATAACATCCCGGTGATGCTTGCCGTACTCATGATGGACCCGTCAATGTCGGAAGGCCAATGGCTGCTGATAACCCTCACCGCCGGAACCGGCGGGAGCCTGCTCGCCATTGGTTCCGCGGCCGGCGTTGCCTTGATGGGATCCGCACGGGGAATTTACACATTCGGGAGCCATCTGAAATGGGCTCCGGCCATTGCCGCCGGTTATGCAGCCAGTATTGCCTTTCATATGCTCATTAACGGCAGACTTTTTTAACCCGGACATTTTGAAACTTGACAAAAACCGGTGAACTATTTAATTGAGAATCTGGTAAGTATTGAAGAGTACCCCGCAGCGTGCGAGGCACTGCCGAACGGCAGAACCTACGGGGAATGCGCTCGCTATTTCCGCTCAATCTTTTTGGAATGACACAGGATGGGTTATAAAAATGCCGATATACGAATTTTTTTGCCATGACTGCAACACGATTTTCAACTTTTTTTCCCGCACAGTGAATACAACAAAGGTACCTAAGTGCCCAAAATGTAATAAAAAGCTGTCCAGGCAGGTATCCCGGTTCGCTTTCACCGGCAAGGCCAAAGAGGCCGGAGACATGGACGACCTCCCCATCGATGAGAGCAAGATGGAACAGGCCATGGGCATGCTGGCAAGGGAGGCCGAGGGGTTGAATGAAGAAGATCCCCAACAGGCCGCAAATCTGATGCGCAAGCTGTCCGACATGACCGGGTTGAAACTCGGACCGGGCATGGACGAGGCCCTGCAACGCATGGAAAAGGGTGAGGACCCCGAACAGCTTGAAGCAGAAATGGGCGACCTGCTTGAAAATGAAGATCCCTTTATCCTGCCCGAAAAAAAGGGAGGGCCGCCAAAAGCCAGGCAGCGGGCACCTTTTAAAGATGAAACACTTTATGATTTATAGCTATGCCATCCAATCCCTTCGATAGAATAACGATATTCCAGGGGGACATCACCACCCTGGAGATGGATGCCATTGTCAATGCAGCCAATACTTCTCTACTCGGTGGTGGCGGTGTTGATGGGGCCATACACCGGGCAGCCGGTCCTGATCTCCTGGCTGAGTGTCGGTCCCTCAACGGATGCCCCACCGGAGAAGCCAGGCTGACCCGGGGGTACAACCTCCCTTCCAGGCATGTCATCCATACCGTAGGCCCGATCTACAGCGGCAGACCATCGGATCAACACCTGCTGCGGAGCTGTTATGAAAAGAGTCTCCAGATCGCCATAGACTCCCATCTAGCAACCATTGCATTTCCAGCCATCAGTTGCGGTGTCTACGGATACCCCATAGAAAAAGCTGCAACGATCGCCATGGATACAACAACGCGATATATCAAAAAAACCAGCCAGTTAAAAATGATAACATTTGTACTCTTCTCCCGGCATAACTTCGACATTTATTCAAACCTAAAGTGAGCGTTTCAAATTTTAAGAATATTGAATTAAGAAATATTTTTAAAGGATTTGATCCATTTGAATTCTTAAAATTTGAAACCCATTGGGATTGCCGATCTTCCCGCATCTACGGCGTCAGATGCCATACCGCATAGTTCACTATAGCGGAACAGCATCTTCTTTGTAGCTACGGTAACCTCGACAATCACTCAATTTAGGTCAAAATTTCTGAAAACCCGAACAAATCCATGAAACTTGCTGCTGCTATAGAAAGATGGAAAAACGCGTCTGAAATTCGTGTTTACTGTTGACAAAGCCGACTGTCGTGAATAGTTTCTCAACAACCAGAATTACAGAACACAATTTATGCAGTTTAGGAGGACAACATGTTTGAAGTTACTGAGGCAGCTACTGAACAAATTTCTGAATATTTCAAAGGTAAGGAAGTCACGCCGATTCGGATATTCCTGAATGAAGGCGGATGAGGCGGTCCGGGACTTGCAATGGCTCTGGACGAGCCTAAAGACACGGACGATGTTTATGAAGTGGACGGGTATAAATACCTGGTCAACAAAGAGTTCATGGAAAAAGCAGCATCGATTAAAGTTGATTTTGCCATGTACGGCTTCAAGCTCGACTCTGGAATGGATTTCAGTTCAGGATGTGGCAGTTGCAGCACTGAAGGCAGCTGTTGCTCGACATAAGCTTTTTTTTAAAAAAAGGGCAGCACGTAAAGTGTTGCCCTTTTTTTTTATTAAGCTGCCTCTAACCCGGAAACTTCACGAACATTGATACATTTCCGATCGTTTCTTTCCTGTTGTTCTAACAATAGTATTTAAGGGAGGCTCCATGTCAGCCATAGAATACAGTGTCCACGATGATATCGCAGTCATCACCATGAAGATCGGAGAGAATCGTTTCAACCCATCTTTTCTCGAGGAGTTCTTACGCGTGCTGGATCGGGTCGAAAGAAAAACCAGCGCCAAAACATTGGTGGTCACATCCGCTCATGAAAAAATATTTTCCAATGGCATCGATCTTGAATGGCTCGTTCCGGTGCTTCAGGAAAACGATATCGAAACAGCCAAAGCCTTTTTCTACCAGCTGAACGTGCTCTTCAAGCGTCTCCTCACCTATCCGATGCTCACCATTGCCGCCATAAACGGACATGCCTTTGCCGGCGGTGCCATTCTCTGCTGCGCCTTTGACTTCCGATTCATGCGATCGGACAGGGGATTTTTCTGTTTCCCGGAAGTCGATCTCGGAATTCCCTTTCTCCCGGGCATGAATGCGATTCTGAAGAAAACCATTCCCATGTATAAGCTCGAAGAAATGGAATATACCGGGAGCCGTCTTACAGCCTACGACTGCCAGGAGCACCACATCATCACCAAAGCCTGTCATCTCAATGCTCTCATGGACGATGTCATGGAATTTGCGAAAACGCTGAACAAAGGCAGATCAATCGTGAAGGAAATGAAAGGACGGCTGAACAAAGAGATTGTCCGTATCATCGAGGAGGAAGATATTTCCTATATCGAGTCGGGGCATTTTAATATCAAAGCTTAACTGGAAGCCTTTTAGGTTGTTTAGTCAGGCTGTAGGCTTTTAGGTGTTGCGTGATGATAGCTATAAGTCGTAACTCAACTTTCAGCTTTCACCATAGGTAGAGCGAAATGGGTGATCCAATGGCGATTTGTGCTGTTTGAGGCGCTTAGGGATCCTTACATCAGCGCATGACAATATAAATGCAATATGAAAACCCGGTCATTTTGAAGCCATGCCTGTTTAACCATATGGCCAGCGCTGATGTTAGGAGTCCTTGCGGCGAGTTCGCAAAGCGCCAGGGGATTATTCATTTCGTGTTCGCTGAACCCCGAAAGTTGAGCTATAAGCAATAAGCAGTTCCACTGCTAACAGCCTAAACACCTACAGCCTATCCACCTAATCTCCTGCGGGTACCCTTTTACGGATCACATAAGATATACTCAGCCGATCCTTTGAGTCTCCGCTGACCTTCAATGATGCCGGTGTCAGAGCAACCTTTACCAACATGGTTCCTGATATTTTTAAATTATCAAGCGCAACCTTCTCGGTATACATGGTGGATATCTTTTCTAGAATCTTGCTGCCCCCGACCACTTTGATCCGGTCCGGTTTCAATTCGACAGCCTCCAGGATCAAATCTTCGTCTAAATTTCCAACCCAGTCCACCTGAAGCGGTAGCGCCTTGACAATCGGAATATCCAGGGTTACATCGAGCACCGGAGGATCCACCCTCCGCAAAGCAATACCGGGAGGAAGTGTAATATTCTCGGATGTGATCGTGTAAGAGTTGAGGCCGACGACCGCCTTACTCAAGTCGACTCGAACTTTTACCTGTTCCGGTTGGATGGATTTAAGAAGGGTACCCCCCCCACTGAGATCCAGATTGACACTGTTGAGCGAAGATGCAATCAACTCCATGTTTGGATCACGATTCATGTATTCTATGGGAACTTCCAGCGTAGCCAGGGTTTCGAGACCTCTGGAAAAACTGAACCACGTTCCGGCCACAAACAGAACAATCGCCATTGCAGCGAGAACGAGGTTCAGCTTATCCCTTTTCCTGAGTCCTTTGTAGTCGCCCGATGTTCCTGTGTTGGCAAGCAGTATCTTTTCGAGTTCGATGTTGTTGTTGATCTCTCTCACCTGATCGCCCTTCATGCCGACAACCTTACCGCTTTCCTCTGAAACCAGGATAATGAGAGCATCGGTCTTTTCTGCAAGTCCCAGAGCAGCCCTATGGCGGGTTCCATATGAAGATGGCAGATCACTCTTCCGGGAAAGGGGGAGGATAGCCCCCACCTCGACAATTTGATCTCCCTGAATGATGGCAGCCCCGTCATGGACAGGGTTATCCGGCCAGAAAACACTCAGGACCATCTCCTTGGACAGGACACCTTTCCATGGAACACCGCCCTGGACAATATCTTCGAGGACGTCTTTTCCCGGAAAAACCAGCAAAGCACCGATCCGGCGCTTTGCCATTTCATAGACGCTGCCCGTAATGATCTGCACCGGCGTCTCCACCATTTTGTGCGAAACTCCCCATAAAATAGCGCCTACATTCTTGACCTGTAACACATTTCGGATTTCGTTTCTGAAAACAATGATAATAATGATGGCTGCAAATGCGATGACACCCTGCATGGCCCAAGTCGTGACGATAAGTCCCATGTAGCCGGCAATGCGTTGAAAAATCCAGAGAAAACCAATGCCCACAATCACACGGAAAACATGGGTACCACGGAACAGGACGTAGAGGCGGAACAAAAAATAACTGACAACGAGGATGTCGAGGATATCCTGCCAGCGAATATTTGTGAAAAAGGATGCCAGCATACTCATGAGTTCCTACTCCGTAATACTGAATTTGACGATTCGCAGCACTTTCTTTGTCTTGTCTTTTATTACCAGACGCCAGGGTCCTTTGTCCGCCTCTCTGAGCTGAATACTGCTGAATGTCGACCATTGAGGTCGCTGCAGGGCAAGCCGTTTGGTTGTGATCAGTCTGTCGTTACGATACCAGTTGTGATAAATCACCGTCTCTTGGGGAACATGGTCAAAGGATGAAAAACAGTAAACTTTCCCGATTTCCAAGGAGAACACGATGGCCCTGTTAACCGGCGCATAGTCTTTGATTCCCTCGCACATCACCACCACGCCCAGGGATAGTTCACTCTCAACCTTGGCCGTGACCCGGTTGGCATTCTCCTGAGCCATCAACTCAGCAGGCACGAAGGACCCGACCCACAAGATTGTGAACACCAATAGCCATCGTTTAAGCATCAATACGCTCCTCAAGATATACATAAAAACCCTCAAGACAATTGTGTATCAGTTTTGCAGACTCCGTGTAAAGATCCAGACCGCCACCCATGGGATCCGGAACACCACACGGTTTCCGGGAGTTATCGAACCGATTCAGTAGGTGCGCCTTGCCGGCAGCGAACAATTTCATCACCCGAATGATCTTTAAATGGTACTGCTCCATGGCCAGAATCAGGTCAGCCTCAGCGACCATGGATCTGTTCAGCCTTCTAGCACGATGATCGGAAATATCAATGCCATACAGCTTCATAGCCTGTACGGCAAAGGCTGTGGCCTGGTTTCCATGGAGTGCGTCTGTTCCTGCGGATGAAACCGTGACAATTTCCTTGAAATGTTCCGGCATGAAATGCTGGAGCATCCTCTCGGCCATCGGGCTTCGGCAGATATTCCCTGTACAGACCACCAGTATGTGAAAGCGTTTCATAAAATCTTTCATAGGATTTTATTACTACGTTTTCTTTTGGTTGCCGTCAAGGATGCTTATTGACTTATCTTCAATATTATTTCATAGTATTTTTTTAAAATATCAACCAACATACCCATCGATACTTCCAGCGTCCCATATCTATCGAAGGAGTTCTTTATGGAAAACAATGAAGATTTTCCCGAAAAAAATAACGTTATCCTCCAGCTGATCAAACGGATTTTGGAAATGACGGACGGTGAAAGGTTTGATCTTCTGGAACAACTGGGAAAGGTTCCCGTGAACGAGCTGAGCCTGGGAGATAGAAATGACTTCAGGCGGGTGTATGACCGGACCATTACCTTTTCGACACAAGATCGTCAGTATAGCGCGCTTTGCAAGGATATCAGCAATGGCGGCGTCTTCATACAAACCGGGGAGATATTCCGGTTAGGGCAGTTGGTAACCCTCGACATCCCGTTCAGTGATGGAAAGGAATCTATAAAGGTTCCGGCTGAAATCGTGCGAGTGAACACCGATGGGATCGGGTTGAAGTTCATGAAAAAAGAGACCCCGCTATAGGGCATCTCATGACCACCCTCCATTCACCCAACGTCACACCCATTCCCATCGCTGAAATAAACCATCGATGGTCACACCTCCAGAAAGTGTTTCAGAAAAAAGGTATTGATGGTGCTCTGATTGTTCAACGGGTCGATCTTTTGTACTTTTCAGGAACAGCACAGGATGGCGCCTTGTATGTCCCCTGCGATGGTGAGCCTGTCCTGTTCATCAAACGCTATTTCCCCAGAGCACGAAAAGAATCGCCCCTGAATCAAATCGTCCCCATCGACTCCTTCCGGGATATTCCTGGTTGTCTGATGGACCATTATAGTGCCCTCCCCCGAACGCTGGGCCTCGAATTTGATGTCATGCCGGTCGCGGAGTTTCAACTTTTTCAAAAAGGATTTCCCTCCCAGAAATTTGTGAATGCCTCGACGTCGATACTGGATGTGCGCAAAACCAAGTCGCCCTGGGATATTCAGCAGATGGAACGCACCGCTGAAATGTCATCCCTGACATTTGACTACATGCGCCGGGTACTGACTCCCGGTCTCTCTGAAATGGAGTTTGCCGGCCTGTTTGAAAACTTTGCCAGAAACCGAGGACATGCCGGCAAATTGCGCGTTCGCAACTATCGAACCGAAGGATATTCCTGGCATGTATTGAGCGGCAGGAGCGGTGGAATGACCGGGGTGCTGGATTCCCCTGCAAGTGGCGAAGGAAGCTCATATGCCTTTCCATGTGGTGCGGGGAATAAAAAAATCAGTGCCGAGGAACCGATTATGGTCGATTTCGCATCGGTTTTGAATGGTTTTCATATGGACGAAACCCGAATGTTCGCCATCGGACGAATGCCGACCAAAGCCCTGGGGGCCGCACAGGCCGCCATCGCAATCCACCAGGAACTGCTGAATACAATCAAGCCTGGGATGTGTGCCCACGACATTTTCTCGCGTGCCCTCGATATCGCCGGATCATTGGGGTATAAAGAAAGCTATCTCGGTATTCCCGGGCACCAGGTTTCCTTCATCGGGCATGGCATCGGTTATGAACTCATCGAACCGCCCATCATTGCCCAAGCCAAAGAAGACCTCTTGCTGCCCGGTATGATCTTTGCTCTGGAACCAAAATTTGTTTTTGCAGATGAGTTTTCAGCAGGCATTGAATCTGTTTTTCTGGTTACGGACACAGGCGCCCGCCTGATATCGAAGACACCGGTGGAGATATTTATATGTTAGTAGATACTCGGGTCCAAAGGGCCCGGCACCGGGTTGCCCCTATAAGGGGCTTTTTCACCAAGTATATGAACCAGATAAGTCAGAATACAGAATGTCGTAAAGCGCTAAAATGTTTTAATGCTGGAAAACGAATGAACATCGAACATCGAACGTCCAACATCGAATTTTGAATTTAAAAAGATGAAGAAACAGAAATAATTCGGTATTGGTTTTTTGTTTTCATTCAACATTGGACGTTCGATGTTCGATGTTGGA
>Ga0164315_10001555_pt1 | contig 17265 bp, 14 predicted proteins | sample GuaBasSedimGuay6_FD_113737 | JGI IMG/M metagenome (GOLD analysis project Ga0164315, IMG submission 113737) | Subseafloor sediment microbial communities from Guaymas Basin, Gulf of California, Mexico - Guay6, Core 4569-2, 0-3 cm | ecosystem: Environmental > Aquatic > Marine > Hydrothermal vents...
ATTCCCGGTACCGGTGATGTATATATCCAATACGTCTTGCTGCGCTCCTGATAGTTTATAATCACCTGCTCCGGTGACTCCTGCAAAATTAACGGAAGGAATGGTGATTTCAGCGCGTATTTCTTCGGATGTATTTACGGTATAGTCTGGGTTGAACCCGATTTGCAGGATCCCGTCGCTTACTTTGTATGTCAATACATCCAACACTTCGGATTGCGCATAAAATTCTACTGTTTGTGGTTCGCCAATCTGAATATCCACATTGCAGGTTCCTGTAACATTCACTCCTTCGAAAGGTGAAAGTTCTACCTCCATTGATTCCACAGGACCGCTGCCATTAATGGTCTCATTGCCATGCCAGTCGCATCCTGTGAGAACAAACCCTGCCATAAGGATCCATGCCAAATATTTCATAGTATTCATAGTTTTCATATCTCTGTTTTATTTAGAGACAGTACAAAATGCGAAAAGTTGCAGCCTGCAGAAAGGAAGCCATGATTTCTTTTTATCTTCAAGCCTTCAAAAAACTCCAGTTTATGACACGGCAAATCCCAACCCGAGCTTCTCTCTACTTCATTTTGATGATAGTGTTTATGGGATGTAAAGGAGCATCTGGAGCAGAAGAGAAGCAAGAGGACAAAACGAAAGAGAACCGGCATATGAGCGATGAGCCTGCACAGGTGCAATTAGGTACGGCAGAGGAAGAGGCTTTCCGGCAGGCGGCTCATGATGGAGAACTAGAAAAGGTGAAGGCCCTGTTAAAGCAGGGTGTGGCGTGTGATGCTGTCGATCAGGATGGACGTACGGCCTTGATGTTTACAGCTTTTAACGGGCATTCCGAGATAGTTATTTTACTGCTTGACGCCAGAGCCAAAATAGATAAGCGAGATTCCCTGGATCGTACTGCACTTCTTTACTGTGCCACCGGACCTTTTCCTGAAACGGCAAAGATCCTGCTGGATCGTGGAGCTGATCCCAACACGGTGGACTCCAATGAGCATTTTTCTCCCCTGATGCATGCCGCTGCTGAGGGGCATCTGGAGGTGGTTAAGGTTTTGATTGCATATGGAGCCGACAGGTCCCTCAAGGATGTGGATGGTGATGATGCTGCTTCTTTTGCAGCGCAGTCTGGACATATGCATGTGGTAGAATACCTGAATTTGTCAGAGTAATTAAACGTTTATCACTATTTATAGTCTAAGGGAGAACAGAAGTGAAATTTTATGATCATATCCATCAAATGACATTTGATGTATCCAGGGCATTAGCCACGGCTACCCTCTTATTTTGTTTGGTACAATTTCCACTGCATGGGCAGGAGCCTTCTGCAGATTCTCCTCCGGGATATGGTGAGCTGGTTGACTGGGCCTATGGACAGGACCAGGAGCTGGTTAATGGACTTCAGTACTACAACAGGAATCCACGTAGTCTGGGTCATCCTTACCTGCTGGAAGGATGGGTACACCAGGGTTCTGTTCGCATTCGCGGAAAATTTTACAACAACATATGGCTTAAGTATGATATTTATGCCCAGCAGCTTGAGGTTGAGTACCAGACCATTAACGGGGCAGATAACCAGGTGATCCTGGTAAGTGACCGGGTGAATGATTTCTATATTGGGAGTTATTATTTCAAAAAATTAAAACTGGAGGAGGAGCTGGATGATGAACAGTTCTACCAGATAATAGGTGGTGGACGATTGGTCTGGTATATCAGGTGGGATAAAAAACTGGTGCCCATAAGCGGTGATCCCAGGTTCATCGAGGAATTCACTTCTCCCAAACGAAATTACTTACTGGAACTGGATGGTTCAGTCCATCCATTTAGCAACAAAAGAAGTTTTGTTGATCTATTCCCTGAAAGCGTACAAAAGGACATTAAGAAGTTGATAAAAAGTAATCAGCTTCAGATCAGGAGCGCCTCCACGGAGCAACTGGAACTTTTCATTATGGCAGCAAGCAATATCCTGGAGGGAGTAAAGAGATGAATCGGCTCCTGCAAATATGTCTGCTTATTCTAAGCTACGTTCCTTTTTCTCTGAATGGACAGGTGAAGGATGTAATATTCAGGGGAAGTTTCCAGGATGTGACCTTCGGGGACTTTGTAAGGGATGTGGAGCAGCAAACAGGAGTTAGCTTCTACTACCTGGAGAGCTGGACAAGGGGCCTCAGGGTCACAGCGTCGGGTGATGAGATCTCCTTGCGGAAGACATTGGACCTTACGCTTCTTCCAGCGGGACTCTACTATGTTTTGGAAGGAACAGGGGAGATCTACCTGAGCGAAGGGCAGGCTTTGGTAAGCAAGCTTCCTGACTATTCCGGGAGCCAGGGGGAGCTGGACTTATCTGTGGATCAGGATATTTCCGGACCTACGTCTACAGAGCAGAAATATATTGACGGCCGAAAGGCTGGTATGCTGGAGACCATTAGTGTTGGTACCAGGGCCGCCGGAGAGGGAACAAATGTCGCGGTGCTGTATGGAAAGATTACAGATGTGGAGACCGGAGACCCTTTGATTGGAGCCACTGTATATTTCGAGGACCTGGCGAAAGGTACGGCGACCGATGTGGATGGCCGCTACAGCATTGTGGTCAGGCCGGGTAAATATACCATCGAGTTTAAATGCATGGGAATGGAGGACCGGCTTAACTACCTGGAAGTGCTCTCTGGTGGTGATCTTGACATTACAATGCGGAGAAGTGTGATCGCACTGACAGAGGTGGTGGTGCGGGCCAATCGCTACCACAATGTAAGGGGAACCCAGATGGGATTTGATCGTCTCAATTACAAAGTGCTAAATGAGGTTCCTATGGTGATGGGAGAGAAAGATGTGCTGAAGGTAATTCAGATGCTGCCGGGTGTACAAACGGTTGGAGAGGGAGCTGCCGGTTTTAATGTAAGGGGCAGTGCTGCAGACCAGAATATGATCTATATCAACAAGGTCCCTGTCTATAATAGTTCCCATCTATTTGGATTTTTTACCTCGTTCAGTCCCGATATTGTTAAAGATTTCACCTTATATAAAAGCAACGTGCCCGCTTCCTATGGAGGGCGTATGGCTTCCGTTTTTGATATTACCGCCCGACAGGGCAACCTGAACAAGTACACCGCCCACGGAGGGATTAGTCCGGTTACGGCCCGCCTGTCTGTGGAGGGACCCATTAAAAAGGGGAACAGTTCCTTTATAGTGGCCGGCCGCTCCACCTATTCAGACTGGATTCTTTCCAAGCTGGAAGATCCCGTACTCAGGGAGAGCAAGGCCAATTTCAACGATTTGTCAGGTATGCTCACATGGGAGCCTGGAGAAAAAACCCTGATCAAGGCTTTTGGATATTACAGTCACGATTATTTCAAGCTGGGCACTACCAACCAGTATGAATATGACAATATGGGGGGATCACTTAATATCAGGAGGAGGATGGGCTCACGGCTTTCGGGTGACCTGGCCCTGGTCTATGGCGCCTATGATTTTACAACCATTAATGAGCAGGTAGCATCCGAGGCCTGGACCCAATCCTACAGGATAGACCACTATGAAACCAAGCTGGATATGTCGTGGCTTTCACTGGGGAAGCATAAATTGACTTTCGGAGGCAGTGCTATTCTTTATAATCTGGATAGGGGAGATGTACTGCCCTATGGTGATATCTCCATGCGTGTACCAGTGGAACTGGGATTAGATAATGGACTGGAAACTGCAGTTTACCTGGCCGATGAAATCTCACTTTCACCTCGTTTTACAGTTTACGGGGGACTGCGCTTTGCATTCTATTCTGTCCTTGGTCCGGACGATGTTCAGGTGTATGGAGAAGGCTTGCCAATTCAGCCTGGCAGTGTGGTTGAAGTGATTGATGCGGAGCCCTACGAGCTTATTAAAACATACACCGGTCTTGAACCTAGGTTGGCCTTGAACATTATGCTTGGTGCCAATAACTCCCTGAAGCTCTCCTACAACCGGGTCAACCAGTTTATTTTTATGTTAAGCAATACCGTCGCCATATCGCCTACGGACCAGTGGAAGCTGGTCGATTTAAATATAGTACCTCCATATGTAGATCAGGTCTCTATGGGCTTCTACCAGGACTTCCCTAGGGGTGGAATAAATACCTCCCTGGAGGTCTATTATAAGAAGATCAAGAATGTAGTGGATTTTCGCGATGGTGCAAGTTTTATTACGAGTCCCTATGTGGAGCAGGTAACCCTGCAAGGGGAACAGGAGGCTTATGGATTCGAGGCCCTTTTCAGGAAAAGTGCCGGCAAACTGAGTGGCTGGATCGCATACTCTTATGCCCGCTCCATGATGCTGGTGGATTCGAAATTTTCCAGTGAACGGATCAATCAGGGGGAGCCTTATCCTTCCAACTTTGACCGGCCCCATAATTTGAGCATTGTAAGCAACATAAAGTTAAACCGCAGGCTTAGTTTCTCTGCCAATATGGTATATACTACGGGGAGACCGGTGACCTATCCCGTATCCATCTATTACATGGACGGAATACAATTTGTGGATTATGCCGACCGGAACAGTTACCGGATTCCCGACTATTTCAGGCTGGACTTTTCCGTAAACCTGGAGGGAAACTTAAGAGAGAGAAAGCTCTTCCACTCATACTGGATGCTCAATTTCTACAATATTACAGGAAGGCAAAATGCCTATTCGGTCTATTTTCAGAACGACGATGGCGCCATCAACGGGTACAAGCTCTCCATCTTCGGTCAGATGGTGGTTACCATCTCCTGGAACTTTAAATTAGGGAACTATGCCAGCGAATAGATACTTCATCATATTAATCTTGCTGTTGCTGGTGTGTAAGGCCTGCATAGAACCCTATGATCCCGTAATCAATGAGACCCAGGAGGTGATAGTCATTGATGGGGTGATTACTGATCAAGCCGGCATGCACCAGGTTACCGTATCCATGTCCTCACCCTATGGGGAACCTGAATTCAGACCGGTGAGGGGCTGCGTGGTTTCTGTTCTTGATGATCTTGGCAACATAGCATTTTATACCGAGGACTGGGAAACAGATGGGGTCTATGAGGCCTGGCTGGATGAACCTTTCCTGGGGGTGGGCAAATCCTATTCCCTGCAGGTAGTTGCCCCGTCGAACAATGTTTATGTGTCTGATTATGATACACTCCTTTCCTGTCCACCCGTTGATTCCGTATACTACTTCGAACAGCTTTCAGGTGGAACGGATCCGGACGATATCTGGCAGGGGATACAGTTTTATAATGATGTAAGAGGCTTTGATGAGGGTGCCCGTAATTACCGTTGGAAAGCCATTGCCACCTGGGAGTATCACTCCCCCTTTACCGCACAATATGTCAGGTATAAGGGAATGAATATACCCTATATTGAAGACACCGTCTCTGCCTGTTGGCAGACAGAAACCATTCAGACGGTCTATGCGGCATCTACCCAATTGCTCTCCGAAAACAACATTTATCAGAATCAGCTGCACTATGTATCGGACCAGACCCCACGGCTGGCAGATCGATACAGCCTGCTTGTGGAACAATATTCCCTGACCGACCAGGCATATACCTACTGGGAGAAGTTAGCTGCGCAATCGGCAAATTCTGCCAGCCTGTATGAAACACAACCCTCAAGCAGTCAGGGCAACATCTATAATGCAAACGGGTCCCCCGAAAAGGTCCTGGGATGCTTTTATGCCACCCAGATCCAGGAGAAACGGATCTTCGTGGAATGGGATGAGCTGAGTTTTTTGGCTGGTGCTTATACCTGCAGACTGGATACGCTGTTTGACAATAGCACTTTTATCTTTGATAAGTATTATTACCTTATCTCTCTTCAACCGCTAGGTCCGGGTCCGGCATGGTTGGGAGGGACGAGAAACTGTTTTGACTGTACCGAACGGGGAGGAGATAATGAGATACCTGATTTTTGGTAGATGCAGATAAATAAAGGTCCATATCAACTTTTGATTCTTGTAATCCTGATGGGATTGGCAAGTGCTCAGGTAAGGGCTCAGTCACCATTTGATGCTGAGCAAAGGGAGAAGGCAAAGCAAATCCGTGAGCAGATACAAGTATTTACCGATCGCTCTGTCTATGCGGTGGATGAGACCATTCATTTTCGTGCAGACCACAGGGTAAGTGGTCCCATAGGAGAGAATCCATGGAGTAGTGTGCTCTATGTGGAACTGATCGCATCAACGGGCGAAGTACTTGCGCAAGGAAAATACCAGATATCCTGGGGAAAGGCCGAAGGTGCAATTTCTATCCCCTCAGCATCACTTACGGGTAACTATTACCTGAAGTGCTACACCCGGTGGATGCGGAACCAGGGTCCTGACAGTTTCTCTTATACCCCCCTGAAAATTATCAACCCTTACCGTTCTGAGGTGATCGGCCATACAGATGCCGAAAGCACTGAGAGTGGTTTACAAAAGGTAAGTTACAAGGAGGGAATGCTGGAGCTATCTACTTCTTCCCCTTCCGTTCAGGGTGGTCAGGAAATAGTGTTTCAGGTGAATGGAGCTTCAAACGTCTTTATAGAACAGTTAAATTATTGTGTGACAGTGGTTCCGACAGGTAGCATTAATTTGTCGGAAGGACAATATATAAATGCTCCCCCTTCTTCCAATGATTCATTCAGGGTCAGTTTCCTGCCAGACCTGGGAAATGGTGTATCCATATCAGGTACTGTTGTAGGTCCTGATAAACTCCCGGTTCCATACACGACCCTCCATTTTTCATTGTTGGGTGAAAATCCTGACTATTTTGCGACCATGTCGGATGAGCATGGAAGATTTGTAATTACCGCCCCCGCTGGTGGTGACGATAAGCATGAGTTTTTTGTGACTCCCGAGCAAGAGAATGGGAGCGGACTGGAGGTCCGGATTGACCAGGAGTATGACTCCCAACCAGTGAATCTCCCGGTGGAACCTTTTCTGCTTTCAGATGATGAAGAGGAACTGGCCAGGAGACTAGCCCTGAATATTCAGCTTTCAAAGGCTTATAAATCCGGAGATCTTTCCCCCGACACCACTGTTTCGGAGGTGTATTCTGAGGGGAGTCGTATACCTTTTTACGGGACCAGGGTGAATCGCCTGCTGATAGACGATTATGTGAGACTGCCGAACCTGGAGGAGATCTTTATCAACCTGCTTCCTGAAGTCCAGTTTTATAAGAAACAAGGGAAGAACCGTATCAGGATTCTCAGCGACAACAACTCTATCGGAGTCTATAAACCATTGATCATGATTGATCACATCTCCGTATTTGCTCATGAAGCTATACTTGCACTTTCACCTGAGAAAATTGAGCGAATCGATCTGATTGATGATATCTACCTGAAGGGTAATGTAGCTTTTGGTGGGGTTCTGGCCATCTATTCCAGAAACGGGGATATGGCCGGGATAGACCTTCCCTCAGGGTCCTATTTTTTTGATTACCAGTCATTTCATCCCAGGCTCTACTCTGTGAAGGCACCCTCTGTTCAGGATGGCCGCATACCTGATACCCGGAATACTTTCTTTTGGGCAGGGAATCTGATACTGGAACAGGGCAAACAAATGGAAATTCCTTTCCAGGCGCCAGGCACCTCCGGTAGCTATGTGGTTCTGGTCAGGGGAGTTTCACCCAGCGGAGAGGTTTACTCGGCCACCGCAAAGTTCAGTGTGGAGTAGTGCATCCAAAAATCAATATCTTTGCAGCTTCAGAATAAGGCATGAAGGAAGAGCAAAAAGACTTTCCATTACACTCGTTTTATGGAGATATCCATGCAAGCTACGACAGGGTAAACCGGATATTTACCTTTGGAAGAGACCGTTCGTGGCGAAAGCGTGCCGCTAAAGAGCTTCTTAAGTCGCAACCTGGCAGGGTGCTGGATCTTTGTACCGGAACGGGCGATTTTTTGCTGGAGTTGGCCAGGCAAACGGATCAAACTGCCAGGGGAATTAAGCTTACGGGATTTGATTTTAGCAGCGAGATGCTGAAGGAAGCTCAACTTAAGCAGAAGCAGTTTCAAAAAGGAAACAGGCAGGTGGAAATCTATTTTATGGAGGGCGATGCAGGCGAGATGCCCTTTGAGGATGGCCATTTCGATTCCATGGGGATCACCTTTGGCATCCGGAACCTGGTATATAAGAATTCCAATGCAACTAAGCATCTTGCGGAGATGAGCAGGGTGATGAAAAACGGGGGAGAACTGGTAGTGTTGGAGAGTAGCAAGCCGGCCAGTCCACTATGGCGAATCTTCAATGGATTTTATCTTCGTTTTATACTGCCCTACCTGGGGGGATTGATATCAGGTAACCTGAAGGCCTATCGATACCTGGCCAGTTCATCTAAGAACTACTATACCATTGAGGAAATGGCGAAAATTCTGGAAGTGGCCGGTTTTGATCTGATCCTGAGTAAATCTCTCTTTCTTGGATCGGTGATGCTGCTGGTACTGCAGAAGAGATAGCAGGAAATTGTATATTTGAACAAAGAGATTGACAGGATGACCATTGATGAGATAAACAGCGCGTGTAAGGATACTTTTATGGAGCTCTTAGGCATTGAGTTTACTGCAGCCACCGAGAGTAGTCTGGAAGCCAGGATGCCTATCACGCCAAAGCTTTACCAGCCCATGGAGGTAGTACATGGAGGAGCCCTGATCTCCCTGGCGGAGAGTGTGGGAAGTGCCGCATCGTTTCTTCTTGTGGATCCGGATAAATTCAATGTTCTTGGCAGTTCGGTCAACAGTCAGCACCTTGCTCCTGCAAGGAAAGGAACCCTGACAGCAAAGGCCACGTTGCTTGTAAAAGCTGATTTTAAACATATCTGGGATGTGAAAATTGAGGATGATACGGGCAAACTTATTTCCATAAGCCGTGTTACCAATAGTATTAAACCAAGAAAACCGGAAGAACTTCGCTGAGCCATCACTATGAACAAGGGTCTTATAGCTATCCATAACGCCTGTATTGCCAAAAACCTCCCTTTTGTAACCTTTCGTCTGCCGCAGCAGGAGCATTACACTACCTATATCCAGACTAGCCCTGGAAATGTAGAGTGGAATTCGATCCAGGATATTTCCGGGGAGACCGGATTTATCATGGCACCCTTTGATACCCGGAACGGTCACCGCTACATACTGGTGAAGCCCGACCTTGTCATCAATGCCGCGGAAATTTCCAGGGAGACCCTCAAAAGAGTGGAGCTCCTTGAGTCGCGGCCACAGCCGGAGTGGAACGGTGGAGCCCCGGTGGTAACTGAGCGTGAAGTCTATATGGAGCAGGTGGATGCCATTAAGTCATCCATAGCCACCGGCTCTTTTCAAAAGGCTGTGCTATCCCGAATCAGGGTTGTGGAAGGAAGCTATATGGAGCTGGTGCCTAAACTATATCAGTCCATATGCAAAAGGCATCCCAATGCTCTTTCCTATCTTTTTAAAAGCGATGAACATTTCTGGCTTGGCGCCTCTCCGGAGCCTTTGCTCAGACTTCGTGACGGGAAGGTATCTACAGTATCCCTGGCGGGAACCAGACCCTATGCGGAGAAACACATGGATATTAACAGGTGGACCGCCAAGGAGGTGCTTGAACAGGAGTATGTAACCCGCTATATTCATGATGTGCTGAGAGCCTTTGATGTGAAGGACTACCGGGTGAGTTCTTCCTATGTAAAGAAAGCTGGTAACCTCCTGCATTTGCGAACCGATTTTACCCTGGACTTTGCCAGGTTAAATGGCAGGCTTTGGGAGTTTGTGGATGCCATGCACCCTACCCCGGCTGTGGCCGGTCAGCCCAAGGAGGACGCCATCAATTTTATCAAGCAGCTGGAACCACACGACCGGGATTATTACACGGGATTTTTGGGACCCACATCGTCCCATGGAGAGACCGACCTTTTCGTGAATCTGCGTTGTATGAAGGTAACTCCAGACTACATCTCGCTCTATATTGGAGGAGGAATTACTCTTGAATCGGATCCGGCAGAAGAGTGGAACGAGACACGGCTGAAGGCCCTTTCCCTGTTGAAAATCATGGGAACTTATATCAAGAATCTGAAGTAGAATCATGCACCATCTCCAACATATTTCCGAATTGGGGTCCCTTATTGAAAAGCTGGGAGCCAGGCATGTGATTATTGCTCCGGGTAGCAGGAATGCCCCGCTTATTCAGTTATTTACTTCTCATAAGAGCTTTATATGCCACAGCATTGTTGATGAACGCTCGGCCGGCTATGTGGCATTTGGGATGGCCCGGCAGCTGGGTGAAGCTGTTGTGGTGGTCACCACATCGGGTACCGCTGTACTGAATCTGTCACCTGCGCTGGCAGAAGCCTTTCATCAGAAGATTCCCCTGCTGGTACTTACAGCTGATCGCCCCCGGGAGATGCTGTCCCAGTTTAACAACCAGGTAACTGATCAGCGTTTCCCCTATTTTAATTTCTCCAAGGGCTTTTTGGAGTTGCCTGCCGAGTTAAGAGAACAGGGTGATCTGGAGCATGGGATGCAGTCGGTAGAGCTTTTATTTCAGGAGGCTGTAGCCTACCCCCCGGGCCCGGTGCATTTGAACCTGCCACTTACAGAACCCTTGTATGAATCCCTACCCGATTCCATGCTATCATGGGGAGAAACTAAGGCTGATTCTGAATCCGCTTCTTCAGGAGAAGCTTTAAAAAAAGGCATTAGACTGGCCGGAAAGAAAGTGATGATTCTGGCTGGAATGGGCACAGGCGATACAAGCCTGCAGCAGGTACTTGAGCAGGTGCAGGCATATAGCCAGGCTGTTGTGGTGGCAGAGAACATTTCCAACCTGAATTCCGAGCATTTTATTTCCACCCCTGAGCTGGTACTGGCAGGTGCTTCGGATGAAGAGCGCACTGCCCTTGCACCCGATCTGCTTATTTCTTTCGGGCAACAGGTGGTTTCAAGGCGTCTGAAGCTCTTTGTCCAGTCGCTTAAGGATCTGGAAATACAAGAGTTTCAGGAGGGCCCGGCTTTGGTCGATCTATTTAAGGAGCTGGTAGTTTCAGATGAGCTTGATAATTCGTATCAGCGTCTATGGAAAGACATTGAGGAGCGGGAGTCAGGCCGAGCCCGGGATTATCTTAAGCAGGCATCCTTTGGAAATCTGACTGCCGTGGCACGGATCCTGGAAGCAGCGCCTGCTCAGATGGTGATCCACCTGGGGAATAGTACTACCATACGCTTGTCACAACTGCTTCGCACAAGGCCCGATCTAAAATATTACTCCAACAGAGGAGTTTCCGGGATTGACGGATCGCTCTCTGCTGCGGTTGGAGCTGCCATGGTCTCGGACCAGCAGCACTTGCTTATACTGGGGGACCTCAGTTTTGTTTATGATTCAAATGCCCTCTGGAACAAGAGTTTTCCTGAAAACCTTAAGATCGTTGTGCTGAACGATGGCGGAGGTGGTATTTTTCGCTTGCTTGATGGTCCTGATCGAATGGAGTTTTTTGAAGAGTTCAGTATTACCCATCATCCTGTATCGCTGGAGCTGCTCTCCGGAGCCTTTGGAAGAAGGTTTTCACGTGCCGCCAACATGGAGGAGCTGAATCACCAGATAGAGGACCTTTGTGCACCCGGCAATGCCCTGTCAGTACTGGAGGTGGATACCACAGCCATTGAAAATAGTCGTATCTTTAAGGAATTATTCCTTTAACTAAGCCTAAGAAATGGAGAAAAGAGCTTGGACAAGTCTCAAGGATTTTGAGGAGATCCGGTTTGAGTATTTCAGTGGGATTGCAAAAATCACCATCGACCGGCCCCGCTACTACAATGCATTTACCCCCGACACTACCCGTGAAATCAGTGAGGCCCTGGTTGTATGCAGGGAGAAACCCGAGATCAGGGTGGTCATCCTGACCGGTGAAGGTGAGAAAGCTTTTTGCAGTGGAGGAGATCAAAATGTAAAGGGTAAGGCAGGTTATATAGGGAAAGATGGGGTACCCAGGCTCAATGTACTTGATGTACAGCGTCAGATCAGAAGTCTTCCCAAACCGGTGATTGCCATGGTAAATGGCTATGCTATCGGTGGCGGACATGTATTGCACGTGGTGTGTGATCTTTCCATTGCATCGGAGAATGCACGCTTCGGTCAGACCGGACCTAGAGTGGGTAGTTTTGATGCAGGTTTTGGTTCCTCCTTCCTGGCCAGGCATGTAGGGCAGAAGAAGGCGCGGGAGATATGGTTTCTCTGTGAACAGTATACAGCCACCGAGGCCCTGGAGATGGGGCTGGTGAACAAGGTGGTTCCCCTGGAACAGCTGGAGGATATTACGGTGGAGTGGTGTAACAAAATAATGATGCACAGTCCCATTGCCCTGCGTATGATTAAAGCTGGACTCAATGCGGAGCTGGACGGACAGGCCGGTATTCAGGAGCTGGCAGGGAATGCCACGATGCTTTATTATATGACCGAAGAAGCGCAGGAGGGCAAGAATGCTTTTCTGGAGAAGCGGGATCCGGACTGGGATCAGTTTCCCAAATTACCCTGAGTGTTCAAATCAAAGATTTTACGTAATTTTGTCCACGGATGAATTCTACCCAAATATGGATCAGTGCTTTTCGGCTGCGGACACTTCCGCTGGCGCTGTCAGCCACCACCCTGGGTAGCCTCATTGCTTATGCCGACAGCCGATTTCGATGGAGTGTCTTTATTTTTGGTACCCTGACCACCCTCTTTCTTCAAATCCTATCCAACCTGGCCAATGATTATGGGGATGCACGTAAGGGAACTGACAACGAACACCGGCTTGGACCACTGAGGGTGACTCAGTCGGGCCTTGTAAGCCACAGACAAATTCAATGGATGATCGGTATTTTTGTACTGCTGAGCCTGACTTCAGGATCCCTTTTGATCTGGTATGGTTTACAGGGTGACAATATGTTGCTCTATGCACTCTTTTTCGTACTTGGGTTCTCTGCTATCTATGCAGCCATTAAATATACCATTGGCAAACGTCCGTACGGATATGTGGGATTTGGAGATATCATGGTCTTTATCTATTTCGGAATCCTGGGTGTGGCCGGCACCTATTTTCTCCATACTCACTCCCTGCATCCCACCATTCTTTTACCAGCCTCCTCAGTGGGACTTTTCAGTGCCGGGGTGCTGAATCTGAATAACCTGAGGGATCATGAAAATGATGCCCTGAACGGCAAGCAAACGCTGGTGGTGCGTATGGGTGTTCAATGGGCCAAGACCTATCATGTTGTGCTTCTTCTTACAGCTCTGGTACTGGCTGTACTTTACACGGTACTTCATTTTGAATCGTACTACCAATTAATGTTCCTGCTTCCGGTTCCGCTTTTGATCTCAGATATCAATACAGTGATTACCAATACAGTACCTTTGGAACTGAACAGGGAGCTAAAGCGGCTTGCTATGGCTACCTTACTTTTTTCACTCTCATTTGGAATCGGACTGGTTCTCTAAATGGTCCGGGCTACTTATATCGCACATCCCCTTGTATTTGTAAAGCCAGCAGGTACCTCCCGAGGTGTTCTTGAAGAGAAACCCTGCATCTTTATCAGGCTCACTTCCCATCACGGGCAAACGGGTATTGGCGAGGTCTCCTTTATACCCGGACTCAGTGTGGAGAAGGAGGGCGAACTGGAGATCCAGGTGGATCATATCTGTAAACTCATAAACAGGGGGGAAATGGATCCGGGACAGCACCTGCCTGCATTGCCGGGTGTTCAATTTGCCCTGGAAACAGCTGTGCAGGATATGGAGACAGGAGGGGAGCAGATGCTCTACCCGTCGGAGTTTACGGATGGAGAGAAAGGAATACCCACAAATGGATTGATCTGGATGGGGACCTTAGATTTTATGATCAGTCAGATCAGGGAGAAAATGAAGCTGGGATTCAGGGTGCTGAAACTGAAGGTGGGGTCACTCAATTTCTCAGAAGAACTGGATCTGGTGAAATGGATACGCTCTGAATTTGGAACAGACGATCTGGAGATCCGCCTGGATGCCAACGGGGCATGGACCCCGGAAGAAGCCCGTGAGAATATGGAACACTTGTCTCGCTATTGGATTCACTCCATTGAACAACCCATTGGTGCAGGTCAGCTGGAAGCATTGAAGCAGATCTGCCTTGAATCTGCCATTCCTGTGGCCCTGGATGAGGAGCTGATAGGTATTTCAGATTCACGTAAGAGGAGCGAACTTTTAGATACAGTAAGACCCCCATATATTATTTTGAAGCCCGGCTTACTGGGAGGATTATCAGTCACCGCTGAATGGATTGCCCTGGCAGAAAAATACAGGACTGGCTGGTGGATTACATCGGCCCTGGAATCCAATGTGGGACTGAATGCCATAGCGCAATGGACCTGGCAACAGGGAATTAGCAGGCCCCAGGGACTGGGTACCGGGGCGCTCTACACCAACAACATCCCTTCGCCGCTTCAAATGAGTGGACAGCAGCTCTGGTACCGGCCTGAGGATAAATGGGACCTGAATTCCATCGGACTGTGAAATACCTCCCAGATATAGGAGAACCACTGCTTTTTGAGGGTGTATCTTATACCAGAAAGAGCTTGCTTGAATATTGCACTGAAGAGGCAAGCAATTCCCTTGTACCCGCCTGGAAAAGAGAGGTATTTGACTTTATTGCCCTATTCATGAATCCGGCGGGTGGTGCAATCGATCAACTTAGCAGTGGCTCCACCGGCGATCCCAAGTCTTTCTTGCTCTCAAGGGAAGCTATGCTGCTCAGTGCGCAGATAACCCTCCGTTTTTTTAAGCTTCAAAGAGGAGAGCGGGTGCTGCTCTCTCTTCCAGTTCACTATATAGCTGGTAAGATGATGGTGGTCAGAGCTCTGCTGGGAGGACTCGATCTGGTTCTTACAGAGCCCTCTTCCCGTCCCATGCAAAAACTGTCCGGATCCATCGATTTTGCAGCCATGGTGCCTTTACAGATTGAAGAATCGTTTAATCATGGCGATCCATTGGATAGGATTTCGAAACTGCTTATTGGAGGAGGAGAGCTTCACCCTGCCACCCGGGAAAAACTTTCCCTAATGACTACCCCGGCAGTCTATGAAAGCTTTGGAATGACGGAGACCTATACACATTTCGCACTGAAACGGATCAATGGCTCTGAACCAGATTCGGATTTCAAATTACTGGAAGGGGTGCATATAAGACTCGATCCCAGAGCTTGTCTGGAGGTGGAAGTCCCCGGTATCACAGATGGTTTGCTGGCCACCAATGACCTGGTGGAGATCAATGAGCAGGGAGACGGATTCTCCTGGCTGGGAAGGATTGATAATCTGATTAATTCCGGGGGAGTCAAGATCATTCCTGAATTGTTGGAAGAGCAGGTTCGGGATAGCATAGGACATGAGTGCCTGGTGTTGCCGGAACCGGACAGGAAATTAGGAAACAGGCTGGTGCTGGTTGTGGAGTATGAAGGCAATGATCCACCTCTTGAGCTTTGGAAAGACCTGCTGCGGAACCGCCTCTCGGCCTATGAACAGCCCAAAAGGGTCCTTACTGTAGAAGCTCTTCCAAGGAACAACTCCATGAAACCCGACAGAACATCTTCCCGGAGCTTGTTGTTATAGTATTTAAGTACTAACCAAAACCTCATTTTATGAAAGCATTAAGAGTTATTCTGATCATTGTTCTTGTCCTTGTGGCAGCAATACTGATTGTCCCACTCTTCTCTCCTGCCACAGCCGAAGTGAGCGCAGAAACAACCATTGCCCTTGAGCCTGATGAAATCTTTCCCACGGTAGCATCCTTTAACAGCAGGCAGGAATGGGATCCCTGGTATACACAGGATAGCACTGCTGATGTGCGCTTAGAACCCAAACAAGGTTATGTGGGCTCCACCTATTCCTGGGAGGGGCAAAAAATAGGTACAGGTCGGATGGAGGTAATCTCTGTCAAAGAAAACGAATACATTGAATCCTCTCTTTGGTTTGGAAAAGTGGAAACCCCTTCGCTGGTGGAGTGGCATTTTGAAGCAGTTGATGGAGGCACAAAAGTTATATGGTCATTTAGCCAGGAGACCACCTATCCCATCGGCAGACTGGGAATGATGTTTGGAAAGATTTTTCTGAACCGGAGTTTTGAACTGGGGCTGGCCAATCTGAAGGAGCTGATGGAAACGAATCCCCCTTCTCCCTTGGTCCTGAGTAGATTGGGGCCCATTGCCGTGGAGACCATGCCGGCCATGCTAAGCCTGGTTGCCGATGGAGCAGGAACCATGGAGACTATCGGGGAACAGCTGGGAGAGCTATATGGTATACTTTTCGCCGAGGCCGGGAAACAGGCCCTGGAGATTATTGGAGCCCCTTTTGTCCATTATCTGGATTATGACGAGTCAACAGGTTTTTCCAATTACCGGGCCGGAGTTATTGTGAACAAGATGGGAAGCAATGCAGGTGCGGTACATGCTGTTGCCTATCCTTCAGTGGAAGTGGCTCAGGCCTTACATAAAGGTCCTTATGAGGAGTTCACCCTCTCCTACGGGAAGATGGATGCTTATATCCAGGTGAATAGTTTAGAAATAAGCGGGGAAGCATTTGAATTCTATCAGGTGGGAGCTATGCAGGAGTCCCATTCCTCCCTCTGGGAAACCCTTATTGCCTTTCCGCTGAAATAGGATGGATCAGCAGGAGATCGACAAAATTTTTTACCGGGATGGCTACAGAATGGCGCAACGCTACCTGGACCAGGAACTGAGTCCGGTTCAGATGGGTGAAGCCATCAAGGCCCTTTATTTAGCCGTGGATGAACTGCTTGAAGCCTTCCTCCATCGTGCAAGTGAAGAAGGACAGCCGGTAAGTTGCAAAGAAGGCTGCGCGTGGTGCTGTCACCAGGAGGTTTTTGCCATTACTCATGAGTTCCTCTATCTGAATGATTATATGCAAAAGCATTTATCTGAAGCAGACCGCCTTGCTGTGCTGGAGCGGGCCAGAGAGAAAGTGAAGATTAGCATGAATCTTTCGGTGGAGGAACAGCTGAAGATACGATCGGCATGTCCCTTCCTGGATTCTGACAGCTGCATGGTCTATGAGGCAAGGCCCATGGCCTGCCGGATCTATCTCTCCGCATCCGAGCCTTCCTGCAGGAAAGAGCACGACCACCCCAGTGATAAGCGGAGTTTCCCCGGCCTGTTTGATTTTCCTCTGAGGGCAGGTCGTATGATGAACGAGGGTTTTGTGGCCTGGCTGAAAAAAGCGGGTCTGCAGGAATCAGAGCTACCCATTGAGCAGGGATACTCATCCATGCTCACCCTCGGGCAAGGCATGAAGGAATGG
>Ga0164315_10001556_pt1 | contig 17265 bp, 16 predicted proteins | sample GuaBasSedimGuay6_FD_113737 | JGI IMG/M metagenome (GOLD analysis project Ga0164315, IMG submission 113737) | Subseafloor sediment microbial communities from Guaymas Basin, Gulf of California, Mexico - Guay6, Core 4569-2, 0-3 cm | ecosystem: Environmental > Aquatic > Marine > Hydrothermal vents...
CAACAAAAAGCTATTTTCATAGCGTGTATTTCAAACATACTTCACTGTTTAAGCACCGGGCTTGTCCAACAAACGGTTCAGATTGTGGCTCGCTTCGCGATCACAATCTAACCTTGTTCGTTAGGGTTAGGTTTTTATTCTGCGTAATAAAAACCTAACCCGACCTAATTATTAACGTTAGTCTTGAATTTTCATTTTTTCTACACTAAGTCCATTATCAATCTCAGCATAATATCTCTCTCTAAACCCACCTAGTACGCTTTCTTGTTCTTGTTCGCTGACGCCGACATTATTTAATGCTAATCGTGCCAGTTTTATACTAATTTCTACATATTCTGAAACTGCACCATCGGCACCTAAGCTTCGTAATTCACGGCACTGAGTCAGGCTGTGCCCACGTACGAAAATTTTCATATCGGGATAGGCTGTACATAATGATGCGACTAGTTTTTCGGTTGCTTCAGGGTCATTGACGGTGACAAGGATGACTTGCGCGTGCTCTGCACCGACGGATTTTAAAACTTCGGGGTTACGTACGTCACCATAAAAAACAGGGAAGCCGTTAGCGCGTTCTCTTTTTACAATGGCGGCATCAGAGTCTAAAGCAACATAGGTATAGCCTGAAATAGATAGGATTTCACCGATGCGGTGGCCTACGCGGCCAAATCCGGCGAGCACTATAGGTGTATTGCTTTCGGGAGCCTGTTCGGGCTCTTGTACTTCTGGCGTATCTTTAGCCTTAATCAAGCGTTGAGCAAGGTGTGCAAGTAGTGGTGTGACTAACATGCTGAGTAAAACGATAAGCAATAATTGTTGAAACAGAGCGTCACTTAATAGCTTTGATTTGTTGGCTAAAGAAAATAGCACTAAGGCAAATTCGCCACTTTGAGCTAGGGTTAGAGCGACGGCTAAACTTTTCTTGGAGCTTAGTTTAAATAAGTAAGTAAGCGGAAAAAGTATGGCAGTCTTGACTGCAATCAGTAAACCGACCATGGCAAGGCAATATCCTGGGTTCTCTAGCAATAAGCTAAGGTTGAAAGTCATACCCATGGACATGAAAAATATTCCGAGTAACAGCCCACGAAAAGGCTGAATTTCAGCCATCACTTGGTGCTTATAGGATGAGTCTGAGATCAGTAGTCCCGCTAAAAAAGCCCCCATGGCCATAGAAAGCCCGATATGCTCAAGAATGACCGCTGCTCCGAGCACGATAAGTAAGGCGGAAGCGGTGAAAACCTCTGGATTCTTGGCTAACGCCACTCGGTGCAAAATGGGGTGGAGAAAATAGCGTCCGATTAATATTACTAAGCTAAGTACGGCGAGAGACTCAATTAAGGCAAGCCCAATATTGACACCAATGCCTTGATCTTGAGAAGCGAGTAAAGGTAATAGGGCTAATAGGGGAACAACAGCTAGATCTTGCATTAATAGCACGGCAAAAGAGGTGCGGCCATAAGTGGAAGAGAGAGATTTTTGTTCTGTCAGTAATTGTAATACAAAGGCGGTGGAAGAGAGAGAAAGTGCGGGACCGATTAGAATAGCTGCGCGTAGAGGGATATTAAAAAAGAGATAGCTAATGCCGCATAAAGCTGCACCTGTAATGAGTAATTGTAGCGAGCCTAGGCCGAATACCGAGCGTCTCATTAGCCAGAGGCGTGTAGGTTTAAGCTCTATACCAATAACAAAGAGCAATAATACGACACCAATTTCTGCAAGGTAGCCGATTTGATTGATATTGCTAATTAAGCCAAATCCAGAAGGACCTACTATTAAGCCAGCAACCAAAAATCCAGGTACAGCGCCTAGCTTAATGGCCTGAAAGATAGGGACAGAAATCACCGCGGCACTGAGTAAAATGATGATGTCGATCAGATAGGACGGATTCATAAGCTAGGAGCTAAAAAATTGCTGGTGATGTAAAGTCGCCAATTTAGCATAGAGCAGATAGAAAGTGCAGAATTTTTGCTTTGAGTTGCCTAGGAATGAGCACAATGCGGGGCGCAGACCTTTAGTTTACTATTTAAAATGTAGGCTAAAGACTTGCGCCCTATTTGATGGTGTATAACTTATTTCGTGCTCGATCTCTAGCATTGGCCTTTATTTCTGCTCTAGTTTCATGAAACTATGCACGCCGCGTTTTGATTTAACGGCTAACCATTGCTTCAAGTATTTGATTTCTTCAGTATTTTCTAAATCATCAATGCTTTCATTGTTGCGTAAACGTCTAAAGGCGGTGGAAATAACTTTATAGCGATCACCCGTAATACCTGAGCGTTTTAAACCTATCGTGTTTAATCGGTAGTGTTTAGCAGGGGAACCGGCAATTAAACAAAACGGGATCACGTCTTTGCTAAGTCCGGTAGTGCCTCGGACGATAGCATAAGAACCAATACGGCAAAATTGGTGAGCAACTACACTGCCGCCCATAAATACCCGGTCATCAACTTGGACAAAGCCGCCTATAGCAACATTGTTGGCGAAAATAGTGTGATTGCCAATGTGGCAGTCATGCGCGACGTGGCTGTTATTCATAAAAAAACAGTTAGAGCCAATTAGCGTTGTGCCATTTTCTTCTGAGGCTCTATGGGCGGTAAAGCCTTCTCTGAAAACATTATCATTGCCAATTGCTAGCCATGAAACGGTTTCTTCTTTAAATGAAGTATCTTGAGGCAAGTCACCTAAAATAGTGTGCGGATGTAATATATTACCAGAACCCATTTTGGTGTAAGGCATAACCACGGCATGCGCACCGATTTTACAGTTATCGCCTATTTGTACATGGTTCTCGATCACAGCAAAAGGTCCGATAGTAATGTTTTTACCTAGTACCGCTTGCTCAGCGATGTAGGCGGTGGGATGAATGTTTTGGGTCATGTGAGCATTAGCCTCGTGGATGATATTGGGAATGTAATTCTTTTAAACGCTCGTTAGCGACATGGGTATAAATTTGCGTAGTAGATAAGTCGCTGTGGCCTAATAATAGTTGCACAACGCGCAAATCAGCGCCGTGATTTAATAAATGGGTCGCAAAGGCATGGCGTAGTGTGTGCGGTGATAATTTTTTTGTAATGCCTGCTTTTTTCGCATAGCGCTTAATAATATGCCAAAAAGCTTGGCGTGTCATACCTGAGCCCCTATTAGTAACAAAAATGGTGTTGCATTGGCGCTCAGATAATAGCGCTTTACGGCTGTGTTGCATATAGTCTTCTAAGCAGCTTAGGGCTTGCTCGCCGATAGGTACTAAGCGCTCTTTATTGCCTTTGCCTGTTACACGCAGTACGCCCATGCGTAGGTTAATTTGGTCATTACTTAAGTTAACTAGCTCTGATACGCGCAAACCTGTTGCGTAGAGCATTTCTAACATGGCTTTATCTCTAGCACCTAAAATGGAGCTGGGTTCTGGGGCTTCAAGCAGTAACTCTATATCGTGCTCAGATAATGTGTCAGGTAAAGGTCGGCCAAGCTGTGGTTGATCAATTAATGCAGTAGGGTCGGTGACGGCTAGTTTTTCGCGTAATAAATAAGTATAAAACCGGCGTAGACTGGATAAAATTCGTGCCGATGAACGCGCGCTAATACCTTGTTCATAGCGCTGGCTTAAGAATAAGCGAATATCATTGTTAGATACTTGCTCCATGGGCTTGCTTAGACTTTTGTTGAAAATACGTAAATCACTGGCGTAAGCGCTGAGGGTGTTTTTGCTTAAGCCATTTTCTACCCATAAGGCATCGACAAAGGTATCGATTAATTGTTTAGAGCTCATGAATGAGTGTTTTTTCGTGGCGTAATAAATCGTGTTTGATCGTCAGCATAGGGCCTGATGTTTGTCCTGCATAACCCCCTGATCCTGATTTAGCAACAACTCGGTGGCAGGGAATAATAATCGGAAAAGGGTTGTTACGGCAAGCATTAGCAAGCGCTCTAGGGCTGGTATTTAGAAGCTGAGCAAGTTCGCCGTAAGTTCTCGTTTGGCCTATGGGGATGTCGCAAAGCGCTTGCCATACTTTTTGTTGGAAGGTCGTACCTTGTTTTAGTAGTGGAATTGTATAGTCTACCGTCGCCGTATACCAATAATAATGAAGGATTTGTTCGAGCTGTATGGGCGTATTGCTGGATGGCTCGCAGGTGTCGTTGAGCCATTTAATTTTACCTAGTAAAGAGGCGTGTATCTGAATGCTTAATGAACCGATAGATGTGTTGCAATAATAAGTTTCGATTGCAATGGGACTATCGGGTGTGCGCCAGTTCAGGTACATAGTGTTTAGACTAATCGAGCATAGATTCTAGCTTTTCACAGTAGGCTTTGAGTATTTTGATACGTGCATAACGTTTATCATTGCCTTCGACTAAGACCCAAGGTGAGGCTTGAGTGCTGGTGCGCGCAACCATATCGTTGACCGCGAGTGAGTAAGCATCCCACTTATCACGGTTACGGTAATCTTCTTCGGTGATTTTATGCTGTTTGTAGCTGATTTGTTCGCGCTCTTTAAATCGACGTAACTGTTCGTCTGGGTCAATATGTAGCCAAAACTTTAATATTGCAACGCCATGATGTGTTAGTGATTCTTCAAAATTGCGAATTTCGGGGTAAGCACGTGTCCACTCTTCTTCTGTGGCAAAGCCTTCAGCGCGCTCGACTAAAACACGACCATACCAGCTACGATCATAGATAGTGACGCGACCTGCGCGAGGCATATGTCGCCAGAAGCGCCATAGATAGTGCTGCATACGTTCTTCATCGGTAGGTGCGGCAACAGAAATAACCTGGTAATTCCTGGCATCAAGAGCGTGGGTGAGTCGACGTATGGCGCCTCCTTTACCGCCTGCATCCCAGCCTTCAAAAACTAAAACACTAGAGATTTGTTTCTCGTGCGCTTGGCGTGCCAGTTTATTTAGTTTCCCTTGATAATGATTTAGTTGCTCATTGTAGGTTTTTTTATCTAGCGATAGACTTAGGTCTAGTGAGTCTAGGATATTCGGTTGATTACCGTGAATTATTTGTGGTGTATACGCTGGTGCAGGAAGGCCTTTTTTGTGCTCTAGTGTTTCAATATGTAAATTGATTTTATCCAGTATATGTTGCCCTACTGTTAAGCTGCTATAGCGTATATCGCTACCTTCAACAATTAACCAAGGATTTTTGGCTGTACTGGTTTCTGTTAATATTTTTTCTGCAACACCAACAAAAGCGTCATACATTTTTAGGTGTTTTTTATCGCGTTCGGTCACTTGCCATGCTGTCTCAGGGTCTTTTTCTAGTTGTTTTAAACGCTTTTTTTGTTGCTCTTGTTTTAAATGTAACCAGCACTTAATAATTAAAGTGCCATCATCAGCAAGTTCTTGTTCTAACTCGTTGATATGCGTTAAATCAGCTTGTAATTCAGCATCGTTAATTTTTTCGTAAACTCGAGTAGCGATCGGCGCACTGTACCATGATCCTACGTAAATACCGATAGTACCTTTGGCTGGCATAGTGCGCCAAAAGCGCCAGAATTTAGGGCGTTCTTTTTCTTCGTCACTAGGGGAGTCATAGGCGTTTGTGCGCATGTAGCGCGGATCTAACCATTCGTTGAGTAAATTAATGACCTCACCTTTACCGCCGCCATCTACGCCAGAGATCAAAATGATGACTGAGAAACCTTGGCTACGGAGTTGTTGTTGTTGCATTAACAATTGAGTGCGTAGTTTTGGTACTTTTTCGAGATAGTCAGTTTTACTGACTTTATGTCCTAATTCGGCAATTTCAAACATAGTGGTAGTTATTATTTTAAGGATTAAGGAGATATATGCAATATAGCTAAGTTGCGATATAAGCTGACTAAGGCTCTCGCCATGTAAATTTTGCTACACATCCATCAGAACCTTTATAATGAACCTTTTTTTGCATAAGCTCAATGGTGATTCTTGGAAAATTTTACTCCTATTTCTGCTTTATTAGGCGGTGCTTTAATTGGTGTCAGTGTTAGTCTGTTACTTTTGCTGAATGGCCGTATGGCTGGCATTAGTGGCATTATGAATGGCGTGTTTAGCGCACCGAAAAAAGAAGAGATATGGCGAGCGCTATTTCTTATCGGTTTAGTCATAGGTGCGGCATTGTTTCAGTTTTTAACTCAGGGTAGTTTAAGTGTGCGTGAAAACTATCCTTTATGGCTGATTATTGTCGGTGGCTTTTTGGTCGGCTTTGGTACGCGTCTCGGCAGTGGCTGTACGAGTGGTCATGGCATTTGTGGCATAGCTAATTTTTCTATGCGTTCAATTAGTGCAACACTGACGTTTATGGCTAGCGGTATGCTGACGGTTTTTGTACTTAAATATCTTATTGGGGTAGTTTAATGAAAACAAATCTAGTCGCCTTATTGGCGGGAATTATTTTTGGTCTAGGTTTGGCTTTATCGCAAATGATTGATCCGAATAAAGTATTAAATTTTCTGGATGTTAGTGGTAATTGGGATCCGAGTTTGGCTTTTGTCATGATGGGGGCGTTAGCAGTTACAATGGTCACTTTTCGGTTTATCTTAAAGCGAGCAACTCCTGTTTTTGAGTCTGATTTTCATGTTTCTAAGCAAACTATTATTAATAAACCATTAATAATAGGTGCAGCAGTGTTTGGCATAGGCTGGGGAATGACTGGCTATTGTCCTGGTCCAGCGTTCGCGAGTTTAGGCTTGTTTTCTATGGAGGGCGTGCTAATGGTAGTTGCTATTTATGCTGGCTTTTTTGCCGAACGATATTTAGTGAGAAAATAATAAATACATGGAATTCTTTTCGTTTGAGTTAATCCATATTGCAGCGGGTAGTCTGGTTGGTTTTGTTATAGGTTTAACGGGAGTCGGCGGGGGGTCATTAATGACGCCGATATTAGTGTTAGGTTTCGGCATTGCTCCTGCCATTGCGGTGGGTACTGATTTATTATATGCCGCTTTGACTAAGTGCAGTGGCGTGCTTTTTCACCACAAAAATAACACGGTGGACTGGAAAATTGTTGGCTTGTTGGGTGCGGGTAGTGTACCTAGTGCTTTGATTACGGTGGTTTTGCTTGAGCAAATTAAGGATACTGGATTTAATTCAGATAGCTTAATGATGGGCACTTTGAGCGTCATGTTGATACTTACCTCGATTATTGTGTTAATCAAAGGCCGGCTGGTTTCCTATGTCAGTCACCATCACGGTGAATCTAACTTCATTAATACACTCAAAGCTTATCGCCCGCATTTGACCGTTTTATCAGGTTTGATTTTAGGTGTTTTAGTAACTATTTCTTCAGTAGGTGCTGGCGCTATTGGTTCAGCTATTTTGTTTTTACTGTATCCAAATAAAAAACCAGTCTCGATTGTGGGTACTGATATTGCTCATGCCGTTCCTTTAACGGCAATTGCGGGTGTGGGGCATTTACATTTAGGGACGGTTGATTTTGATTTGTTAATCGGCTTGTTAATGGGCGGAGTACCGGCAGTCTACCTAGGGAGTTTTGTTGGTAAGTATATTCCTGATCATTGGTTAAGGGGGGTGATTGCGTTATTGCTTTTTGCTATGGGGATGAAATTAGCGCTGCGTGGAATCAGCTAGTGTTGTCGTGTTTATGATTAGGTTTTTTAAGACAGGATCTGAATAATATGCATTCTTGAGAATCTTTCTGATAAAATACACCGTTAATCCAATTTATGGATGAAATGTTGGGATAGTTTGAAAGTGTGCGCTGTAGCGTACTTAAAAAGGCTATATTTTTAATGAATTTTATAAAAGGTATTTTAGTATGACTTTTGTTGTTACTGAAAATTGCATTAAATGCAAGTTTACTGACTGTGTTGATGTTTGTCCTGTCGATTGTTTCCATGAAGGTCCTAACTTTTTAGTTATCGATCCTGATGAGTGTATTGATTGTACTTTATGTGAGCCTGAGTGCCCTGCAGGTGCTATTTTTGCAGAAGATGAATTGCCTGAAGGACAAGAGGAATTTATAGAAATTAATGCTGAATTAGCTCAGGTATGGCCAGTTATTACTGAGGTTAAACCTGCTGCAGATGATGCTGAAGAGTGGGATGGTAAAACTGGTAAACTAGAGCTGCTAGAAAGATAAGATTCTTTAGGTGAGTAAGCTTATCTTGCTCACCTAATATCAGATTTTACATAGCCAAATATTCATCCTTTAGTTTTACATAATGCGCAGATGAATATTCTAAAAACTCCTTCTCCTCTGTGCTTAACTCGCGCGCCTTTTTTGCCGGTGAGCCGATATATAGATAGCCACTTTCTAGTACTTTTCCCGAAGGTACTAATGACCCAGCTCCAAGCATCACATAATCTTCTAATACCGCATTATCCATAATAATTGCGCCAATTCCGACTAAGCAATAATTTCCCACAGTACAAGCATGTACTACGGCTCGATGGCCAATTGTGACTCCTTTGCCGATATTTAAAGGCGCTTTTTTAGGTGAGTATTTGCCTGCATGAGAGACGTGTAAAACGCTACCATCTTGAATGTTGGTGTTTTCATCTATATTTACGCTAGCAACGTCGCCTCGAATCACGACGGTAGGCCAAACGGACACATTATCTGCTAAAGTGACGTCACCAATAATTACGGCACTGTCATCGATATAATTAGCCGCGCCTACGCGGGGCATAATATTCTTAAAAGCTTTCAAAGGCATAAGATCCTCTAGTATGTTTATAAAAACACATAATCATACTGTCATTTCTAGTATTATTCAGCTATAAATAAGTTTTAAAAATGCATCTTGAGGAGTATAGGCTATGGCATTATTTGATGGTATTAAGCGTCAGTTACGATCAGTTATTCAGTGGGAAGCACCTAGTGCTGATGTTTTGTTTCAGCAATGGCATGGCAATGGTGAAGAGCTCAAGAATGCTTCAAAGCTAATTGTTGGCCCAGGACAGGGTTGTATTTTTGTTTATGAAGGCCGTGTAAAAGCGGTGATTAATAAGCAGTGCCTGATTAATTTAGAAACCGATAATATTCCTTTCTGGACGACTGTGACTAAGTTTATGCAATTCTTTGAAAGTGAGCATAAAGCACATATTTATTTTTATAAGCAGACTAAAGTTTTAGATCAGAAATGGGGGACGAATTCACCGATTAAGTACGATGACCCTAAATACAAGTTCCCCGTTGGTTTGCGTGCTTATGGTAATTATAGTTATCGAATTTCTGATCCAGAGAATTTTTTTGTTAATGTAGTTGGCAGTGAAAATGATTTTTTTATTGATGATTTTCGTAGGGTTATGTCCAATCGCTTGGTTCATCCTTTAAGTGATTTTTTGGCGGAAAGTCGTTACTCTTACGCTGAAATTGATGCCAAACGTGAAGAAATTGCCTCGGGTATGGATGCTAAATTACAGCAAGAGTTTCACAAGCTGGGTTTTGACATTACTGACTTTCGGATCGAAGGCACTAATTTTGATGAACAGACTTTAAAGCGTATTAACCGCATTGCTGATTTAAGTGCAGAAGCACAGGCAGCGGCAGCAGTAGGTTTGGATTGCTCACACATGCAACAATTAGAGGCAATGCGTGAAGCAGCGCGTAATGAAGGTGGTGGTGCTGGGTTAGGTATGGGGTTAGGTGCAGGTATGGGGATGGGGCAGAGCATGGCTAATACCATGAGTGCTGGTTTTGGTGTTCCTGAAACACAGTCTACTGCAAGTGTTGCTTCAGACCCTATGCAAAAATTAGCACAACTTAAAAAGATGTTTCAGGCTGAACTTATTTCTGAGCAAGAATACAGCGCTAAGAAAAAAGAGATTTTGGATAGTATGTGATGGCTAGATGTAAAAGTTGTTCTGCGCCTTTATTGGCAAATACCAACCGCTGTTATTATTGCGGTGTACGCAATGATGTTGATTTGCATGCAAAGCATGATTTTTCGGTGCACAAGCAGGCGTCAGACAGGATCTGTCCACATTGTGATCAGGCTTTGCAAACTATACAGTTGCAATTGGATGAAGCCTTGTTTATTGAGCGCTGCACCGATTGCTTTGGTTTGTTTTTTGATTTAGGAGAGGTCGAAACTTTATTGAATCATGCTGTTAATGAAGTGCATGCTATTAATTTAGCGCATTTAGATAATGTTAATATCGATCGTTATCAGAAAAAGCAGCCAGTAAAGTATATTAAGTGTCCTGTGTGTCGGGAGTTTATGCGTAGGACTAATTTTGCGCAGAAAAGTGGTGTGATTGTTGATAGCTGTCGCGCCCATGGCTTATGGTTGGATAGTGGAGAAGTGACCCATTTGATGGAGTGGAAGAAAATGGGCGGGCAGTTATTGCATGAGCGAGAGCAACGCAAAAAACCTCGAGAAAGGCCGGTCGAGTTAAGTAGAGAGCTCGACTTATGGCAGTCTTCAATGCCTAAGCAAACGATAGGTTTGGAATCTGATTTACTGGATGTTTTAGCTTATGTGGTTAAGAAAATATTATAAACCCCATCCACTTTTGAAATATGTGGTTTTTAGTTCGTATTCTTTTTGTCTTTGTCATTCCTGTATGATTTTGGCAGGAATCTATTGATGATGTTTAGATTCCCGATAAAAAACTTCGGGAATGACGAGAGTTTTCATAAACTACGATTTTCAATATAGACTGGGTTTAGCGAGCTTGATTAAGTGAAATGTTCATTATTATCTACGCTCTCTCGATCTAAGATGGGGGTGTTAGATATGTCAATATGTGCTGCCGCTGAGCTGAGATGTAATAAATTGTGTAAGCGGCAGGTTTGTGGTTTTAGATCGGCACGGTGTAAAGTAATGAATTCGCCTGACTGAAATCTGTTGTCATTAAAAACGACACTGTCATTTGAGTTAAGTGCTTTTATCTCAGGTAAAAATAAAGCCCAAGTATAAATAGCATCATGATCAGGTAGTGAAATATAGGCAAGTTCAGACTCTAAGGCAAACAACTTAATGCCTAGCTCTATTTCATGTTCAGTGAATTGCATTATTCTGCAAATAATACCGACTTCAATAGTATCGTGATGTTTAATGCCTATGATGTCGCCAATTTGTACTTTTGAGCTGTTGTTATCAGTGTTAAATATTATTTTATAGCCTTTGATGCTACTGTCAGAAATATTTAAAAGTGATTCTTGAGTGCTTTCAATTACCTGCTCGGGAGTGTTATTCCAAATACTAGTGTTGGTGGGGTTGTTGCTGTCAGCTCCAAAAATTTTCTTAGCCTGAACTGTATTATTACCTTTAAAGCTAGAGTTATTTAACATGTGTTTCATAGCTGCTAGTGATTCGTAACCTTCGCTGACTAATTCTAAATTAGGAACAGACCAACCGCCGGCGACTCTTGGGTCAAAATTGTCTGTTTTCTTTTTTTGAGGACTAATCTGTAGTGAGCTGTTATTGCGTAATGACTGTATGATACTGGCTAAGCCCATAATGCCATATTGCTCTTTTTGTTCAATGATGCGAGTAAACTGTCTTTTTTTCTGTAGGCTTAGTGAGTTGGACGCCTGCTGAATGAGTTCTCGGTTAATCAATTTAAGAATGCCGCTGCCTTGGGCTTCATCGTTAGTATTTTGGTTTATGCTGATGGCTGCATTAAAGCCAGAAAAAAAACGGAAAGCACTTTTTTGGGTTTTTTTCAGGCGCGTTAAATTACTCGGAGGAGCATCGGTATTTAAGTCAAAACCTGAATATTGCGTCGGTTTTTTTTTGTCAAACTTTTTTTCTAGCAGCATTAATGAAGTGTATTTTTCTATGCAAGTAGAAATACTTAGCATAGCTCGCGGCCGGAATTGGTGGAAATCGCAATGATAAAGTGCAATAAGGTGTTTGAAAGCTTTACTAATCGTATTGCTATGGTGGTCATGAACCTTAATTGTTAAGTCGTGTATTTCCAAGTTGCTTGCTAAGCCATAGAGTAAGTAACTTTGTTTCCAAAAATTAGCATAAGGCGTTTTATAGGCTGCGGATATATGCAGGTATGCAGCAATGAGTGATTGTAAGCCGTAAAAAAAAGTTTGCGCGTTAGCGAGGTTGCTCTTTTTGCTGATGCAACTAGCAAAGCCATTGGCTAGTTCTGCATAAATCCAGACGATATACTCAACATGACTTTTTTCTTCGGGTGTTAGTGGTGGCGCGCTATTTAAAATGCTATTTTTTAGAGGCTCTAAAAAAAGAGGCGTTGCTTGGTAAATGTCAATTAAAATCAAGGATTTCTTTTCTATAGCCAGTGTGTTGTTGGTGTTGATGTTTTGTATGGCGAGGAATACTTGATGTGCTTTTTCACTGGCAGAGCTATTTTCTAAGGAGAGCAACCAAGTGTCAAAAGCTTTACCAGTTAATTCAAATGGTAGTTGAAAGTTGCTATGAGCGGGCGCTGATTTAAAATTATAAATATCCATTTTGGCTACCTGCTATTTAGATGTTGTGAGTCTCAATCTATATGTTTATTGAACTTATTATAATTGTATAACAAAGTCGATGCTACAGCTTACTATAAAAAGGGATGATAGTGTTTTAAGCGCTTTTTAGGCTATACTTAAACCTATATGAATTTAGATTCAAAGAGGGGCAAATGGCCTTAATACCCGATTTTTTTAAGTCAAAGAAAACTAATGCAACTAAGATAGATGTGAGCATGGGTGTAACTGAGGCTATTTCTGTAGAGGATTTAAAGAAACTCATTCCTATCCGGCAGCTAAAATTAGAGTTTTTAGAGGCTTTTGTTCTGGAGCATAAAGCCAAAATTTTCCCTAAAGGAGCAACGCTGTTTGCAGCTGGAACGCCAGCGGATAGTGTTTATTTTTTATTGCAGGGAGAGGTTGAGCTGACAGATAAAAATGGTGTGAGTTATATTATTGATAACGCATCGCCAAAATCTCGTTTCGCGCTTTTTGCAGGGATTGTGCATACGACGACAGCAATTGCTAAAACTGATGTTAGTATTTTGGCAGTGTCGCAAAAAATTATGCAGATGCATCAAGTGGATAAGCAGTCGCAACAGTTAGAATTACCTCCCGAATATGAGAATAATCGTTTATTGCAATTATTTGTGCAAAATTTCTCTAATGATGAAGTACAGATTCCAGCGATGCCTGATACTGCTTTATACTTGCGTAAGGCGATGCAGCAAGAGATCGGCGTGCATGAAGCGGTTAAAATTATCCAATTAGACCCGGTTGTTTCTGGGAAGTTAATTCAAGTCGCTAATTGCCCCTTGTATATTACTCGGCAGCCTGCTAAATCATGTTTGGAGGCGGTGAATAGGATTGGTTTAATTGGCGCGCGCAGTTTAGTCACGACCTTGTGCTTAAAGCAGATTTTTAATAGCAAAAATCCTGTGTTAAAGAAGTATATGGATGCTTTGTGGAAACGCAGTATTTATATTTCTAGTATTAGCTATGTACTAGCGAAAGAAACGGGTAGAGTTGATCCAGAAGAGGCATTATTAGCTGGTTTAGTCGTCGATATTGGTATTATTCCTTTGTTAAGCTTTACAGATAATTTGCCGAGTGATTTTTACACTGAACCAGAGCTCAAAGAGGCGATGGGTTTTGTTCGTGGTGTGGTTGGCAAGAGGGTACTAGAACGTTGGGATTTTCCTGAAGAATTGGTTGATATTCCGTTGTATTCCAATGATTGGTATCAGCATCGATCAGAAGAGCTGTCCGTGCTTGATGTGGTGGTATTGGCACAGTTACATAGCAAAATAGGGCAAAAAGACAATAAAGTCTATCCGGCTATTTCTTCTATTCCGGCAGCCAGCAAACTGGATGATGCGACTTTATCACCGGAACATTCTTTGGCAATTTTGCATGATGCTAAAGGTAAGATCAACAATGCATTAAGGGCTTTTTCACAGTAAAAATAATAATAAGATATTAAGAAGATGGACTTTCTACGTTGTGGAGGTAAGGGTGTTTTGGAAAAAATTATTTGTTAAGAATACCAAGAGTGAGCCGTATAAAAATAACAATTCGGTCTCTCAGATTTCTGAAACAAGAAAAATATCAGTAAAGAAATTAAATATAGCCTTACCATTTCTACAGAAATTATATCCGATTCGACTATTATCTGAAACTGAACTAAAGCAGATTGAGGTGTTAGGTGAGGATTTCGAGCCTGGGCAGACTATCTATAGAGAGGGCAGCCCTTTAACTTACCTTGTTTATATTATTGATGGCGAGGTGTTGTGTGAGAATGCAATAGGTGCTCATTACGAAGTAGTAGCACATACTTTTAAAGCCTTGTATCCCTTATCAAATAGCGACTTAAGCCTGTTTACAGTTATAGCGAAAACTAAGGTAAAAATTATTTATTTACCTAAAGATTTATTATTGGATAGTTCCAGTAGTCAAGTAAAAACTGATATTGACCAGTTGCCTATAGCAGGAGCCTTACAAAAAATCCCTTTTGGTCAAAAATTATTAAACAGTATACAGACTGATAATATTGAGGTACCTGGCTTGCCGGATGTTGCTATTCGTTTACGTATGGCGGTGCAAAAAGATATCGGTATTACTGAAGCTGTAAAAATTGTTAACCTAGATCCGAGAATTGCAGCAAAAATAATTCAAGTGGCAAATAGCCCCTTATATCGTGGAGTAAATTCTTTTTCAAGTTGTGACACGGCCTTAAACCGCCTGGGTTTGAATGCTACACGTAATTTAGTCACTAGTTTTAGCATGAAGGCATTATTTGCTAGCAAAAATAAACTATTAACTAAAAAAATGCATCAGGCATGGCAGCAAAGCGTAAAAGTGTCTAGTCTATGCCATACATTAGCGTTGCTTACCAAAAAAGTAGACCCAGAAGAAGCTTTACTAGCAGGCCTGACACATAATATTGGGATTTTACCAATTATTAAATTGGCTGATCAGCAAGAAAACCTATCTTTCGAGGATTTAGAGGAGTGTCTACGCATATCTCAAGCCTATATAGGACAGTTAGTATTAATGCAATGGGATTTTCCTGAAACCGTAGTAAAAATTCCTTACTTAATTGATAACTGGTTTTATGAAAGTGGTACTGACTTTGGTTTAGTGGATATAGTAATTTTGGCTAAATACCATAGCTTATTAGGTTCGGAGTATATGCCTTTTTTACCTGCTTTACATGACTTACCTGCTTTTCAGAAAATGGGGTCTCAAGGACTTACGCCAGATATGTCATTACAAATACTACATGATGCAAAGCAGCAAGTTGCTGATGCCATGAATCTTTTTAGTGCTTAGATTATGAGTTGGTTTACTAATATTTTTTCAGGAAAGACGTACGATGAATCTCTAGGCAAGCTAGGTGTTGCCTCTATAGAAAAAAGAGAGCTAATTGAATGCCAAAATTGCACGGCACCTATAGCAGAGGACTTAGATAAATTACTGTACGAACAAATACAACATTTAGTGCCATTGCGGAGTTTAGATGAGCAGGAGGTTGCTTTTTTACCACACAAAATTTTAACTTACGCAGAGCAGTCTGTAATTTTTATTCGCCAGCAGCCTGCACAATATGTTTATTATCTTTTGAGTGGGGAGCTTACCTTGCAACCAGAAGGTGATAGTAATTATGAGATCGCAGCCAATTCTACGCGCGCTCATTTACCTATTAATAGTGGCAAATCTTTTGGTGCGACAGCAGTAGCTAAAACTGAAGTAAAAATATTGTTGATTGACGCTGATTTAACAAAACTTTGGACAGCAAAAAGCATCGAAGAGGTGTCTTGCGTAGAGTTGATTGATATTGCTCTGCCCGAACAATTAAATAACAGCCGGTTTTTTCATAGCTTCACTGACGCTTATCGAGAAAATAGGTTGATGTTACCCTCTTTGCCAGACGTTGCTTTTAAATTAAAAACAGCTATGGATTATGAGATTGGTACTCAAGACGCTGTAGAAATCATTCAGATAGATTCGGCAATAGTCGCAAAATTAATTCAAGTTGCTAACAGTTCCTTGTATGCCCCTATAACGCCAATTCTTAATTGTCAGGATGCGGTAACTCGCTTAGGCTTGACTGCGACACGTAATTTAGTAATGGGGCTTAGTTTAAAACAGCTATTTCAGTGTAAAGATAAAAAACTGATGGGTGCAATGCAGAATTTATGGCGGCGGAGCTTATATGTATCTAGCCTAAGTTTTGTGCTCGCGGAAGAGGTAGGCACCATAAACCCTGATGATGCTTTATTAGCGGGTTTAATCAGTGATATAGGTGTGATTCCACTATTACATTTTGCTGGGCAATACCCAGATGAATATCCTGAGATGACGCAATTAGAGGAGGCAATACCTTACTTGCGTGCGCCGGTAGGCACGTTGGTGTTACATACTCTAGGTTTTCCTGATGAGTTGGCAGGTATTCCACACCATTCTGAAGACTGGCACTATGAGAGTGGCTCTGATATGAGCTTAATTGATATTGTTATTTTGGCCAAATTACACAGTTATTTTGGCTCTCAACAAGCAAACCATTTGCCCTATATTAATACTATTCCTGCGTATTCGAAACTCACAAATGGCACGTTAACTCCTGACTTTTCTTTGCATATATTGCAGAGAGCAAATGAGCGCGTTAAAGCTGTAATGAGTGTTTTTTCTTAATTTCTTTTGTATATAGCTGTTTCCAATTGATGCGCCTTATGTTTTTGGCGAGACCTTTCTAACTAATATTGACTTCCATGACCAATCCATTACTTAATAGCACCGAACTACCTCAATTTTCGCAAATCAAAGTAGAGCATATTGAACCTGCCATCGAGCAATTATTGACTGATGCTCAAGCGTTAGTTGAAACATTACTCGCGGAAAATGAAATCTATACCTGGGAAAATCTGATCGCCCCTTTAGAGGAAGCTGAAGATTGTATTAACAAAGCGTGGTCGCCAGTGAGTCATATGAACTCAACGGTTAATAGCGATGAGTTACGTGATGCTTATAATGCCTGTCTGCCAAAATTAAGCGCTTATTCCACGGCGATGGGACAGCATAAAGGCTTATTTAAAGCGTATGAACAAATTGCGGCAAGCGATGCTTATGCGACACTAGAACCTGCACAGCAAAAAATTATTCAAAACTCTTTGCGTGGTTTTCGATTGTCAGGGATTGATCTTGATGATGAAAAGCAAGCACGATATAAAGAGATTAGTTTAGAGCTTTCGCAGTTATCCAGTAAGTATGAAGAAAATTTACTTGATGCAACCAATGACTGGAGCAAGTTACTCAGCAAAAAAGCAGATTTAGCCGGTTTACCGGAATCTGCATTACAACAAGCGAAACAAACAGCCGAGCAGGAAGGCAAG
>Ga0164315_10001557_pt1 | contig 17238 bp, 15 predicted proteins | sample GuaBasSedimGuay6_FD_113737 | JGI IMG/M metagenome (GOLD analysis project Ga0164315, IMG submission 113737) | Subseafloor sediment microbial communities from Guaymas Basin, Gulf of California, Mexico - Guay6, Core 4569-2, 0-3 cm | ecosystem: Environmental > Aquatic > Marine > Hydrothermal vents...
AAGAAGTGATGATGGGTGTTCACCAGACCCGGATAGATGATACGCCCGGCAGCTGAAATCTGCTCCGCACCATCTGCAGACAAGCATTTTCCAATCTCAAGTATCCTTGAATCCTCAATAAGGATATCAACATCCCGGTAAACCGTATCATCAGTATCACAGGAGACAACCGCCGCTGCATCCTTAATCAGTATTTTATTTATCTTGTTCATAGATTAGCTCCCTGCTCGTCCAGTTGCTGAGAATTGGACTTTTATCATTATACTTCGTTATTTTATGACTTATGTTATTACAGATTCCGGCAGTTGTATTGTTCTATGCCCTCCCTGCCTGGTCTCTGATCCACTGGCTGCCGATAGAAGCAGGCCCCTGGATTGGGGGCGTTATCATATTCTTCTTAATTCAGGCGATAATGCTCATATTCGGAAGAGATGCGGCATTCCTGAAAGAAGGGAAGGCCGCGAGAACCGTCTACCGGCTATCCATGTTGTCCTTCGTTCTGATTCTGAATCTGTTTATGGCATCTGTTATACATCTGTTAACCCGGGGAATTATCGCCCTCGGATCCTGGGAAGTCACCGGTTCAGTTACTCTTGTACCTATTTTCTCGGCTGCTCTGCTGATTGTTGCAGCAGGTATTTTAAATGCCCGTAATCTGAGGGTTCGCCGTATCGCTTTTGATGCATCGGTGTTTCCAGAATCCTGGAGAAACCGCCGCATCGTTTTTTTCTCAGACACCCATTACGGCACTCTGAACGGACCGGGAATGGCTGAGATTCTTGTAAAAAAAATTGAATCCCTTAATCCGGATCTCATCATCTGCGGCGGCGATCTTTTTGACGGACCCAAAGGCCGGTTTGATGCCACCCTGGATATACTAACCAGGCTTCAGGCTCCCCTGGGTGTCCTGGCAGTCCTCGGGAATCACGATTATTACTATCTCAGTCGTCCCGGATCTTCCAGGAATCTCCTTAGAAAACAACGAAACCGGGAAGAAATGCCTATGGGAGAAGATACATGCCTCGCAAGCGTTAAAAGAGTATTACCCTGGCATTTTCTTGAGAATGAATCGATAACCATAGACAATGTGATTTTTGCCGGACTGAGGCCCTTTTCCATTGAGGATGAAAAGTTGGCAGTTGGGTTCCTCTCAGGGCTGGATCCGGGAAAACCAACGATTCTCATTAATCACAAGCCTCAGCAGATAGAAGAGGCCGCCAATGCCGGTATCAAACTCCAACTGTCGGGGCACACCCACGGCGGTCCGGTATTCCCGATGAATATAATCATGAAGCGTCTGCTTAAAGGGAGGCATTTCGGAACCTCACAACAAGGCAGTATGATTCTTGACACTTCCAGCGGCTCGGGGATATCACTCTGGTATCCCAGAACTGCAGGGCGTCATGAAGTAGTCGTGGTGGAGATGTCAAATTCAAAATGAACGTTTTTAAAAGCCCCGAAGGCCGGGATGAGATTAAAAAGGCATGCCGGAAATTATACAGCCAGTGCCCCATACCCGCCGAATCACGTTTCCTTGATACCGGAAAGTTCGGGAAAACCCACATTCTGGTAAGCGGAAATCCCGAGGCCCCTCCCCTGCTTCTGCTCCATGGAACATCTGTCAATGCGGCATCCTGGTTCAGCTACTTCCCCTATCTGGCCCGGGATTTCCATATCCATTCCCTGGATATTCCCGGACAGCCGGGACTCAGCGGCGAAAATCGCCCACGGCTTGCCGACGGTTCAATGAGCCGCTGGCTCAAGAGGGCAGCTGCAGAACTGAGTTTGGAAAAATTCCATCTCTGCGGAATGTCTATGGGAGGCTGGATATCCCTGGATTATGGTTTGAAGCACCCGGAGTCCATACTCGGGATGTGCGTAATGGCCCCGGGAGGACTGGCTCACTTCCGAATTTCATTCTTCCTGAAATCGTTTCTCCCCTCTCTTCAGGGAAACCGGGGAATACTGAAAATAAACCGCCTTGTTCACGGAAAAGTGCCGGTACAGCCGGAATTTGACTCATTTGCCATCCTTATTTCCAGGCATTTCCGCCCTTTTGCCGAGAGAGTCCCCATTTTTCCGAATGAAGCAATCAGAGAAATAAAATTCCCCCTTTTGTATATCGGAGGAAAGGAAGATCCCCTGCTGAAAACCCGGGAAAGCGCCGACCGTTTGAAAAAGCTACAGCCGAAAGCTGAAATCAGAGAGCTGGACGGCATCGCCCATGTGATTTTGGATGAAGGCCCGGTAATCAGAGCGTTCCTGACGGGGATTCCCGGTAAAGGCGCTCAGTCCAGTACAAACTCCCAATCCACTTCCACTTCGGCAGTCGGTCCGGCAACCGAGTAGAAAATCACCCGGCCGGGCCTGAATGAAATGGTGGCCACCCGGTCGAAGCCTTCGGGAATCCGGCACACACCTTGAATATTTTTCAGCATCAGCGGCGTTGTACCATCCAGTTCCATGGATGTACGAAGTCCGCGCTTTGTTAATGAGTTCTCAACCGCAGAAACCCCGAGACCTGATGCCAGATGTCCCAGAACTTCCTCAATTCCCACACAGGAGTTTCTTCCATTCCAGGGAGCTCCATGACGTCCATGATTCTCCTGCCAGAGAACAGTGGAAGGCAGAATTTCAGGCGACTTGAAGGAATACCAGAGATAACCGTGGGAAGGCACCGCTGCCGTAAACCACATCGGCTTACCCTTTTCAGGAAGCTCAGGAAAAACCTGCAGTATATCCACAAATCCATCTCTGGAGGGAAACACCGAATAATCTGCCGTGGAAGGATCCTTCCAGATCGTCGGGACATCGGAAAGACTCTCAAAAAACTGACCGGGATCGGCAGAGAAGTATTCCCCGGAAGACGAGGGTGGAGGAGCGTTATCGGTTACCCCTGTAATCAGAGGAAGAGTGGAGAGGTAATGAGTCCGGTCACCGGGCATAATCGCATGATGCCCAAGGGTAACCGGTCCTGAAAATCCTTCTATTTTATGAGATATATAAATTGTTGAATGACCTCTTCGCAGGGCGATACGTTTACTCACCTTCCCCGGGCGAACCTTTGTCTCGAGTTCCAGTTCGATATGGGAGTCCCTGTCTCCGTCCGCCGAACCGTCAACGAAACTCCAGTTCTCTCCACTCACCTCACCATGCGGGGGATGCACTTCCCCGGCATGAGCATTATCCCCGCCGAAGGGCATACAGAGAAAATCCCCTCTGAGAGACTGCAGAACTCCCGGGCCGTCAACAGGTTCAGATTCTTCCTGCCAGGGGCTGATGTAATAAGGCTCCACCGGATTTTCCGTATCGGCAAAAAACTTCACCGGGGCCATCTGCCCGCCTAAGACCGTCAATGCGATTTCCGTCTCTCCATTGCTCAATCTCCAGGCATTCTGCCCGGATGCGGGAACGGGTTCTTTATTCAGATAGGATTTACTCATGTAAACATTTTAGTGAAAACAGAGGGGCTTTTCCACTACCATATTTCAAGCCCTGAAAGCTCGAACCATGGCCAGAAAATTTTCCGGGGGAGTGTAGTCGGTAATCTGATTTCCCGACCCGAAAGCTAGTCCATGGTTCTTCCGAATGCGTGACAGAAGGTCAGCAATATACTCTCCAATCTGCTTCTCATCAAAAGTGCAGAGTACATTCATATCAACACCGCCGAAGATCCCAATTTGCTCACCGTACTTATCTGTCCAATATTCAAAGGGAGCGATGTTATCCTCGTTGGAATGCTTGGCATCGATTCCCGCAGCAATCAGCTCATCCATCACCGGGGTAATAGCACCACAGCTGTGAAGAAGAAACGGCTTACCGGTACTGTGAACCCGGTCGATCACCCTCTTGTACTGGGGGATGATTTTCCCGGTAATCTCACCGGGCTGGATAAGCACCGATGTTTGAAAACCCAGATCGTCCCCGAAACGGAAGAAAGCAAAGGAATCGCCGAACTCGGTCAAAAAACGCTTCCAGATAGCATCCATCAGATCGCCGACTTTCTGCACAAGCAATGCCCAGGCTTCAGGATAATCCACCTGCATGTAGGCAATTTCCGTAAGGGGAACAAAATCCTGAACGGTTTCAAAAACACCGTTTCCCACTCCTCCATGGGCTTTCATTCCCGGAGGCAGAGATGCAGCAAGGGCTTTGAAACTCGGAGCGAATCGCTCAAAATAGCGTTCAACGGTTCCGTCCCAGTCGTAATTCTTCACGTCTTCAAGGGTTTTCATCAGGGCAGGGGCCCGGCCGCAGAGGGCTTCCCCTCCCTGCACAAGCTCGACTATACAGCCTTCAAAGGGGACGGTGTCATAACCCAGGGATGCCAGGTATTCGGCATAGATGCGGAAAAACTCGGTTTGGTCTGATACGTCTCCTCCGGCCAGGGGTGTCAGCTCCCGGTTAAGGAGGGCCTCAACCACTTCAATGCTTATATTGTGCTCGTAGAGGGGGAAAGGCGGTCCACCGGTGTTCCGGCAGGCAGCGACGAGACGGGTGTAGTCGGGTTGGTAGGATTCTGTTCTCATTCCATCTTTCTCCCTGTATAACTGAAATATATTATCAATCCATCCACTGATTCAACTAGCGGTCACCAGGTACCCATTTACCAAACAATTGGATACCCAGGTATCCGTTAAGTAAATGGTTTCCTACAAATAGAACATCAAACATAAACCCGCGAACATTACACATTTACCACTGTCATATATATTTATCTAATAATTATACCATCGGGTTTTTTAAATGGCACAATTCTTGCATCCAAATTATCGGTCGAAGACCAATCAATTAATTCATTAAGGAGATATTAATGAAAAAAGGTTTAGCTATTTCAACCGCTCTGCTGTTATTAGCTGTTGTGAGTGTTTCGTTCTTTGTTACCGGTTGTAAGAAAACCGCAAAAGAAGAAGCCGTCGATGATGAAATCACAATGCTGTTCATGCCGGGTATCGCGGATCCTTTCTACTACATGATGGAGAAAGGTATCAAAGCCAAAGCTGAAGAGCTTGGTGTAACCGTGATTTCTGCCGAATTCCCCAAATCCTGGGGACCTGAAGCTCAAGTTCCCATTCTCGAAGCCACTGTAGCCCGGGGCGGAGTTGACATAATTCTTATTGCTCCCACATCGGTGGATGCACTTGTTGCTCCTCTTAAAAAGCTCTACGACCAGGGAATTGAAATCATTACTGTTGATACCTTCCTCGGTGATGGAGATTATTCCAAATCCAGTGAGTATTCCTTTCCTCTGAGCTACATCGGTTCGGACAATGAAAAGGGCGGCCGGGAAATTGCCGAAGAGCTCGCAAAACTGATCGGTGAACAGGGCAAGGTTTATGTGAATACAACCAATCCCGATGTATCTTCTGTTGCAGGCCGTGTAAAAGGCTTCCAGGAAGGTATCGCCAAGTATCCCAACATCGAACTTGTTGGCGTTGATTACAACCTGGATGTTCAGCAGAAAGCTACCGACCAGACTCTGGCGGCTCTTCAGAAAGATCCCGACATTGCCGGTATTTTTGCCACCAATGTCTTCTCCTCTCAGGGTGCTTTTCAGGCTGTTGTAAATGCCGGTTTAACCGGAGCAGTTAAAATTGCCACATGGGATGCAACTGTTGACATGATCGCTGCTCTCAAGAAGGGACAGGTAGATCTCGTACTGGCTCAGAAACCCTACGAAATCGGCTCTCTGGCTGTTGAATGGGGCTTCAAATTCCTCACTGACGGCACAGAAGTTCCTAAATCTGTTATTCCCGGATTCGAGTACTTTGTTCAGACTAATGTTGATGACCCTGCAATGGACGAGTATATCTACAAATAGAATCTGATTATTTCGGGAATTCCTTCTAAGAATTCATGAGGAGCCCTCAGGGGCTCCTCCTTTTTAGGGATTTCCAGCTGTAAACCAACTGGAGGTTCCTGTTTTGACACATGTTGTATCGGAAACCATTCAGGAAAATAGGAAATTGGCTTTTATCGCTCGAAACTGGGCGGCCTTTTTTCTCCTGGGTTTCTTAATCCTGTTCAGCTTTACCGGAAAGGGTTTTTTAAGCGTTACCAATTTTCAGAATGTCGGCCATCTGGCGGTAATCGCCATTCTAATGGCCAGCGCCGAAACCTTTGTGATTATCACCAGCGGAATCGACCTGTCCATCGGATTCGTTATGGGCTTCGCTTCGGTGACTGCCGGGAAAATCATTCAGGTTCTCTATGCCGCCGGTGAAGGAATGTCACCAGGAATCAGTATCGGAATCGGTATTGTTATCGTTCTTATACTGAGTTTGATTCCCGGCCTGGTAAGCGGGATTCTGATAGCCCGCTATAAGGTTCCCCCATTTATTGCCACTATGGGAATGTGGGGTATTACAAACGGTATTGCCCTTAAAATCTGTAAGGGATTCCCTGTTGCCACACTTCCCGAAGACCTGACACGAATAGGAAACGGATATCTGATATATTTCAAGTCCGGTGAAGGAATCAGCTTTTTCGGACTTCCCCCGGGTGTCGGAAACGAATCCATTCGAGAATATATCCGCCTGATACCGAATTCTTTTATTTTTATTGCCTTGATCCTCCTGGTTTTATGGCATCTGCTCCGGAATACAACCTTCGGTCAGCATACCTATGCAATCGGCGGGAATGAAGAAGCCGCTGTACGGGCCGGTATCGATGTAAAGCGTCATCTCATCAAGATTTACGTTCTATCCTCCTTCATAGCGGGACTGGCGGGAATCTTTAACGTTTTTCAAACAGGTATTGGTAACTTCACTCCCTTCGGCGCTATGTACGAACTCTTTGCCGTTGCAGCTGTGGTAATCGGAGGGGCCAGCCTGATGGGCGGAAAGGGCCGAATCTTCGGCTCTGTAGTCGGTGTTTTTCTAATCGCTTTCCTTGAAAACGGACTGTTGATTTCCGGTGTTGTGCCGTTCTACCGCTTTATTGCCGTCGGGCTGCTCCTGATTATCGCGGTTGTGATTGATCAGCTCTTCCCGGACTTACTGTGATGTACAAGGGTATGAAATGAATGCTGTAACAAAAAATAAAACAACGAACCTCGTCATGGATCTCGGCAGGCGCTGGGCTTTGATATTTCTTCTTATTGAACTGATTTTTTTCAGCTTCTTCGCTAAAGGATTTATGAGCCTTCGCGTATTCCAGATGATCTTTTTCTTCGGAATAACCGTATTTCTTCTGGGAACGGCGGAACTTTTTGTCATTATCACCGGAGGAATCGACCTCTCGGTCGGTTATGTCATGGGCTTTGCCAGCATCATCAGCGCCAAGATGATTTCCGCCTTCGTACATGGAGGAATGCACCCCTTTCCAGCTCTGATCCTGGGTATCGTGCTGACTCTGTTAATCGGATTACTCCCCGGTCTGATAAATGGATTGCTTATCTCAAAACTTCGGGTACCGCCGTTTATAGCAACCTTTTCAATGCTGGGAATATCTCATGGAGTAGCAGAATTGCTCCTTTTAAATGGCGCAGCAAAAGATTTACCCCATCTGGCAAATCTGATCGGTAATGGGTATTTCCTTTACTGGGCACCGGGTCCGGGTCTTTCCTTTTTCGTTCGCCCTGAAATTCCCCGGGGAGGTTTTATTATAGAACTGATACCGAATATCGTTGTATTGGCCTTCGTTGTAATAGGGATACTCGCCTTTGTGCTGAAGCGTACAGTTTTCGGACAGCATACCTACGCTATCGGCGGCAACGTTGATGCGGCGATAAGGTCTGGAATCAATGTCGGCCGGCACAAGGTGAAGATCTATATGCTTTCCTCCTTTCTCGCCTCCCTGGCCGGAGTGATTTACGTACTGATGTATGTCACCGGGAAAGGTGATGCAGGGGCCGCTTCCCTGTTGGATGCTATCGCTGCCGTTGTTATCGGCGGTGCCAGTCTTTACGGCGGAAAGGGAACTGTCTGGCGAACCATTCTGGGGGCATTGATTATCGCGGTTCTTGAAACCGGACTGCGTGTTATGGGTATACCCACTTTTGATAAATACATCATTGTCGGGGTTATCCTGATTTCGGCAGTTCTGATTGATAAGGTTTTCCCTGAGAAGACGTATACGGACAACAAGGAGTAAGCGTGTGGATTATCTGGTAGAAACAAAAAATATTACAAAGCGATTCGGCGGCCTTACCGCTGTAAACGAAGTGAGTTTCGGTGTCGAAGCTGGTGAGATTGTCGCTGTTCTGGGAGACAATGGTGCCGGTAAATCAACTTTAATCAAGATGATCTCCGGAGTACATCAACCTGATGGCGGACAGATTTTCGTTGAAGGAAAGGAAGTTAATATCCATAGCCCCATGGATGCACTCTCTATGGGGATTGAGACTATTTATCAGGATCTGGCCCTGGCTGAAAATATGAATGTGTATTCCAATATTTTTCTGGGACGTGAAAAAACAAGGAAAGCCTGGGGCCTTTTTGACGTACTGGACTCCAAATTTATGTACGAAGAATCCATGGGAGTTCTGAAAAAACTGAATATCAAAATACCATCCCTGCGTAACAACGTCCGGACCCTTTCCGGCGGACAGCGTCAGGCTGTGGCAATTTCACGGTCAATTTACTGGAATGCACAATTCCTGATAATGGACGAACCCACTGCGGCCCTGGGAGTGGCACAGCAGCACCAGGTGCTGGAGCTGGTTAAATCACTCAAGGATCATGGCTTGGGGATTATTATAATCAGTCATCAGATGCATGATGTGTTTGCCGTAGCGGACCGTATCATCGTAATGCGCCGGGGAGAAAAAGTAGGAGATCTTCTGAAAAAGGATACTAATCCGGATGAGGTGGTTAATCTGATCGTCGGATCCGAATCCGTCGTGTAGAATACCCGTTATGAAGCTCTATGCCCGGACATTACTGTTCTTCCTGGGAGTAATCGGGTTCCAGGCCCTGATTACAGCCGGCCTCATTCTGGGGATGGTATCCCGGGATAATCAGGCAGATGCCAGAATGGAGTTACGGGGCGAATCAACCCGGGTATATACGGCATATAACTCCTGGGTTCGGATTCTCTGGAAGTCCGCAATTCGGTTAAAAGATGAAAATCAACTTCCGGAAGGAATTACCGACATCCTCAAAGATACGGGTATTGATGCTTATGCTATAAGAAATACCGCATCCGCCTGGCCGCAATATATTATTCTGGAGGATGCCAATCCTCCGATTACAAACTTCAGTTCACTAATATTCGAAAAAGATCATCCCTATGTATCCCTGAGACTAGTCGATAACAGAGTTTACCTTACAGCCGCACTCAAATACGAATCCGGAAAGGAAGTATTTCTGCTCAAGCACCTTGATGAAGATTTTTATTTACACCTTACCGAATCCGAACGCTCAAATGTTCTGATTACCCGGGATGAAAATGCCATATTAAAAGTTGCTGAAAACAGGGATTCCATGTTGAAGCTCTTAAACACATCAACTGAGGCACCACCATATCTGGAATTTTTCAACCAGGACCTTGGGAAAGGAAGATTCAATATTTCATTTCAGAATCTGGGCCTTCTGGAAGGAACAGAACAGGAAGAGATTCTTTACCTGGCTGTGTTCCTCTCTGATGAGCCGTATCGCTCCCTGCAGTACAACATCGGCCGGATTGTATTACTGGTAACAGGCATAACTGTACTTATTACTCTCATTCTCGGTCTTTTTTCTTCAGGAAGAATCACCAGACCCATCAATCGGCTTATAGATGGGATGAGAAGTATCCGCTCCGGACAATACAATGTGAAAGTACCGGTGAATACCCTTGGAGAGGTTCGGAATCTGCTTGAAGGCTTTAATGAAATGGCCCAGCACCTGAATCATGACCGCTTGACAATGGATGGCAATATCCGGGAAATCACCTTTCTGAAGGATTACAACGAAACCATTATTCAATCCCTGCCGGCAGGGATTCTGGTGATGGATCCTGAGTTAAAAATTGAGAAAGCGAATGAGTTTTTCACCAGGAGCTTCCCTCAGAATTTTCCCAATCTCACCGGGCATCACCTTAAAAACCTGAATACCCCCCTTGTAGATGAATCAGTATTGAAATCCGCGCGGCAAATTGCCCGGGGAGAGAAAAAGGAATGGACCGGTATTAAACGGACAGGTGACAGAATCTGGGAAATCAAGCTCTATCCCCTGATACAGATAACCGGTTCCTCACCGGGGAAATGTGTTCTGGAATTAAATGATATCAGCCGAAAAGTGGAACTGGAAGAAAAGATTCTCCAGGCTGAAAAGCTCTCATCTTTAAGTTTCCTGTCAGCGGGAATCGCCCATGAGATAAACAATCCGTTAAGCTCTATTCTTACCAATGTCCAGAATCTTCAATCCGGGGTTGTACAGGAAGAAGATCGTATCTCTCTCCAGTGGATTGAACAGGAGACACAGCGAATTGCCCGAATTGTCAGAGAGTTGCTGGATTTTTCCAGAGAGATAAGCAGTGGAGAACAAAGTACAGATGTGAATGAATGTCTGGAAAATGTTCTTCGATTAACCCGATACGGTCGTCAGCCGGGTACAGGTTTAACAATCAAGCTGGATGGAGCTGAGAACTTACCCAGGGTGAGTATCCCCCCGGATGAACTCAAGCAGGTAATTTTAAATCTTGTTCAGAATGCTGTGCATGCTGTAGACAAACATGGTGCTGTGATTGTAACCACGTCCTATAGCAAATCGGATAATATCATCATTTCGGTAGAGGATAACGGTAAAGGGATTCCTTCTGATGTACTTGGGAAAATTTTCGATCCGTTCTTTACCACGAAAACAAATGGTGAGGGGACGGGTCTGGGTCTGTCTATCGTTTATGGTATTATGGGTAAAAACAGGGGAGATATTGATGTGAAGAGTCAGGAAGGTAAAGGCACAACTGTTACACTCACCCTACCTATCAGAGAAGCATCTTTGAATGGATGAACTTTCTGAAAAATCACGAATTCTCATTGTTGACGACGAAGAAGGTATACGCTTCGGCCTGAAAAGCCTGTTCAATCGGGAAGGTTTTCAGGTTTTTTCTGCAGAAGACGAATCTTCCGCACTGAATCTCCTTCAAAATGAAGAAATTGATGTTGCTCTGTTTGATGTCCGCTTAAAAGGAACTGATGGAGTAGTTCTGCTCCGAAAGGCCTTGAAACTGGTGTCGGATCTGACTGTAATCATGATTACCGGACATGGCAGCATCGACAGTAGCGTCGCGGCCATGAAAGAGGGTGCCGCCGATTACATTCTCAAGCCCATCGACAATACAAGCCTCCTGGAAACTGTTCGGAAGAATCTGGAGCTGAAAAACCTCCGATACGAGAATAGTTTTCTGAAATCTGAGCTTCGCAGCAGTCTTGATGTTCGTGAATTCATGTCAAAAAACGCTGCTGTCCGGGAGACTGTCTCCATTGCTGATAAAGTCAAAAACACCCATGCATCCGTACTCATCAGTGGAGAAAGCGGTACGGGAAAAGAAGTACTGGCCCGTTATATCCATTTTACAAGCAACCGCAGCGAGGCTAATTTTATTGGAACCAACTGTGCGGCCCTATCAGAATCGTTATTGTTGAGTGAACTGTTCGGGCATGAAAAAGGCTCCTTCACCGGTGCTCTGGAACAGCGGCTTGGTAAATTCGAACTGGCTGACGGCGGAACACTCTTTCTGGATGAAATCGGAGACATGTCACTTGATATTCAATCCAAACTGCTCAGGGTACTGGAAGAGCGCAGTTTTGAACGGGTTGGGGGGGGTCCGGCAGATTCATGTTGATGTCCGGGTGATTGCCGCAACCAATCAGAACCTGAAAGAAATGATTAGTTCCGGAGCCTTCCGTAAAGATCTATATTTTCGCCTGAATGTCATCTCCTGCCGCCTGCCGCCCCTGCATAAACGTTCTGATGATATCCCCCTGTTAACGGATTATTTCATTCACTTATACAGTGACCGGTATAACAAGACGATTCGCGGCATACATCCAGAGTTGCTGGAACAGCTGAAAAAGCACAGTTGGCCGGGGAATATCCGGGAACTTCAAAATCTGATTAATCAGGCCGTTCTACTGTGCGAAGGTGATGAGATTCTTTCACTCAGAGGCTGGGACGATTTCGAAAGTAATACGATATCAGATAAGGAAGCAGGATTCGATATAGAAGTTCCTGCCGGAGCGTTAAAAGACGCATCAGAGAGAATTCGCTCCCGCTTTGAAGAGAAATTCATCGCCGAAGCTCTGAAACGAAACAGGGGAAATCGAACCCGAACCGCAGAGGAACTTGAGGTAACCCGTAAAACACTAGCCAGAAAAATCGAGAAATACGGACTGTAACAGAAAAGATTCACTGCTCCGAAACAGTGGCATCACTCATTCATCAAAAAAATGAGCCTCAACCGCCGCACAGAGTGCGTGATAAACCGGAAGGTGGAGTTCCTGTACAACCGGTGTTGAGATTGCCGGAACCTGAATCATAATATCACAGATATCTTTCAGCCGGCCGCCGTCTTCTCCAGTCAACCCGACAACCGTCAATCCCCGGGATTTCGCTGTACATGCCGCATAATAAACATTTCGGGAATTTCCCGAGGTGGAAATACCCAGAAAGATATCCCCTTCCCGGCCATAACCCAGAACACTCTGTGCAAAGGCCAGATCCGGGGCCACATCGTTGGCAAACGCTGTCTGCAGTGCAGCCTGAGATCCGAGGGAGATTGCCGGAAGGGGCTGCTGAAGATTTTTCCCGAGGTAGTCTGATACTTCAGAATCCAGGAAGCTGAATCCATCACCGACTTTCTTATCAACAGGGCGCTTTTTCATGAAACCTTTCATCAATTCACCGACAATATGATCGGCATCTGCAGCGCTTCCGCCGTTTCCGCAAACCAGCAGTGTTCCCCCCCGGGTGTAGGTTTCAATCAGGGCATCATGAACCCTTCGGATATCATCAACACAGGGGTTCAATCGGGGATAATTCTGAAACAATTCGTTTAATTCATTCACTTCATTCATAAGACTTCCTTTCCTGATTCCAGTCCATTCACCGCAACAGCCAGACTGGCGATGTCTCCGATTTCATCACCCAGCCCTGCGGGAAGAATTTCACAGGCCGCTGCAGAATATTTCAGAGATTCTTTTTTGATGACCCTGATCGCAGCAGGGTACAGGAGTTCCCGATCCCGGGAGAAAATACTGCCGATAATAATTCTCTCGGGATTCAGCAGATCGATCAGTATCGAAAGGCCCCGGCCGAGATACTCACCGCTTTTCTGATAGATGCCCTGAGCCTCCACTTCTCCCTTCCGGGCCCACAATGCAACATTTTTGGCCGTTATCCCATCCAGCTTTTCAGAGTCCAGACAGTAGGGAATACTTTTCCCCCGGGACAGCAGTTCCCTGCCCCGGGCGACAGCCAGCCGGGCAATGCCCCCGCCGCTGCAGAAGCCTTCAAAAGATCCGGCTTTCCCGAATCCAACCGGACCGGAATCCTCCATCCGGACATGACCGATTTCCCCGGCCATATCCTGCAATCCGGCATACAGTCTGCCGTTGAGAATCAGACCGGCACCCATCCCGGTGCCGAAGGTGAGAAAAATCATATTTTCACTACCCCGGCCCGCTCCGAATTTCCATTCGGCCAGGGCGCAGGCATTGGCATCATTCTGAAGAAAAACCTCAGTTTTCAAGCGCTTTTCTACCAGATCTACGATCGGTACCTCATCCCATCCGGGCAGGTTCGGAGGGGAGAGTATCGTCCCGGACCGGCTGTTAAGCGGACCGCCGCAGCTGATTCCAACAGCACTCACCGGTTTATCCGGATGACTTCGTATAACATTCTCTGCAGCATCAAGAATTCGCCCTGTCATCACTTGAGAAGAAACAGCCGAGTCGGTTTTCAGACCGAATTTCTCAATTATCCGATGTTTTTCATCCCCCAGGATAACGGCACACTTTGTACCGCCGATATCAATTCCCAAATAGTATTTCTTCACGGGCTGGAATCCCGAAGGATCAGTCTGGTGGGCAAGCGGTACTTCTGAACTGCTTTATCAGAATTCTCAATCATGTCGAGTATCTCCATTCCTGCAATCCGGCCCATTTCACCGGGGGATTGTTCTATGGTTGTCAGCGGAACCCGGCACCTGGCTGAAAAATCAATATTGTCATAACCGATCATCCTTACAGTGCCGGGGATACTGATGCTGTGTCTGAGCAGTCCTTCCTGCACACCCATGGCGACATTGTCGTTTGTGATGAAAAGACAAGTTTTCACCCGGTCAATTCTATTCCGGGTAAGCAGGGTGGGAACCAGATTCAAACCATCCTCATAGGTATTAATCTCTTCATAAACTTCAATTTTTTCAGCTCCTGAGTCAGCTTGATTCATGGCGTTATGAAACCCGTCCATCCTCTCCGAGAGGGTCTGATGCTTATAGCCGGAAACCGCAATTACCTGGGCCCTTTCAGAAAGAGGCAGAGAGAGAATATGTTCTGCGGCCAGGGCTCCCCCCTGAATGTTGTCCGAGGTAACACAGCTGAAAACCGGATCTTCTGAGTAGCTATTCAGCAAAAGAACCGGCAGGGAGGATTTCCTGAGTATCCTGATCGTTTCGGAATCCAATGCGATAGGAGAAACGATCAAACCGTCTACGCTGTTCCGCAGCATATTTTTTACTGCGGCGAGTTCTTTTTCCTTCACCCAGTTTGAGCTGCTGATACTCATGGTGTAATGTTTATCATTGAGAACATTTTCAATCATGCTGAGTATGCTTCCAAAGAAAGGATTGGCCATCTCCTCAACAATAACGCCCACAGTAAAAGTTTTCTGCCTGGAAAGACTGCGGGCCAGATAGTTAGGCTCAAAGTCGTGGTCGCTGATAATTTTCTTGATACGCTCCCGGGTGGAATCCCGGACGTTCGGGCTGTCGGCAAGCACCCTGGAGACTGTCGCTTTAGACACACCGGCCAGAGCCGCAATGTCGTTGATATTCATAACATCCTCCCGGGTATTTGGCACCGGTTACAGTCAATTAACTTATCACGGTCTACTATCATTGACAAGATACGGTGAGCCCCGTATTCTGAATGGTACCGGTTACATAGACACATTCCCAGGAGTGATATATTGGATAAAACACAGCTTCAATCCATTCTGAACGATAACAGCAAGGCAAAAATAGCCATAGTCGGCGACTTCTGTCTTGATGCCTACTACTTCCTTGATACCTCCCTTTCAGAAGTTTCAGTTGAAACAGGACTCCCGACGCAAGCCGTCAGAGATTTCCGTATCGGCCTGGGCGGCGCTGCCAATGTCGCTCACAACCTGAAAACCATGGGTGTTGCTGTTGTGGATGCCTTTGGAATCATCGGGGATGATTTGTACGGCCGGGAGATGATCCGGCTGATGGAAGGCTGCGGTATCGAAACCCGGCACCTGAAAGTTCAGAAGGAGCACTGGCAAACCAACGTCTATTCCAAGTTCTACGAAAACCATGAAGAAGCTCCCCGAATGGACATCGGCAACAGCAATGTACCTGGAGGATCAATCGTCTCGGAAATACTGAACGGCCTTGTTTCCGCGATTGAATCCTACGATCTGCTGATAATAAACCAACAGCTGGGAAACGGTATTCACACCGAATCATTCCGGATAAACCTTGCATCATTCCTTAAAAACCAATGCCCCGTCCCCGCCATCGTTGACTCCCGGGATTTCAATGATTTCTATCCGGATACAATCAGAAAACTAAACGAGTTTGAGGGGGCTGCGATTCTCAGTCGGCCTCTTTCCAATCCAAAAGCCCTTATGGATGAGAGGACAGCAGAAGAAACCGCATCAGCGCTCTTCAATCGCTGGGGAAAACCTGTTTTTCTAACCCGGGGAAGCCGGGGATGTATCAAGGCTGATGCAAAGGGCATCAGCGCCGTAAAGGGAATTCACACTCCGGTAAAGATTGATACCGTCGGTGCCGGGGACAGCATGCTCTCAGGCATTGCCGCGGCCTTAAGTACCGGACATAACGCCGCGGAAGCCATGGATTTCGGCAATATTGTTGCCACGGTAACCGTACAGAAACTGTTTCAGGCCGGTACTGCCACCCCTCAGGAAATCCTCAAAGTGGGAGAAGACCCGGATTATCTTTACAGCACAGATAAAACTTCCCTCACAGCAGAGCGGACATACTACAAAGAAAGTGAAATAGAAATTATTAATCCCCAGCCCCATTCACAGGGTTTTAAATATGCCTTATTCGACCATGATGGAACAATCTCAACCCTCCGGGAAGGCTGGGAGAAAATCATGGAACCAATGATGGTTGAGTCCATACTCGGGGAAAAGAGATTCAATATTGACGAGACTTCCTACGGCAAAATTCTCGCACAAGTTTCCGATTTCATTGAGAAAACCACCGGGGTTCAAACCATCAATCAGATGACCGGTCTTGTGAAGATAATCCGGGATAACGGATATGTCCCGGAGAATGAGATTCTATCAGCAGTGGAGTACAAATCCATATTCAATGCAAGACTGCTGAACATGGTTGAGAAAAGGGTTCACAGGATAGAATCCGGCGATCTGAAGGCCGAGGATTACACAGTTAAAGGATCCATTTCCTTCCTTGAATACCTCAGAGAAAAAGGAATCACCCTCTTCCTGGCCAGCGGCACCGATGAAGAGGATGTTCGCAGAGAAGCTGAGATTATGGGATATGCATCCTTTTTCAACGGTGGAATATACGGTTCTCTCGGTATTCCGGATGAGGACCCGAAGCGTATGCTCGTTAAAAAAATTATCGGTGACATCGGGAAAGATGCGGTTTCAGGCCTGGTTACTTTCGGAGACGGTCCGGTGGAGATTCGTGAAACAAAGAAACGGGGTGCCTGGTGTGTCGGCCTGGTGAGTGACGAAGTTAAGCGGCATGGAATCAATCAGAATAAGAGAAAACGCCTTGTCTCAGCAGGTGCTGATATCCTGATTCCCGACTTTTCATACAAAGGGGAACTGGAAAAAATTCTCTTCCCCAATTCTTGAAGGAGCAATCTATGTTTGACAGAAAAAAAATAAAGTTTTCGTCCCTGGAGGTCAGAAAGAACAAAGTCAGTATTCAAAAGGACTTTGTTTCAATCAATGATACCCCTGGAAATCTTACAGCTCGGGTTACAGATCTGATAAAACAGATTGCAGATGAGATTCATGAGGCAAGACGAAACGGTGCGCCGGTGATTCTGGCCTTCGGGGCCCACACCAT
>Ga0164315_10001558_pt1 | contig 17234 bp, 9 predicted proteins | sample GuaBasSedimGuay6_FD_113737 | JGI IMG/M metagenome (GOLD analysis project Ga0164315, IMG submission 113737) | Subseafloor sediment microbial communities from Guaymas Basin, Gulf of California, Mexico - Guay6, Core 4569-2, 0-3 cm | ecosystem: Environmental > Aquatic > Marine > Hydrothermal vents >...
CTTTTAATTTGTTTTAAAAATTATATTGTTGCATTCAAATTTTCCTTCAAATCAATTAATGCAAGTTTCGCATCATCAATCAATTGTTGGAAACCTCCATCCTCATCTCCCTCTTCATCCATTCTTTTTGTCTTTTCAATAATTTTTTCTTCAAGCCCTGCAATTTGATCTTTAATTAATTTGCTAATATTTTCTGTTGTATTAGGAAAAATTAACCATGGACGATCTTCTGCTACTTTATTCCAATAAGTAGAAAGCACGATTGTTGGTTCTTCTTCAAAATCATGTAAATTGCAACACTGTGTTCTATAAATATCATTAGTCATAAACACACGAACTACATTGTATTTAATATCAAAGGCAACAAATTCAACTGTATTGCCAACAAATGATTTATATTCATCTATACTTGTTACAAACGCCATTTTTATCTCCTTATTTATGTTGTTCGTTATGTTGTTTTTTTAGAGTCTATTGATTAATTTGTTTGTATCTTTTTCACTTTATCTGCAAGTCCACAACCGCAACCAAATTGAATTATATATCTGATTTTTTTCATTTCTTTCATTCTTGTCCATTGTTCTCTTTAAAAATTATTTTCCTCTTGAATTAAAGAAATTATACTTTGAAACGACCTTCTCTTTAAATCTTCTTCACTACTATATTTAAATAACTTTCTAAGCTCCTTATTCTTTTGAAGATATTTATCATATAATCCAATATCTTTTAATACAGGAATAACTTTTTTAATAGATTCATCAACATTTATAATTTCGCTGGATTTTGAGGCGGACTTAACATTTGTATTTAATTCAATAAAAACATCATTTTCCTGCTGAGTATATAATTCACAAAATTGTTTCGCCCTATAAAGAATCCAATATGGCTCTAAAAATCTTCCTTTGAAATAACTTATTCCACATAATTTACAGGCATACTTCATAGCAAATGTTATTAATACAGATTCGTCTATTCTTTTATCAACAGACAATTGACGTACAACATTCCTGAAACAATATTCTGTATCGCCTAAAATTTGAATAACATAACGAGCCCATATAATTTTAGTATTTTCATCTAACTTATCAAAAATATCATATCGTTTACGTTTCTTGCCTTGTATTTCCTTAATAAATTCATCATCAAGTTCAAATCTTATTGGAGGCTTTTCATTACTTTTTCTTTTTATAGAAATATTCCTTTTAACCTTTCGCATTTTCCTTCGTTCTTCTTTTAAATAAAGACATAAAGGTTTTGCAGTAGAAGGATAAAAAAGCCATGATAATATTTTTATTTTATCAATAGTTTTAAATTGTTTTGATTGAAGAATATTATTATATGATTCTGTTATTCCAGAATGATATGATGATTGTGATAAGAAAGCAAGTACCTGATTTAAACAGTTCTTATAAAATTTAATCTTTTTTTCAGGAATTTTTGTATTACGCTTTAAATCCCCCAACATTCCTCCTAAAATAGGTAAACCTTTATTATCATTAATCCCTAATTCTACCGATACTTTTTTCATCAGATTTTTAAATGATTTATCTGAAAGTCTTCTATAACTTTTCTTGGTTTTCTTGGTTTTCTTGGTTTTCTTGGTTGTCTTAGTTCTATTAATTTTATCAACTTTATTGTATTTATTAATTTTATTGGTTTTATTAATTTTATTGGTTTTGGTGGTCATTATTATCTCCTTTGCCTTTGTTTATATTATACAATTTTATTTATTTCTTTAATTATATTTTTGCCATTATCAGATCTCAATTTTGAAACAATTTTAGATCGATACTTTAAAATATTCTTTATATCTACAAACTTTAAGTATTTTCTTTCTAAATATAAATCAACATCTTTATATAACCATTTCATAAATTTTATAACCTGTTTATTTCCTGAAATTCGCAATGTCCTAATATTGTTTTTCTTATCAGGATGCCGACAAGTTATAGAAGAATTAATTTTTAAATTATTTTTAAAATATTTTTGTAAATATAAACAAAATGATTTAGTAGAAGTAAACGATACAATAGATAAAAATGAATTATTAAAAAAATTATTCCTTCGAGCATAACAATAACTTATACAACCATCGCCATCAAAATAACCTCGTATAAAATGCCTTACTAAATCCCCTTTAAGGAATTTCGGAAACTTTAATTTAAACGTCTTAGCTTGACCACATCCATATCTAGATAATTTTTTACTTATATTTTGGCTGCATATCTCCATTCTACATGTGTCTGACCATCTTTCGTGAGTACTTTTAACATCTATTATGGGCTTATTTGTTTTGATATAATCGCAAAATCTTTTTAATATCTGTTTGTCTTTTTTAACTAATATTAATGTTACAGTACCTCTTTTTTCATTATTATATCCATCTGCCATTAATAAGCCTAAAAAATATACTTTATCATAAGTATTTATTATATTGAAGTAATTCTCATTTAAAAAATACTTCCTACTTGTTTCTCTTGGACTTCTAATTTTTACTTCTAATTCTTTTAAAACTTTCTTAATTGGAGTAACTGAAATATTATAATTCTGTGCAATCCAAGCAATAGGTTTTTTATTATTTAAATATTGAACCCGTATATCTAATTTTTGATTGTTTGAAAAAATTAATTTTGCCGTCATTACAATTTTTCCATAATAATCATTGGTTCTAATCTTGTATTACTGCCATTTACAAATCTATAATTGCCAAACTCAATATATTTCTGTTCTATATTCTTAAAGCCTATTTCTTCTGCAATTTCAATAAGATCATTAGGTATATCATGTCGGTCTGCTTTTCCTATATTGATAACACATTTCCTCCCCTTTTTTAATACCCTATATGCCTCTTTTAAAACTGTCTTTAAAAAACATTTAAGCCAAGCACTATAAATAGGATACCTAATACTAGATTGATTGTTAAAACGAGAATATACTTCCTTATCAAAATATGGAGGGGATGTAAATATAAAATCAAATAATTCACTCCTGTAATCAATTAAACAATCTTCAGCACATTCATCAATAATATTGCATTTAAAATCTGGTCTTATTTTGTGTAAAAATTTCTTTGTTTCTATTAATCCATTAAAAGTATCAATATTAGGGTCAATTCCTATATATTGAATATCTTTATAACGAGTGGCAGAAGCCCCAAGCAACCTTCCACTAAATCCTGCACAGAAATCTAAAACTTTATATCCATCATCACAATAATAATTATATATGTCCTTTGCAAATGCTGGAGAAAAATTATTAACACGCTTTGATTGATAAGACCTACAAACAGCATGACTTACTCCAGCCCATGTTAAAATACCTCCAATTTTTAAATATTGTTGCAAACAGTTAATTAACTCATCTTTGTTATTAAATAAAGATAAAGGCGATATTTTATTTTTACAATTCATATCAAATAAATAAGGATGAAAACTATCGGCTAAAGATAATTCATTTGTTCGCCATTTTATTATTTCTCCTTCTGGAATTATATATTGTGAATTTCTTAATCTTGTCCACAATTTCTCTTTCTTCTCTTGATTATATATTTTATACGGGAACCCTCTTTTATGACAAATATCTGCTATTCTATCAAAAAATTCACCTTCTGGCTCATCACTTTTTCTTGTAAATTCATGATTAGAAAAAGGGGCATTAATGGCTATCGGTTTAATCGCCGCCCTTTTCCCTTTGTCTCTAGATAATTCTCCTTTGTTCAATCTATCTTTTAATTCATTAAATTCTTCATTAGAAAATAAAACCTTTTTACCCCCAGGACTTCTTGAATGACGAACTGATCCAGATTTAACCCAATTCGCCAATCTATTATATTTAACATCAAGCTCTCTTGACGCATTTTTCATACTCTTCTTTAATCTCCATTCTTCAATATCAAATTTATAAGAATAACATTTAACAGGGGGATTTTTACCTATATAATTTATTAAAGACACAATTGAAGATGTTTTTATAAATAATTGATTACTTTTATCGACTCTAGATGCTTCAATTCCTAACTCTAACATCTTTTTCACTAATATATTTTCTATTGCCTCTCTACTGAAACTATTTGTTGAAAATTTTAAAGATCTTGAATGATCTCCGTTAATAGCCGAAATACTTCCATCACCTAAATACCATAAAAGAATTGTAATAGGACTTAAATTAATATCTGGCGGCACATCCTTAATTCCATTATTGTACCATCTAAAATACATTTTCCCTAAATCTGGATGAAACTTTGTATAAAATGACCATGTTCCTTCTCCTTTTTCCCCATTATAATACTTAACTTCTGAGGGCTTAAATGATTCCACAAGCCCCCTACAATACACAATAAATTCTTTATACTTACCAGAAATAGATAATCGTGCTGTTTTATTATTATTAGATAAACCTATTGAGGCGTCCCCTATAACTAAACCATCTATAATATCAATTAAATTCCTTGTTAATAGGGATTGCTTATAATCAAAGGCAGAACGAGCAATAGATACTGATTCAGATTTGTCTCTTAAAATTCCCATATCTTGCAATATATAAAAACATTTTAAATCAGAAATTTTAATATTATATTTCTCTAATAAAACTATTGGTATTTTAGTAGTAGATAATTGTTTGTCAACATATAATTCTTGCAATATTTTTTTTACCATTTTCATATCATGTTGGGCTTCAAAAGAATCTTTTCTCTTTTTTCGTCCTGTTTTAGAAACAAGTAATGAATTCATATATACTCCTTAGATTATTTATGTAGAGTTATTATACTCATAAATAAACAAAATTTAACACAAAAGACAAAAAAAGAGCACCTAATATTTTAGGTGCTCTTTTAATATGCTTATTATTGCTTAGCTTCCAGAGGTAACTGTAATCTTAGCAACTGCGTAATCGTTAATTACAACAATTCCGACTTCTTCATATATTATCCAACCGAGCCGCAATTTTTTAGGGTCGTCTGCAGGAAGAACGGTGATGTCCTGACGAATAGGAAATGCACCAACGTACTCTGCAGGAGCCAAAAGAATTACAGTCGCAACAGGCATCTTTGAGCTAACATGAATGTCAGCCGTAAAGAGATGTCCAAACAAACCAGTTGTAAGAACTTCCTTCTGCGTTGCTTCATCATATACAGTCTTTCCGAAGTTACGAATATCAGCATAACGAAGCGCATGACAAACGATCTTTCCTACGGTAAGATCATGTTGTTCAATTGTTGCGAATGCCTGATTCAATGCGTTCAACGAAAGAGCTCCACCAGTAGAAATAACAGTATGAGCTGCGTTTATAGCGGCAATAACTGCGTTGAAGATGTTAAGATCTTCTTCCTTCTGGATGGCTTCCTTAGCCTTAATCTGAGCTCTATCTACAATGTAGAAACGACGAGCTTTAACTTCAGACAAACGAATCGTTGGGTTAGTTGCAATTTCGAAAGTAGGAACAAGAATTTCCTCACCTTCTACAATCATATCAGGAACTGCACCACGACGGGAAATAACCCATGCGGTTGCTCTAACATCTTTTTCGTAACGAGCGTAAGCACCCTGTGGAAGTTCGTCAACCATTAAAAGTTTACGACCAACTGCTTGATACTCAAGTGCTCTACGAATAGGTTCGACCATAGCCTGGGCCAATGCGACACGACCTTCTGGAGTGTCCAAAGCCTGAGCGATGAGCGCTTCTCTCTCAGCATTTACTGCTCTTTTATCAATAGCCATTTTTTATTTCTCCTTTAAGTTGTTTTATAGGGTGATTAAAAACCTATAAAATAAACTAATTTATTTGTTTACTTATATAACTAATTTGAATTCAATATACTGATTAGCATTGGCAACGCCGCCGCCATCTCCGCCAAGTGCCTGATCTCCATTAGTGTCGATACCAGGTACTCCAGATGGATAATATCCAGCCGCTTGCGTAAGACGCGCAACTATTGGAAGACTTGTTCCACCAACAGCATCAACAGTATCAAGAACACCAGATGCGTTAGCATAAAGAGCGTCCATAATAGTTGACGAACCAACATTAGAAGCGTACTGATCAGTAGCGAATTCTCCGCCACTATGATACACTGTCATTTTACCAGATGCTTTGGTCTCATCAAAGTAATCCGAAACCCTACCCTGCCAACCAGATGTGACACCTGGCATTGCAGAAGCACTTGTTGATTTCGTATCGCCAGCGATTCCGTAAGGAACCGTATTAGTACCATCAACAATAACAACTTCAGCCGAAGTGTCTAATGATACAATTTGGCCTTCTTTAATTGACTGACCAGATGCAACTGTTCTTTCGGCAGCAACAACATGGAATTTTTCTACAAGAGCCATTTTAATTTCTCCTTAATTTGTTCTTATGAACTTTGTTAACCGACTGTCTAAATCATCTTCTTGAGCAAATCATTTTTACATTGTTACTTCTATTTTTATTCATCTTATTTATCTATTAATGCATCGTTGGTATTTATCTTATATTTACACTTATTTTATTCTTTTTTTTTTGAAAAAATCCTTTATTTATTTTAAAAAAAATGAGCCCTGAATTTTCAGGGCTCATTTTACTTTACTTAATTTAAATAATTAATTTATTTTTCACCATACATAGTTAATTTTTCATCAAAGGATTTATTACCGATAGTGAACATTGAACTAATCTGATCAGTCATATTATCCTGTGCAGTGCGTGTTTGTATTTCTTTAGATTCTAATACAATAGCGGGTCCAGTATGAACATCACTAGGGGTATTAACGCTTGCTGTTTTTATTTGTTTAGAATACATTGATTCGGCTTTTAAAGCTATTTGATCAATTTGAAAACTACTAAGAGCATCAACAACATCGTCAAATGCTTCCTCAGTTATTTTACTTGCAGCTAACAATTTATAAGAAACTTTCATCGCTTCTTGTTTTCTAGCTGTAGCAATTCTTTCAAGCTGAATATCTTTCTTCATTTGAACTTGCTTTAACATTTCATCATTAATAGCAGGCATATCTTTTTGAACAGACTTTTCTTCACCCATATAAGCGCTATCTACTGGAACATCTGGTCCTGTAGCTTTAGGATTAATATTATCTGCTCCTTCATTACCCATCTCTGCATTCGCTCTAGGAACGCTAGGTTTAGCCATAGGAACATCAATATTGCCAGCCCCTTCTTCCCCTATTGTTGCCTTTGCTCTAGGAACGCCAGCTTCAACATCGCCTTCAACCGTATCTACTTCCTTTAATTGTTTAGCTTCTTTTATAACTTTATCAGAATCCTCAGCAATTACAGTTCCTTTGATATCATTATTAATAGCAGGCATATCTTTTTGAACAGACTTTTCTTCGCCCATATAGGAGCTATCTACTGCTACATTAGGTAATCCAGCAGGTTTATCAATATTATCTGCTCCTTCATTACCCATTGTTGCCTTTGCTCTAGGAACGCTAGGTTTGGCCATAGGAACGTCAATATTATCAGCCCCTTCATTACCCATTGTTGCTTTTGATCTAGGAACACCAGCTTCAACATTCCCCTCTATATCCTTTACTACTTTTGGAACGCCAGCGATTTTAATAACTTCTTCGCCAACCCTCTTAAGTTTATGTGTCTGCATCGCCATTGCCATCTCCTTTTCCTCTTCAGGATTTATTTCTTGTTTTTCAAGTTTTTCAGAAGCGTCTGAAATAACCTCTTCTTTTTCCGAATTCGCAGCTACTTCAAGTTCAACAGCAGAACCCATATCTGGAGTCTCTTTAACAACTTCAACTTCTCTCTCTACAGCTTCAGTTGCTTCAGTTGCTGCTTCTGCAAGTTCAGTTGCGGTGTTTTTACTTACTTCAACCGATACAGTTTCTTCCTGAGAAAAATCCATATCAGCTATATCAACATCTTCTTCCTCAACTTCTTCAATAGCAGGAGCTTTAAAAAGATCATTAATAACCCCAAGAGACTGAGCTGTTAATACTTTTTCTTTTCCAGATTTAATATCTTCTGCAAATGCCTGAATAAATGGATTATCATCATTTTTGCTAGCATATTTTTTCTTTAAACAATTGCAAGTAGCTGTTGCTTCTTTAATATCAAAACCTTTTTTCTTTTGATCTTCCATACATTCGTCCATAGGATCTTCTTGCATATAAGCAGATGCTAATTTTTCAAGATAACGTTTCTTAGTTAAACCAAGTTTTTCTAACTGTCCGCAAACACAATCTGCAAGAAGTTTACCTTTACATGGGCCAAAAGTCGCACTTGTATTACCACCATAAGTTCTAGCAATAATTTCTTTGCAATTGGCCATAGGGAATGGAACATCTTCTTGTGTTGCTTCCTTAACCATCTTATCTACTTTAATCATTGCAACTAACTTCTTAACAGACTCGTCGCAATCAGCGCAATTTTCCATATTAGGAGATATATCCCATTGAACCCTTAAATATGACTCTTCTGGATTATTAACGTTAACAATAACATCCTTGTTTACATCTGTTTTGCAAGCAGGGCATTTATATTTAACGCTTCCTAATTCATCAGAAGAAGCCTTACATTGATTCATTCCGCAAGCAGGGCATACATGACCATGTTTTTTCTGATTAGCTGCAATTCTAACAAGAGAATTTTTATCAAGTTTAGTTTGTGCCGCAACTGGTAATGCAGGAACTTCAGGGGTTTCTAATTCATCCATAACCTCATCTCCACCAACCATTAATTTGCTTGGCTTAGTGATTTTATATTCAACATTCTCTTTGATTAATGCTTCCCATTCTGCTCCACATTCTGGATTCTTGCAAACTCCATTAATGTTACCACCGTCTGTCATTACGTCAACATCTGATGTTCCACATTCTGGACAAATAGCTCCAAGAGGCTGTTGTTCGCCAGCAGTAGGGATTTCATCCGTAACCTCTTCATCCATAACTTCATCAGTTGTTAATGACTGAACAGGATCTTCAGTAGGTACGGCTCCTGACAAACCTGCTTCAGGAGCTCCAGGTCCTCCTGCAACACCGCCTGGGGTCTGAGGAATGCCTCCACCCATAGGGGCTTGAGCTTTTTTTTGCATTTTCTTAGAGCTAGATGCGAAAGCAGGGGCGGGTGCAGGTGCTCCAACAGCAACATCTAACCCTTCGCCTGCCAAATCACCTTCAGGTACAACTTCTTCTTGTACCATCGTATCTCCCTGACCATTTACTGGGATTTCAATAGATTCTTCCCCTTCTCCAGTCTGAACAGCTATAGTAATAGTATCTCCGCTAATAGTAACATTAGTAATAGCGGCAACTCTAAGATTCTGAGATGCTAAAGCTCCTCTTGTAAAATTAGATATTGCTGATCTAAAATTAGCTTCATCGGTCTTATGATCTTTCTTAGAAATACCAATTTCATTAAAATCAGTTACGACTTTAGTATCTGGTTCTGTAGAAGCTTTCTTTGACCAAGCCTTTCTCTCTGCCACTCTTACGGATTTTTCTTCACCTTTAACGGAATCAGAAAGTTCTTTTCGATCCGCATCACGTTCGTTTTTTTCCATCTCTGGTTTTGAAACAGAAGCCTTGAGAGCTTGTCTAAGTTCTGATTTCATACTAGCTTTAACAGTTTCATCATTTACAGCTTCAAGTTTTTCATCAACCCTTGTACTAACTCCTTGTCTTCCACCCTCGTCTTCAGATATTACATCAAGAGCATCAAGAATAACTTCAGGATTAATTGTTTCATTAGCTGTAACTTTACGCAAACCTCTAATAATACTATCAGCTATTTCAGTTTTGCCAACAGTTGCAACTCGAATATTCTTATTATTCCAATAAGCAAGTCTTTTGCTATGGTCTATATTTTCATCTTCTGCTTTGTCAAGAATTGCATTGCCAAGCTCATAACGTTCCTTTGTTGATTCGATCATTGATCCACCAACTTCGCAAGCTTCTTCAGGAGTACATCCAGTTGCAATAACTGAATCTGCAATTACATCAATTACGGCTGACATATGTTCTCCAGCACTCTTAAACATTGATATATCTCTTGACGCTGACCTTTCCCAAGGAGAAGCTATGTTATCAAGCTGTTTTTCAGTAATAACGTCTGGATCTGTTCCTGTTCTATTACCATGACTATCTAATTGAGCCTGAGTAACTTCATTTTCCTCTACACCTGTTCTAGGAGAAGTACCTTGCGCTGTATCTAACTGCCTTTCAGTAATAGTTTCTACACCAACTTCTTCTCTAGCATGAAGTTTGTTACTTTTCCCCTGTAATTGAGCTTCTGTAATAACATCTAACTCACCTGTACGTTTGTGACTACCTGCATCGTCGGCCAACTGTTTTTCTGTAACCGAATTTTGCTCATCACCCGTACGAGCATGATAAAGATCCCTTTTCTGTTCAAGTTGTGCTTCTTGAACAACTTCAGGGGCTTTGTTAACTGATACTGCGCCAGCCTCGCTTTTAATTTGATCTGTCATCCTATTTACTCCTTCTTTTTGGTTTTTAATATTATTAGTAAATGTATTCAAAAAATGGAGCGCCGCTTTTTCTGGCGACTCCGTGATTAAACGTCTTTCTTCTTCATCAAAATCCTCGTAAGTCCATACCTTAGACATGGCCCCTACTTCATGTTCTTTGTTTTCAGCGACAATAATAAAAGTATCTTCTGCCTTTTTAACAGATAGTTTATGTTCGTTATTTTGCAATGACGGTACTTCTTTAATATATTCTAAAAAGTTCTGTTTTTCCTGCCACGAATTTGATAAAACTTCGGTAGCAATTTTCTTTTGCTCTATGCGTTCAGAAATTGTTCGTCTTTTCACCATATCGTGTTCTCCTATATTCTTTATTTTATTCTTTAATTCCTGCAACTTTGGAATAATATTTGCAACTTTTTTTAATTTATTTAAATCCATTGCTATAGGTTTAGCTGGAGCAGTAATAGGGAATTGGGGTCCTTGAACAAGTGGCTTCATTGGAGATCCTGAAACTGACCCAACAGATGCACTAGGAATAGGAGTTTCTACAGCTAATGGAGTCGCTTGAGTTGTTTGAGTTGCGTCCATTCCTTCACTAACAGGTACAGCAGCCATATCTTCTTGCCCTTCTAATCCTTCTTGAACTGGAGCCTCTGTAATTCCTGGAACTGCTTGAATATTTGCGTATCCAGCCCCAACTAGTTCATCAGTAAATTTTTGCAAATCAGACAAAATAGATACTAAATCACTTGCAAACTCCACTTCTATTTGTTGTCTATTTTGAACTAAAGAAACAGCTATAGTTTCAAGAGATTCTAAACATTGATTTAATTGATCAAGATCTTCCTGACTGGCTTGTTTTTCTAAAGCCGAAGATTTAACCATAAATAATTCATTTTGCATATTTGCCACTCTTTTAATGCAATTACCATTATCATAAATTCCATCTATACGACAAGAGGGGCAAGCTGGATCAACAACAGCGCTTAATTCTATAAATTTAATACCATAATTATATTCAAAAACATCTGCATTTTTAAATGATTTAAGTTCTCCTGTACGGACATCTTTAGCTTTTCCTGTGAACTGCCTGCCTTTTCTGTTTCGTATATGGGTACAAAAATCTTCTGTTTTTTCTGCTCTGTTATGGCAAATACTACAAATACTATACTCAACTGAACAGTTATGAACAGCTATCCCATCAGCAATATAGCTTTCATCCCCTTCAACTGTTAAATCGTAACTTTTTTCGTCATACGGTACAGTTTCTATATCTTGTATTTCAGATATATAAAATAATTGATCATTATGTTTTATAATTTTACCACTAGTATTTATTCTATCTCTATTATGGTGTATTCCATTATAAATAAGAGGTACTAGTATAAAATGACCTTTTTGTAATTTTTCAACCTCTACAAAAGATGGTTCACTTTTTAAATCAGAAATAACATATACTGGATGGTCATTGCTAAATAACGTATCATTATCATAACCTTCAGTATATAATTTATACATAGGTTTTTTTAAATTCGCACTGTATGTTTTTAAAACTTTACGGTCATTACCAAATGGGCTTATTACAAACTCCCCAACATTTACATCTTTAATCTTCTTTTCGGTCCCATCAGCCATAATAATCATAGTATTAGGGCCAACACTTCCCATACTAACGCCATTTACGTACTCTTCTTCTATACTTCTACATATATGAGGAAAAGCTTCTCTATCAATAAAAGAAATAACATAAACCGCTTTTTCATCTTTAACCCACTCTGCATGAATAATTTTCCCTCTAGCGTTTTCTACATTTTGATTGTCATGATTTGTAAAAAACGGAACTCCTTCAAAAGATTTATATGATCTTAAAAGTTCATCTTCTGTAAAATAATCACCATTAGAATTAGTTTCATCTGCTTTAATGGCTTTAGCTCTAAAAAATAATGCAGTAGGATGTTTTTTAATCTCGGCTGCTATAATTGTAGCTTTGTCGCTTCCAGGATCTATAAATGCCCTACTAGAACTTGAAGCTGTTTTTAATATAGAATCATTTTCTATAAGAGAATTTAATGGCGTAACGTTTGACAATGTAGCTAATTTATAAAGCATACTATATTCTCTCCTGATATTTTCTAATTACTTTATGGATTTCTTCTGCAGCTATATTTTTACCATCGTTATCAAGTTCTGTAGCTATCTTTATAAGGTTGCGAATAGTTTTATTAAAAGTTTTTGTAATCGTTCTTTTAACCCTCATACTGCGTTCCTTTTCTTCTTGATCAGACGATTCTAATATCTCTCTATCAACTTTAGAAAATTGTTCAGTTATTTCTTCTTTTTTTCCTTGTAATATTCCTTCTTTTTCTTTATTTATTTTACTTTCTTCTATTTGCTCTGATTGTTCTAGCTGTTCTGTTGTTTCAGGAGTTAAAATATCTTCTTTAAAATCTGTAGCTTTATCTACTGGAATCTCTTGAGGTATTATAATTTCTGGAATCTCTTGGATTTCTTGGGGTTCTTGGATCTCTTGGGGTTCTTTAATAATATCTCTTTGGGAAGGTATAACAGATATTCCTCTTATTTCCTTTAAATTGTCTGTGGTTATATTTTCTTCCCCCTCTTTAATCTTAAATGGTGTTTTCTTTCTCTTGGCATCTGTTACATATTTAGCCCTTGTTGTTGGATCTACTTCTATACTGGTAAAATACAAGCTAGCAACAGATAATGCTGTTTCTAAATCAGACGAACCTCTTTGCTTATAAAGATCATCATACATAATTTGAAATTCTTGGGCTAATTCAGGAGCGTTGGTTATACCTTGTTCTTCTGCTGTATTACGTATTATTTTTAATTGTTCTGAAATATACTTAGCTGGTATTTCTTGCGCAGCCTGTCCAACCCCTTTACGCTGTCTGGAAACCTCTCTAATTCTTTTTTTATCTTCACTAAGCTTAATCTGAATATCTTTTATGGTTTTCGCTCCTTCAGCCAAAGCTTCTGCAATTTCTTTACGTAATTTTATTTCCCTTAATTGATTTACATCTCTAGGTAAGCCACTAAAATTCTGACTACCTCTTTTAACATTTAATTTTCTAAACCCGCTCCAGTCTATTATTTGTTGCTCTGCAGGAATAGTTTTTAATTCAGCTTTAGATTTAGAATTAATACCAAGATCAAAATAATAAAGATCTCTCATAAATTTATAAACTCTTCTAAGAGCGATAAAATCTGTAGACATTGCATTCTTTAAATTTTCTTCAGTACCATAAGTTTTTTTAATATCTCGATTAGAAAATGCTTTTGTTATAGCTGGATCAGTATATCTCTCTAAACCTTTTTCACTTATATAATGATTAACTATTTTAATTACGCCATTCTCATTAGGTTGAACCATCGTACCTGTTCTAAGCATTGGTTCTGATTCATCAAAATCAAATCCTTGTGAATTTACATTTTTATTCTTATTTCTTCTATCTGAATTTGCTAAATCTATTACTTTTTTCCATTCATTACTAAGAGCGACCGAACCATGTTGAATTAAATCTGAAATAAATTTAGGTTCTGCATTATAATAAGTTGCTAATTTCTGCAAAGCAACATTTTTAACTTCTTCTTTTGAATATTGGCCAGTTAATTGTTTAGATAAAGCGTTATATTGTTTTAACATATCTATAGGATACGGAATATAAGGAAACCATTGCATACTACTGATTGTATCTACTTTTCCTTGATTTCCTTGATTTCCTTGATTTCCTTGTGGGTCTTGTGAATCCTTTGAACCTAAAAATGAGCTACCTGATAATTTCGGAAATTTAAGTTCAAAATCAGAAGGCTCTAAATCAACTCCAAAAGACTGTTTATATTTATCTGCAGCTTTAAAAGAACCTTCATAAAATTTATCCATAGCTTTTGATGATGGCTTATATATATAGTGACTAAACTTGTCCATTCTTTTTTCTAATTCTTCTTCTCCAAATTCTTCTATTATTTTGTTTTTAGTTCGTTCATCAGGTAAATAAGGCCCAACAGCAAGTACATAAAACCCATGATGAGGATCGTAACCTATATATGCTCTAATAAGTTTTTTAGCGTCTTCTCCTGTTAAACCATATTCCGAATTTAATTTAGCATAAGTAGATGTTTCCCATCTTGCTGTCTCATCTATAGCTACAGCAGCGTCTTTAGGTCTTTCTTGACGAATTCTATTCCATTCCCTTGTTTTAGTTAATGCCTCTGATGGAATTGCATTTTCAGGACTATTTTGGTACTTAATAACATCATCTAAATCCCACCATGAATAATCTTTTCTATAAATTTGAGGCTTAGACATCGCATGCTTAAATATAGCCTCTTTAATTACCATATTTTCAATTTGAGCAAAAAAACCAGAAGATTTAAGTAGATTAGAAGAATTAAATGATGCCTTATCTATTAATTCATTTAACTTCTTGATATTTTCTTTTTCCTTTTTTTCCTTTTTGCTTTCTTTTTCTTCTTTATTTTCATCATTATCGTTGTTTTCTTTTTCCTCTTCTCTTTGTTTTTTCCATTTATCTATTTTAGACGATATTCCATATAATGCAGACGATGTATAAGGCTTTAATTCTTTTGGAGTAGGAACCCCCCATGTCTCTCTGGCATAACGAGCGGCTGAATCAAGACTATCAAAATATTTTCCACCAGCAGAAAATGTAGCAGGTAATTTTCTTACACCAGCAAAAAACTTAGCTCTAGGTTTATGAACTCTAGCTGGACCAATAATACAATAATAAGAATCACCACTAGATATGTCGGTTCCTTCAAATCTAAAATAACTACCTGGGCCAACTACAGATTCAAACTGCTCTTTCAAAAACATTGTCTTATCGGTATATACTTGTCCCCAATCTATACCTTTTTCAACAAGCTTTTCTCTAGCTAAACGTTTAAAATGTTTAAAATGTTTAAAATGTTCTATTTGCATTTTATTCTCTAGTACAATAAAAAACCACTGCTTCGTATTGTATTCAATAAAAACAGTGGCGAATCCTTTTTCTAGTTATTTCAATAATTTTTCTTGCTTTTTCAGAGACATCTCTTTCTGCATAATATTTTTTACAATAGTACTAATAACCATAGACATTTTATCTTCTATCTCTTCTTCTGTAAATCTTAAAATAGTCCATCCTAGCTGTCCTAATTTTCTATCTCTCTCCTTGTCCTTAGTAACTTGGTCTTCCGAACTATGAAAAACCTCTCCATCTGCTTCTATTCCTATTTTTAAATTAGGAATAGCAAAATCTAAAGGATATTCTTGAGAACCATACTGAATTGCAAATTGAGAAGATACAGGATATGTTATTAATCCATTTTTTCTATTGGTAGCTAAACCTTCCATTAACATTCTTTCTGGCTTAGTAAAAATAATTCTACCCTTTGCGTCTCTTATTTGATAACCTGGACCAATTAATTTTTGCTTGTCTTCTTTTGCTTTTTGTATTTCTGTTTCTTTATAAATTTTCTGGCGACTCATATCTACTTTTTCTCTACTTTTTCTCTTGAGAACTTTGCCACCATAATCTGAGGGGTTGGCTACATCGGCTGTTAATGATGTATGAGTAGATGCCGCCATTGGAGCTGCGCCACCCATTCCCCCTGCCATTCCTCCTGCCATTCCTCCTGCCATTCCTCCCGCTGGACCTATTGGAGCAGCCCCTTCGCCTCCTAGACCGCCTGGAGCCCCGCCTATTCCTCCTTCGGCTCCACCGCCTAATCCACCTGGCATTGGAGGCATTCCCCCACCATCTCCTCCGCCTCCTCCGAAACCGCCACCCATATCTCCTGGTCCTTGAGGCCCCATCCCTTCTCCTAAAGCCGCTAATTGAATAGCATCATATCTTTTTCTTTCAATTTCAAGATCGGGATCATAACCAAATAATTCAAGTAATGTTTGAGCACTAAGTATTCCCTTTTCATATAACTGTAATGCAAATGTTTTATCCTGCTGAAGATCTCTAAGATGCATAGAGTTCCATTTAACTTTAGGGTAAATGTACTCTTCTTCTCCATCTGCATTTTTGTCAATAAAACCTTGGCGCATTGCTTCTGGAAGATAAATCCTTTCTTCGATCCAAAGCGCTATTTCCCTCCTAAATGTCTCCAATCTTTCTATCATGGCTTCAATACCAATAGCAGCATTCGAAAAACTTGGACCTTCGCCATTAAGTAAAGCATTGTTAATCATCATACCGTCTAGAATTTCTTGATTGATTAATTCAAATTCATTAGAGAGAGTTAAAACTTTCCCCGATGCTCCTTCAAATTGTAAATCAAATGCATGATGGGTGACAATGGTAAGGTTGGGATCGTTAGCTGTTTGAGCCAATTGTTGTTGAACTGCCGCAATATCAGCAGGACCAGCAGGACGTTCATCACTACCAACCTTAACTATCTTAATAGGAACAATAAGTCTTTCAGCTACAATCCACTGGGCTACCATTAATTTAGTTTTATAAGATAATACAGGAAATAATCTTCTAATCATTCCTACCCCATAAGGAGCATAACCACTTTCGCCATACATTAAATGAAATACATTACGATTATCAAGACGAATAGGTTTTCCAGAAGCGACAAGATTTCTAACTTCAGGCGCTAATCTGTCATAACCTGGAGTCTTTTTCTGAACCATATTAATTAATTCTTCATCTGGTTTTAAAGCAATAATAGGATCAGGATTCATAGGACTTGTAATAACTTCAACAAAATCTGGATTCAAAATAACAATACGTCTAATTGTTCCGCCTTCATGATCACA
>Ga0164315_10001560_pt1 | contig 17224 bp, 8 predicted proteins | sample GuaBasSedimGuay6_FD_113737 | JGI IMG/M metagenome (GOLD analysis project Ga0164315, IMG submission 113737) | Subseafloor sediment microbial communities from Guaymas Basin, Gulf of California, Mexico - Guay6, Core 4569-2, 0-3 cm | ecosystem: Environmental > Aquatic > Marine > Hydrothermal vents >...
ATTCCAGGGACCCGGTTTGAATAAACCAAAAAAGAACAAGTAGGAACTGCTATGTTATTGCTGTAAAAACCACGCCGTGTTTTAGGGTGAAACTAAAGTCTGGAGACAATGATGAAATTTCGACAGTTGCTCTTTTTAACGTTACTACTTCCCCTAATCGCTGTCGCGGAGGACACGGGGCCAGACTTTGAAGCAGTCGGTATGGTCATCGACGATTTTCACGATGCCGCCGCACACGGTGACAAGGAACGATACTTCGGTCATCTCACGCACGATGCTGTTTACCTGGGCACGGATGAATGGGAACGATGGCCGAAGCACCCGGATTTCGATGACTACGTTGACGGTCGCTTCAAGGGTGGTTCCGGCTGGACCTACAAATCTGTGGACAGAACCATTCGTTTTAACGATCGATCGGACGTCGCCTGGTTCGATGAAGTGTTGTATTCAGAAACAAATGGCCGCATTCGTGGCACGGGTGTGTTGACGCAACAATCCGGTCAGTGGAAGTTGGAACACTACGCCATGTCATTCCTGATCTTTAACGAGAACTGGGATGAGGTGATCGAATTGACCAAGAGAACAAGGGTACTCAAAGAGAGCGGTCAGAAAATCGAGTGACAACGGCCTGCTAGCAAATAATTGGGGTCAATAATGGAGGCAGGTCCCATGGCAATCAATTACTTCATTTACGCTCCTGGCTCTTTTATGTTTCCTCAACCAAAGACAACAGCTTTTCGCTATAGGGGGCAGGATAGGCAGTTATCCACACCTCGGGATTGAACTTATCCAGACCATTTTTAAGACCCAATACCACGGCATCTATTCTCGCTCCCTTCATCTCGTTGCCTAACGGTATGTAATAGGTATAGTTTGAACCTGACTTCATTGGCGGGTATTCCCAGCTATTGGCTGGGTATGACACGCTCCTGTCCGGCGCTCCCACTGGATTGCCATCGACGCGAATTGCACCATAGGCACCTTCAATACCGTGTTCGCCCTTGAGGGCTATGGCAAGATAGCTGTTCTTCGGAATCTCAGCCAGCGTGAAGGAGTGCTGCCAGGCCTTCTTCGCCGTGACTCTTGAATAGTGAGCGAACAAATTTGATGCGCGCCAGTTGCTGCGATCGATTTTTTCTTTGCCCCGAAAAGCGCTAATTTCAATTACCTTGTCGGGTGTTCCGTTGAAACGGACGTAGCGGAGTTTGCTACCTGACTTGAAGTTCATGACGATTTCGCTACCCGCCACCAGCGCCATAGGTGTCCAGGTTTTCAGATCACTGGAACAAGAAGCGCGGATCGTCTCATCGAACTTGAAGGGCTGTAACGCATGCTCGCTGCCCGTCCTGACCACCAATTTATCCAGTGTGATAATTTCGCCAAAATCGATACGCAAGCAACCCCGTTCAATGGGTTTTACACCCACTCTGCGAGCCACATAGAATGCTGTATCTTTATTGTCGTCAAACAGGTTCTTATCCCAGATCCCCCGGTCAACGAACAATTTCTGTCCAAAAAAAGCCTCTCTGGCTTTTTCCACCGCCGGTATTTGTGAAGGGCCAGAACGCTCTAGTGATCGTACCTCGAGCGCGTTGTTATCTGCCGCAAAACAGGTGGCCTCATACAGGGCTTCAGCGTCATGGGGTACTTCAGAGGCGGCCAGATCACCGAGTTTGCGGTGGTAATTCTCCTTCAGTGAACTACCTTCAAAAGCGATGTTGGTAGATTTTCCATCAACCAGGGCATGAATGTCCTGACCATCCAGCCGTGCTGAGGTGAATGTCCTGTCACCACGAACCAGTTCAATAGTTCTTGTTTCACCTGGCAATGCCAGCAACTTGATCAGCAACGGTTTGCCGGGTATATCCCTAACCACTTCATAATCACAACCCTGCAGTGATAATTCAGATGACTTCAGGGTCACCAGCAGCAAACAAGTCCTGAAGGGCAAGACTTCAACTTCAACTGTTGCACCTTTCTTAAAACGGCCTATCAGCCTCTCGACAGGATGGTATTGGCGAAGCTCAATATCTGCATCAGGTGAGCCTCCGGCGGTCAGGCCAATCTCTTCATCCAGCTTGATGTTACAACCCAGAGGCTCCCAACTCAGGTTTCTCAGGGTTAATAAACGTGTCTGCCCGTTGCCCCGGGACACCGCTTTCTGACCGTAGTTTTTTTCCGGCAAAACCATGCCATCAACGAGTATATGGCGGTATTTTCGTGCCAGATTAAATATCCTCGCAAGCTTCGGAAACTCATTATCGGCCAGCAACCAGGGGTTGCCATAAATCTGCGGTGCCAGTAGCAAACTCCGATTAAAGGCCTGCAATACCAGATCGTCTTCCCAGTAGTTGAGACAGGATGAAAGACACACACCGTGGTCTTCGGTCAGTCTTACCAACTCCGGTACCAGCTCACGGTCAATGGCTCCGGCCCGGTGGTGCGGTGCGGTCTGCTCATTGGCCATGTGTACATCGATATAGGTTTCGTCGCCACCGAGAAGATAAGTGGTGGCGTGAGGAAGTGCCTTGCCAAGATTCAGGCGGTGGTTTAGCAGGATCAGATCCGGAGTGTGTTGCCGGCATTGTGTCATCATCCTGATGAAGGCATTCTGTTTTTCCGGACGCAATTGACCCACCACCGCGTCGAACTTAAAGATGATGAAATCATAGTCACGGCACAGTGATACCATCATCTCGATCCGTGCCTGCCCTTCTTCGGCGGTATCGCCAAAGCCATCCGGTCCACCCCAGATACCGAGCCGCGTACCCATGGCCTTTGCTTTCTCATAGATGGGTGCAAAACCGTTGGGATACTGACGGCGAAAAGCATCAGAATCCATTTTTCCGTAGCGACCTGCCTTGTCGATGGTTCCGGCACTTAAAGCATAAATATCCAGCACCATGCCGTAGCTGTCTTGTAGCCACTGGAAGAAATCGAGGTTCGCCAGGGTATGAGCCTGCGTACCGCCCTCGTTGGTATTGTTAATCCACGGAAAATACTGGGAATATGAAGGTGTACGTTGATCTGCGCCTGGATAGACCCTGCTCTTTGGGTTAGAGGAAACCTGGTTGGCAGGCCAACCGAGAACAACCGCAGGTGAAGTGGCAGCGACACCCAAAGTGAAGCCAAGTTTGATACTGTCTCGTCGTGTAATTTTCATCGAGTGCTCAAATGACGATATGGAGGTCTCTTAATTCACCTCAAAATCGAAACCGTTTCGTGTAAACAATGGGATGTTTTCGATTGAGACGGCATAATCAATCGTCTGTCCACCTTCAAAGGTCTCGCCTGTCAGGGCATCCTTCCATTTCGACCCTTCCGGCAAATAGATCGCCCTGGATTTAGCACCCGCTTCAAGCACCGGTGCCACCAGGATATCGGGACCGAACATGTACTGGTCCTCGACAGTGTAGGACTTTCCATCGCCGGGAAAGTCGTAGAACAGAGGGCGCATTACCGGTGTACCATCTTCTGAGGCGATATCCATGTGTTTTTGTATGTATGGGCGTAGTCTTTCTCTTATATCCAGGTAATGAGACAAGATTTCATAGGCCTCTTCACCAAAACTCCACACTTCATTTGGTGCACCCGTACCAACGATCTGGCCCTCGATTTCTTTAAAGGGTTGATTCACGCCATGGATTCTCATCACCGGGCTGAATGCTGCAAATTGAAACCAGCGGATCAGCACTTCTGTGTAACCATCAACTCGCGGGTCGGCCCAAAAGCCACCAATGTCGGTTGTCCACCAGGGTATCCCGCTTATTCCGATATTCAGGCCGGCCTTGATGTGTTTCCTCAGTGTGGGAAAATCACCCCTGATGTCGCCTGACCAGAGAAGTGCTCCAAGTCTTTGGCTGCCAATCCACCCACTGCGGGTCAGGTTGATGATCTCGGTCTGACCGGCCTCGACCTGTCCTTCGTAAATTGTTTGTGAGAGGTAGTAGGGATACAAGGAGGATATCTCCAGGCCGTTTCCCCGATAGTATCGAATGTTGTGATACTCGAGAGGCTCTATTTCAGGCTCGGCCTCATCCAGCCAGAATTGACGGACACCCAGGTCAAAATAGTTTTCTTTGAGTTTGCTCCAGAATGCTTTCCTGGCATCTGGGTGAGTGACATCCACGTAGGTAAGATCATCACCCGTCTTCAAAAAAAGGTTGTATCCACTCTCCGGCCGAATAGTGAAGTTCCTTTTTCGAAACTCCGCGTAGTTTTCACTTTTGGGATCCAGCGTCGGCCATACGGACACCACCAGTTCGATACCCAGACTATCCAACTCTTCGATCATTGCTGCCGGATCGGGCCACAATTCAGGATTGAACTTCCAATCGCCGGTAGCAGGCCAGTGGTAGAAGTCGGCAACAATAACGGAAATGGGGAGATTGCGCCGCTTGTATTCACGGGCCACCGACAACAGGTCTTCCTGGGAGTAATAACGGAGCTTTGATTGCCAGAATCCGGTGGCGAATTCCGGCATCTTCGGAGCGGTCCCGGTGAGGTCCGAATAGTGAGTTACCAGTTCGGCTGGGGTTTCACCGGCGAAGATTACGTAGTCGATCTGCTTCGTATACTCGGCATAAAAACTGGTGTGGGTTAATGAGAGCTCAGCTCTTCCTACTGCAGGGTTATTCCAGATAAACCCATAGCCCTTGCTCGAGAGAAGAAACGGGATGGAGATTTGGGTGTTCTTCTGGGCCAACTCCAGGACCGTTCCTTTCAGATCCAGGCAGTCATTGGGGTATTGCCCCATTCCATAGAGATGTTCGTCTTTTTCCGCATCGAAGGTCACCTTGAGTTCGAAATGATCGCTTCCCTTGCTTCTGAATTGCCTGGCGAATTGGGGATGATGGTGGTGATAGGCCTCACGAAGTAACACCTCATCTTTTTCGTTCAGATAAGTAATCCGCCCCCTTCGCGCTTCGATTTCAGCCCTGATGTTTCCGTTTCTTACCACGGCGTTGCCTGCCGTGATTGATATTTCCAGCTGAGTCTCGGGCTGCGGCAACAGGTTCCAGTCCTCAAAGTTGATCCTCAGACTTTTTGATCCTCTGAAACGCAGCGTATCCGGCCCAAATGCATCAATCCAATACAATTCACCCTCGTTCTCCCATTGCAGCCGATTGGTAAATTGGGTGAAGGGGCCTTCTGTGCTCTCCTGGGCAGACACCGCAGCAGTCGACAGCAGACAGATAACGGGAAAAATGACTCTCAGGATTCCGGTTTTCATCTAATCAGCCTTGGTGTGTTTTTGTGAAATTGCACCTACAAAGTACTGCATTTATACATCATGTTGAGCGGGAACACATTCCCTGGTATTCATTGTGGCAGGTGAATAAATTCCAATCAGTCCTTTTACTCCAACGGTCATCACAATATTGATCAGGAATGCAAAAAATGCCAGGAGCAGCAAACAACCACAAATTCCGGCGGGAATCATATAGCTGTTGTACTCTCCATCGACATAAATTGACCTTCTTAACATGCCATCAATTCCTGCCATGCCCATGAAGGCCCCCATACCAATACCGCCAACTATATGTAACCAGAAGTGAGCGGTTGCCAGTTTTTGACTATAGAGCTTTGCTCCATTGGTAAGGATAGGAAGCAGAAGATAGATGGCACTATAAAGGGTCATTGCCAGTCCAACGAGGATGGCAACATGAACGTGAGCCCCGATAAACCATTGAGTGCTGTTAAGATCCCGGTTCATCCCCAGGTCAGATTGAATGAGTCCGGCGGGTACTGCCAACATGAAACCGAACAGTCCACCCAGGAGGAACTTTAACTCATTCGTCATTTTTAGAGGACGGGCCCTGGCCAGGGTGACCAGGGTGATATAAACGGCGAGGCCCAGTGTTACAAGCTCCAGGGCCGTCACCACTTCTCCGGAAAAAGCTTTCAGTGAGTCAGATTGTCCCGGGTCTGAGATCAAGTGGCGAGACCAAACTGTCCACGCAACAACCATCTCTACAAACAACACCGCGCGGGCAATGTTTTGCATGAAAAGCGCTTTACCAGTAATCATCGTTGCCAACAGGTACCAGGTACCGACAACAAAGATCAGAACCAGACCATCAGCAATTAAATCCAATCCCCACCAAAAGATATTTTTATACAGGAGAGCATCCATCCAGGTTGTGTCGAGATTAAAACCAAACGTCGCTGCAAACAAAAAGATCAAGAGTAAAACGCCAGCGGCCACGATAAGCACTGCATTCAGACCGACATCAACAGTTCCCCTGGTAACGGCGACAATCGGAAGATCAACCAGGTGCTCAGTTTTTTTCTTTTTGAAAAAATTGCTTAATCCTGTAAATCCAATAGCCGACTTGAAAAGCTCCCAGGATGGTTGTTTATCCCATCCTTCAGGGGTGTACATAATCGTCTTAAAAATATTGTAGGAATACAGCAAGGTTCCTACCATGATCGAGGTAACGCCAACGACGTAAAACAGTTCCCCGATTATTGCAAACTGAGCGAAGTCGGCAGGAAGTGGCCAGTAAAGCGTATGAAATGGAGCATAGGAGAAAAGAAATCCAGCCAGCCACATGATGAAGGTTCCCCCTCCAATTAACATCCATGTTGCATTGGCCAGTTTCAGACTGAATATTGGCTTTTTCATCAAAAAAGAAACAACGAAAAGAAAGGTACCAAATACGATCATATAGGTGGAGCCAAGATACCCGACCATTGGATGAGCCGTCATAACAGAAAAGAAGCGGGAATAATCAATATAGGGAACTGGTGTAATTGCCACCGCTCTCATCATCATTCCCTCGATAGCGGATACGCCGTAGAAGAGAACGCCCAACACGACAAAACGAAGGGCAATTTTCTGCATGGGAGTCATCCCTTCGTGTTTTAGCCCACCTTCGTGTCCATTAACCAAAGTATTTATAAGGCTCATTTCTGCTCCCCTATCTCTGCTGCACCACATCATCATGATGGCATCATCGTGGTCGTATTCAGTTGATCGGATGAGTATAGGCAGCATTAAAGCCATATTGCCAGAAATCTGCCAGAAATCTTCCAGATACCTGTATATGCAGCAATCTGGTGTTGCTCGTACAGTCCGACAAACATCGCTAATCACACCAGCACGTCGGTGCTTCGATGGACTCGAATCGGTTCGCCACTGGCCGCCAAACACCAAAATCGTTTATGCTCGCCTACAAGCGGTTTTTCGAGAGGTATCTGATGGACTCACGTGATCGGCGCCTGGGTATGGACCGGGCAATCTCCAGGCGTGACTTCCTGAACGGAGTCAGTGTCGCAATCGGTGCCTCGCTGTTACCCGCTTGTTCGAGAAGCGGCGAACCGGTAGCGGTCGTGCCTGCGGCGTATTACCCCCCGGCCATGACCGGCATGCGCGGTTCTCACGCCGGTTCGTTCGAAGTAGCCCACGCCACGTTGCGGGGGCTGCGCTGGACGGCGGAGAAAACTGACGAGCACTACGACCTCATCGTCGTCGGTGCGGGCATCAGCGGCCTGTCGGCTGCCTACATCTATCGCCGCGATATCGACCCGAAGGCGCGTATCCTGATCCTGGAAAATCACGACGACTTCGGTGGTCATGCGAAACGCAACGAGTTCACGCTCGACGGCCGTACGTATATCGGATATGGCGGCACGATGTACATCACGGCACCGGAAACCTATCCGGCTGTCGCCAAGCAAGTGATCCGGGAACTCGGCATCGATACCAGCCGTCAAAATGAGTTTTACCACGAAGACCAATTCACATCGCACGGGATGGGCCGTAGCACTTTTTTCGACCAGGAAACTTTTGGAGCAGACTACCTCGCGGTCGGGAGATCCGGTACTGAGAAGATGATTAGCGGCGCACCGTTATCTGCAACGGCGAAAGCGGAACTGGAACGGCTGTACGCCGACGAAGAAGACTATCTCGCCGGCATGACACTGACTGAGCGTCGAGCCATAGTCGAGTCTCACAATTGGCGTGACTACCTCGAAAAGTTCGGCGGCTTCGGCGAGGAAGTGCTTGCTGTTATACAACAGCGACCACACGGCATGTGGGCGATTGGTGCAGATGCATTACCGGCCTTTATGGCCTGGATTGAGGGTTACCCCGGGTTCGCTGACATGGACCTCGGCTACGGCGAGGAAGATGATGACGATAATTATGGTGATAATTATGGTGATAATTATGGTGACAGAGGCTTCTACTTCCCGGACGGCAACGCATCGGTTGCCCGCTTGCTGGTCCGCAAGCTGGTTCCCGGTATAGCACCGGGCAAAACGATGGAGGATGTCGTCACAGCACCCTTCGATTATTCCAGGCTTGATCGGGCCGGGAATCTCACGCGCATCCGCCTCAACAGTACTGTTGTCGGTCTGCAGCACCAGGATGGCAAGCTCGACGCTGATGTTGACATAACTTACGTGAGTGATAACAAAGGCCGGAGGGTGACAGCCAAGAAGGTTGTCTGGGCCGGCTACCACTCGATGCTGCCGCATATCTGTCCCGACCTGCCCGCAGACCAGGCCGCAGCGCAGGTCAGTTCTGTGCGCGCACCGCTGGTCTACACCAATGTGCTGATTCGCAACTGGAAGAGTTTCGTCAACCTCGGTCTGCAGCAAGTCCATTGCCCAGGCAGTTTCTTCCCATCCGTGACGTTCACGCACCCGGTAAGTATGGGCGATTACCGTTTTACCCGGTCGCCCGATGAACCCGTCATCCTGCATCTGCTGCATGTTCCGCTCGCGCCGGGATTGCCGGCAGCAGAGCAGTTCCTGGCAGGGCGCCGGGCCTTGCTCCAGACCTCGTTTGAGACATTTGAGCGCAATATACGCGACCAGCTTGGCCGAATACTGGGCCCGGGCGGGTTCGATGCGGCGCGCGATATCGCAGGCATAACGGTCAATCGATGGCCTCACGGCTATGCGTACTCGGTTGATGCTGAGTCAGGTGACCTGGCCTGGTGGCCAGAGTTATGGCAACACGAACGCCGCCCATGGGTCGATGCGCGGCAGCGCGTCGGCAATATCGCCTTCGCCGGTATCGACGCTGCATCCAACGCTATGACCGAATCAGCGATTGAAGAGGCACACCGTGCCATACACGGCCTGGGGACTTAAACAGCTATTGTCGTTATTCCAGGGGACGCTGGGGAGATGCAATGTAGCCTTCCTCCATCAGGCCAATAAAGCCTAACAGCGCACCCCAATGGTAGAACTTGTCACTCATGCCCGCATCGTCACCCTGCCCGGTTTCAGCATTGTAGTTTTCGTAAACATGCTTCTCTTCCGTCCAGGACTGCATCAGCAACTTCGCTGATTTTTCAACAAAATCCTTTCTTGCACCCGGCAAGTCATAATTCCTGATCCCCAGGTAAACCAGGAAGTTCATGGGGGCCCAGATCCTCCCACGCCAGTACATATTATCCTCAAAAGCCTCGTCATTGCGGGCGATCGAGGGAATCATGTACTCGCCCCAGAACTCCTCGGGGTTGTAGAAATGCTCCTCGATCATGCGTTTGGCCTGGTGTTGGTCAGGTACCCGGGCTAATAACGGATAAAACAGGGTCGGTGACAGTCTGTAGCTGAACTCCCCGGTCACCAGGTCTTTATTGAGATACAGGCCGAACTCGTCATTCCAGAGGGTTTCGAGTTTTTTTGCATAAGCCTCGGCGCGCTCACTTAACTCTGTTTGAATCTCTTTCTTTCCCAGTACCCCGGCCAGGTCAGACAGGCTCTGGCAATCGAGAATGTAGGCACTCATTAAACCGACATCGGCCAACATCAATTGGTGCTTTTCGGTGTCAAAAACCGCATCGTCAAACATGGGTGAGTTATCCAGTCCCGACTCCCACTTGGCGCCTTGCCTGGCACCGATCGCCGTTTCCAGCCATTCCGCCAATTCTTCGTGCTCGTAGGGGTCGGAGCCCCAGGCCAGGTAGCCATCAATGTCCCGATTGTCCGGCCACCACCGATTCCAGGTCAGCAGTTCATCGAATACTCCTTCAACAAACCAGTCTTCGCGGTATTTTCTGTAAATCTCCCTGACGACGAATGAACCGACCGGCAATTGAGAGCGGTCTTCGCTCTTGTTTCTTGATGAGGCAAAGTTGGGAACAAACCCGCGGTCGGTTATCTCGCTTGTTATCGCGAACACGTTGGCATAAGCGAGTTCCTTGTTGTTCAGGGAATGCATATAAGCTGCGAAGTAGGTGTCCCACTCGAACAGGATCCAACCCTTCCAGCCGACATTCCACACACGGCTTACCGGCGTGATGACCCTGTCATTGCTTGGCTCGTAGATGACATTCCAGGCAAGTACTGTTTGCATGGCATCGAACAGTTCAGATGAAGTCCCGAATTTCAATTTTTCTCTGAGAAATTCGATTCTTGCGCCGTCTATGATATTCGCAATTTCTTCTATAGATTTGGTGGCATCGGTTGACACAGTAATAGCCTTTGCCAATGAAACCTTGATGTGGCCCGAGGCCGGTACAAGCTGATCGGCACGGACAGCCAGCTCGATTGTTTCGGTTGCCATTTTCCCGATAATCGCATCATTGCTGATCGAAATCTCGCCTACCCTGTCCCACATCATCTGAGGACTCACATTTAAGGAATCATCGGGCGCTGCATTGATCGGCGTAACGAGCAGATACAGCTCATTGTCGACAGAGGCGCTTTGAACCTGGACCTGGATATCGCGCCACTTCAGTTCCAACTCTGTATAAGACCCGTCATAAGCATGCGGTCCCGGGATTACATGCTCCTTGCTGTCAAACTCGCTTCTGCCTATCAGGGCTTGTTCGAGAACATCTCCGGATTGGCTATCCTGTAGCTGGAGGTGGATGGCCAGCCCGTGTGGCAGCAAGACATGTGACAACACACTGCGCGTATCCCACGTATTCCATCCTTTTGCAAGTTCAATGCCTGGAGCTGCCCGGTCGTTCCCGGATGAACCGCCCTGCTTTGCAATCTGATTTTCATTACCGGGCTTTTCATTCCCGGAATTGCACGAAAGCAGAAACGGCATCAAACCAAGTACCAGCAGAATTGTTCTTGCTTTCATTTAACGTTCCAATCGCACAATCTCGCCCAGCACCTCGAACCTGCCCTTCACCACTTCGGTAGTGGTAACGTCAGCGACACCGCCAAATCCCGGCTGTTTGCCACCAACGCTAAGCTCGAACCAACCTGGCTCCAGCACTCTCTCCGTCTGCGCATTGATAAGTGAGAGTTGGCGTGCCGTCAGTGTGAAGGTCAGTCGTTTTCGCTCCCCGGGTTGCAGAGGTACCCGCTTCACACCCACCAGCGACCGGATCGGAACCGGGACCGATGCCTCAAGATCTGACAGGTAAAGCTGCACGACCTCTTCACCCGTAATCGGGCCGGTGTTTTCGACCGTAACAGACAACTGGACATCATCAGCCACCTGCACGGATCCCGGCAACTCGAGATCACTATAGGCAAAGGTCGTATAGCTCAGGCCGTGGCCAAATGGAAACAACGGTTCCCCACCGAAGTAACGGTAGGTACGCCCGTCCATGTCATAGTCGGAGAAGGGTGGAAGCTGATCAATCGACCGATAGAAGGTAACGGGGAGCCGGCCTGCCGGGTTGTAGTCACCAAACAGGACATCTGCGATAGCAGTGCCGGCTGCCTGGCCCGGGTACCATGCTTCCAGGATCGCAGAAACGTTGTCAGCGGCCCAATTTACCGCCAGTGCGCTTCCGTTTAGCAGCACCAAAACCACGGGTTTTCCAGTCGCTACGATCGCCTCCATCAGTTCTCGCTGGGGTTCTGGCATGGCGATATCTGTCCGGTCGCCACCCATAAAGCCTGGTACCTCTACACTCATCTGCTCACCTTCCAACCGGGGGGAGAGCCCCAGCATCAGGATCACCGCGTCTGCCTCGGACGCTGCACGGAGAGCCTCTTCCCTCAAGGTCGAGTCCGGCTTAGCCCACATCAGTTGTACCCCGGCTCCGGGCCGGTGTGGACGATACTCAACGCGGATGTCGTACTCGCGTCCGGCCTCAAAATCCAACGAGACCCAATCGGTGCAGGCTTCGTGAATACACTCGAAGTCCAGCAGCGATGCTTCATCGATAAACAGCCGGAAGGTGCCATGCGCACGGCCACCGAGTTGGTAGGAGCCCGTTGTCTCCGGCACCACCAATCCGGTCCAACGTACGCTGTGGTTATCGATCGAAACACCTTCGATGGCGGTCTCATCCCAGAGGCCCGAATCAAGAGTGCGATCCACGCGGGTGGAAAGCGGCTCTCCCTGCATCTGTGGATTGGAGAAAAGTTCAGCAGTGAGACCGTTCACGCGGGTGTTGTCCTGACCAGTAAATAGCTGACTACCCTGTATCACGTGCAGAGCCGGCATGTTCTCGGCCAGGTTGGTACCCACAGCGTGGATGACTTTGGTGTGAGGCGACACCGCCTCCCGAATACCACGCAATGGAGTCACCGGGTCAGAAGGAATACCGTTGTAGTTACCCAGCAGAACACCGACATCATCGGCGTTGGGACCGATCACGGCAATTTTATCCAGGCCACGATCTAGCGGCAATATGCCGTCTTCGTTTTTCAACAGAACCATCGATTTTCGCGCAGCCTCCAAAGCCACTGCCTGGTGCTCCTTCGAATCGACAACGCTGATCGGGATCGAGGCCCAGGGAACCCGCCCGGGCGGGTCGAACATTCCGAGTTTGAAACGGGCACGGAAAAGACGCCTGAGTGAAATATCGAGCTGTTCCTCTTGCAGCAACCCAGTGCGTACAGCTTCACCCAGGTTTTCGTAGGTCTTTCCGCAGTTCAGGTCAGTGCCATAGGCCACGCCCATCGCGGCAGCCTCGGCAGGCGTCTCCACAACCTTGTGATATTTATGGATATCCCTGATCGCGCCACAATCTGAGACGATGTACCCGTCAAACCCCCATTCATTCCTCAAGATAACTTGTTGCAGTTCGCTGCTGCCACAGGCCGGTTCGCCGGCCACGCGGTTGTAGGCACACATCACCGACTCGGCACCACCGTCAATGATGGATGTGCGGAAGGCCGGAAGATAGGTCTCCCGAAAATCTCGCTCACTCACTACCGCATCGAAAGTATGGCGGTCTGGCTCGGGGCCGCTGTGAACCGCATAGTGTTTTGGCGTGGCAACGGTCTTGAGATAGACAGGGTGATCCCCCTGCATCGCCTTGACGAACTCCACAGCCAGAAGCCCTGTCAGGTAAGGGTCTTCACCAAAGGTCTCCATACCTCTGCCCCAACGGGGATCACGAAAGATGTTGATATTGGGCGACCAGAACGTCAGGCCTTCGTATCTTTCTCTGCTGTCACGCCGCAGAGCCTCGTGATGTTTGGCACGGGCTTCATCGGAAATGACCGTAGCCACCCGTGACATCAGCTCTGTGTCCCAGGTAGCGGCAAGACCGATCGCCTGGGGAAAAACCGTGGCATGACCGGCTCGGGCCACACCATGCAAGGCCTCGTTCCACCATTCGTATTGCGGAACACCCAAACGCTCAATGGCCGCTGACTTGTTCAGAGTCTGCGAGACTTTTTCCTCCAGGCTCATCCGGGCAACCAGGTCATTCACGCGTTCATCTACCGAAAGGTCCGGATTCAGGAAGGCCGGGGTCTGTTCGGCTTTTTCTGAGCAACTGAAGGTCAATAGAACAACAACTATCAAAAGTGCCAGGATGCCTGCTTTTTTGAGCATTTAACTAGCCTTGATCCGGTTTTTGCCGAAGCACAACGGGTCCGAACAGACCCGAGGGGAGTAACTCCATATCAGCATTAAATTTCCACTTCATGTTGGTGGGCGCGAACTCACCTGCTTCCGGATACCGCAGGTCGCCGACAATGCGGTTGTGCCAGACATTCGTGACTTTCACTTCGAGACGATTCGTTCCTGCTTTCAGCAGCCCGGTTACGTCCACCCGGTAAGGTGGCTTCCAGGTGATACCTGTTTGCGTACCGTTTACCAACACCTCGGCTACCTCCGTAACCCGGCCAAGGTCCAATTCCAGGACATGGCCCGTATCGATGTAGGCGTCCGGTACCTGAATGGTCGTGATATAGCGGGCCGTTCCGGAAAACACACGTGCTCCCCTGGGCTCAAGTTTGGTCCAGCATTTCAATGCCTCCAGTTCGATCGAGGCAGGCGCGCCACGACCAGCGGGAAATACCAGTTTCCAGGGGCCAGTCAGCGCGATGTCGGGCTGCGGATCGGAGATTTCGACAGTCACCGACCGTGAGTTGTCCGTCGCGAGAGCGGCCTCGTAATCGGCTGCTTCCCCGGTTCTGAAGACAACAAACACCGAAGAGATCTGCTCAAGCTTCAAAGGCATGTGAATTGCGCCATTTTCGAAGCGATAAACGGTACACGGTGTAACACTGCCGTCCTCGGCATTCCAAAGGTAGGGTCGCGAGCCTTGAGCAACCCGAAACGAGCACTCTGCCTCCACCAACTCAAAGGCGCTGTTAGTTACAAAGTAGAGTTCTTCGTTTTCCGTCCGGCGATGAATGTAATCGAGATCGTGTGTGGCGGGACTTTCAACCGAGAAATCCGGCCGCAGACCCATCCCGGTCAAAATGTCGCGAAGAACGACCTCGGGAAACACCTGACCCTTGCCGTGTTGACGTGCACCCTCGCTATGGCCGTCACCCCACAACAGCTGCGAGAGACGACGTACTTCTTCATCGCAATGAGGATAGTCTTCCAGGCTGTTGGCACGCTGCGGTGGTCGCCCGACCAGCGTCGCACCATCCCGTACCAATTGTTCCAGCTTGCGCAGCACAGGCAAGGCGATATCGTCACGGTCGGGGAGGACGATCATCCGGTACTCCATACCACTCGACAGCACCAGGCTTCCATCACGCACCTGCATGTCACGCAGGATGATGTCGCGATTCACGTAGTCGTAGTCATAGCCTGCCCCGAGGCTATGGGTGCAGTTCGGCAGCGGGCGGCCACAGTGCTGACATTTCCCTGCGTCGTGCTTCGGCGTGACCTTGGGGTCTATGCGACGCGCCGGGACAAGGTTCGGTGCATTATCACCGTAGTAGAAACATACATCAGCGATGAACCGGCCCTGCCGCAGCATAAAACTGCACCTCGACAGGTACTCGAGCATCGGTCCCGACTGCTCCCACCAGGTGGAATTGACATTGAAGTGCTCGCCCGCGTGGTAGGCATAGCCGGGTTTACCGGCCTCGGGAGGGTTGTGAGCAAAGGTGTGGAAAACCCCGCTGTTCAAACCGGCACAAAACGCGATATCGAAGAGCCGTTTGTACTCCGCCGGGCCATCCTGCCAATGACGCCAGCCCGTCAATGATTCGGCAGCGACTTCCTCGAGTCCATAGATGTGTGCGGCACTGGCCGCTTCCTTGGTGACCCAGAATTGCATGCCATTCCAAAACTCACCCATCGGGATATGTGATGACCCGAGGGCTTCCAAAGTGTCGACACGTGGGAAACCACCGTGACCTGCTTCGGCCAGCAACTTCAGATCATGCCGTTCCAGAATCTCTGCTGATCGTGCAAAATGATTCCTGATCATCAGGCGCGAAACCAGCACCCGGTAATCATGCTCAAAACGTTTGCTGAGTTCGGCAGATTTGACAGTGCGCCCTGCCAGGACCGGCAACCAGGGCCTCGGATCGTAGTCGAAGGCCTGTTGGTACTCGCTCACGAATTTCGGGGTCCAGTCTGGCGCTGTCCGAACTTCGAAGCTGTCCAGCATCAGCGACTTGAGTGCCTCCGGCTTCTTTCCATCACGGAAGAGTCCACCAAGCAATACTTCAAAGTGCCGGTCGGTCGCATCAGCACTCATGTGATCGACCATCAATCCATTGGAATTCGGACTTGGAATTTCCAGCGGCTGACCTGTCCCGGCATGGACAAAGCGGAACAGCGTCCAATCACCCACGGGTACTTCCCACGAAAGTTTCCCGGACTCGTCGACCTTCCCTGTCAGGTCTACCGGCTCAACCGCATCAGACTTATTTTTCGGAACTGCCAAAAACGCCACATCCTCAAAAGGTGCATGAAGTTGATAGGGTTCATCGCCTTCATACGGAGAAGGGAAGTCCCTGGGTGTCGGAATGAGATCCGAGAAACTCGCAGGTCCCGAAACTTCAAGCTCAGTCCAGGCGAGTTGCCTGCTGGCCAGATCCGGCCCGATCCACGGCCCCCCGGCATTCCAACTGCTCGAGGCGAAAAGACCCGCTTCGAGACCAAGCCGTGAAGCTTCGTCCAGTGCATGATGCATGTAAGCGAGGGATTCGTCACCCATGAACGCCGGACCGGCGGGGATGGTCTTTTTGGGGTCCCGGATACTGGCGACATCCCAGAGAATCGGGCCACGTAATCCCTTCGCCTTCATCTCCTCCAATTCGTATGTAAGTTGCTGGCGGTCGACGTAGCCATTCAACCAGGCCCACAGGACCATAGGTCGTGCAGAGACCGGGGGTGACTGGAATCCGGTGAATAGCGTACCGATGTCGGTATTTGCACTCAGCAAACTGCCGTAGGGTCCAAGCACGGTGGCACCCCAGGCGACCGCGCCGGTCTTAATGAAATTGCGACGGGAAAAAGAGCCGGGTTTCTTATCCATTTGTTCGTCCTGAAGAGTCGAGCGGTTGGTCGGAGAACTTCCAAACACCTTGTCGATCACTATGAATCTGCCACAGTTGCCTGGCTAATCGTGATTAGTATTGCTCTTTTATGATTGATATTCTAGCATTGGATAGTCATTTGCAGTCAGTATCTATCGCCACCACAGAGCTGCGCTCGTGCGCGAATTGGGCGGAAAGGTGAGAGCCCGGACATGAGGGTAACATCTTTGGGGACGGAGACACTCCCGACCGGCAATTGGCATTTCTTTCGAACAATGACAGGATTAATTTTTCCGGGGATGATGATGTCTGACACAGTCGAAGTAAGAAGCAAACACTCTTGCAGAAGATTACTCCTTGTAATCAGCGCCCTTGTGTTGATGGCATGCAACCTGCAGGCACAGGAAAAGCAATATGCGAGTTGGGTCACTCACCCGGATATCTCGGGACACGAGTATGGTGTGTATCATTTTCGCAAGACTTTTGAGTTACAGGCAGCCCCGGAACAATTTAATGTTCATGTTTCTGCCGATAATCGCTACCGTCTGTACGTGAATGGAGTTTCCGTGGTGGCAGGGCCTCAGCGTTCCGACGTGATGCATTGGCG
>Ga0164315_10001561_pt1 | contig 17200 bp, 27 predicted proteins | sample GuaBasSedimGuay6_FD_113737 | JGI IMG/M metagenome (GOLD analysis project Ga0164315, IMG submission 113737) | Subseafloor sediment microbial communities from Guaymas Basin, Gulf of California, Mexico - Guay6, Core 4569-2, 0-3 cm | ecosystem: Environmental > Aquatic > Marine > Hydrothermal vents...
AACAAATGCTTGATAATTACCTCTAATTAAATTAGTTGGAACTCCTAAAAAACCATTATGAAATTTTTCATGTATAGATTTAATTAATGTAACATATCCAACTTTATTTTGAAAATGATATTTAATTGCTTCTAATGATATATCAAATGTAGAAAATTCTTTTTCTTCATCCATCATTTTATTTGCAATTGATTTAACTAAAACAAATAAACTTGGAACATGATGATGAACCTCTATAGTACATTGATCCATTCTTTCATTAGTAATCATACAAGTCTGTACACCTAATACATCAATTATATAATTTCTCCATTGTTTATATTCAATACTACTTCTAATATGTCTTTCACAATTTCTAATAAATTTTACATATTCTGCTTCATTTTCAAAACTTGAAATTCTCAGTGGTAATCTAAACGGATATTGATCGCTATATAATTCTAAACCATCAACTTCAGCATTAACTTCTATATCTTCTAGTTTACTCAAATCCATTTAGAACCTCCTTATGTTGAACTTATAGGTGCTAATTTACTTTCTTCTTTAGCAGCTAAAAATTTAAGTAAATAAATCATGCCAGTAATAGCTATAAGTGGAATAATATTTGTATACACAGTTGACACTGCTATTGTTGTCCAAGATACTATTATATATATTAACCAAACACTAATAGATGTTGCAAATACTACTGTGAATATTGCAAAAATAAAAGCTGTTTTAACATCTTTTTCATATTTAGTTTTTTCATTTGCTTTTGATCTTGTTTGCATTACAATTTTCTTTAAATCATTTTTTATATTATAATTTTTATCTCTATTAATTAATGCTAAAGATGCTACTAATGCTGATCCAACTTTAATAAGATCTTCTGGCAATCCAGCAATTGAATTTTTAAATACTCTATATGATAAATCATAATTAGTTTTGAATTTAGAATTTGTTTTTAATTCTCTATCGACAACTTTGTGGATTTGATTCTTTTTATTTCCAGGATCTATTCTTCTAGAAATTTTATATGCTGTTTTAAAATCTTTTCTTTTAACAGCACTTCCAATTCCTTTTATATTTCCTACTAATCTCTTAGGATCATTTTTAATTTGATTTAAAACATCTGGAAATAAACCTTCAGATAAATAAGATTCATTCAACAATGTACTTTGAGAATATTGATCTATTTTGTATTGAGCTAAATCATCAGTAATCATAGCTTTTTTTCTCCTATTTAATCTAAACAGCGGACCAGCTGATTTTCTTACATCCTCTATATCTTTATATACTTGTGCAGCAGCTCTGGAATCAGCATAAAGAAATGAGTAGTTTAATACAGAACACATACCTTTATATGAACTCATGCAAAAAGATACTGATTTATTAATATCATCTGCAACAATAAAAGAATTCCAACCCATTTCAAATAATTTTTTAATACCAGCTGCATTAGAAGTAAAATCATCTTCTAAATCTAATTTATTTAACATAATAAACATATTTTTTCCAAATGATGTATTTTGTAAATAAATATCATTTTTCCAATCCTGAGTAACACTACTCTTTTTAAGACTTTTAGAAACTAATCCAGTCCATGAGAATAATCCAACAGTTTTTTTCCATGAAAAATTGGCAATTTTAAACATAATTCTAAGCATTTTTCTTGATTGCATTTGAACTACTTTATCCATGCCTTTTCTATATTTATCACTTAACATTAATTTAATTAATGATTGATCATTATTCATTATATATGGAACAACCTTTACACCAATAGCTGTAACATTACCTTCTTGATCAGTTACTTGTTGCCAAGTAGGTTCATTAGAAAGTATATTATTATCCATTTTACCTATTTTTGGTTCTTGAGCATATGTTTTTTCAGGAACATTAATTTTAATTCCTCCACCACCACTACCGCCAGCTTGATTTGACGAACCACCCATATTACTTGGATATTGTTTACCACCTTGACTACCAGGTGTTTTACCAGGATTAGTTTTGTTTGGCGTTTTACCAGAATTAGTTTTGTTTGGAGTCTTACCAGGGTTAGTTTTGCTACCTTTTTGTCTTGTTGATGAATTTCCTTTTGGACCTCTTTTAGTACCACTAACTTCATCTATATACTCTCCAACAACATCATACTCTATATCTTCAAGTTTAAGAACTCTTCTCCCAAACATTTTTTGGATTTTTAAATATGTTTTTCTTTTATTATTTTTTTTCTTTATATTAGCATTTGCAGCTTCAAGAACATCATCTAATCTATGTATAAAAACATATTTTTCGAGAGACTTACAAACACCTTGCAAAATATTAGGATTAATTGTTTTAGATGTAATTAATGGCCATAGAACAATCATATTACCATCCTTTATAGTAAAAATACAGACTTAGCATTTTTTACTGGTAATTCTGTATTTGTTTGTTTTGAATCTTTTTTACAGTAATTTTTATATTGACACCAATGACATTGTTCATCATCTGAATTAACAGTTTCTGGAACTATATCATTTTCTAAACAATGTATTAAAGTTGGAGCAATTTCTAATAAACTTCTAGCTTTATCATCATCAATTGGTAAATCAAATGGAATTATTCTTTTTAAATTTCTAATAATATATACAATAGTTATTGTATCAATTTTATAACCATATTCAGAATTTAAAATATAAGCATAAATAATTCCTTGAAGATAATGATTTAGAATATATTCATTCTTAAACTTAGATTCATCAATTGTTTTATATTCAAGTAGAAAATTATCTCTTATACCATCAACACGACCTTTTACTTTATATTTTTCAGATATAAGAGTTTTTTCTACTTCAGTGTGATCATACAACCCTTGAATTAAATCATGGACTGTATTACCTACTTTATTTATCATATATAAATATGAAAAATTATATTCTTTAGAAATATCAATTTCATATTTTTTTCTTACATAATAGTTTTTTCTTAAACAATTGAATAATTCAGTAACAGATATATATGGTCGATCATAACTTTGCATTCTCTTATGTTGATCGATAAGTTTTGCTCGCATAAGAGACTCAAAGTTCTTTACTACAAACCCCCTTGAGGTCTGACTCGGAGTATTATTAAATTTAACATCCGAATATATACCTTCAAGGGAGTCTTTTATCAATTGTTTAGTATCTATAGAAACTTCATCTTTCTCAATTTTTTTTACATTATCTTTTTTTATTGAAGAAGTTTTTGAAGTTTCATCTTCCAAGTATTTTAATAAATCGCTGTATTGATTACTTTGTGAGTTCATTAGCCTCTAATATAAACAATGCTGATTCAACCATATTGTCTCTTAATACTTTATAAGCGTCTTCAACAATTTGTCCATCCCATTCATTTAATTTATCCACAGATGTTGATTCACCAAGAGCTCTACCAATAAGTAAATTATCAATAGCCAAACCAAAAGCTTTTGATCTAATAGTCTCTTTTACTTCATCTTCAATATTGAGATCAGAATTTTCTTCTAAAGCTTCTTTTAAAGATGCTTTAACATCAGCTCTTCCTTGTTTTGTTTCAACAAGATGTTGAGCATTAGATCTAGCAACCTTTGCAGATTCTCTAGCTTGTATTCTTAGATCGTCAGAATTAACTTTTTCAGTAAGTTCCTCTGGTGTATGTTCAATCATATCATACATTTCTATCATTAGTGACATAAAAGCGCCTTTAATAGTCATGTAATCTTCAACCAATGCTTCACAACATGATTGCATTTTTTGAACAGGTTTTCCAAAGAAAACATAGTCAAGCCCATAAAAATTTTCAAGAACTCTTATTTTACTTTCTTTTTGTAACATATTTACTCCTCCTTATAGATCTAGAAAACTAGAATCTTCATCCTCAATAATTTCAAGAACAACTCGTCTTGTGTCTCTTGGAAATTGAGTATTTTTTATTGCTAAAGTTAATATTTTTAATGATTCAATTGTTCTGCCTTTTTTACCGATGATTTTTCCCAAGTCCTCTTGATCACTTTTAATTTGAACAATAACTGACTTTGTAGAAACAGTTGTTGTAGTTATAACACCATCTGGATTGTCAACTATTTTCTTAATTGTAGAATCAACATAATCTTGCAGAATTTCAGACATATTCATAATTTTTCCCCTTTTTAAATAACATATATAATTTGGTATTCATTTTTATTTTGTTCTAAAAAGTTTATACCTTCAGTTTCTAACTTGAGTTATTCTATAGGTTCTACTAAAGTAGGATTAATTATCTCGGTTTGAATACATTCTTTAACTGCTGCATCATATGCTTCTTTAAATTTTTCATCATCATGATAAAGAGTTTCTAAATCTTTTGTACGGAATTTTTTCTCTGGATATGATTCTAAATAATTCCATGCACCACTCTTTAATCTTTTATTTTGAACTAGAAAGTGAAAGTTAGTTCTAATATTATTAAAACCTCTTACAAAATCTCCAATTAGTTCAACAGTCATATTAGGTGGCATTAGTTTATTCTTAACAGATGTTACTGCAACTAATATACCATCAAATCCATATTTAGCAGGATCTAATACACCTTTAGCTTTCATTTCAAGTAATACAAAAGCATTAAATTTTAATGATTGTCCACCTGGTAATGATTTACCTGTACTTAAGAATCTAAGTTCTTTAGCAGGAGCAAACTGTCCCATTGCTAATTGTTCTCTCATTTGATTAACAGCTATAAATGCTATATTGTATTTTGAACATTTTGATATATATTTTGGAATTAAGAATGATAAAAGTCTTGCTTTAAACCCAATAGCTTGATTTAAATCATCAACTTCTCTTTCTCTTTGAGAAGAAGTGTTTGCTATAGAATCCCAACATAAGATTGAAGGAATATCAATTATACCTTTTTTATCTTTAAATAAACACATTACTTCAAGCATTTTAAATACTTTTTCAACTGTAATATCTACATACGGATTAATTTTAGGATTATTAACTCCTAAATTTGAAAGGCGTTGACTTGTAGTTGCTTCTTCTGAATCTAATAATGTTGCTAATAAACCTTTATACTGTCTTTGTCCAGCACCCATAGTTTGATTTGCAAGCATTGATTTACCAGACCCTGGATTTCCAACAATAATTGACAACGCTCCAACGGGGAACCCACCCCCTAACATAGCATCTAAAACATCAAGACCAGTTGATATTGTTAATTTCTCTTCAATCTCTGCTTTTAATTCACCTTTAATTTCTAAGAAGTCTCTAAATTCAGAATACAAATCATCTATTTCATTAGAGTCTTCTAAAGCTTTTTTATCAATTTTTTCTAAATGAACATCAGTGTCATCAACTTTAATACTACTAAGAGCTTCTGACATTTTTGATGCATCTTCTTTTTTTAATTTTTCATCTTCTTCTTGTTTTTCTATATCAACCATTAACAATTTCCTCCATTAATAATTCTGGATTAGGACCAGATTTTAATTTTGCTTTTTTCTTATCTAATTTATCTTTTTTTGATTCAAATTTTTCAATTTTAGAAGCGAGTTTTCGAACATCAATTAATTCATTTAAGTCACCTTTACCAGTAACTTTTCTTCTAATATCAATTTCATCTTTAGTTGTTTTAAGCAATTCCTTTCTAATATCTAATAATACATTAAACATAGCAACTGCCGTTTTGACTTTATCTTCAAAAAATTTAGCATATCTGGCATTTAATTTTTCAGGAAATAACTTATCAATATCAGCTTTAAGTTTTTCAACATCAAGAACCATATCTAATAAAGCTTGTCTCTGTGTAGCAAAATCTTCTAACAAATTTTGAATTATTATTTCACCATCTTGATTATCAGATTCCATTGCTTTTATATCTTCCATTTTTACTCCATAATAATTTTCATTTGACCTGTTTGATCAAGTCTATTTCTTTGTTGACCATTCTCAACAAACACTCCATCCGTTACATAATCACATTGGAATGTTACTAATCTATCTTGATCTATACCTTGACACTCATTATATTCATTATATGGACATTTTGTTCCATGAGGACATATTTGATTTGCTTCTAATATTAACATAATTTACTCCTTTATATCTCACAAGTTCCACTAACACATGCTACATCTAACATTTCTAAATCATGTTTAGCAGAACCAGTTTTGAGATAATTAATTGCTTGGTTTTTAGTTATCTTATTTAAAGGTTGTTCTCCACGACATCCGTCTCTATATACTGTAACACCCTTTAAATCATGTACATATTCAAGTAACAGTCTACTTAAATCATCAGTAGTAGCATCTTTTGGTAAATTAATTGTTTTAGATACAGATGCATCCACATACTTTTGAACGGTACATTGAATATTAAAATGATCTTCTGGTTTTAAATCAAAAGAATCTACAAACCAATCTGGAATTTCTTCATTATTATCAAGCATTTTTTCATACATAGGATGAATATAAATTCTATTTCCTACTCTGTCTTTTCTTTCATATGCTTTAGCAAATAAAGGTTCGCTTGAGCTAGTATAATCAGTGAGTAATGATATTGTACCTGTTGGAGCAATAGCTTGTAATGTACAATTACGAACTCCATATTTTTTAATATCGAGTCTCATAGACGCTGGAAGTTTTCTAATAAAGGAGGCTTTACCATAATGTATTGGGTCAAATGCAGGGAATGCACCCTTCTCAGCAGCTAATTCAATCGAAGCTTCATAACATTTATTTCTAATAAATTGCATAAGTCTTTCAAGTTCCATTATAGATTTATCTGATCCATAACGAACCTTTTTAGCAAATAAATATTCAGCTACACCAAGAACACCAACACCAATACGTCTTGATTTATTAGCATTAACTTCAATTTGTTTAAGGACATATTTATTACATTGAATTACATTATCTAGAAATCTTACTGCTAATTTAATTGTTTGCTCTAATTTAACCCAATTAGTATTAACACTACCAGTAATAAAATTTGGAAGTACAAGAGAACCTAAATCACAAACACCATACGGTCCAAGAGTTGTTTCTCCACAAGGATTAGTTCCTAAAACAGGTTCAAAATAATAAGAATTATTTTTAGAAAAATTTGTCCAATTAATAAGACCAGGTTCAGCAGAGTTCATCATATTGTCAACAATTTTATCCCAAACAACTTTAGCTTTAACAGTTCCATATTTCTTTTGATTGAATTTAAATGTCCAATCATCATTAGATTCAACTGCTTCTAAAAATTGATCATTAACATTAACTGATATATTAAAATGTGATAATTTTCCATGAATCAATTTAGCATCAATAAAGTCCATTACTTCTGGATGACTAACATCAACATGAGCAATAGCTGCAGCTCTTCTTGCTCCACCACTTTCAATTGTATTAGCTACTCCATCAGCTGCTTCAACAAAACTTACAAGTCCAGATGAAATCCCACCCTTACCTTGAATTACATCACCTCTTGGTCTAAGAGATGAAAAATTACAACCAACTCCACCACCCTCTGACCAAAGTATAAGAGAATCTTTCATAAACTGTCCAATCTCTTCTATACTATCTCCTATTGGTAAATGATAACAATTAAATAATGATCCTCTAGTTCTAGCTGCATTTCTTAATATTCTACCACCTGGTAAAAAATCCATTGTTCCTATCATCTCATGAAATGCATCTCTATATTTTATTTTATTTGTTGATTCTGGCGCAGCCATTGTCTCAGCAACTCTATAAGCACATGCATCCCAATCTTCACCCTTCATTAAATATCTGCTTGTTGCTACTTCAAGTGCATTACCAGTTAATGTAACTGATTTCATAAATATTCCTCTCTATTTTGATTTTGTATTTGTATCCGTTTTAGTATTAATTTGTTCTTATCTTTAAGAATTGTTTCTAAAAGCGGGGAAGTTTGATTCTAAAATTACAAAAAAAATGGAAACAAACTCATAATGAGAATATTTCCATTTTATTATAATTTTTTTATAATCGCGTTGAATTTAACTATTTGTCTTTGGTAGAATGTTTCTTCTTTTGGGGTAAGTCTTAGAGGAGATGTAATATTTACTTTTGATTTAAACATAATATATGATTGTTGTTTGAATTTTTTATCGCTAATATTACCTAAAGAAATTAGATGATACAAACCATTTACTTTCTTTCCCTGCATAATTAGAATTATATGAGCAGATGTAAATTTATTTAATTGAGCCATACCCTGATCAAATAATTCTAAATTACAACCACCATATTCACCAGCTGGGATATCACCTTTAAATAATGCTTCTTTTTTTGTATGTATATGAGTTTTAATAGCTAAAACTTTTTTACCTGGCACTAAAGGAACTGTTTTTGGAACTGCAAATGAATGCCAATGTTTACGATTATTTGGATCTTCAAATCGTAAATCTTGGTGATATCCAGCTCTCATTGCTTTATGATCATGTATTACAAATCTTACTTTTTTCATAATTACCTCACAGCTTGTTGAACTCTAGTTGCTAATGTAGACCAGAATTTTTCCCACCCTGGTTGTCCATACCATAATTTTGCAGTAACAATAAATCTTGGTCTTCCTTGCTGTCCAATTTCATAACCACATTTCGTTTTACCCTGATTTAAAAACTTTTTAATTTTTTCTAGATATTTTATATCTTTATCTTTATTTGGCATTACTCTAAATACTATAAATGTAATCCATTGTTTGTCATGTCCTTCACATGATGCTCTCATTTCTATTTGTTTAATATTACTAAGATCATTTAACCACTTATCTTCTATATGAGCATCAATAGAAATATCTTTCCAAATTTTATGATCGGATTGTCCAGGATACATACCTCTCATTCCAGAGGGTGGTTTCTTTCCATACACTAATTCAAAAGCTGCAACAGGTGATGGTTTTCTATTTGGTCCGCCTCTTTTCTGTCCACCTTTCCAAAAATTAGTATTTTCATGAAGCCAATTTAAGTATTTATTTATCATAATTAATTCCTTCTAACATTATTTTGATAATCCTCTAATGCTAACATTGCAAGACAATAGGCATCACATATATTATCATCTTGAAAATCAATTCCATATTTACATTTTGCAACTCGCATCATTAGTTTTTTATCTGCATGACCATCTGTTGTGTGCCACTTCTTTAATTGTGTTGGAGGTATTATTGCATAATCAATATCATCTTTTAAAAGTCTTGTTGCTATTAAATACATAAGACCACATCTTTCAAATAATGTAGTACTATTTGAAGAATATGCTAGACCTTCTAAATACACTCTGGTAAGTCTTACAGCATTAAACATATAATCCATTTGATCAAATATATCTAAAATTCTTTGCTCGGGATTTATATAACATTCTTTATTGGTGCTTATTAAATGTTCTTTAATTATTTCTCCAACATCATTAATAATAACTATCGCGTTGCCGGTTAATGATGGATCAATTCCAATAAAAAATTTTTCTAAGTTTTCCCATTCTTCACTTTTAATAATTTCTGGAAATATCCTTTTATCCATTTAATTATTCCTTTACACAGTAAGTATTGTTTTATTTTCAGCTATTTCTACTAATACATCTCCATGACATGCTTTTGGTTTACACCAACAACCTAATACCTTATCTTTTAAGAATGGTAATGAATCCATAATTGTTTTACTACCTAAAGCATATTCTCTATATTTATCAATAACTTCTTTTCTAGTTCCGTCTCGACCTATAACAAATGGATTTCCCCAAATAGTTCCATGACCAATATAAACATCATAGTTATAATGTTGACAATGAACTACTTTCATAACCACTGATCATCTCTTGCAATAGCTGCATTTGCCCACATAATTGCTTCTTCAATTTTAGTAATAGCAAGAGATTTTTCTCTACTATCAGGACATATAGCATTTATATATTCTACAAAGTCTTTTCCATTACTTCTCAATTTTCCATATATCCCAACTTGTTTTGGTGTTGGTGCATGATATTTAAAATTATTCTCAATCTCCGATTGTTTCATTTTGTTCTCCTTGTTCATAAATATATGGATTATTTTTTTCATCACATTCTTTTACTGACCAATATGCTTTATCACAACCACCACATATTGGAGATAAAACACCATGTTGTACAGTTCCACAATGAGGACAAGCTATTTCTCCAACTGGAACTTTAAATTTTAAAGCTGGTTCTCTTGGCCAATCTTGATTTATGAGAGCTATAGTGTGTTCTTTTGCGCAGTCTTCTGAACAAAAGGTTTGGAACATAGTTCCTTTATCATTTTCCCACTGATAATATTCTTTTTGACAATGTAAACATACAGACATTATATTTCCTTCTCCACTTCTTCTTTGCCTTCTTCTTCATTAGGTTCATGTTCTAGATCAATTTTTTCCAATAGAGCTTCAAATTCTCCAATATGAACTTTCTCTTCATTCGCAACATCTAATAATACTTTCTTAATATTTTTATCTGTTGCAGCTTCTGACATTTGCTCATATAGATTAACAGCATCATATTCAGCTATAATAGCAGTTCTTAAAATTTCCATATCTTTTCTTTTAGGTGATATTGGAGATTTCTTACAAGGAATTTTAGCCATTAACTCTGTTAAATATTTTGAAATATTTTTTTTATTCATAACATTTTCCTCAATTGGTTTCTGATATGTTGTTTAGATTTTTGTCGAGCTTTTTTCTTACCAAAAGTATCAAAATCTTCCCACCAATTTCCTAAACCATGTAAAAGTTTATATGGATGATTTCTATAATTATGTTTTATTTTAGTATTTCCATAAGGTTGCATAATATTATCCAAAGTCTATTGAAACATTAGGTAACCATAATCTTTCACATTTTTCAAGACATTCTCTTTTTAACTCTTTTCCTTCATCACCAATATCTTCATTTAAAGGAATTTCTCCAAAAGGAGTACGAATTTGTCCGCCATACTTTTTACGGATACGACCAATTTGAATCATAATATCTGCTAAAGCAAATTTACAAAATAAAATTTGATGTTCATTTGGAATTTTTCCAAGATCATCTGGTTGCATTCTTTCATACTCAATAGTACAAAAAGCACCAGTAGTTGGAACTGGAGATATTCTAACAATGTTTGGAGTTCTAAATTCATATGTTTTATCAAATGAACTAAACATTTTTGTTTGTCCAGCCATTTCTGTAGCTAATGCCCAGTCTCTTATTTCAAAGTGACTCATAGGACCAAATATTGGTGCACCATGTAATAGTTCATCAGTTCCATCAAAATAAATATCAACAACATTTAAAATTTCAATATTATCTGGATCTTTAATATAAAATTCATTTTGAATACCAGGAACCTTATAAGTTTCATTATTTAAATCTATAGGTATTTTATTAACATCTGGCACATATTCTGAAAATTCTCTAAGTGTATAGGTTACAAATCTTTGAATTATTTGTTTATCATCTAACTCTATATTAACAACTGGAAACCCTAAATAATCTTTAATATATCCAAGAACTCTTGAATGATTTAACATAGTATATCTCCTTTATGTATACACTATATCGAGGTCTTCTCCTAAAATTTCAACGTTATTTTTTTCTAATGCTGATCTCATTGCTTCTAATGAAACCGACTCTTCGCTTGTCATTATTTTATCAAATCTTCTTTTTCTTCCTAACATCTCGGTTGTATCTGGGTCGTCAAAAACTCTCGATAGTATTTCAAATGAAACTAACTTTAAATTATCAGAAATTCTTTTTTCTTTAGATTCTGCAGCTAGTATATCATTTATATATTTGTTCTTATAATCAACTGATGTATCGAAAATTGGTCTGTTATTTAAAACATTTTCATTTAATTCATCCATAGTACCAACCATCTTTTTTAAGATAGGAATTATATTAGTGAATCTTACACCTCCAATTCCTTTAATACCTTCAACATCATCACCTGGATCTCCCATAATAGCAATTGCTAATGGTTGGTATTCATCATCACCTTTCCAAGGTTTTTTAGTTTGTCTTGACATACCTTCACCAAATTTAACTATTGATTTTCCTTGTGATGTTTTAATAAAATTATATGAATGTTCACTTAAATTTTGAGCCATATCATGATCATTTGAATATGTTATATTAGCTGCTTTAGAATCAACATAATTTCTAGTCATTAAATAATAAGGTATAAAGTCAGCTTCAAGATTCAGTAATCTAATTACATTAATCCCTGGCATCTTATTAAAAGCTTTCTCAATAAAACCTAAATTTTGTCTCAATACTTCAAAGAATAATTCTCTATCAACTGCATCTAAACCATATAGATCATCAATACGTCTTGATATTTTATATTTTTTACTAATGTTATTATGGTAGTATGATATCCCACTTTCAAAAAATACATAAAAATTAATTTTAATATTTCTTTTAGCCGCATATGTTTTATGAAATGAAATAAATGACATTAATGATGTAAAAATAGATGTATCAAATCTATTAGCCATTTTTGTAGATTCAATTAAATTTACGATAGTGTGTTCCATATAAACGGACTGCAAACAATTTTTTAAATCCACATAAATATTCAATGTATCATAATTATTAATTGATACTATCTCATCTAGAATCGAATAGGTAGGATAATAGCTTAAAATTTGTGCTGGATGCATTTAATCATCTCCTAATTGAAAATTAATTTCACCATCAATATTAAATGTATCATATGATGTTACTATAGTAGCATTTGAAAATACAGTTTCTTTTTCAAATTGCATTTCAGGAACTATCCATTTAAATTTATTAATATTCATTGTAGAATTAACTTTAGAATTAAAATTAAATTTAATATATTTAGTATTTATAGGCATCATTTCTTTATAAATAAGTTCATCATTTATAAAGAATTTAATCTCAGTTTCATGTATCTTTCTTGGAGTATTTTCATCAATTATAAACCAATCTCTAAAATCTCCATATTTCAAACTTGGATTCATTTCTACTTCTGCATTCACATTTTTAAAAAACTCATTCATAATAACCTACTTCTTTTTTGGGTGTTCTGTAATTTTCTTAAATATTCTATCAGCTAATGGATTATTTAATTTTTTTAATCTTACCATTATATTATCTACGTTCTCTGTCATTTTTTCTAAGGGGGTTTTATCTTCTAAAATATAAGATTCACCCCCACACCAATCACATTCTCTTTCATCCTCGCTTGTACATTCCCATTCATGGTGACAATTATTACAATGTACATACATAAGATTACTCCTCTACAAGGCTACTCCTTCCATATATAGTAATATCAATATCAGCAATAGCAGTTTTAAAAGTGTTAGAACAAATTTGTTCTTGATAGTTATACATTTTCAACTCAATTTTTCCATCGTGGTCAATAATAAATGGAGTATTAATTAAACTACTTATACATTCCATAGGTTGTTCTAAAGTAATTTCTGATAAAATTTTAGCACTCTGATCATGTCCCTGTGTTTCCATTGTAATTGAAGCAACATCATTTTCAAATGAAATTTGTGTTGAATTAACATTGAAACTCTGAGCAATAATTCTCATTCTGTCAGAGATATTAGATTCAATATCTGCTTGTAATATTACATCTTCTTCATTTAATGTAAATATATGTTCTAATTCAGCTACTGTTATAAATCTATTATCCATATATTCAAGTTCTGGACCTTGAAATTTAATAGATGAATATTCATCAGAGAATGTAAAATTGCCGTCATCATCTACAGTAATATCTACTGTTTGACTTTGGGTTGAGCTTTGACTTAAGAATATTTTTAGTAAGTCAAGCTTTTGTTTTAAATTAACTAATGGTACATCTAATGTATCAATAATTGGAGTCATGTCAATTTCAAATACATTTGCACTATCATTTGTTCTTTGTCTTAAAATTCCATCATGAATGTCTGCATCATTACAAACATCCTTTAAAATTGATAAACATCTTAGAAACTGCTCATAATTTTCCATGCTTAAATTCACTTGTTCCATTCTTTAATTCTCCTTAATTTCCATTATTTATTTTTTTGATAATAGATACATAAATAAATCTGTCATCTTTTACTTCTTTTGATTTTATATAATCAAGAGTTATAAATACACTTTCACTTAATTCAACTATATCCATAACTTTATCTGCTACAAATTTTGTACTTGCTTCTTCTCCATTCGGTATTGAAAATATAATTAATACTGAATCTTGTTTTTCATGTGTATAATTAAACATACATGTGTTTAATCCAAGAAATTTATAGAGTTTATCTTGAGCAGTTGCTTTACAAAATAAACCAAAATAATCTAAATTTTTTAGATTTCCTGTATATTGTAAATCAACATTTTCAACTGTACTCTCATAAGCTTCTTTAAATTTTTGTTCTAATTTTTTGTTCATAATTCCCTCTTCCTAGTTGCTTAAAATATTTGTACAACTTATATTAATTGGTGTATCATTAAAATCTTTTCCTGTTTTGTTATAATAAACATGTAATGATTTAATAAGATGTTTATTATATTTCATAATTTTTTCATAATAACTTATTGGTATTTCTTTGTCTGACAGTATGTGAATAATAGGTCTAAAGATTTGCTCATTAAAAATAAGACTTTTTATAGCTGCAACATAAGAAGTTGATAAAGCTGCTACATATGCTTTTACTTTATTTTTTATACCTAATACATCATATATATGTTCCGTATATATATCAAATATTCCCTCAGCCATAACTATTTGATTTGAATTTCTTTTGTTACCATATAGTTTATAATAATCTAGAAGTTGAGATGGTTGTAAATCTAATTTATAGTATCTAAATTCTGATTTAGAATCGATATTTCTTAATGATACACAAGAATTATTCTCAGTTAAAAATCCAACAAAATTTGTATGTAAGTAATCTTTGAATCTTATAACTTTTTCTGGTAATTGAATATTATTAATTCTTATTAATTCATCTATATCAAATATTAAACCTGGAACTGTTGATAGAGGTATATTTGCAAATTTAAAACGTTGTTTAATATACAAAGCTTTTAATTTAAAATAATCATCTCTAAGTGGAGGGATTGTTATATCTTTTGGTTTATAAATATTTTTTTCAAATTTTATTTTTTCTGTTTTAAAATGTTTAACTTGAGCTTGATTAACATAACTATTAGAAGTATCGTTACCTTCTATCTTCTCTGTTAATTTTCTAATTAAACCACTTTCATTACAACCACCTCTAAAACAATGAAAGATAGGATCATGTAATGAGATCCATAAATGACTTTTGCTAGTTTGTCTATTTAGATCACACCAAGGACATGGAACAATAATATTCTTGGGATTCATTTTAACTGGACCTAAGTTTTGCTCCAGGTAATCTATAAACCCTTCATTATATATTCCTATTGTACCCATTATTCCTCAACATATCCTTCTGCTAATTTAGTACATCTAACAATCATCCATTTAAAAAAAGCATCAGAGTCTTTAATATTTTTCATTTTAACTTGAGAAAACATAATTTCTTTCATTGGTCTAAAAAAAGTATCAAAATTTAATACTTCACCTGTTGGTGATTCTACTTTTTTCATAGGACAACCACCTGATACAGGAGGGTGTGAAAAACCACACTCTGGACATACTCCTTGACTCATACCTACACCACTATTTCCTTGTTCATTCCCCATTATTTCCTCCTACTCTCATATATTGTATCCAATCTAAAACACCTTGTCCAAGACAAGTGGTACATACTTGTTCATATCCACCACCACCTTTACATGAAGGACATAATTTATGGGTTACAGTTTCTTCCCATTTTAAATATCCAACACCTTCACATTTATCACAAAATGAAGCACCATCCCATGATGCATCATTACCATTATCAAGAAATTTAACATTATCTAATCCTGTTCCTGCACAATCATTGCATAGTCGAACACCTTCTAGAAAATGTTTAGTTATCACTTCCCTTTTCTTGTTCGCTACTAACAACTCCATCTCCGACAGGTACATGTTTCATCTCCTCCATATAATCTCTTAGAAGTTTATTTAATCCAACTTCCATAAACAATCTCATTTCTTCTTGACTCATGTCAATCTCTAAAATTGCAGAACCATTTTCTTGTTCTTTTACATCTAAAATTTCCATATTATTACCTCTTTAAATTAGCAAAGTATTGACTTGCTGATTGAATCATTTCAAATACCATCGCTGAACAATGCATTGAAGGTACTAAACAATTTAAATGTTCTCTTGAATATTTATTAACAATTATTTTAGCAGGAACTGGTATTGCTTTATGACCAAATAATTGTTCATATATATTACCAAATTCTAAATCAGGTTTATCAAGCAACTTAATAACATTACCCATCTCTTTATTAATTTTTGCTGGAGTTCCTGCTTTAATGTAATTCATTATTTCTATTATAGAACCAATTAAAGCTTTTTCAGTTGTTAAAGCTATGTCTTTATTAATAACCAATTTACCAGTATTAGTATTACGTTGTAATGTATTTACAACCTTTCTAACATCTGGATATAAATTCTCAACAATAAATCTTATATCTTCATCTGTATATTCAATATTTTCTTCTTTAAGAATTTTAGTCGCATAAGCTTCTACATAATCCATAGGAATTTGTTTAAATACAAATGGAGTAAATCTGCTTTGTACTGGGTCTGGGACTTTTGAAAGATAATTACATGTACCAATAAAACGACCATATCGTGTTTGATATTTCTCAATAACACCACGTAATGATTTAAATGAATCAATTGTAAGGTTATCAATCTCATCTATGAAAACGATTTTGTATTTGTCCTGTCCTGCAGGCGGTACTTTTAAGAAGGGTTCTATTACATCTTGAACGAAATTAATTGATCTAGCTTCTCTTGAAGAACCATTTGCTTCTAAAAGATTAGATCTTGGTACACTTAATACTCCTTGTGGTGAACATATAATTCTAGCAAGAGTAGTTTTACCCCCTCCCGCTGGTCCAGAGAGTAGCATGTTTGGGATATCTTTTTTTCCAACAAACATTTTAATTTCAGCTTTATAGTTCTCAGGGAGTACCATTTCATCTACAGTTTTTGGGCGCCATTTCTCTACCCAAAGATTACTTTCTATTTTCATTCTCTATTCTCCAATTAACTTTTATCCTTTATAATATGTTCCTATAAGCTAAAATAGTTTCTTAAATAAAAAATTACAACAAAAAAATACA